>Ga0194111_10009396_pt1 | contig 10649 bp, 4 predicted proteins | sample TA2KigC300mmetaG_FD_146194 | JGI IMG/M metagenome (GOLD analysis project Ga0194111, IMG submission 146194) | Freshwater microbial communities from Lake Tanganyika, Tanzania - TA2015033 Kigoma Deep Cast 300m | ecosystem: Environmental > Aquatic > Freshwater > Lake | place: Tanzania: Lake... | reverse complement strand
GGATGATAATAAATTTTTGGAGTGTTGTTTGTCAGGGAATGCTGACTATCTTGTTTCTCGGGATAATGATTTATTAGATATTGGTGAATTCCATGGGGTAAAAATTGTTGATGTTGATGATTTCTGGCAAATCTTAGTAAGCAAGGGATTAGATAAAAATGAAACAAGCGTTTTATAATACGTAATGCGTAATACGTAACGTAAATGATATTGTCAAGTTAAATATGGCATGTTTCAAATTTTCTCAAAAATTAGTTGACACGGGGAAAGGAAGGAAAGGAAGAAAGGGGGGAAGGGGGTTTTCCTTCCTTTCCTTCCCTTCCTTCCTTTTCCCCCCCTCTATTCCCCCCGTACACGGGGGGATGCCCCTATCCGCCGAAATGACAACCCCCTAACCCCCTTTGGTAAGGGGGACTATTTTCTGAAACATGCCTTAAATATAGGAGAATTCTAATGGATGAAGTAAAAGGTCTGGTTTTTAATATCCAGAAATTCGCTGTTCACGATGGTCCGGGTATTCGGACGACTGTATTTTTAAAAGGATGCCCATTGCATTGTTGGTGGTGTCATAACCCTGAGTCCATCAAGAGAGAAAAAGAACTGGTTCTTTTTGATAACAAATGTATCGGTTGCGGTGAATGTTTTAAAGTGTGTCCCAACAAGGCGCATGAAGTTTTGCCCGACGGAAAGCGGGTCTATCATAAAGAGAGATGTGTTCTCTGTGGCAAATGCACCGATATTTGCTACGCGGAGGCGCTGGTGATGGAGGGCAAAGAGATGACTGTCGAGGAGGTGATGGTGGAACTCAGGAAGGACATTCCATTTTATGAAAATTCCAACGGAGGAATTACGTTGTCGGGCGGAGAACCACTATTTCAACATGAATTTGCTTTAGCGATTTTCAAACAGTGCAAAGCTGAAGGCTTACATACGGCGTTAGACACCTCTGGACAAGTTCCATGGCGCGTTTATGAACGGGTTCTGCCTTATGTTGACCTGGTGCTGTATGACCTTAAACACATCGACCCTGTGACACACAGAAAGTATACGGGCGCGTCCAATGATTTAATTCTGGATAATCTCGTCAAAATAAGTGAATATGGAGTCCCAATTGAAATTCGAATGCCAATTATCCCCGGAATAAATGATGCCAAGAAAGATATTGTCGGCGCGGCGATGTTTCTAAGTACGCTCAAAAATATTATTTTGGTAGACTTGCTGCCGTACCATAGATTGGGAGAATCCAAATATAGCCGTCTCGGTGAAAAATATAAACTTGAGGGTTTACAGCCGCCACCGAAAGAACACATGAACGAAATCGCAGAATGGATTCGGTCTTACGGTTTGGAAGTTCATGTTGGAGGGTGAACGGAAGTCGGAAGGCGGAGGTAAGGAAGAAGTTTTCCTTCCGCATTATTAAAATATTAAAAGCTAAAAGCTAAAGGATGAAGGTAACCTTCCTACATTAGTAATTATGAAATTAATACGAGTTTTTCAGTTATCGCCCCGTTTCTGAACATCCATGAAAACCGGAAAGCCAGACAACCAGACAACCGGCAAAAGACATCTTTTTCCGGCTTTCCGGCCTTCCGGTTGTCCGGCTTTCTTTGTGTCTCTCCATGAACGACCCCAAAGCTAAGTGAAAAAGTCGTAAAATTAATTCTTTAATTTTTCTGTCATCCTGAACGAAGTGAAGGATCCTTTTTGCTCAACAACGAGAGATTCTTCGCTTCGCTCAGACGCCGCACTGAGCCTGTCGAAGTGATGACAAAAACCAAATTCATAATTACTTTAGCTAAAAGAAACTTTCTTTTCCTTTAGCTTTTAACCTTTAGCTTTCTGCCTTTAAAATCGGAGTTGCATCATGGGAAATCTAAAAGGGACATGGCGAATATACACGATTAAGGACGGATTGCCTTCCGCCCTCATCTATACCATCATGCAAGACAGCAAAGGTTATATATGGGTCGGAACGGCTCACGGCGGCTTATGTAGATACGACGGTATAGATTTTGAAACCTTCACAAAACAGGATGGGCTTCCCAGCAATACCGTGGGCAGGATCTTGGAAGATAGTTTTGGGAATCTTTGGTTCGGAACTCCATCAGGTATAAGCAAATATGACGGCAAAAGTTTCCAGAATTTCTGTCAGGAATGGGATGGCGGAGAACCACCTATAATCCAATGGATAATAGAGCGAAAATCAGGTGAGATATGGTTCGCAACGGAATTTCACGGCGTGTTGAGATACGATGTGGAGAGGGTGAAGACAGTTATATCACATCAAGAGTTACAAGTTTACACCGAAGGTGGGGAAGTAAATGCAGCAGCGCTAACCGAGGATAAATTAGGGAACCTCTGGGTAGCGACATGGAGTGGCGGCGTACTGAAATACGATGGCGAGAGATTGACGCAATACAGTAGAAAAGATGGGCTTGGATACAACTGTTTCAAGGCTGCCCTTTTGGATAGCAAAGGGAACATCTGGTTCGGCTCCTGGGGTGTCGGAGGGAGCAACGGTGTGAGCAAATACGACGGCGAGAAGTTCCAAAACTTCACAACAGAAGATGGGCTTGCCCATAACGAAATCTACTGGATTACCGAGGACAGCGAAGGACTCATCTGGTTCTGTACCGAAAATGGCGTTAGCGTATTCGACGGGGTGAGTTTCCAGAATCTGAGGGAAGAGGACGGATTGCCTCACAACTTCGTTACCTCTGCGATGGCAGACAGTGACGGTTCATTATGGTTCGGCACATGGGGAGGAGGTATAGCGAGGTTTGATAGGAATATACAGAGCTTCACCGTCAAGGATGGGTTAGCTGACAACGTGATAAAAGCCATCTACCAGGATAGCAAAGGGAATATCTGGTTCGCCACAAATGGAGGCGCGAGCAGGTATGACGGAGAGCGGTTTGAGACGTTCACAAAAGCTGATGGACTTCTCAGTAACGATGTTTTCTCTATTGCTGAGGATAAACGAGGGGATATATGTTTGGGGACATGGAATGGAGTCAACAGATACGACGGGACCTCTTTCCAGAAAGTCGGATTTGAACAGCCGTTAGGTGGGAGTGGCATCCGCTCCGTGATTGAAGATGCCCATGGGAACGTCTGGATTGCCACAGGGGGAGGGGTGACGAGATACGATGGCAAGAGTTGTAAACGCTTCAAAACTGAGGATGGGTTGATACACAATGACATCTCCGCGCTATTGGAAGATAGTAAAGGGAACATCTGGTTTGGAGCTCTGCTGATAACGAAGCGAGGGGCGGGTGTGAGCAGATACGATGGTGAAAAGTTTCAAAACTTCACGGTGGATGATGGGCTTGCGCATAACGCCGTTACGACGATATTCGAGGACAGCAGAGGGGACATCTGGTTTGGGACATACGGAGGCGGAGTCAGCCGATACGACGGAAAGCGATTTGAAAACCTCACAATCCATGATGGGCTTCCCGCAAACCAGGTGATGGCAATAACAGAGGACAGATTTGGAAATCTCTGGTTCGGCACTTTAGGCGGAGGAGCATGTAGATGGGATGGAATAATCTTTCAGAACTTCACTGCGCAGGACGGATTAGCTAACGACGCAGTAACATCCATCCTTGAAGATAAACAGGGAAACATCTGGCTTGGCACGCATGGGGGCGGCGTTACCAGAATAACCCCGCCAAAGCGAAGAGTTTCAGCTCAAACTGAGATAACCGCTATAATCACCGACGATGCCTATAAAAATGTCAATGAAGTCTCCTTCAATGAGAATATAGGAAACGTCACCTTCAAGTTTAAAGGCACAAGGAGTTTCGAGACCAGAGAGGATAGCATGGTTTATCTTTATCGGTTGGTCGGTAAGGAGAAAGAATGGAAGGTGACAGGGGAGCGTGAGGCCCGTTACGCTGGTCTGAAGCCTGGTGATTATACTTTTCAGGTAAAGGCGGTAAACAGAGATTTGGTCTATCCTGAAGAACCAACAACCGTAAGGGTCGAAGTTACAGTTTCCCCTGAGAAAGAGATGATACACCGGCTTCAGAGAGAAGTTATCATTTTAAGGGGACAAACTCAAAAGACGATAGTCGGTAACAGTGAGCAGATGCGAAAAGTTTACTCGTTAATCGAATCTGCGGCGGCTTCGGAGTATCCAGTTTTTATAAAGGGGGAGACGGGAGTTGGGAAGGAACTGGTCGCAAGGTTGATACATAAAAACAGCCTCCGTAAGGAAAAGCCTTTCGTTCCTCTAAACAGCGTAGCTTTATCCTCTGAACTTTTGGAGAGTGAGCTTTTCGGTCATGCGAAAGGGGCTTTCACGGGAGCAAACAAGGAGAAACAGGGATTGGTAGAAGTCGCTGACGATGGAACCCTTTTCCTTGATGAAATAGGAAACGCTTCTTGGGAACTACAGGATAGACTTCTCCGTTTCCTTGATTCTGGCGAGTTTCGCAGAGTAGGCGATAATAGATTGAGAAATGCGGACGTCCGAATCATAGCGGCGACGAACAAGGATTTGGAAAACTTTGATAAGTCGAGGAGATTTCGAGAGGATTTATATTATCGTCTCAACGTCTTTCCTATCTCTGTTCCGCTGCTCAAGGAACGGAAGGACGATATCCCGTCTTTAGCTTACTACTTTCTCAAGCAAAGCAGTGAGAAGTGTGGCAAATCAACGACAAGTTTCAGCAGGGATGCTATGGAATCACTACTGGAATACAACTGGCCAGGTAACGTCCGTCAACTTGAGAACGCGGTTGAGAGAGCCGTTTCCCTTGCAAAAGATGGAGGAGAGATAAATTTGGAGCATCTTCCCGAAGAGGTGATTCAGTCTCAAGTTGAGACAGGTATCATCCAGCAAAATAGCAGTTTTAGTCAACGAGTATCAGAGTTCAAGCAGCGGTTGATATCGAAAGCATTGGAGGAAAGCGGAGGAAATCAAAGCAAGGCGGCGAAGTTATTGGAACTTAGCCGCACAAATTTGATACGTATGATGAGAGACCTATGTATAAAGTCTAAAGGTGTCTCAAAACATGACAATTAGCTGTCATAAAATGCGACATCCCCAAGAATCCACGTGACACCTGCAATCTTTAACTCTCACCTAAATTCAGATGTCACATTTCGTGACACCTACCTCAAAACAATCCAATCAAAACCCCAAGTAAATCCAGCCTTTTTCATACTTCCCTACTTGGCACAAAAGTTGCTTAATATTCATTTGTCGCCGTCCGTTATTCGGTGGGCCCGCGCTTTATATTTATGAGAGCGTTCATGTGCATTTGTCGGCGGTGAACTCAATTCTCAATGAGGAGGAAATGAATATGTTTAAAAAGCTTTTTTGGCCGGTAATATTACTGATAGTCTCACTGACAATAGTGTCATTGGCCTCGGGCGCAGAACCCTCAATGCCGGTATTTCAGTGGTCAAAATTCTGGGGTGGAAGTGCAGATGAATATGGTGTAGGTATAGGTATCTCAGGAGGAGATATTTATGTCTCAGGCGAAACGCGAAGTTTTGGCGCTGGAGATAACGATGCGCTTCTTCTCAAATACGATTTAACTGGCAATTTCGCGTGGAGTAGGACCTGGGGTGGAAGTCTTGGGGATACGGCCGGTAGGTTACACATCTCAGACGACAACATCTATGTCGCAGCTTGGACATATAGCTACGCGAATGACCCAGTTGGTGGTCTGGAGCCTGATACTGCCCTTTTGAAATATAATCCTTCAGGCGCTCTTCTGTGGTATAAAACCTGGAATAACTACCCAGGTTACTCCGGTTGGGATGTTTTTTATGATGTGTTTGCAGTGGGTAATGATATCTACGCTGTGGGCAGTACACAGCCTTCTTGGAACTCTAATATCCTGCTACTTCAGAGATATGACGCAGATGGTAACCTCATCTGGTCTCAGTTTTGGGGCCCAATAGGCGTGAACATCGGCACCCAGGGAAGCAGAGTAGTTGTATCAGGCGATGGAATCTATGTAGCAGGCATTACAGAGGTTGTTGACGGTAATCAAGATGCGCTTATTATGAGATACGACCCAGCGGGTAACCTTATATGGAGCAGAACATGGGGGGGAAGCGGCTATGAAGGGGCAAGCGGAGTGGTAGTTTCAGGTAATGACATTTATGTTGTAGGAACTACAAGCAGTTTTGGCGCTGGTAAATATGATGTGTTTCTTTTGAAATACGACTCTTCGGGTAACCTAATGTGGGATAAGACTTGGGGTGGAAGCGAAGATGATGAAGCGGCGGACATGTTTATTTCAAACAATTATCTTTATGTTGCTGCTGGTACTAAAAGCTTTGGCGCTGGTGATAGGGATGCGGTCATTCTTAAAACAGACCTTTCAGGCAACCCTATATGGTATGAGACTTGGGGCGGAACTGTTGATGACTTTGCCTATGGTTTGTATGTCTTAGGAAATGATATCTATGTCACAGGATATACCAGAAGTTTCGGTAGCGGTGGACAAGATGTCTTCTTTTTGAAATATACAGAAGAAGGTCCAATTATTAACAATCCGCCAACAGTCAGTGCTGATGGCCCGTATAGTGTGGACGAAGGTAGTTCCATCTTTGTCACTGCTTCTGGGAGCGACCCTGATGGTGACCCTATCACCTTCGCGTGGGATCTTGACAACAATGGTACCTTTGAGACACCAGGTCAAATCGTGACATTTTCAGCAGCGGAACTTGATGGTCCAAGTAGCCATACAATAACTGCGCAGGTCACCGACAGCGGCGGTCTCTCGGCAACCGACCAAACGACTGTTGACGTGTTGAATGTCGCGCCAACTGTGGGGGGAATTATCGCCCCGTTGGAGCCAATCGAGGTGAATACACCTATCAACACCAGCGCTGACTTCACAGATGCAGGAATTCTCGATACCCACACGGCGGAATGGAACTGGGGGGATAGCAGTGTATCATCGGGAACAGTCGATGAAACCGGCGGCTCTGGTTGGGTGAGCGGAAGTCATACATATACCACTGCTGGTGTTTACACAGTTACACTGACGGTGACTGATGATGACGGTGGTTCGGGCGAATCCATTTTCCAATATGTTGTGATATATAATCCCGATGGTGGTTTTGTCACCGGTGGCGGCTGGATCTACTCTGAACCGGGAGCGTACCAACCTAACCCATCACTCGAAGGCAAAGCAAATTTCGGTTTCGTTTCCAAGTATAAAAAAGGCGCCCAAGTCCCGACTGGAGAGACCGAGTTCAACTTCAAGGTGGCGAATCTAAATTTCCACTCTGATAGTTACGAATGGCTGGTCGTCGCCGGACATAAGGCGCAGTATAAAGGTGTTGGTACCATCAATGGTATCGGAAACTATGGGTTTATGCTCTTCGCCATTGATGAGGAACTGACTCCCAGCACCGATGTAGATTTGTTCCGTATCAAGATTTGGAACAAAGACAATGGGGATGAGGTTGTCTACGACAATCAGATGGGTGCTGGTGACGATGCCGAACCGACCACTGCTATTGGCGGCGGCAACATCAAGATTCACAAAGGGGAAGGAGCTGCTCCTGCTCATCCTAACCTTGTTTTGACAGTCCATGATACCATTGCGCCATTAAATATTCCCGAGGAATTCCAACTTCTGCCAAACTACCCCAATCCATTTAATCCTGATACCTGGCTCCCCTATGAATTGGCTGCGGATACAAGCGTCAGTATCAGTATCTACAATGCCAATGGTCAGCTTGTGCGTCAGTTGGATTTAGGTTACAAGCAGGCGGGGAGCTATCTTGACAGGGAGAAAGCCGCCCACTGGGATGGCAGGGATAACTTAGGTCAGAAGGCAGCATCAGGTGTATATTACTACATCTTGCAGGCAGGAAAGTACACTGCCACACGCAAGATGGTCATCATGAAGTGAAGAACAGTTATTTTTAGCCTGTATTCCCGGAAATGGGTAATGGGTAATACCAACCCGTGGCTTTTAATACATGGGCATCAATGTCCATGCTAAATCGAAGAAAGGACGTTAAAACGCCCTGTAGACATCGACAGCGGGCTTCAGACCGCTTTTTTCGATTTAGCGTGGTGATTTATCACAACGCCAATCAAACAAAATTTGTCAAAGGAGGAAACAAAAATGTGTAAAAAGATTTTCCACTTAAACTACGTTGTTCTGATGTTGGCAACTTTGGTTGCCATTGAGTTAAGCGTTGCTCCTGCAATCTCATCCGACCTGGAGGATTTCGCAAAAGCAATGAAGGGCACGTGGGTACTGGAGTCCTCTGAAATCGCTGGTACTCTCTACAAGCCGCCGGAGGCTTCAGGGTTAATGGTCTTCACAGACCGATATTACGTTGTTCATACTGCCACATCTGTATCCGCTGCTTGTGAAACAGGCGAATACCAACTGGTCGGAACAAAAGTAGTAGGCTCAATAAACTCGTCGATTTCGGTGAATTTCCCTCCAGGGACTGAGGGCACCCTCACAAGCACTGAGTCTCAGCCTTTCGAATCAGAGGTGTCGATGGTCGAAGATAAGTTCTCCTTTGAACCGATGCCTGGATTCCCATGGATAGTCGAGAAAGATAAGATTACAGTTGGAGTACCAGGTGTTCTTTTGGACACATGGCGACGGGTGGAACCTGGTGGATTCGGATCCGCTGAAACAATAGTCGCTAAGGTATCTTACACCGTCAAGGAACTTGGCGCTGTATGGACGCTTCAGGAGGATATGGGCACGACGACCATTCCTGGCATGTTCACGTTGAACTGGAAGAAGGTTGAGAAACCCGAAATACCAAGGGGACATTTCAAGCTCGAAATGTTCTATAACTTTGTTCAGGATTATGCCTCCAAGCCTGAAGAGAGACCGGATGGGCTTTACCTTGTGAGCACACGGGAGAGCCTGCTTGAAGCGAGAAGCTTTGCCTTCACGTTCGATGACGGAAGCGTCGTCTTAGGAACCGCCACTTTCCGTGGACAACATCAGGAGCTAAAGGTTATCACTGATGAGAAAGGTGCTCCCATCAAAGGGGTAGGTACAAGCTACGGCCTCTGGGAGGCTTATGACGAATACGGAAACACCATATTCCGAGGGACATACACTGGCAATGATGAAATCCCGTTCTCTCCCGATTTCAAACCTGTGGGATTCTCCGTAGAAGCTGAAGCTGTAGGTCAGGGTGAAGGACTGTATGCCGGTTATCTTTTCGTGGGGCATGTTGAGGCAAGCCTCGGCCCTGACCCTGAAAAACCAGGCGAAGTCGTCATTCATGGGGTAGGCGAAGGTGTTATTAACAAAATGCCGCCCGCCACAGGTATGCCAGCCGAAACTTATGACAATGTTTTCTTCGCGTCCCTTTCTCCAGGACTGAACATGCTATCCCTGCCGTTAAAACCCAGAACTTCATATACCGCGAGGAGTTTTGCGGAGTATGTGGGTTCCACAGTTGTGATAAAAATTGATGAAAAGCGTCAGAGGTTCGTCGGGTTCACTTTAGCCGACCCAGACGACGGATTTCCGATAGAGGGCGGTAAAGGATACATCGTAAACATGAAGGAAGGCAAGATGGTAGCGTTTGTGGGAGCCGCGTGGACGAATATGCTACCTGTGGAAGCAGCGCCACTTGAGGTTTCAAGAGATTCTGCATGGGCATTCATCGTCAGCGGCCCGATTTACAAGTGGGATGGACAGCCGTGCGTTGTAACCGTCAAAAACCTGCGGACTGGTGAGTATGCGACCGACTACGTCAAGGAGGATGGATATTTCTCAGCCGTCTTTGCAGATTTGACGAGAAAGAGCGTCGTCCAGACAGGCGACGAGGTGGAAGTAGCCGTGAGGAATCTAAAAGGCGAAGTTATCGCTGGACCAATTCAGAAGCGCATCACAAAAGAGGATATCCATCGAGTTTTCACAAAGTTGTCTTTGACCATCGGCGAGATTATACCTCAAAAGACCGTTCTCCTGCAGAACTACCCAAATCCATTCAACCCTGAAACGTGGATACCATTCAAGCTGTCGCAGTCTGCCGATGTTACGATTACCATCTATAACATTGCCGGAGAACTTGTGCGTGCGCTTCATCTTGGAAGGAAGCCAGCCGGAAGCTACATCAACTCTGACAAAGCCGCTTATTGGGATGGAAGGAACGAATTGGGCGAACAGATCTCAAGCGGCGTCTATTTTTACAATTTGAAGGCGGAGGACTTTTCAGCAACGCGGAGGATGGCCATACTGAAATGAATCCTACAAAATCTCCTCATCGGCTGATGTAAATACCCTGTGCTCGCTGGTTTTATAGGGTGCAGCACACGCTGCGCCCTTTAATTTTAACGTGGAAATCTTGTAATGTTCCTGGGTCAGTCATTTTGCGGACTATTAAAGACATACCCTCTTCTGATAACTGCACCTCCTCGTTTAAATTCTCTGTCGTTTAGGTTTATCAAGTAGTTGCAGTAATCTTGAAGCCTTCAGTTGTCGCCAAAAATTGACGCCGGCGGTGAAGGCGAATCCAGCGCTGATAATAACCAAAAGAATGCCGAGGACAGCATGGCTGCCTGTGTGTCCAAGCGCGTAGCTACTGTCGATGCCCAGCACAATTGCTATTCCTAAACTTTTTGCCATGCCTTCGCGTGAAAGTTTTAAAACCTTCCGTAAATTCTGAATTTTTTGTTCTCG
>Ga0194111_10009394_pt1 | contig 10651 bp, 8 predicted proteins | sample TA2KigC300mmetaG_FD_146194 | JGI IMG/M metagenome (GOLD analysis project Ga0194111, IMG submission 146194) | Freshwater microbial communities from Lake Tanganyika, Tanzania - TA2015033 Kigoma Deep Cast 300m | ecosystem: Environmental > Aquatic > Freshwater > Lake | place: Tanzania: Lake... | reverse complement strand
CGTTCGTGAAATCCCAACTTCTGAGTTGCTGGGTTGCGGGAAAATGCCATCCTTCCTACGCAGTGGCGTCGGACATGCGCCGAGGACAGAAGGAGCCGTTCCCACGCGATGATGTCAATGGGGGGGCGGCCAACCGGCAAATGCCCGGTACACAGCCTGATCGAGGAACGCGTGGACACTTCGGTGTTCGACGAGAAGTGCCGCAACGCGGAAGCAGACGTGTGAGCCGCCCTGCGTGCGGCTGCTACAGGACAGAGCGGACGTGTAAGCCGCGCTGTGTTGCGTGCAACCACGCCGGGGGCGTTCAGGCGTTGAACGGCGGCAGTTCGGCGATGCGGATGCAGGCGGCGGTGTGGTTTTGCGCTGAGCCGCATGGAGTGAGTTCGGGTTCCGCCGCGCGGCAGGCGTCCGATGCGAACGGGCAGCGCGGGTGGAACCGGCAGCCTTCCGGGATTGCGGCAGGCGACGGCACCTGGCCGGCCAGCGCGCGGCGGCCGCGGCGGGGTGCGCCCGCGACGGGCACGGCGGCCAGCAGCGCGCGTGTGTATGGATGTGCAGGGGCGGTCAGGACGGCCGACGCGGGGCCGAGTTCGATAATCCGCCCGAGGTACATCACGGCCACGCGTTGAGACAGGTGTCGCACCACCCCGAGGTCATGCGAAATGAACAGGTAGGAAAGCCCGTACTTCCGGCGCAGGTCAGAGAGCAGGTTGAGTATCTGGGCCTGGACTGACACATCAAGCGCGCTGACGGGTTCATCGCAGACCAGGAGGCGCGGACGGAGCGACAGGGCGCGGGCTATGCCGATCCTCTGGCGCTGCCCGCCGGAGAACTCGTGCGGATAGCGGAGCAGGGCTTCATCCGGCAGGCCGACGTCGCGCAGCAACCCAAGCGCTGCATCCCGGCGTTCGCGGTGCGGGATGCGGCGGTGTTCGACCAGTCCTTCGGTCAGCGTATCCAGCACCGTCAGGCGGGGATTCAGCGACGAGAACGGGTCCTGGAACACCATCTGGATATCAGGCCTGGCGCGGCGCAGTTCGTCGTGCGGCATGGAAAGAAGATCGCGTCCGCCGAACAGCACATGTCCGTCCGTTGCCGGGTCCAATCGCAGTATCGCGCGGGCAAATGTGGACTTTCCGCAGCCGGATTCGCCGACGAGCCCCACGGTTTCGCCGGCGGCTATCCGCAGCGACACGCCGTCCACCGCGCGTATGCAACCGCGCACCCGCGCGAAGACGCCGCGTCTCACGGGGAAATGGACCCGCAGGTTGCGCACTTCGAGGAGCGGTTGTTGTTCCTGCATGCCGTTATTCACAGGCGTGGTCCTCCGTTGCCCGCGCGCTTCGCGGCGAGGAAGCAGCGGGCCGGGCGCGGGCATGCCGTCTGACCGAGGGCGGGGTGCTCGCTCGCGCAGCGTTCGAACGCGAACGGGCAGCGGTCATGGAACCTGCAACCGCGCGGGTAGTTCAGCGGGGAAGGAACCTGGCCGCGTATCGCGCGGAGCCGTTCGCCCGGCGGGGTGCGGGCGGGAATAGACGCCAGCAGCGCCTCCGTGTACGGGTGCAGCGGGTGCGCGAACACGTCATCAACCGGGCCTTCCTCGACGATTTCCGAAGCGTACATCACGGCCACCCGCGTGCAGGTTTCCCATACGACTGACATGTCGTGCGTTATCAGAAGAAGCGCCGAACCGGGCTTCCGTTCCCTCAGCATGAGGTCGAACACCTGCGCCTGGACAGTTACGTCGAGCGCGGTTGTCGGCTCGTCCGCGATTACGAGATCGGGATCGTGAAGCAGCGCCATGGCGATCATCACGCGCTGGCGCATGCCGCCGGACAGTTCATGCGGGTGGGAATGGGCGCGTTCCGACGGGTCCGGGATGCCGACGCGGCGCAGGGCTTCCACGGCGCGGTCCCAGGCCTCGCGGCGGCTGAGCGGAGCATGCAGCCTCAGGGCCTCGGAAAGCTGCGAGCCGATCCTGTGCAGCGGGGAGAGCGCCGTCATCGGTTCCTGGAAGATCATGCTGATTCCGTTTCCGCGCACTGAACGTATCTCTTCCGGCGGCATGGCGAGGATGTCGCGGCCGCGGTAGAGGACGCGGCCGGAATCCATGCGCGCCTGTGGAAAGGGGAGGAGCCGCAGAACACTCAGCGCCGTTACCGACTTCCCGCAGCCGGATTCGCCGACCAGTCCGACGACTTCATCCGGTCCGATCGTGAGCGAAAGACCGTCAACCGCGCGCAGTACGCCTTCTTCGACCGCAAACGAGACCGACAGGTCTTCGATTTCGAGTATGCGGTTGTTGTCGCCTGTTGCGCTCACTTCTTCCTCGCGTTGCTTGCCGCGGCATCGAGCCGCGAGAACGGTTTGGGGTCGAACGCGTCGCGCACGCCCTCGCCGATGAACACCCCGAGCATCATCACAACAAAGAGCGCGGCCGACGGGTAGAGGATCAGCCACCATGCCCACCGGAACTGCTGGGCCTGTCCGAGCAGCTCGCCCCAGCTTGCGGCCGGCGGCGGCATGCCGAAGCCGAGGTAGTCCAGCGCGGCGAGCGAGCCTATGGCGCCGACCAGATAGAACGGGAAAAGGGTTGTCATCGGGGTGAGCGCGTTGGGCATGATGTGGCGGAATATGACGCCGCGGTGGCGGATCCCGAGGCAGCGCGCGGCGTCAACGAACTGCTGTTTGCGGAGTCGCAGGAACTCCGCGCGCATGTAGTAGGAAATGCCCACCCAGTTGAACGCCGTATAGCAAGCAAGGAGCAGACCGAAACTGCGGCCGAAGACCGACCCCAGCAGGAGCATCACGTACAGAAACGGGATTGCGCTCCAGACCTCTATCAGCCGCTGGCCCGTGATGTCCGCGGCGCCGCCGAAGTAGCCCTGCACCGCGCCGACTGCCGCGCCGAGCGCCATCGAGAACCCGACGAGCAGGAGTCCGAACGTGAGAGACGTGCGGAGTCCGTAGAGAATCCTTGCGAGCACGTCCCTGCCCGCGCTGTCCAGCCCCATCCAGTGGCCGCTGACCGGCGGATGCGGGAACGACACCTCGCTACGGCTTGCTTCGGCGCGGAAGGAGCGCTTGTCAAAGTCGAAGTCCCGTGCGGCCACCGGTTGCGAGAAGGCTGCCCGGGCCATGAGTGAGAGGTTCGAGCGTGTCCCGTCGGGCAGGTCCGACCAGAGCCGCGGGACGGACTTCGGGCCCTGCGAGTCGAAGATGATCCGTACAGGGTCGATCCGTTGAGGTTGCGGTTCCCGGAGCGTTACGCGGACGGTGCGCGGCGGTTCCCCGCGCGGGGTGAATGCGGGCAGGGAAACAACGGCGATTCCCGCCGGCGAATCCGGGAAGCGGGCGGCCTGTTCGAACGGCGGGGCCGGTGCGTTGGCGAGCCGGCGCATCGCCGCTTCGCGGAGAGGCGGGGTCATGAACGCGGCCGAAGAGACGTCGGTTCCGGCAAGTGCGGCGTCATCCCCGCCGAAGAATACGCCGGCCGAGATGGATCTCGAGACGATGAAGTCCCCGTCAACGTAGAGCGCGCCGGCGCGCTGGACCGGCCGGAGCGAAAGAACAACCGTCTCCTCGCCGCGGAGTGTCGAGGCGTCAAGGCTTGTGTCCGGCCCGAACGGCACGGGAGGGAACACAGCCCGGTTGGACTTGTCGGCGATGAACTCCGGGCTTTCCGCCAGGCGGCGGTAATCGGTGCGCGTGCTGCGTCCGCCGGGAACGAACGTGCTTTCGGGATAGAACCGGAACGCCGGGAAATAGGAACGGCCGGCATATCGCACGTAGAGGGGGCGATCGTTGCAGACCAGTTCCGACACGAGGCTGACTGCGTAGAGCGCGCCAAGCAGCCAGAGCGAGAAATGGGCGCGCCTGCATGCCCGGAAGCGGCGGAGCCGTTTCCTCGTCACCGGGTCGAACATGTTGCTGATGGTTCCGCGGTTCATCGCGCCTCAACGCTTGAAATCTATCTTCGGGTCGATCAGCACGTAGCACAGGTCCGAGAGAACATTTCCGGCCAGCGCGAGCAGCGAAGTCACGGACAGGATGCCCATGAACACCGCGTAGTCGCGGCTGAGGATCGCCTCAAGGCTCAGCCTGCCCATGCCGGGTATTTCGAACACCTGTTCGATGATTACCGAACCCGCGAACATGACGGTGAGAATTGCGCCGAACCCGGTGGCGATGGGGATGAGGCTGTTTCTGAACGCGTGCAGCCAGACGGCGCGGGCAGGGGATCCGCCCTTGGCCAGGACGGTGCGCACGTAGTCGCGGCCGATCTGCTCGATGAGAGAGTTTTTCATGAGGAGGGTCAGAACCGCGAAGTTGCCGGCGACGTAGCAGAGGACCGGCAGAAGCATGTGCGTGAAGATGTCGCGCGCCTTTCCGCCAAAGCTCAGCGCCGCGAACGCATCCGAGTGGAACCCGGAAACGGGGAAGACATCCCACAGCGAGTCAACCGTGCCGCAGAACAGCATCTTCAGCAGCATTCCGAGCGCGAAGGGCGGCATCGCGTAGCCCGCGAAGACCGCCGCGCTCGACGCCAGGTCGAACCTGCCGCCGTGCCGCAGCGCCTTGGCTATTCCGAGCGGGATGCAGACGAGGTAGCTCAGGAGGAACCCGGTGATGCCGAAGACGAGGGACACGGGAAATCTTCCGCGGATGAGTTCCCATGCCGTGCGGTCGGGGAAGCGGTATGACTCCATTCTCATTCCGAGCCGGTCGGTCACCAGCCACTTGAAGTAGCGGACGTGCACGGGCCGGTCGAAACCGAAATGCGCCTCGAGCTGCTTCCTGTATTCCGGCGAGATTGTATTGGCGGCACCGGAGGATCGCGAGGCGTCGCCGGCAGTGACGCCGCGCATCTGGATGAGCGCCTGTTCCACCGGGCCGCCGGGCACGAACTGGATGAGGGCAAAGCACAGCAGTGTGATGCCGAGAAAGGTCGGAACAATCAACAGAATGCGGCGTACGAAATAGGACGTCCGATCCATGGCGGCGGATGTTACCAGAAAAGGGCGGGAAAGCAGAAGAAAGTGATGGCGGCTGGCGACCTTTGCCTGAGCAGCGGCCGGGAGGAAACAAGAAGCTGTGTTCATGACAGGCGGGGGAGTAGAATAAACGCCGCAGGGTTTGTGCCGAACGGCGCCGAACCGATGAACAAGAACAGGGGCATATGCGAGGTGGTTGCCGGGTCCCGGCAGATGGACGGGGCCGGGGTGAAGCTGCTCCGTGTGCTGGGGCCCGCGCAGACATCGGCTTTTGATCCCTTCCTGCTGCTGGACGCTTTTGACTCAAGGAACCCCGACGACTACGTGAGGGGTTTTCCGTGGCATCCGCACCGCGGCATAGAGACGGTCACCTACCTCATCGCCGGCGACGTTGAGCACGGCGACAGTCTCGGGAACAGCGGGCACATCCGCGACGGCGGATGCCAGTGGATGACAGCCGGCAGCGGGATACTGCACCAGGAAATGCCGCGGGCTTCCCCGCGGATGCTCGGGCTTCAGCTCTGGGTGAACCTGCCGCGCGCCGACAAGTGGGCCCGGCCGCAGTACAGGGACATCACGGCGGATCGGGTGCCGGTCGTCGAGAAACCGGGCAGCGCCGTGCGGGTGGTGTCCGGCGAATATGGCGGTGCGCGCGGCGCCACGCAGGGCGACTACGTGAAGACACTGCTGCTTGACGTTGCCCTGCAGCCGGGCGCGCGCTGGAGCGCGGCGGTTGACCCCGCGGCGACGCTGTTTCTCTACACGATTCAGGGAGAGGGCGTGTGCTGTTGCGACGGCGGGGGAACGATCAAGGCCAGGCGCGCCGTTCTCTTTGGCGAGGGTGACGGAATTGCAGTCGAGGCCGGGGGCACCGGCATGCGCTTCATGCTCTTTGCCGGGCGGCCGCTCAGGGAGCCGATAGCGTGGGGCGGTCCGATTGTGATGAACACCGACGAGGAACTGGACAGGGCGTTCGAAGAGATCCGCAACGGGACATTTGTACGCGAGTCCGGCGCGGAAGTTTGAGCCTTGCGGCCGGCCTTCCCCTGGCGGACACTGCCGGCCAACGCCGAAGCCGCCGTGCAGGCCGCCGCCTGGATTTGCCGCCTGCCTCGCTGTCGGTTCTGGCGGTCTCGATTGCGCGGGAATGAATTGTCCGGGCCGCGCCGGTTCATCAGGGCGCGTGCGGGAATACCGTTGCGGCCGTTCCGGAGTGAAACTACCTTCTGGCGCTGATGGATACTGACACGGCAACTTCGGTTCGGCCAGGCGGGTCCAGCGCCGGCGTGGCGCTGTGGCCGGCCGGGCGCAAGCTTGCCGCTTTTGCGCTGATCCTGGCGCTGGGCATGGCATGCCGGTTCTATGCCGCGTGGTGTTTCGGGCCGAGCTGGAGTTCCGACCACGGCATAGCCTGCCTGATGGCGCGGCACGTGGCGCTTGGCCGTGAACTGCCGGTCTTCTACTACGGCCAGCCCTACATGGGATCGCTGGAGATGATAGCCGGCGGCGCGATAGCGCGCGTTCTCGGGATAAACGAAACAACGCTCAGTCTCGGCACGGCTCTGTTCGGAATACTCCTTCTGCCGCTCGTGTACCTCTGGGGCCGGAAGGCGGCGGACGTGAATGGCGGGCTTGCGGCGATGCTTCTCTGTGCCGTGGGATCGAGGCATTTTCTGCAGTTCATGAGCTGGTCGTTCGGGGCGTACGCCTGCAATGCGTTCTTCAGCGCGGTTCTGGTCCTGCTTGCTGTCCGGCTGGCCGCGCCGGGACGGCGCGGCGCCGCGCGGCTGTGGCTGCTGGCGGGTTTCATTGCCGGGCTCGGCTGGTGGTCGAACCAGATCATAGTTCCCGCCTGCATTGCGGCCGCGGCGGTCTTTTTCGCCGGCGGAGGGCGGATTGTGCAGGCCCTGCGCGGAGCTGTTCCGGCGATTGCCGGGTTTGCCGCGGGGAGTTTTCCCTTCTGGGCCTGGAATATCGCGAACGGGTGGGAGACGTTCCAGGAACTCGGGGTAAGGCGGGGCTGGAACGTGTTCGCGCAGAATACGGGGTCATTCTCGCTGCGGTTTCTGCCCGAGGTACTGGGGTTGCCGGGCGGCCGGGCGGGATGGATACCTTTCGCGGCGTTGTCCGTGTTTACCGCGTGGGCGGTGCGGGCGGCATGGAAGGGCGGACGCGGTCCGGCGGCCGCCTGCAGGCTGGCCGTGCCGCTCCTGGCGGTCTTCTCGATCGTTGTCTTCAGCATGTCGTGTCATCCCAAGGCCGCCACCACGCGGCATCTCCTGGCGCTGGTCCCGGCGGCGGCGGTTGTCGGCGGAGCGGCAACATCGTGGCTGGTGCGAAAGGCGCCGCTGCTTGGCTGGCTCCCCGCGTGCGCGGCCGTTGTCTGGCAACTGACCGCTCTTCCGCAGTATGCGCTGGAAATAAGGCCGAAATACATCGCGCACAGGGATGCGGGCGCGCGGCTGGCGGACTCCCTGCAGGAATCAGGCGCCGGGGTTGTCGCCGCTCCGTACGTGCGCATGCACGCCCTGAACTGGCTGCTCGGCGAGCGAGTGGTGTTTTCCGACTACAAGGAATCGTATCCGCCCAACGCCGATGCGCTCGAGCGGGCAACGCGGCTCGTTGCCGTGGAGAATCCGGAAGGGCTGATCGGATTCATACGCCAGACCGGCGGCGAGTTCGCCGCGCGCGATATCGCCGGGTTCACCGTTTGTGACGGGATCATGCCTCCGCCGCGGCTGGCTGAAGCCGCCCCTGGCGCGGTGGTATCGGCTGTTGCCGAAGGCGGCGAAGGCGGTTGGGCGGAGATCACGGACGGGAGGGAGGACACGGCGTGGGTATTCAATGCGCCTGCCGAACTGACGGTCCGGCTTGCGCGCGCGGGCAATGTCGCCATGGTCAGGCTCTTCAGCGCCTCACGCCAGTATCCTTCAAGAGTCGAGGTCCTTGCCGCGGCGGGCGATGGGGGTGAATGGGGGGGTGTGGGCGCGGGGTCGGCTTCGCCCTGGTTCTGGTCTGGTTCCAGGCCCTACTGCGGGCGCCTGTTTCAACGGATGGAGGTGCGTGTGTCCGCGCCGCCGGACGCCGACAGGCTGAAGATACGGTTCTCGGCCGGTGAGCGTGCTCCGGCCGTGATTGCGGAACTGCAGTTGCTTGAAGAGGCGGACGCCACGCCGGGCGGGATGGGCGATTGCGGGCCGGAAGAACTTGCCGCCGTTTTGAGGCGCGGCGGCGCTGTGCGCGTGTACGCCGACAGGTGGCTCGCGAACGAACTGGCCGGGCGGATGGACGGGGCATGGTGTTCCCGCCGTCCGGACCTGTATGGACCGCGGCCGCTCCGGCGGGCGGTTGCGCTCTCGTTCGTTCCGGCCGAAGGGATCGCGCTGGTTGCGGATGCCGCGCAGGCTGGGCTGACGCGCAGGACCCTTCTCGCGGCCGGTGTGAGCGCGGCGGAAGAGCGGGCGGGGCCATGGACCGTCTTCAGCCTGACAGGCGGCGCGGGCGGGACAGAGCTTGTGTGGGCGGGGTTCGGATGCCTGACGCGCGGGGCGCCGGTCAGCGGGCCCTGAACCACTTTGTCTGGCCGGACAGCAGTTTCTTCTTCAGCGCCTCGTACTTGCGTGTGTAAGTGACGCCCATCTGCGATTCGCGGTGGTCGAACCCGAACGCGCGGCGGGTGACTGCAAGAATCGGCGGCGCCTGTATTCTCTTTGCGACACCCATGCCGCGGTACTGGTTCCACCAGCGTTCGAGATCCTCCACGAACGCCTCCGGGGTCGGGAAGAACCTGGTGATCTGGCGGGGCAGCGAAAGTTTCTCCTTCAGTGTTCCTTCAGCCTGCCATGCCAGGATCTCTTCCGGGGACGCCCTGTTCCACCACTCGACCCAGCTTCGGAACAGGCTGTCATGATACGGGTAGAGGAGCGGGTCGCCCTTCTTCATGTCCACGTTCTGCGCCTCGCTGAGCTCGGCGGAAGGCGTCAGCCCGATCGTGCCGGCCGGAATCACTTCGCGTCCGAAGAGATTGGCGTTGATGTGCTGCGCCAGCTCGTAAACGTCTGTCTTCCACAGGTCGCCGATGTTGGCGAGGTAGCCGCCGAGATCGCCGTACATGGTCGTGTAGCCGACGGTCAGTTCGGACTTGTTTGCGTTGCACGTGAAGACCCCGCCGAACGCCGCTGCCGTTGCGGACAGGACGCGGCTGATCCGGTCGCGAGCCTGGACGTTTTCGAACATGAACGGAGTGAGATCGAGAGTCCGCGTGAGGACGCCGTCCGCCGACGCGGCGGTGACGGCGCCGATCTGCCTGCGGGTGAGCTCGACGCCGTCGCCGATCGGGATTTCGGTGTACAGGCAGCCGAGGTTCGCGGCCAGGCGGCGGGCAAGGCCGATCGTCGTCTGAGACGTGAACGGCCCCGGCATGTTCACGAGCAGAAGGTCTTCCGGCTTCAGCAGGCGGGAATACAGCGCCGCCACGACGGCGGAGTCCACTCCGCCCGAGACGCCGACGGCCACCTTGCGCACGCCGCACGACTTCATGAAGCGGTCGGTTCCGTATATGACCGCCTGCGCCGCTTCCGCGACGCCGTCTGTGCGCAGGTCGAGCGGGTCGCCGAACGGCCTGCCGTCAATCGGCATATCGAACGTGGGAAACGTCTCCTCGAACATCCTGCCCGCGGCCATGCTGTGTCCCTGCCCGTCGTAGGCGCATGAGGAGCCGTCGAACGTAAAAATCGTTTTCCCGTTGTTCTGGATGCCGACGTTGTTCACGTAGAGGAACGGGCGGCGGTGGCGTTCCGCGTGGGCGGAGAAGACGCGGCCGCGTTTGTTGTTCTTGCTCAGCGTAAAGGGCGAGGCGCTGCAATTGATGAGAATATGGGCTCGCCGGGCGCAGAGCGCTTCGAGCGGCTTTGAGGCGTAGTCGGTGTCCCACGCGTCCTCGCACAGCATGCAGCCGAGAGACAGGCCCGACGGCGCGATCACCGGGCTGACGAGTTCCGAGAACGGCACCTTCTCCTCCGCGGCGAGTTTGCGGAGATCGTAGAAATGGCGGCTGTCGTCGAACTCCCTGTAGTTCGGGAGAAGCGACTTCACGACGAAGTCGTAAGGGCCCGATGCCGGATGCAGGAACGTGCCGTCGTGCGCGACGTAGAGGGCGTTGTATTTCCGGACACGACCGTCTTCGTTCAGGCGCGACGGGTCGGTTGCAACCGTGCCGAAGACGACAAGCATCCGGCCTGCGGCGGCGCGTATTTCATCGGCGCACGCCTCGCATTCGCGCAGGAAGCTGCCCCTTTCCCATTCGTCGCCGATGAGGTAGCCGGGGACCGCCATTTCCGGGAACACGATCAGTTCGACCTTGTCCCGTGAGGCGGACTCGATGCACTCCAGCATGCGCGCCGTGTTGCGCGCCGGGTCGCCGGGATGCACCTCTATCTGCGCCAGGCGTGTTCTCAGGGATTCAGGCATGTGTCCTCATCCCCAATGCCCGCGGCGGCGCAGTTCGCCCCAGCGTGCGTCCTCGATCCGGTTCAGGCGGCGCGTGAACCAGAAGAGCAGCCCCGCCAGCGCGGCGGCCACAACGACACTTGTGACGATCATGGCGATGGCCTTCATGTCTGCGGGTTGAGTATAGGGGCCTCCATAACGCCGCACAA
>Ga0194111_10009389_pt1 | contig 10653 bp, 8 predicted proteins | sample TA2KigC300mmetaG_FD_146194 | JGI IMG/M metagenome (GOLD analysis project Ga0194111, IMG submission 146194) | Freshwater microbial communities from Lake Tanganyika, Tanzania - TA2015033 Kigoma Deep Cast 300m | ecosystem: Environmental > Aquatic > Freshwater > Lake | place: Tanzania: Lake... | reverse complement strand
GGCAGGCATCATTGATAATGATCCGATCGACACGCTGCTGAGAGGACACATTTACTTAGCGGCCTACGACCACCAAAGCGACTGCAACGCGCCGTTTCGCCTGGACTGAATCGCGACGTACCGCAGGATTACGTGAGAAGACAAGAGGAGTAAGACGCTGATTGCCAGACATCGGGCATCACCATCGACCCGTTATCGCTGCACATCAACGGGAACACCAGCCATGAGCGACGTTTTGTTGTTGACGGTACACGATCTCCGAGAACGGTGGCTGCCGCACAAAGTGCGCTTGGACGCCGCCCGCGACAGCCATCCCACGGCGGTCCGTTTTCACCGCGCCTGCAGCTGGCTGGAAGTGACCGAGCAGCTTGATTCGGACCGTGATGTCGACCAAATCCTGATCCACCAGTGGATCGCCTTCAATGCGCTGTACGGGCAATGGGATATGGAGCGGCACGAACCACTTGCAGATCGCGAGAGCTGGCAGGTCTTTCTCGGGCGTATGCTGCAGCTTGACGCGTCCAGCCGCATCAAATCACTACTCACTGAGCACAAGAGGCTGGTACTCGCCATCCTCGGAAATGGTTACCTCAACCGCTATTTTTGGCAGGAGCCATGCTGCGATAAAGCGGCCAGGACCGGCCGCGGCGGACGGCACAAGGCAGAGAGTTGGTACATCGAAGACAGCTGGGCCGTCATCCTGGAGCATGTCTTCGAGCGGGTGTACCTGCTTCGTTGCCAGTTGGTGCATGGGGCCGCCACATTCCGTAGCAGGCTCAATCGCACAGCACTGGAGCACTGTACACAGTTCATGCGGATTCTGCTGCACACATTCCTGCTCGTGTGGGTGGACTACGGCGTCAAAGAGGACTGGGGCATCATGTGCTACCCACCGGTGCACGGCAGTATTGGCGTGAGAAACAAATCGTCTCGGTTGAACCGGCCACGATGACCGGGTAAGGCGTCTCACCAGGGAAGAGACGGATCAGAGTGGGTAGTCCGCATCGTCACCAGAACGTGGGCCGGTCAACTGGGGTTGCCGCGAGGTTAACAAGACCGGAAGGCGCAGATGGTCGGTTCCTGTCGTCGCCGATGACATGGCTGTCACCGAATCGCTCATGCCAACCCGGGAAAGAGTGGCGAGCTACAATCACAAGCCCGAAACGTCCCGTCAGCGGCTGTCCGATCGGCGATGAAGTACGATCCTCAGAACACTCGCTCCTACAGCCTTGCAACTTCGGACACATCAGAGAACAGCTTATCACCCGGCGACAATACCATCACGTCCTCGATACGGGATATCCACTCGTTAAGGAAGTCGTGGTCAAGCCAGTCCTCGCGCGCGCGTTTCAATGTTTGATCCGAAAGCCAGTCTCGATGTGGTCCAAGATCTACGATGCGTTCCAATTTAGTGCTTCCCAACGGATTGTGCTCTTTCATCGCATCAACGCTTCCTGCAACCAACTCCAAGGCCCTCTCGGGAACCACGTCCTTGATCACAACAGAAAAAGACCTGGGCTGAGCGATAATCCCCGATCGCTTGAGCGTATGTGCTATTGCCGTATTGAAAAGCCGTCCCAACCACGTCATGATTACTACACTCCGCTCCGCCGGGAGTAACACCAACTTTTCCGCAGGTAAACCGAGATAGTTCAAAAGAGACGCTCCAACATCAAACGCATAGGGTAGAATGCGCGCATGGTATTCCGGTGCGCCAGCCGCTTCCCCTTCGAGTCGAACAAGGTGACGTGATTTGCTACCGCCTTTGAGAACCGAAAAGTCTTGCCCGGCAATCTTTACCGAACCCGTGTTGTCGCCAAGCGTCTTTACCGTGGCGATGCTCCGGCCGGTATCAGCGTCCACGAGTGCTATCGACTCGAGGGACGGCGCGATGTTTGTATATATCTGGTTGCTTTCTATGAAGCCCCATCCCTCTTGCGCAGGCGCGTAGATCTCGTTCCGCACTACGAGCAGCCCGCTCGCTAGCATTGAGTTCAGAACATCAAGAACCATCGACTCAGGCACGCAAGGCCGAGCGTCGCTTGCCAAAACCCGGTTCAGTTGGCTCAGAGTTCGATGCCGCTTCGGTGCTTGCCTCAAATATGCCATTATTTGCTGAACCAATACGGACCTGCGCAACGGTACTAAGGGACCACGCGGCATTCCACGTCGCGACTGGTGTATGAGCGCGTTGAAGATGATTTCACCCGCTCGATTACGTGCGACACACACCACTCTTGTTCGTCCGTTTAGCCTTCGACATCCGCGGCCGATCCGCTGCAAGAAACTCGACAAGCTGAAAGGTGGGTCAAGGCATACCACGAGATCCACGTCTCCAATGTCGATACCGACCTCCAGTGTCATTGTGGTGACGCATACGGCGCGTCGATCACCGCGGAACTTCTCTTCAACGCGCTCGCGTTCCTCCTTCGACAAGTTGCCGTGGTGGCCATAAACATTGGCGTGCCCAAACAGTCCACATCGAAAAGATGCCGTTCCCTCGTCCACCTGTTTCCGACTGTTGACAAACACCAGTAGTTTCTGAACGTCTCCGATTTCTGACGCGCTGGCAATCGCACATTGCGCGCGGATGTGGTCATCACTGCTCCCGACTGTAACACGAGCCTCAATATCCCGCTGCCCTGGCACGGAGATGATTTCGCCTCCCAACCCCAAGTACACGTTCGCAACTTTAGCAGGGTTCCCAACGGTGGCGGAGATCGCCACTCGTTGGAGCCCAATAGTCGAAAACGCCCCCGTTGCCTGACAATACGCATCGAGGCGACGGACGACAAACCTTAATTGGTCGCCGCGCGGGGTGCCGTCGAGCAAATGTATCTCGTCCATGATAATCGCACGAACATCACGAAGCGACTCCTTCCGAAAGGTCAGCAGGCTCTCCAGTGATTCCGGCGTAGTAATAAGCAGTTGTTCGCGGACATCCTGCGATATGCCGTGATCTGATGTCTTACGACCGATGGCAATACCCATCTCACCAACCGGCCGTTGAAGGCGCAAGAAGAGATCGTTTACGAGTGCGCGCGTTGGTGTTACAATGACAACGCTGAGCCCTTTCCAAGAGTGACTAAACAAGCGTTCGCAGACGGGCGCGGCAACGGCCTCCGTTTTCCCGCCTGCCGTTGGGGCGGTAAGAAGTACATTTGCCCCGCGGACAACTCGCGGAATCGCGGCGATCTGAACAGGACGCAATCTCCCAAAACGCGCAAAGAACGGATTCCACGCATTTGGCAAGGCATTGCGAATCTCTTGGTGCACTGCGAGCAGTTGATCAAGGTCTTCCTCAACCATCCAATCACCCTTGTTGCCTACTCACTCTCAACGCACTGACGCCAACGATCTAACGACTCAATAACCGCGGCAACACCACTGCGAGCAGACTTGTCACCGCGATCGCGCCACCGGCTGTAGGCCCATTGGATCACGTGTTCGGAAACGGGCTCCTGGAGGCCATAGGCACGACGGTATACGGGACTAATCAATCGGAGATATTCACGGACGGAAACAAAATCAAATTCCGCCAAGTCATAGTATTCGAGCGCGCCGAACTGCCGCCAATCGTCTTCCGGTGGGTCGTCTCCTCGAGGTGTCATCGCGATCGCCACGCCTAAGTGACACGGTTGCGCCGTCGTAAACGGATACCCCCCTCCGAACCCACTGTGTTTGATCGAGCTTGGATGATCACAACCTGCCCAAAAAGACCTTTCCCAAAAGAACGTGTTGTCCACGTTCTTTCGACACTGACGCACGCCACGAGGTGCAGTGGCACCCCATATAAGTCCGCCCAACAGGTTCCCTGCCCGCGCCTGAGCTCTAAAATCAAGATCTTGCCACCTTTCCATTTCGTCAAACAATAGAATCAGGCCCTTGAATTGCACGAGGCGACACAACCGCCCCAAACCGGCAAGGAGATAGCTACCAATGTCGCCCTGCGTACCATAGGAGAACGTTGGCCAATCTTGGATGGTCCCGCTCAAGACATGGGAACTCCGCGCCACGTTTGCCGTGACGCTCTTGTCGCCCCTCAACAAGGCCATCAGGTTGTGTTTGTCAAGACAGCCGGGGTCCGCGAAAAGCCACTCAATTGGACGGCACCCTATTCGTGATTCAAGCCATTTACGGCGATATTGCACATTGCTCGATGATGCGCGCTCGGTCCGTTGGACAACGCCAAGTGTCTCCATGGTCCTGGTTGCCAACTGTTCCGCCCCCATGCCCTGCATATTCGGAACGCGAAGACTGGCCATGAGACTTCGGTAAATCTGGTCAGGTCGATCGAGACGATTCTCCGACGCATCGACTTCGGCTTGTGCGACCGCGAAACCGGCTTCTAGCGCAAGATCCGCAACGAGATTCAGTAAAAATGTCTTGCCTTGCCCATAACCACCACGAATTACCAACCCGGAACCGTGTTGGTCAACTTGCGCGAGAAACCTCGTCGATCTGCGTGACAGACTCTCGAAACCGATAGTAAGCGACCGCCCCCAACCGTCGCACGGAGGCAAGCCGGTTCGAATCGACTCGATTACCCTCCTCAACCAACGCGGATCTGCTTGTTCCACGCCGACGTCATCGCGTGAATTTCGAACAATTACTATACCACTGTCGGTGTCGGACCCGCCATCGCAGGCTGGCTGGGATGTAGCGGCTTCCGATGTGACGTTCGTATCCCCGTGCGGCACATCGCGAAGCTCAATGTCTTCAGCACCAAGTCTACGATCGAAGCCGTTTGCCGTCGCTTTTGCCAGGATCATCGCAGCCGCAGCACCAAACGCTTGTCCAATCCTCGGGTCTCGTTCTAGGTGTTGAGCGAACGATTCGCACAACTCCCGTTCTTGCACAGACAGCTCTTGCGTGCGTCGTCCCCAAGCTGCCATGGCTCTCCAGGTCGCCGCGGATACCGAGTCCACGCTCGGTTCGCCCTCCCTAATGCTGAGTGCACGAATCGTCATGAGATGTTTCGACCGAAAACCGCGTCTCAGGGCATAGTTCAATAGACGCCCAGCATCGTAGGCGACTTGAGTGGACAAGCACCTCCCGGCAAGGCATGAAATGAGTACACGCCGACAAAACACCTTGTGGCGATTGTCGAGCTCCTCTCGCTGTTTGATCCATCCTTCTAAGTCAATCCACAAGTCGGGTAGAGTCCGCCGGATTTCTTCCGGAGTTGTAGGTAATGGACGGGAAACCGTCGGGCCAAGTGGAGCAGGTTGGACAATGGAGTGCGGTGGGGCATCAGCGATCCGACTCGTATCCGTGCGCGGAGTCTTGTCAGAAGGGACGGGCGCGGGCTTGGACAGCTCGGGTTGCGGCCGCTCAATACGCGTGAACTCTCGGCGGCGAGTCGGTGGAATTCGGTACTTGTTCTGGTCAGCTGCGCGACGTATGACCCATACGACGCCCTCCGTGCCTTCCAGAGTGCACTCGCCCAGCAATTTATGATAAAGACGAGTTGGCTGATCCGCGTGCGACATGGTACGGTATTCTCGTCGCGACTCTAAACACCCTTACTCACCTTCCGCTTCAACTTCCGCTCTCTCACTACTGCGCAGTTCTTCGCTCATCCCACCAACCAATGCCTGCGCACCATCCTGATTCAACGTGGCCACCCCGTCAGTTAACATGTTATTGAGATGTTGGACACAAGACCGAACCATCAGCCGTCGGGTCCCGGTACCTCCCGTATTGCGAATGGTTTCAGTGGCGAGAACGTTCAGGTTGTGTTGCAGTACATCTTCATCGACGTCAAAGTGTTGATGAATAATCTTGAAGACGGATGTGATCTTGAAGCCGATCTTTTCCAACAGATCAGCTTCCTTGATACCCTGTAGGCTGTTCAAGTTCAATCGCGTTGACGCCCCACACCGCTGCTGCAGTGCGGGGTAGTTCGTGGCGAAGTTGGTGAAGAACTCGGGCATGACGGCATATAGGAACAGCGTCCCGGGAAACTCGCCACTGTTGCACCGATTGATGACGCTGAGCAAGTTCTCGCACGCGACCTTCTGCGCCTTCGTCGACATTAGGCTCAGCGTACGCCTCGCTTCGTCGAAGAGTAACACAACACCTGTCGCCAACCCTGACCGCTGAACGAGTTGGCATACGGTCCGCAACATCCGGAAACCGTTCGACTTATCCAGCTTCTCAAATATGCCTGCCCTCTTCAGGTTAGCTGCTGGGAGCGGCTCACCCCGCAGGTAGAGTCGCGTGATCTCAACCGTTTCGTTGTCGCCCTCGAGCAATGCCACGATGTGCCTGACTGCGGCTGTGAGCAAAGACGTGCTTTCAACAGGAAGACTCTTAATTCCGTTCAACCACTCGATGACCTGATCGCGTAGCGTATCGTCTGGCATCCCGGTCAGAACGCCAGGGAAACGCCGTTCAATGAGCTGCTCAAGCGCAATATCGAGGCCGCGACACCGATCGACGTCCGGAATATCCAGGGGAGTCGCCTGAATGGCGCGTGCCACAGCTCCGAAGATCTTGTCGGGCCGGTCCAAGGGGCACTCATCTTGGGACAATTCCACAAACGCCGTAACGTAGTTTTCTTGCCAAGCATTCTCCTGGACACATCGCAAAAACTGCGTCTTCCCGTTACCGTAGTCTGCCTCAATCCATTTACATGCCCCGCCTCCATCGAGGTCTTCAATTGGGGCACAATGGTCCTTCAAGTACTCTTGGGTCAATTGCCGCAGGAGCCGGTCAGTACCGACATTGATTAGCGATGCACCCCATTTCGGAGGCTGGCCAGATTCCTTTAGGCTCTGCAGCACGAACTTCGCGTTACGCGGATTCACGTCAATCATCTTTGAGTCCTTGCGGCGTAGACACGTCGCAGCTACGTGGACTGCCGCAACACAACAGCCTGATAGTACATGCCCTCGCCAAACCCCGTTACGAGTTCCTTCGGAATGAACACAGACTGCCGCCGATTCCCAGCGTTCTCGATCACGGCCGTTTCCAAGCGAAATGACCTGTCCGCCTTGATGTTATCATCGGACCTAATAAAGCGAGCGATTTCCACAACAAACCGAGCCATCGGATAATCGCGAAACCCCTCCTTGGACACCGCCTTCTTGCTTCCCTGCCGAATAAATGTAAGTTCGCGATGGACCGCAGGCAATTCGGCGCGGAGTTCTGCCGCTCGTGTGCTCGCCCGCTTCCGGACAAGCGAAATGAGGATCGCTTCTTCAAGTTCGGCTGCGAAATGGGGCAGGTCAATTGGCGTGTCCAATAGCTCCAAGGCCAACTGATTCGCCGCAGCGAGAACCTTGTCGACGTCTACCGGCAAGGCGGTTCTCGCTGGGACCTTTGCATAGTGCAGTTCTATCGTTTCAGATTTCCCGTCATAGATCAGTTCGAATGGACCGAGTGTGAGCAGATCTGGCTTGGCACTGCAGGGGACATCGCACTGCCGAGCCTTTTCAAGCAGTTCATTTCGGAATCCCTGACCAATTCCGGCGGTAAGCGACGCCAAGAGCATACGCAGATGTGACGACAAGGCGGCCACGCTGGCGTCTGGAGACATCTTGGGACAGTGTTGAAGGCCGGCAATCAGCTTCTGCAGGATCTTGGATGATGGGGCGTTCGTGCGAAGCTGCTGCACCGCCACGCGTAGTGCACGCTTGACCTTGCCGATTTGCTGCGCTTGTACAGAGAGTTGCTCATCCAAGTCGCTGATCCGCGATATCAGTTCGTCACTCGCCATGTTCCGATTCCATTGCTTCCATAGAGTGGTGACACGATCCGTCACGATCCGTCAATGCCGAAGTCCTGCATAGAGATTCGCCGATTTGCTGGCAGAGATCAATCACACCGCACGGATTTTTGGTGACCGGGGCGCCTGGATCTACCGTCATACGCCCGCGCCCGGGCCGGCCAGCGTCGCGATCGCACCCATTCTGCTGCGGATTCGTTGCAACTGCTGGCGATCTACGCGGCCGCCGGCCAGTGCTTCCGACCGGCAGGTGCCACTGGAGTTGACCCAGCCTCTGCAAACCGGCCATCCATCCTCCGCCGCAGGACCGTGAATAACGTCAGACATTCCCACGTGTGCCGGATCGGCAAATCTTGTTATCGCAAACCGAACAGCCAGACGGGTGGATTCTGTTCAACAACTCCGAGCGCCAATTCATCAGTCGTGTGGTCCGTCGGCATCGCTGGTGGCCCAATTTCACGCGGCCAAATCGTGATTCGCTGGCCGATTCCACACACTGGCCCACCCCGGCAACGTCCGATCGAGGTCTCGCGTCTGAAAACTCGGGCAACCCGCGGATCGAATCACTGTGGAATAGGCGGGAATTAACCGATCGGCCCACCGCGAGTATTGGGTGCGGACGCCGCCGGCCGTCTGGCGGCTGCTCGCGCCCCGTAATACCCACCGCGAAGATCCGGCTGCTCTCCCTCCCCAAACCACGCGTCGCGATACGCGCGGATGCCGATCACCTGCCGCGTGCCCAGCGTCACGTGCCGGCACCAGTCACCCACCCGCAGATCGATCACGCGCTGCGTGGGCAGCTCGGCCCGGACATGCGGTGATTGGCCGTCCGGGGTGAGCGGAGCAATCAGCTCGGCATTTGGTTGAGTGCCGTCAGGGGCGGCCAGCTGCAACTCCAACGAGTAAATCAGCCGGGGCATGGTCGGGTTCCTGCTTCGGTGAGTCTCGCGCGTCTTGAATGCGCCGGTTCCGTTGTGTCATTTCAATGTGCGGGTGCCGCAGCTCCGGACTGCCAGATGACTCCGCGATTCCGGAAACCCATCCGACCGGGTGGCTAGCCCGCCTGAGCCACCAGGATCGCGCCTGACGCATTTTGACGCGTGGACGACTCCAAGTGCGCGGACGCGCACAAAGCGTCAACTTGCCATCAGCAGCGCGGGCAGACGGCGCGCCTGGCGCTTTGGCGACGTCAATGACGATGCGCAACGGTTTGGTGGTGGTTCAGCCGGTCGCGGCCACCGTCACCGCGGCCGTGCCCCGCGGGGACTCGACAGCCCGGAGGAATGCCTGCGGAGTCTGCCTCCGTCTTGGGCGAATGGGCAATCGCGAAAGTTGTCCAGTGTGCCAGAACGGAGGCAGACTCCATTTCGGCCTGCGACGACTTCCTCCTTCTCGCCGACCCGGCCGGTCCGCGCCGCGAACAAGCCAACGACTACGTCGCGCGCACTCGCGGCCGACCGACGCGGAGTTGGTCGCTGTCCGGCAATGTGCTGAGCTTGGTCGACCATTCGGGGACGAGGGTTGCGTGGAATCGATCGTGCCCAGACTCGGTTTGGAACCCACCATGCGTCCGCGTGGCCGTCAGAGAGTCCGACCTGTGCCCGAAGAACAAATCAAAGAGGCCTGCCCCCTTTGTTGTGATCAGCGCTCAGCCTGCCGGCGTGAATCGGACGCCGTCTTTCCTGCAGATGTCCTGAACGGCCTTCCGCGCGGTAATGACGCCGGTGGGTAGTCCACTGCCAGGCTGCACCCAATGCCCCACCATGTAAAACCTCTGCAGGCGGGACAAGCTGTTGCGCAAGGCCATGAAGGGCTGTCCGGGGGTAAGAAGCCAACCTCCCATGCTGCCCCGCCAATTGTTGGTGAATCGCTGAACCGTTGCGGGGGTGGCGACATCCACGACTTCGATCACTTCTGGCAAGTCGGGCAGACGCCGTGCAAGCCGGTCAATCACCGCTCGGAGAATGCGCTCTTTCTGCGCCTGGTACTGGGCGAGGTCTTGATCACGCAAGGAACGCCAGTATTCATAGTTGTGGGTGGGGAGAAAGCAGGTCAACGCGGTCTTTCCGGCCGGGGCCATGGTCGGATCGTAATTGTAAATCCGCACCGAGAGTTCCTTGGTCGTCGTCTGCGGATCAATTTCGAGTGGCGTCGGCTGGAACAGCAACAGACTGCCCGGCTCGTTCGGAAAGTCCCGTCGCACACCCAGTGAAACCTGTAGGTAAGACGGAAAACGCTTCAAGGTTTGGTACGGTCTTTCGGCTCGTCGATCCCGACATTCGGCATCGAGCAACTCGTAGAGAGTGGTGTAACCGTCGGCGGCTGAAACTACCACGTCGGCGGCAAGCGTCTCGCCGTCGCGCAACCGGACGCCAACGGATTGACCTTGTTTCACGACGATCTGCACCACCTCGCTGCCAAAACAGATCTTTCCACCAAGGGATTCATAGCGATCGAGGAGACCACCGATCACGGCCCGCGAGCCACCCACGGGGTAGGCCCCGTCCCCGTTGTTCATCCAAACCAACGACAAGACCGTCGCCAGCATGGCGAAATCCGTGTCGACCCCGCCGGCGAAGAAACTTCGCAGCAGCGGATTCCGGAATCGCTCAGCGTAGGCCCGAGTGGTGATCTTCATCCACGGCCGGAGGGTCCGAAAATAAGGCAGCGACCGAACCGCCTTGAGGACCGCTCTCAGCGGTGGATCGGCCGGGGAAGGCACGTTCCAACGCGATAGCCGGCGCGCGCTGTCGATGAGATTTCTAATCTCCCGTACGTCTTCCGGAGCCTTGCTCAACAACTCCTGTTCTAGTCGGTCGACATTGCTCCACAGGGTGATATGCCGCCCCTCGTGATCTTCCAGCCTGGTGAACACCGTGGGCGTACAGAATTGAAGCCGTTCCACGGGAAGGACCTCCTGC
>Ga0194111_10009387_pt1 | contig 10653 bp, 9 predicted proteins | sample TA2KigC300mmetaG_FD_146194 | JGI IMG/M metagenome (GOLD analysis project Ga0194111, IMG submission 146194) | Freshwater microbial communities from Lake Tanganyika, Tanzania - TA2015033 Kigoma Deep Cast 300m | ecosystem: Environmental > Aquatic > Freshwater > Lake | place: Tanzania: Lake... | reverse complement strand
ATCAATAAGACTAAATTTGTAATCGAAAGCGAAGTGCAGTACAAAAAATTGTTTAAAAAAAATCAAAACAACAACAAAGATAGAGCTGATATTGTCCTTCTTAAAAAATCAACAAATAAAAAAAAATCAGAATATTATTCTAAGCGTTATGTAATGGTCATAGAGGTAAAAAGAAAAGTGAATAGAATAGAAGATGATTTAAGAAGGCTTAATGATTTAAGAAAAGATACTAAATTTAAAACAACGAAAAGAAAATATTTTCTTTTATATGTAGTACAAAATAAGTTACATAAAACTTTCATTAATGAACAAGGGAAATTAATAAAGCAGAATAAATCTAATGGAAAATATTTAAAAAATAAATTAGATTTTAATATTGAACTTAAAAATTTACGGAGGGCGAGTCAATATATAAAACCAGTATTTAAAGATGTTAAAAGTGAAATAAAAAAAAATATTGAACCAAGAGTAGATTACAAAAAAACAAATATATTAAAAATAGTAGATAAAAGTCTAACAAAATATAGAGTTCCAAAATCCGGATTTTATGCCTTTTTAATTGAAGTACTTTAAAATGACGTACTTTTTATATTAAATCTCCTTTTTAATCATTTATTCTAAATTTCTTGTTTGTTATTCTAATGCTATACGAATTACTAATTATCAATTTTTTTAGAATAAGCATAAAAATATAATAAATTGCTAATATAAAATCACGATATTATGAATATTTATATTAGATCATAAGTATATCATAATAATTTGTTATTAAAGTATCAGATTTTTAAAAATTAGTAGTTTTTGATTTTTTAAAAATTGTTTCTGAAAAATATGAATTGGAAACAGAAAAAGTAATCAATATAGAAAATTATTATGAATTCTTAATGAATGAATAATTTACAAATGATGAATTATGAATGATGAATTAAAAAAACTGCCTGAAGGATGGGAATGGAAGAAACTGAAGGATTTATTAGAAAATATTGAAAGTGGTAAAAGACCGAAAGGCGGAGTACAAAATATAAAAGAAGGTATTCCAAGTATAGGTGCAGAACATTTAAATTATGGTGGTGGTTTTTCATTAAATAATTTGAAGTTTGTTCCGAAAGAATTTGCTGATAAAATGAATAAAGGAATAATAAGACAAAATGATATTGTAATAGTAAAAGATGGGGCTACAACTGGAAAAACAAGCTATATTTCAAGTGATTTTCCTTACAATTATGCTGTCGTAAATGAACATGTTTTTATAATAAGAGTAAAATCAGATGTAGTATCAAAATGGATTTTTTATATTTTATGGTCAAAAAATGGAAAGGATCAGATACTAAAAGACTTTAGAGGAGCTGCACAAGGAGGTATTAGTCCAAATTTTATTAATATAGTTAATATTCCAATTCCTCAACAAATTATTCAGAAATTATTAGTGAAAAAAATTGAAAAGTTATTCAGTGAGCTTGACAGCGGGATAGAGGTATTAAAAAAAGTTCAGGAACAATTGAAAACATACCGTCAAGCAGTTCTCCACGTTGCATTCACGGGAAAACTGACTCAAAAATGGAGATATGAAAATAGCGAATCAGAAATTATGAATGATGAATCATCATTATACTCCTGTTATTCCGAACTTGTTTCGGAATCTCAAATTCCCAAAGGATGGAAATCTATGTTCCTTGGAAATTTTTTAAAAGTAAGTAGTGGTAAAGGATTAACTTCATCAAAAATGAAGGTAAACGGAAAATATCCGGTTTATGGAGGTAATGGAATTTCGGGTCATCATAATAAATATATGTATAATGAGTCAAAATTAATAATAGGAAGAGTAGGGGCGAAATGTGGAGTTGTTCATATTACTAAACCAAAAAGTTGGATAACTGATAATGCATTAGTATGTGAATTTAATTTAAATAGTTATAACATGAAATTTTTATATTATCTGTTTTCAAATTTGAATTTAAATAAATTATCAGTTAGTACAGCTCAACCTGTTATATCTGGTGCAAAACTCTATAAAGTAGTTACACATATACCTAATTTATTAGAGCAACAAATTATAGTTGAAGAAATCGAATCACGATTATCTGTCTGTGACAAAATTGAAGAAACTGTAAAGACTGCATTGACACAAGCCGAATTCCTGAAACAAAGTATTCTAAAACAAGCTTTCGAAGGAAAACTTATATGAATTATAAATTTTGTCTAGATAAGCAGGAATGCAAACAGCAGTAAATTATGGGTGAAGAAAAAAATAATCAAATATTGACTTGTAATATTTCAATTAATAGTATATTTTTAAACATAATCCCAGATGAACTTCGTGTTCATTTGGCCCCGAGATCCCTGTGGACTCGGGTTTTTTATTTTATGAGGGAATATGAATAAAATAATTTTTTTTATTGACGGGTTTAATTTATACCATGCACTTCTTAATAATCCTGCTTATAACAAATACAAATGGTTAAATTACTATAGACTTGCTCAATGTTACATTGCAAAAAAAGATGATTTGATAGACGTTTATTGGTTTACTGCCCTTGCTATCTGGAACAAGGATAAAGTTAAACGACATAAAATATATATAAAAGCGTTAGAAAACGCAGGGGTAAAAATAGTTCGCGGAGAATTTAAGAAGAAAACAAGAAAATGCCGAATATGTCACAAAAGTTATTCAAGTTATGAAGAAAAACAAACAGATGTAAATATGGCATTGTATCTTTTTAAACTTGCAATTCAGGATAAGTTTGATAAAGCGTTTCTAATTTCAGGGGATAGTGATTTAATTCCTTCAATAAAAACCGTGAAAGAAACTTTTCCGGATAAACAAATAACTGTGATTCTACCATTAGGCGGTCGCTCTGAATCATTAAAACAAAGTGCCGATAGTTATATGAAAATGAAAGAGAAACATTTACAAAGTTCCCAATTCCCTGAAACAATTATAATGAAAAATGGTGAAATAATAACAAAACCGAAAGAATGGGAATAATAAAGTCAAACTTTTGTAATTATTAATTAAATAAAAAATTATGTCTGCAAATAATTACAATCCCTGTAAAGAAGATTATGAATTTCAAGTATTTCCAAAGTCAGGAATACTTTTTACTAATATGAATAAGAATTTAAGAAACATAAAAGATATTCTAAACAAGGAAGCCGATGAAAATGAAATCAATTTAAGAACATATTTACTTTCATCAATACAACTTAACGATAAAAAATTTATACAAAATGGTTGTGCTCCAAATTGGCAGGGAAATTACATAACATTATGCACCTGTAAACATATGATGAGGACAGCAGAAGAAAATCCAGAGAATTGGGAAAATAAATGGATTGCTGGTTTACTTTATAAAGATGAAAATTCTGCTTATTTGGTTTATCTTATGAAGATAAAAAAAGCATTTGAAAGTATGTTTGATTTATGGAAAAATTTAGACGAAGATACAAAAATATCTAAGTCAGCACGAAAAAATAAATTCGGTGATTTGTTTGAACCAAAAATTGATAAGATAGATATAAAAGATATTGAATCTCAAGTAAATCCCTGTAATTATTATCCACCATGTAATGAACATGTCCATATACATTCCTGGTATTTTGATATTCATAGTTATTATAATGGAAAATATTCGGTTTATTTATTAGGTAATAACGAAAATAGTTTTATATATAATGAAAAAATGATAGTAGTGAACCATCCGGAAAGAAAAAAATTTACACAAGGTGCCTATGGAAAAAAATGGACTTCAAATAAATTTATTGAAAATATTGAATTAGAAAAGTAATGAAAATTCTACTTCTTCGTGTAGGAATTGACAGCCGATATAATGCACTTTCACCTGTTTTTAAGGATTTTACTTTTGAATATATTCCGATTTATTATAAAGATAAAAAAGATATTGAAAAAAAAGAAAAACGTACATTCAGAAATTTAATAGGTAGTAAAGGTAAACCTTTGAGTGAATATTTGCCTGAAAAAATCAAAGATAAAAAAATTCATTTTGACCCTGAATTTGAAACATTCACATACGGGGAAGTTAAAAATCCTAAAAGAAGTGCTTTGCTTAAGTTAGGAAAAAATGATTTGCTTGTTTTTTATATGGGAGGGTATTTTGTAAATAAATCTTATGAAAAACAATGCTTCATTTTCGGATTTTTTGAAGTAGATAAAGTGTATGACTGGACTAAAAAGAATGAAAGGGGAAAAATTATAAAAGAGTGTGAAAAGAATGCTCATATAATCAGTTCAAAAACAAAAGATAATTTAGTTATTGTCAAAGGTACAAACAGAAGCAGATTATTAGAAAAATGCATTCAAATAACTGATAAGTGCGACATAAAGGGGATTCCTTATTTAACCAAACCGGAATTCTATAAAAATTATGATATCCGTGAATTTATAGTCAGAGCAACTCCGATATGGATTAAACAAGAGAAAAAAATAAATAATTTACAATTGCTTTTGAAAAAATAATAATATGAAAAATGAATTCTCAACATTTTAGAAAAGAATTAACAAATTTTGCTGAAAATTATTCCAATAGTAATAAATTCCTTTTTATCCGCTACAATTCAGCAATACTATTTAACCAAATACAAAACAATTTATTTTCTAATAGTTACAGTGCAATAATTAATAACACTAAATGGAATAAAAGATTGAAAAAGAAACATCCGCAAGTTAAAGGTCATTGTGAACTTCAATCATCTAATAGTTCGGATGCGTTGCTTATGAGCATATTTGCACATCCTGACCTTCCAAAATGGAAAGGAATGGGAAATTTATTAGGAACAGGGAGAATTAATAATATTGACTTTGGTGTGAAATATAAATTGAAGAAATCTAATAATAAAGAAAAAAAAGCGACAGAATTTGATATGGTTATAAATAATTGCTATATATTTGAATCAAAATTAACAGAAAAAGATTTCACGAATAAAAACCACAAGGAAGTTGAAAAGTATGATTATTTTGACAATACATTTTATAAATCATTCTTGAAACAGACAAAACGAGGATATGAAAATTATCAGATAATCAGAAATATACTTGCGTTACAGGAAAGATTTAATAGGTTTGTCTTGCTTTGTGATGAAAGAAGACCTGATTTGATAATAAGATTTTATGAGACTGTTAAATGCATTAGAGATATATCAATTAGAAATAAATGTAAAGTAATAACCTGGCAGCAAGTTGCATTTGTATGCAGAAAAAATCTTAAAAAATTTCTTGAACAAAAATACGGGATTAACGGTTAATTTTATAATTATTAATTTAGTTTTATGTATTAAACAGAAAATTACCCTAACTTTGCGACATTTTTATTTAATTTAAATTAACTTTGTGACATATTCTTATAAAAATTTTTTGAATATTTAAAATAACTTAAATTTTGTAATATTTATATATGTCTGATAATCATTCAACCATAATATCGAAAGTATGGAATTTCTGCAATACATTGAAAGATGACGGTGTGAGTTACGGGGATTATCTTGAACAATTAACATACCTGCTGTTTCTGAAAATGGCAGATGAGTATTCCAAACCGCCATACAACAGGACACTTCCGATTCCGAAGGAAAATAACTGGGAGAGTTTATCTTCAAAAAAAGGAGCGGAACTTGAGACTCATTATACGATTCTGCTTCGCGAACTCGGCAAACAGAAAGGAATTCTCGGACAGATTTTTACCAAATCGCAGAATAAAATTCAAGACCCCGCAAAACTATCACGCTTAATTGATTTGATTGACAAGGAAAACTGGAGCGAGATGTCTGCGGATGTAAAAAGCGTGATTTATGAAGGTTTACTTGAAAAGAATGCGGAGGATACAAAAAGCGGTGCTGGGCAGTATTTTACTCCTCGTTCATTGATAAAAGTAATTGTCGAATGCATAAGACCCGAGCCGAAGAAAACTATTGCAGACCCTGCCTGCGGAACAGGAGGTTTCATCCTTGCTTCGTATGATTATCTGATAAATAATTATTCACTGGATAAATCTCAAAAGCAGTTTCTGAAATTTAAAACTTTTTACGGCAATGAAATAGTAGCAAATACACGCAGGTTATGTCTGATGAATTTGTTTTTACATAATATAGGCGATATAGACAGTGAAAATTTTATCTCACCTGCTGATTCGCTGATTGCCGATACAGGCGAGCGGTATGATTATGTTATGACGAATCCTCCCTTTGGGAAAAAAAGCTGTATGACGTTTACGAATGAAGAAGGGGAGCAGGAAAAAGAAACACTTACTTACAATCGTCAGGATTTCTGGGCTACAACTTCAAACAAACAATTAAATTTTGTACAACATATAAGAACGATGTTGAATACAACGGGTAAAGCCGCAGTAGTAGTTCCCGATAATGTTTTATTTGAAGGCGGAGCAGGGGAAACAGTCAGAAAAAAACTTCTTGAGACAACCGATTTGCATACGATTTTGAGGCTTCCAACCGGTATATTTTATGCACAGGGAGTAAAGGCAAATGTGATTTTTTTTGATGCTAAGCCTGCAAGCAAAGAACCCTGGACAAGAGAAGTCTGGTTTTATGATTACAGGACTAACATTCATCATACATTGAAAAAGAATCCGCTTAAATTCGAAGACCTCAAAGAATTTATCAAATGTTACTGTCCTGAAAATAGGTTTGTAAGGAAAGAAACCTATGATAATGAAAAAAATTGTGAAGGCAGATGGCGAAAATTTTCCTATGATGAAATAGTATCAAGAGATAAAACATCGCTCGATATTTTCTGGCTGAAAGATAAAAGTCTTACCGACTTGGATAACCTCCCCGACCCTGAAGAACTTGCGGAAGAAATAGTTGAGAATCTCGAGGCGGGAATCGAAAAATTTAAAATTATAATTTCCTCTCTAAAAAAAAATAATAATTAGTAAGACCTTTTTATTAATAATTTACACTGAGTTTATCTTATATTTTTGTAATTAATTATAGAAAATTAAAGCGGTGATTGTAAAATAAACATAAACTTTTTTACAATACATGAGCTGGATTTTCAAGAATTAAGCTTATAAATTCATTGATTTTATAGGGCAAAAAAACTATCTTTGTGAATGTTTATTTTTGGGAAAATTAATCGGAGTTAATTTTGAAGAAGAATTTAACAAGAATTATTTTGACGGTCGTTTTTATTGCGCTGGCAATTATTTATTTATATCCCACTTATAAGGATTATAAATTTAACGAAGAGTTGAAATTAAGAGCGGGAAATTATAAAGACAGCATGGATTATGTGATGCAGAATCTTGATGAAATCAGAAAAGCACAGGAGAAAAGAATCAAACTCGGACTGGATTTAAAAGGCGGAATGTACGTAATCCTGGATGTTGATGTCGTGAAATTTCTCGAAGACCTTGCCGATTCGAGAAAAACAAAAGATGAAACTCTGGCAAGAATTCTCGGGGAAATCAAAGCAATTGCCGAAACATCGGAAATTTCCGTTCTCGATGTTTTGAAAGAGAAGCTTCAGGCGGAAAATCTGACATTAAAGAAATATTACGGTGAAACACGCGAAGATGAAGCTGCCGTAGAAAAGAAATTACAAAGGGATATAGATGAAGCGATTGACAGAGCAATTGCTGTAGTAAGAAACAGAATTGACCAGTACGGTGTGGCTGAAGCCCAGCTGCAAAAACGCGGTAACAGAATTATGATGGAACTGCCCGGTGTCAGTAATCCCGATGACGTGAAGAAACTTCTGAAAACAACGGCAGTTCTGGAATTTAAATTATTGCAGAGTCCGGAGATAGTGTTCAAAGTAGCCGAAGCAATTAACAAAATAATAACGGGAGCCGATACTATAAGTACGAAAGATACAACAACCGCAGGATTATTGCTCGACAGCAACAAAAAATCACAAGACTCTCTTTCTATAACATCCGGCGGAGTAAAAGATACAACAACAAAAAAAGACACTTCAAAGACTAAAAAAGACAAACAAAAGAAAGACACTTCAAAAGTAACATCCGATACATCGAAAAAAACAGACACGTCTATAGCACAGGATACTACACAATTAACAGACACAGGACAAATGTCCGATAAAAATCTGTCGGAAGAGGAATTTAAAGCAAAATACCCGTTCTTTTATCTTGTACAGTTCATAAAAGAATCGGGAGACGGATTCGTAAGGGAATCGGATAAACCTAAAGTAGATGAAATCCTGAAGAGAGTAGAAGTTCAGGCAGTAATACCCGCCGGCTATCAGTTTGCCTGGTCGGACAAGGCGGAGACGATGCAGGACGGCAATAATTATTACATACTTTATTCCCTTAAGAAGGAAGCAGAATTAACGGGAAAATATATTACAGATGCAAGGAAGGACATCAGCCAAGAAACGCAGAGGCCTTATGTAGCAATGCAGATGGATGCCGAAGGTTCGGCAGACTGGGCGCGGATAACAGGTTCGAACATCGGAAAAAGATGCGCAATAGTACTTGACGGAATTGTTTATTCTGCACCGGTGATACGCAATAAGATTCCGAGCGGTAACTCGCAGATTGAAGGAATGAGAGATATGAACGAGGCAAATCTGCTGGTTATAGTTTTAAAAGCAGGTTCGCTTCCCGCTCCACTGAAAATCGCCGAGGAAAGGTCGGTGGGTCCTTCACTCGGAGAAGATTCGATCAAAGCAGGAATAACATCATCGCTCGCTGCTCTGATTCTGGTTGCTTTGTTTATGATAGTATATTATAAATTCGGCGGATTCGTTGCTGATTTTGCATTAATAATCAACGTATTGTTCGTACTCGGAATAATGGCATCGTTCGGGGCAACACTTACACTTCCCGGTATCGCAGGACTTGTACTGACACTCGGTATGGCTGTAGATACAAACGTTCTGATATTCGAAAGAGTAAGGGAAGAAGAACGGAGCGGAAAACCGTTAAAAACCTGTATTGAAATCGGCTATAAAAAAGCTTTTTCAGCAATTATTGACTCACACTTAACGAGCGTAATCAGCGGTATTGCTTTATATATGTTCGGAACGGGACCAATCAGAGGTTTTGCCGTCACGCTGCTTGCAGGTATAATAGTAAATTTATTTACAGCAATTGTAATAACTCACTTTATATTTGACATTTTACTTGAGAAAAATAAGAAACTCAGTTTCGGATGATAACTATATAATTGCCGTTGAATTTTCAGACGGCAGAATTTCAGAAATTAAAAAATGATTATATGAAAATATTTGTAAACACAAGTTATGATTTTTTAGGAAAAAGAAGAATATTTTATATAGTATCGGTATCGATGATTATACTCGGCATAATTGCACTAATTGCAAAGGGAATTCCGCTCGGAATAGATTTCGTAGGCGGAACGGAAATGCGCGTGCTGTTCAATAATGACGTAGACGTAGGAACAGTCAGAAGTTCGATGGACAAAATCGGATTGATGGGAATGGAAATTAAGACGCTCGGTACTAACCAGGATATAATATTAAGAACACCGGTTCAGGGTGAAAGAATTTCCGATACGATAAAATATGCTCTTCGTACCTATGCACCGGAATACACTTTCTCGGATGCAAATGTACAGGTAGACAAGGTCGGACCAAAAATCGGGGAAGAACTGAGGCGTGATGCCATACTTGCAGTAGCATTTTCGCTTATCGGCATTCTTGTATATTTAGCGTTTCGATTTCAGTTTTTATATGCAGTTGCATCTGTAGTCGGATTGTTTCATGATATTTTAATCACAATTTCAGCAGTTGCAATTTTCGATTTTCTAATACCGGGATTGAGACTAGAACTTAATCAGACGATGTTGGCGGCGTTTCTGACTCTTATAGGATTCTCGGTCAACGATACTGTGGTCGTCTTTGACCGTATAAGGGAAAATATCCGCCTTTTCAAAAACGAGGATATCGAAAGCGTTATGAATAAGAGCGTAAATGCAACGTTAAGCCGAACGATAATCACAAGCGGTACTGTATTCTTAACGATTTTAGTACTTTTTATCTTTGGCGGAGAAGTTCTGAGAAGTTTCTCATTTACGTTCGGCATAGGAATAATAACAGGTACTTACTCATCAGTATTCGTATCGAGTGCTTTTGTCGTTGATTGGAGCAGACACCAATCCAAGAAAGTCAGTTCAAAATTAAGAGCAAGATTATCAACCTCTAAATAAAATAAAATTGGAAAACAACACAATAGAAATAAAAGGCAAAAAATATCTCAAAATCGAAATACCGGACGAGACTCTCGGACTGTCGGATTTAAGCGCCCTGAAAAACCGTATAGACAAATCGATTAAGAAGGGTAAAAAATTAATAGTACTTGATTTAAAAAATGTGCTGACGATAAACAGTGCAGGACTGGGAATCATAATAGGGATATTGAAAAGAACACAGGAAGCAGGGGGAGATCTGAAAGTGATAAATGTCAATGAAAAGATTCTGAACATAATTAAAATTACAAAATTAAATCTCATAATCGACATAATTTGAATAACAGAGTAACAGTTCTTGCGGGTTTACAATGGGGTGACGAAGGCAAAGGGAAAATTGTAGACATTTTAAGTCCCGAATACGATTATGTAGTCAGATACCAGGGCGGTGCAAACGCCGGTCATACAATAGTATTTAACGGAAAGAAATATATTCTGCATTTAATACCGTCT
>Ga0194111_10009386_pt1 | contig 10655 bp, 9 predicted proteins | sample TA2KigC300mmetaG_FD_146194 | JGI IMG/M metagenome (GOLD analysis project Ga0194111, IMG submission 146194) | Freshwater microbial communities from Lake Tanganyika, Tanzania - TA2015033 Kigoma Deep Cast 300m | ecosystem: Environmental > Aquatic > Freshwater > Lake | place: Tanzania: Lake... | reverse complement strand
AGCGCGCGTTCGGAGTGCGGGCTTCAGCCCGTACGCCCAGATACGGCCTGAAGGCCGCACTCCAAACAGGACTCTCCCTTCGGGCACCGTGCCTGAGGTGCTACATGATTTGTGGCCAGAGTAGTATCTCGAGTACCTGGGGAAGGTGCGCGAGGGCCGCCCCTTGCCGACCAAGGCCGGTTTCCGCACGAAGCTGGTCAAGATCGAGGCCCCTGGCGTGAAGGAGAAGGAAGCAGACGAGAAACAATCAAGTGCAGAAGCGGGTCACCGGTAGGTCAGGGGGAACGCCTCGGGGGTCTTGAGCATGGCGAATCTGCGTGTGATGGCGGTTTGCGTGGCGGCCTGGGGCCTCGCAGCACTGGGCGGCGAGGGAGAGGCGACCGACGAGACGACGAAGCTGCTCACCTACCTCGCGCGCGAGGTGAACTACCGGCTGCTGCTCGTCGGGGCCACGCCGACGAAGCGGCTGGAGGAGATCCTGGCGGACGATGCCACCATCGTGTGGTCCAACGGCCAACGCTCGACGGGGCGGGCCGAATGCCTCCAACGCATCGCCAAGGCCCGCGAGGATGTCAAGGGGCTCTTCAAGGACCTCGCCGTCTCCTATGAGGCCCAGAACGTGCGCATCCTCGGCGACGCCGCTGTCGTCCTGGGCAAGGTCGCGCTCCTGGGCACGCTGGCCGAGGACGAGAAGCCCTTCCGCCGCGAGACCTGGCAGACGCTCGTGTTCGCCAGGACCGACGCGGCCTGGCGCCTCGTGCACGAGCACGCGAACTACGTTGCAGCCCCGAAGGACACAGGCCCTCAGCCAAAGGACACGCCACAGTGATGACACCCGCCGAGAACCTGCGCCGCCTCTTCGCCAAGCAGCCCGCCGACTACGTGCCCCTCTTCGACAGCCCCTGGGGCGATACCCTGAGGAAGTGGGTCACTCAGGGCTACCCCACAGTCAAGAACAAGCGAAAGGTCAAAGAGAACGGCCAGGAGGTCGAGAAGGAGTTCGACGACCCGGTCAACACCACCGACCACTTCGGCTTCGACATGGCCGGCTGCGGCGGATGGTTCGACATGATGCCCCTCAAAGGCGTCTCGGAGTTGATCGAGGAGACCGACGAGTGGCGCGTCACCCGCAACGGCGCCGGCGCCGCCTTCAAGTACTGGAAGAACAAGTCGGGCACGCCCGAGCACGTGGACTTCCGCATGACCAGCCGCGAGGTGTGGGACCGCGACTATCGCCCCCACCTGCTTCAGGTTGACCGCACCCGCGTGGGCATTGACGGCGCGAAGAAGGCCCTCGCCGAATGGCGCGGCAAAGGCCGCTGGACCTTCTACGGCCACCTCTTCATCTGGGAGTGCATGCGGGCGAGCATGGGCGACATCACGCTCTACCAGAGCCTCCTTCTCGACCCCGCGTGGATACACGACTACGCCCGCGTCTACACGGACTTCTACAAGGGCCACTACAAGCTGCTCTTCGACGAGGCGGGCGTGCCCGACGGCATCTGGATGTACGAGGACCTCGGCTACAACAAGGGCCTCTTCGCCTCGCCAAAGGTGCTGGCCGAGCTGATCTTCCCCTACTTCAAGGAGGCGGTGGACTTCTTCCACGGCTGCGGGCTGCCCGTCGTGCTCCACACGTGCGGGAGCACACGCGAGGCGCTGCCGATGATCGTGGAGGCCGGCTTTGACGGCCTGAACCCGATGGAGGTGGCCGCTGGGAACAACACGCTGGAGTACGCCGAGGACTACGGCGACAAGCTCCTCTTCGTCGGTGGCTTCGACAAGCGGATCATCGAGAGCCACGACCGCGGCCTCATCCGCCGCGAGGTCACGAAGTTCATGCAGGGCATGAAGGCCCGCGGCGCCCGCTTCGTCTTCGCCAGCGACCACTCGATCTCGACCAACACCGACTACGCCGACTTCCTCTACGCCCACAAGGTCTACCGCGAGCACCGGCTCTACTGAGCCGCCACCTTGGCCAGCGGCCCGATCCGCTTCGTGCCCACCGCCAGCTCGTCAATCCACAGCTTCTGCGCGTGCGGCAGCAGCCCCGGGCCGAAGTAGGGCGCCATCAGGAACTGGTTGAACTTCATCCGCGGGAAGTCCGTCGAGCGCAGCACAACGTCGGTGCGCTCGATGACGAGCTTGCCGTCGAACCAGCCGCGCACGACCCCGTCGTGGTTCGGCCGGTCGTTCGCCGCGTCGAGCGAGTTCAGCTTGAAGTACGCCTCCACGCAGTGCCACGCGTCGTCCTTGAACAGCACGTCGGCGCTGTCGTAGAACTTCCCGTTGTAGCCGCCGCGCAGCGGCCCCTGGGTCAGGCCATGGGGCATCTTTGCGTTCTGGATGTCCTGCGCGGCCAGCCGCAGCTTCCCGCCCACCGGCTCGATGTAGAGCGTCAGATGGCTCGCAGCCGGGCCGTGCCACTTCGAGTTCTCGGTCGTCAGGAAATGCGTCAGGTGGGGATGGTAGTTGCGGCCGCTCCAGCCCCAGCCTCTTGAGAGCTTGAGGTAGAAGCGGATGGCGATCTCCTCGGTCGGCTCGAAGAGACGGCGCACGCCCGACGAGCCCTGCACCTTCTGCTGCCCTTCGACCCACTCGTACTCGATGCAGCCCTTGCCCGCCGCTGCCTCGCCCGCGATGCGGAACTGTGCTCCGTCGTACCAGCCCCGCTTCGGCAGCGCCGCATCCTTGAACGATTCGCTGAACAGCAGCCCCTCGAGGCCCGTCTCCGCCCCGGCGGCCGTCCCCGCACACACCAGGAGCATCAGGCACTTGAGCATGGCGATCCTCCTTGAGCGCTTGCACGGCGCCCGGCAGCGGCCCTCCGCGCGAGCCGCCCTCACTCCTTCACGGGCAGCACGTTCACGGCCTTCACCACCAGCGTCACCTGGTCGCCCACCCTCAGCCCCAGATGCTGCACGGACTCCGTCGTGAGCACGGAGGCCATTTCGCACGGCGTCTTCACGTCGAACTTTACCAGCGACATCACGTCGCCGCTCTTCACCGACTTCACGGTTCCGACGATCTGATTGCGTGCCCCATACTTCATCGCAGTCTCCTTTCCCGAAAAGGGACACCCTGTAACCCCCCTCCCTCTCAGGGAGGGGCAAGGGGAGGGTCAAGCGCCTGTCCCAACCCCAAAGCCCCACCCTCACCCTGCCCTCTCCCTGGAAGGGAGAGGGGTGGGGGCGGGGAACTCACCCTTTGATATGCGCATCGAACCAGTCGAAGGCGTCCTTCTGCATCGGCAGGTCGAACTTGTGCGGCCCGGGGTAGAAGTTGCACCTGTAGCGCTCGGGGGCGCCGCCCCGCTCGAATGTCTCCCTCAGAATGCCGTCGGCCCGGTGCATTTCGGCGAGGGTGTAGAGCTGGTCCTCGCTGGTGTTCAGCACCATCGTGGCCGCGGGGGCGCGGAGGGCGAGGATTTCGGAGAAGTCGAGGCTCCGCGGCAGCAGTGGCACGTAGGCCATCCAGGTGTGGGTGAAGCACTTGTGAAGGAGAAAGTCGCGCCAGGTGGACATGAAGCCAACGCAGGCGCAGCAGCGGATGCGGTCGTCCAGCCCCGCGAGGAAAACGGTCCGCATTCCGCCGCCGGAAAGCCCTCCGCAGCCCACGCGGCTCGCATCCACGTCGGGCCGCGCGCACAACACGTCGAGTGCGCGGCGGTCCTCGCTCAGGTAGACGCTCGGCCAGGTGGTGCCCGCGCAGAACAGGCTCTTCGCCATGATATGCTCGTGCTGGGCGGCGAACTCGTTGTACCGGCGGATACCATCGAGATCGTCGGGCTCGGGGTCAACTCCCCCGTACTGCACCTGGGGCGGCAGGTCGGCCACCCGCACGCGGCGGCTGGCGAAGGGGAAGGTGTCGTGGACCAGCACGGCGTAGCCGCGGCGCGCGGCCTCGTTCGCCCAGGGCACGCCGCCGTAGTAGTGTTCCCAGTGGGCGGACTGAATCGCCCAGGGCTGGGCGTCCGCTCGCGCGATCTTGCGCCAGCCGAGGAACTTGTTTCCCGCGTGGTCGTGGAGGCCCAGGATGGCGGGGAGCCGCCCCCGCGCCCCTTCGGGCTTGAGGAACACCGCCTCGGTCCGCGGCCCCATCGGGAGCTCCCACGAGAGCCGCTCGACGTGCAGCCCGTCGTGGACGCCCTGCGATTCCACCGTCACGGCTGGCACGCCGCCGAGGTCCACCGGCACGATGCACTCCAGCGCCCGCCGCCGCGCCGCCGGCCGCCAGGCGTCCAGCGAGTCCCACTTCCCCGTGCGGAACGACAGCTCGGCCGGCCCGTCGCCCAGCACCACGTTGGCCGCCCACGGTCCATAGGCCCCGATCATGTTCACATCCACGCTGAGTTCTCCGTCACAAGTTCCTGTCCCGGACGCAACGTTGGCCTGGATAGGTCGGGCCGCGCCCCCTCGGATGTCCGATCACCGTTCGAGGCGGTTGTGGTATCCAGGCGTCCGTATTGTATAGGGAAGCCGCTCTGAGTTGTCAAACCTCGTGGAGCATCTGGGCTTGAAGACCAGTGCGACCCTCCCTATAATGCACATAGGAAGGGGCGTGGGATGCCTGAGATCAGTCGGTTCCTCGGGATTGTGATTGCGATGTACCATCACGACCATCCTCCGCCGCATTTTCACGCGAAGTATGCGGGCCTCAGGGCCGCGTTCTCGATTGCGGGCCTGGAACTCATCCAGGGCGAGTTGCCGCGGCGTGTTACGGCGACCGTGCTGGAGTGGGCATTCGACCATAGGGAAGAACTGATGGAGGACTGGAAGCTGGCGGTGGCGAAGAAGCCGCTCCGCAAGATACCTCCTCTCGTGTAGGGGATGTCACATGCATTACGTGAAGAAGGCACGATACATTTCCGGATACAAGCTCGTCCTCACGTTCGAGGATGGGAGTGTCCGGCTCGTGGACCTGGAGGGGTACCTGGACGGTGAAGTCTTTGAGCCGCTGAAGGACGTGAGCTACTTCAGGCGGGTGCGGGTGAACAGGGACATTGACACGGTGGTGTGGCCGAACGAAGCGGATTTCTCGCCCGATTTCCTCTACGAGATCGGCGTCCCCCAACCGAAGAGCGTTGTGGCGGGGTAGGCACTCACATTCTTGCGCGCGCGTGGGCCCCGGGCCGGCCAAGCCCAAGTAGATCATGCCCCGTGTTGCGCAGCAGGGGCGCGGCGGCTAGAATGGCGGCGGGAAGGGAACAAGGAGGCTGCTTATGCAAAAGCCAGTGGCTCATCCTTTCATCCGCCGACGGTTTCTGGGCAGCACCGCGGGATGGCTGGCGGCACCCTACTTCCTCACCTCGACGGCGCTCGGGGCCGAGGGGCGGGCGAAGGCGAGCGAGCGCGTGGTGACGGGCTATATCGCGGTGGGGCCGCGAGGGCTTCAGAACGCCCGCGAGCAGATGAGCTGCTCGGACGCCCAGGTGGTCGCCGTCTGCGACGTGTGGAAGGCGGTCCGCGAGCGGGCGAAGGCCGTTGTGGACCAGGGCTACGGGAACAAGGACTGCGCGGCCTACGCCGACTTCCGCGACATCCTGGCCCGCCCCGATATTGATGCCGTGGGCGTCGGCTCCCCCGACCACTGGCACGTGCCGATGTCCGTCATGGCCATGAAGGCGGGCAAGGACGTGCATGTGGAGAAGCCGCTAGGCGTCAGCATCGCCGAGGACATTGCGTGCCGCGAGACGGCTCGCCGCCTCGGCCGCGTCGTCCAGTACGGCACCGAGGCCCGCTCGATGGGCAACTGCCGCCTCGGCTGCGAACTCGTCCGCAGCGGGCGGCTCGGCCAGGTCAAGGAGATTCGGGTCAAGGCCCCCAACAGCGCCCGCGGCGGCAACACCAGGCCCATGCCCGTGCCGCAGGAACTCGACTACGACCTCTGGCTCGGCCCCGCCCCCTGGCGGCCCTACACCGGCTGCCCGACCAGTGGGGGCGCCTGGTTCCACTGCTACGACTACGCCATCGGCTTCATCGCCGGCTGGGGCGCACACCCCCTCGACCTGCTGGTCTGGGCCTACGACCTCCATACCCTCGGCCCCTGGGAGGTCGAGGGCACAGGCGTCATCCCCACGGAGGGCCGCCACGACGCGGTGATTGACTGGAACTGCACGCTGCGCTTCTCCAACGGAGTGACGATGAACTATCAGGCGTGGGGCGTGACGCCCGAGACCGAGCCCAAGCTGGCCCGGCTAGGCAACTACACGCAGTTCATCGGCACCGAGGGCTGGCTGGCCGTCTACTACGGAGGGATGTGCTGCGAGCCCGACGCCCTCCGCACGGTCCCCCTCGGCCCGAACGACGTGCACCTGAAGGAGAGCTACGGCCAGGAGGCCGACTTCATCAAGTGCGTGAGGACGCGGGAGACGCCCGTCAGCCCCATCGGCGACGCGGTGCGGAGCGACACGGTGAGCCACGTGTGCGACCTGGCCATTCGCCTAGGGCGGCCGCTCAAGTGGGACCCGCTGAAGGAGGAGTTCCTGGGCGACGCCGACGCGGCGCGGCTGATGCGCCGCCCGATGCGCGAGCCGTGGCGGCTGTGAGCGCTCTGCAATCGTCCTCGTCCGTCGTCCCTCGTCCTCGTTCTCGACTCTTGTCCCTGCCCATCAGAGGAATCGAGGACGAGGGACGAGGACGAGGAGGAGGACGATAGAGCGTGGCTTGCAGCGGGCCGCGGAATATCGGAGAATGGGGCATGGACTAGGGACGGTGGAGCCGTGGCCATGTCGCCATCCCCAGGGGAAGCAGGCGCGCCCAAGCTGGTGGGCGTGATTGATATCGGGGCCAACGCCATCCGCATGGTGATCGCCCAGGCGGGGGCGGACCGGCGGCCTGAGGTGCTCGAGCGCGTCCAGCGCGCCGTGCGCCTCGGCCACGACACGTTCGCCAGCGGCCGCCTAAGCCAGCGAACCATGGCCGCCGCGCTCGCCATCCTGCGCGACTGCAAGAAGCTCCTCGACACCTACAAGGTGGACAGCGTCCGCGCCGTCGCCACCAGCGCCGTACGCGAGGCGGCGAACAGCGACGCCTTCGTGGACCGCGTGGCGATGGCGACGAGCCTGGACCTCGAGGTGCTCGACCCCGCCGAGGAGAGCCGCCTCACGGTCTCCGCTGTGCGGCAGGCCGTGAGCGGGGTGGTGGACCTCTCGGCCACGTGCGCCCTGGTGGCCGAGGTGGGCGGGGGGAGCACGCTGCTCACCCTGCTCGATGGCGGCGTGATCACGGCCTCGGCCAGCTACGCCCTCGGCTCGGTCCGCCTGCGCGAGCACCTGGCCCTGGCGCAGGAGCCGCAGGCCCGCACGGTGGACCTTCTCCGCCACCAGATCGCCAACGTGGTAGAGGCGATCAAGCGCTCCATGCCGCTCGACCGCGTGCAGTTGTTCGTCGCCGTGGGCGAGGAGGCCTGCTTCGCGGCGCGCCAGGCGGCGCAGGACGGGCCATCGCCCCGGGCCGTGAGCACAGTGGAGGCCAAGCCCTTCGACCGCCTGGTGGCCGACTGCGCGCGGCTGACCGCCGAGAAGCTCTCGAAGAAGCACGGCCTGCCCCTCCAGAGCACCGAGCGCCTTGTCCCCGCCTTCCTTATCTACCACGCGCTCCTCCACGCAACGCCAGTGGACAGGATGATCGTGTGTGGCGTCTCGATGCGCGACGGGCTGCTGCTCGACATGGCCCGCCGTGCGACGGGCGAGGACGACCCGGAGCTGGCCGAGAGCGTCGTGCAGTCGGCCCGCACCATCGGCGAGAAATACCGCTACGACGCCCGCCACGCGGAGCACGTCGCGGGCCTGGCGGTCCGCTTCTTCGACGCTCTTCAGGCCGAGCACGGCCTCACCCCGCGCCACCGCCTCCTCCTGCGCGTCGCCGCCACGCTCCACGAGATCGGCGGCTTCGTGAGCAACCGCGCCCACCACAAGCACAGCTACTACCTCATCGCAAACTCCGAGGTCTTCGGCCTACGCCGCGAGGAGGTGCAGGTGGCCGCCCACGTGGCCCGCTACCACCGCCGGGCCACGCCCAAGCCCACCCACCTCGAATACCTCACGCTGCCGCGCGAGGACCGCATCGCCGTGGCCAAGCTCGCCGGCATCCTACGCGTGGCCGATGCCCTGGACCGCGGCCATGCCCAACAGGTGAGCGACGTCCACATCGAGCGCCGGCCCGGCGAGCTGGCCCTCTTCGTCCGCGGCGTGAGCGACCTCACGCTCGAGCGCCGAGCCATTGACGAGAAGGGCGACCTGTTCGAGGAGACCTATGGCCTCAAGGTGCGGGCCGAGGAGGACGCCTCGTCCTCCGCCGAACCCCGCCGCGCAAGCCCCGTGGAGTGATGCTGCGGGAGGCGCGTCCGTGTGTGTCTGGACTTGCGCCGGGGGATTCTTGCCTCTCCCTTGGGGAGAGGCCGCCCGCCGAAGGCGGGCGGGTGAGGGTGCCTCCCCCGGCCTGCACAACGCCCCTGGCACCCTCACCCCAACCCTCTCCCCGAGGGAGAGGGAGGAAGGCACTCTCCTCGTAGAGGACGGGTGACATGCTATGGCGAAGCAACCGGACCTCGATGCCCCCGAGCTGTTCCTCAACCGCGAGCTGAGCTGGCTCGAGTTCAACGACCGCGTGCTCCGCGAGGGGCTCTCGGACGACGTGCCGCTCCTCGAACGCCTGAAGTTCCTCGCCATCGTCAGCTCCAACCTCGACGAGTTCTTCATGGTCCGCGTGGCCGGCCTCAAGCAACAGGTTGCGGCCGGCGCCACGGCCCGCGACCCCAGCGGCCTCACGCCGGCCGAGCAGCTCGAACGCATCAGCCGCCGCGCCCACCAGATGGCCGCGGAGCAGGGCGCCGGCATCCGCGACGCCTTCGCACGCCTCGCCGACCACGGCCTCCACGTGCTCCCTGCCGCGGCCTGGACCTCCGAGCAGCGCAACTTCCTCCGCTCCTACTTCACCACCGAGGTCCTCCCAGTCCTCACCCCCCTGGCCGTCGAGGAACTCCACCCCTTCCCCATCCTGCCAGGCCTGACGTTCCACGTCCTCCTCGGCCTGGCCGCCTCTGGGAACGAGCCAACCACCCCCCCTCTCCCTCGGGGAGAGGGTCGGGGTGAGGGTGCTGCTCCTCTCCCTCTCCCTCGGGGAGAGGGTCGGGGTGAGGGTGCTTGGGGCGCCACGGGCGCCGGAGGAAGCACCCTCACCCGCCCGCCTCTGGCGGGCGACCTCTCCCCAAGGGAGAGGTGCCAGAAGCCCGAGGAGCCGCTCAAGCTCGCCGTCGTGGCCATCCCCCCCTCGCTCCCACGCTTCGTGCCCGTGCCGGCGGGGGACGGCCTGCACCTGGCGATGATGGAGGACGTGGTGGCGGAGCACGCAGGCCAGCTCTTCACCGGCTTCGAGGTCGCCGCCCGAACCGTGTTCCGCCTCACCCGCGACGCCGACGTGCCGGTGACGGACGACGATGCGGCCGACCTCCTCCAGCTTGTCGAGGAGGCCGTCCGCTCGCGCCGACGCACCGGCGTCGTCCGCCTCGCCCTGGTGTCACATCTTCATTTGGCACATAGCCGCCATGTGCGAAATGAAGATGTGACACCAGCCGACCCGCGCCTCAAGGAGTGGCTCAAAGACTGGTGCCAGGTGGGCGACGAGGACGTCTACGAGGTGGACGGCCTTCTCGACGCCGCGGCGCTCTACGAAATTGTCAGCCGCCCAGGCTTCGAAAAGCTCCGTGAGCCCGACTGGCCGCCCCAGACGCCCCGCGACCTCCTCGGCCACGACGACCTGTGGCAGGCCATCGCTGACCACGACGTGCTGCTCTTCCACCCCTACGAGGCGTTCCAGCCGGTCATCCGCCTGGTCGAGTTGGCCGCCGAGGACCCGCGCGTCATCGCCATCAAGATGACGCTCTACCGCGTGAGCGCCAACTCGCCCATCGTCGCCGCCCTCGCCCGAGCCTCCGAGAACGGCAAGCAGGTGACGGTCCTCGTCGAGCTGAAGGCCCGCTTCGACGAGGCGCGCAACGTCAACTGGGCGCGGCGCCTCGAGGACGCCGGCTGCCACGTGATCTACGGCATCGCCGGCCTCAAGACCCACGCAAAGCTCCTCCTCATCATCCGCCGCGAGGAGCACGGCATCCGCCGCTACGTCCACGCAGGCACCGGCAACTACAACGACCGCACGGCACGCCTCTACTCCGACATGGGGCTGCTGACCGCCGACCGCGACTTCGCGGCCGACGCCTCGGCCTTCTTCAACCTCCTCACAGGCTACTCCCAGGCCGTCGGCTGGAACGCCTTCGCCATCTCGCCCACCGAGAGCCGGGCGCGCTTCATCGAACTCATCGAGCGCGAGGCCGACGCCTCCACCCCCGACCAGCCCGGCCTCATCATGGCCAAGATGAACTCCCTCCAGGACAAGGCGCTCATCCAGGCCCTCTACCGCGCCAGCATCGCAGGCGTCCGAGTCCTCCTCAACGTCCGCGGCATCTGCTGCCTGCGGCCAGGCATCCCAGGCGTCTCCGACAACATCGAGGCCGTCTCCATCGTGGACCGCTACCTCGAGCACGCCCGCGTCTTCTACTTCCGCAACGGCGGCCACGAGGAGGTCTACCTCTCCAGCGCCGACTGGATGGTGCGGAACCTCGACAAGCGGCTGGAAATCATCTTCCCCGTCGCTGCC
>Ga0194111_10009384_pt1 | contig 10658 bp, 5 predicted proteins | sample TA2KigC300mmetaG_FD_146194 | JGI IMG/M metagenome (GOLD analysis project Ga0194111, IMG submission 146194) | Freshwater microbial communities from Lake Tanganyika, Tanzania - TA2015033 Kigoma Deep Cast 300m | ecosystem: Environmental > Aquatic > Freshwater > Lake | place: Tanzania: Lake... | reverse complement strand
ATTGTTGCGAAACACCAGGTGGAGCCACTGGTCCTTGGGGGCGACCAGGTCCTGCAACGTATAGCCGGCGGCCGGCGTGAACCGATAGTCCGCCACGCCGTACAGCGTGAAGCCCACCTCCCCGAGCGACGTCCAGCCCGCCAGACGAACAGAGGTGGTGTCACTGTCGTGGAGGGCCATCGAATCGTTCGCCGCGGCGGCCTTGGTCGACATGACGATGTACTCCACCGTCCACGGGCCCGCCAGGTTCGCCGCTCCGACGAAATTCGCGCGATCGGTGCCGGCCTTCCGGTCGAAGATCGCGGCCGAGGTCGGGCCAAAGAGCCCCTCCTGACCGGGCAGCGGTCCATTATAGGCGCCGTTGAGTTTGCCGCTGCCGGAATCGAGGCAGTCCGCGCCGCCCGCTTCATCGAACCTGTACCAGTGCAAGGGATTGCCGGCGGCGATGGCCGCTTCCCACTCCGCCTGCGCCTCGGCCTGCGCGGTCCCTGTCGGCAGAAGCAGGGAAAAGGCAAGAAGAAGGGAAAAAGGAAAAAGAGAAACGTCAAACGTCCCCGTGCGGGTCTTACTTTTTCCTTTGCCCTTCTTGCCTTTTTCCTTTTTGCTTTTCACTTTCTCAGACATGGTCGTCCTCCCTTTCACAATCTTTCTGTTACCATTTACCACTCATCGATCGCCCGCGCGGGCGACGAAACAGGAACCTCGTTGTATCCAGCATACCTCCTCACGGCCTCGTCACGTAGATATCGTCGAGGTAGAGGCGGCCCGCGCCGCCGGCGGCGGAGTTCTGGCGGTCGCCGACGCCGAGGTACAGCTTCTTGACACGGGCGAGATTCACGCCGGTGAAGCTGCTCAGCGGGATCTTCCATTGGATCCACTTGGTTGATCCAGTGACCTTGGGGTCGGGATACGCAACCACGGCCAGACGCTTGGTGGAATCCTCAATCGCGACGTACAGGGACGCGGCGGCATTGCTCGCCCGGCCGCGGACATGAAGGACCAGCGTGTCGGCGCCGTTGGCCGTCCAGTCCTCTGCGGGCGTGAACTCCCGCTCGGTCTCGCTGTAGAAGGGCGATGCGACGTTGTTGTAGTCCAGGGGCATGGCCTGCTTGCCGCTGCGGATGATGGTCCGTTCGGCAAAGGGGGCGGTGGTGTTCCCAACGGTCGAGCCGGTGCCATTGGTCCAGCCGTCGATCCAGGTCTCGTAGATTTGCTTGCCCTCGTCATCCGTGTAGCTCTCGAAGTCGTCCACGGGAAGATAGGTCGTGAACTTCCACACGGGACCGGTGCGGACCACGCCGCCCGCGGCGATCTCATCCACGCGCCAGTAGTAGGTGCTCAAGCTCTCCAGGGCTCCCGGCGTGAAGTTGGGATCGGTCCGCTCTCCTTTGTCCGTACCCGCGGCGCCCTGGCTGACGGCGTCGGCGTTGTCGCCGAAGTACAGATGATGTTTGACGACGGCCTGGCCCGGTAGCCACCTCAAGTCGGGCATCGGCGCTGCATCGTTGGCCCCGTCTGCGGGGTTGGGGTGATAAGCCGTCAGGGCCTGCGCGATGAAGCTCCAGACGTCCCCGGTCTGCACGGTGCCGGCGGCATCGATCTCGTCCACCCGCCAGTAATAGGTCATGCCAGGTTGGAGACCGGCAAGGTGATAATACATGGTGACAAAGGAGCGCGGGGCGACCAGGTTGGCCTCGGTCAAATCCGGGCCGGCGCCCATATAGACGTTGTGGAACAGGGCGAACGTGGCCGGCGTCCACTGCAGCAGCGGCATCGTGACGGCCAGGGACCCATCCGCTGGCTTCGGGTCGTACGCCTTGGGTCGGGCGCCCACCTGCCTGATCTCGGCGTCCGTCAGGGCCCGGTTGTAGAGGCGGACCTCGTCCAATTGCCCGTTGAAGAAGGAATACCCGTCCTTGCGGCCCCCGATCCGGACCGGCTCATCGTTGAGCACCGGGAAATTGGCCGATTGGGGGACGTTGCCCGCCGGGACGCCGTCGAGGTAGAACTTGACGCTGCTGCCTTTCACCAAGGTGACGGCCACGTGGTACCAGCGTCCGGCGGTAAGGCCCGTCGTGGAGTTGTAGGTGGCGTAGGTCGTGCCCTCGGAGGTCTGGTGCAGCAGTTGCAGCACGCCCGTGCTCACGGCAGTGCGAAATTCGTAGTTGCCCGGATAGTTGCTGGGCGCGGTGCCGCTGGGCGACTTGTCCAGAATGAAGTAATAGGTGCCGAGATTGTTGAGCTTCAGCCAGGCGGAGATCGTGAAGGCTGTGCCCAAGTCCAGCGCCGGCGTCTCGGCCACCTGCACAATGTCGTCAACTCCGTCGAAGCTCAGGGCCCCGCCGCCCATGCTCCCGGCCACCCACTCGGGCTCGCCCAGCAGCATGCCATCGTGGCCCCGGCCGCTGGAGTCCCTGGCGACGCTCCCGAAGCCGTCGTCGAACCGCCACCACCCGATGAGGTTGGGATCCTCCGCCGCCCTGACCTCGCTCGCGACGCCGCTCGACAGGAGCACCGCCGCAACCAACAAGAGACGTGTCTTGCCCATGTGCGTCCTCCCTTCTCGATTTACGATTTGTGATTTATGATTCACTATTGTCGATCATGAATAATCAATTCCGTGGCCTCCCACCACAGATGCGGATAGTCCAGCCTTTCGAGAATCCACCAAATGTCGTCGGTCCCGTTGGCCATCTCGCCGACGAAGTCCCAGCCGGCATTGAGGAACGTGGCAGCCGCCTGCATCTCGGCCGTGGTCTTGCCGGTGCCGCCGGCGCTGGTGGATTGCTTTGAGGTCTGGATGTCCCAGAAGCTCGTAGCGATACTGCCTCGATAGTTCGAGCCTACGAGGCCGCCGACATAGGAGGTTCCGCTGACCGAGCCGCTGCTGTAGCACTGGGTTACCAAGCCACGATCGTTGTAGCCCACCGTCCCGCCGACGAAATTATGCCCACTGACCGCACCGGTGTTGTAGCAGTCCGTCACAGTACTGTCGTTGTTATACCCGACCAGACCGCCGGCAAACTGACTGCCGCTGACTCGACCCGTATTGTAGGAACCGGTGACCACCCCACTGACGTTGTGGCCCACCAGTCCGCCGACATATCCATTACTACCGCCGCTGCTGACCGCACCGCTGTTATAGCACTGCGTCACAGTACCCGTATTTCTGCCCACCAGTCCCCCCACGTGGTCTCCGGTCGCGCTTACCGTGGCGGTGTTCGTGCATTCGGCGATGGTCCCGCTATTCTGGCCTGCCAATCCACCTATATAGTGAGTACCGGTGATCTCACCGGCGCTGGTACACCGGATCACAGTGCCGCCGTTCGTCACCGAGACTCTGGCGTTCACAGCATAACAATCGGCTATCGTGCCGCTCTTCAAGGAACCTGCGAGCGAGCCAACGGTACGTCCTGTTCCCGCATCAGTGTGCGTGGCAATCAGGCATATGTTCTTGATCTCGGCGTGGGGATCGTCAACATATCCAAAGAGAGATCTGCCTGTTATGGTATGACCATCGCCGTCGAAGACGCCGGTGAAAGGAGTGGCCGATGTGCCGATCACGTTGAATGCGGGTCCGCCGTCGTTGCCGTCGAAGCCGGACAAATCGATGTCCGCAACCAGCTTGAAATGTGCTCCCCACGCATGCCAGCACCTGCCGATGAGATTCAACTGCGCTCCGGTGCCGACCAGGTACGGGTTCTCCTGTGTTCCTTCACCCAGGAGGAATCCCAGGCGGAAGTGCTTGTCCTGCTCACACGGGATCTTCGCGAGCACGTTGACGTCTTCATGCGTGTATATGAGGAAGGGATCGTTTTCCGTGCCACGGCCCAACAGGAGATCGGAAAGCTTCGGCATTCGGATCGGGTCGCCCGGCCGGTTTTCCCACCACAGCCTGGGATAGTCCTGGCCCTCATTGATGGTCCAGCCGCCCTCATTGTCGCAGACTCGCCAGTCGAAAAAGGTCCCGGCCGTCTGCATGTCGGCCGTGGTCAGGCCAGTTCCACCAGCGCTGGTGGCCTGGCCGGAGGTCTGGATGTCCCAGAAGCTCGAACTGATGCCCTCTGTGCCCCAGCGACAGGAGCCCACGAGGCCGCCGATATCCTTATTTCCCGCGACTGTACCGGTGCTGTAGCAGCGAATGATGCGGCTTCCATCGTTTCTGCCTGCGAGACCACCGATGCCTCCATATTCACCGATACCCGTGACTACGCCGGTACTATAGCAATCGATCACTTCACCGCTCCATCCGTCCACCATCGACTTGCCATTGCTCCCTACCAATCCGCCGACGTCGCCATCTCCAAAGACTGTGCCCGTGCTGCAACATTGGACGACAACGCCCCCGTTCGAGCCGACCAGCCCGCCGACATCGCCACGACTGCCGTGCACCGTTGCGCTGCTGTAGCATTGGGCGATATCACCGCGGTTTATTCCCACGATGCCGCCGACAAATGCACTTCCATGAACAACACCTGTGGTGTGGCAGTGATTCAATTTGCCGCCATCGCAGAGGCCTACCAGTGCGCCGATACACATGCCCGTACCGGTTATCGCGACGTCATGTATTCCCAGATTCGTGACCTCAGCTCCGGTTGCGACGTAGCCGAATAGCGCCAAACAACTCTCGCCAGCCATCGTCAGATGGAAGATCACGTGACCGTTGCCGTTGAAGGAACCAGCAAAAGGCACCCCCACAACGCCCATGCCAAGCCCCCACCAAGTACGCCCATATGCGGCCGGCGCAATGACCGCCTTGTCGAAGACCTTGCCGCCGGGGAGGTTGGGGTCCAGGTCGATATCGGCGGTCAGGAGGAAGTGCTTGTCGTAGTCCCCGGGCGTCGCGCCCAGGGCGATCAGATCCTCGAATGTGGCGATCTGGTACGGATCATTCGGCTCCCCCGTCCCGCCGCTGTACTTTGCCTGAGCGCTTGCGGCCAACACACACATCGTCAAGGTCAAGAGTGCAGTTCTCATAGTCTCCAATCCTCCAAACACCGAATCCAGCCACGGTCATTTCGGAAAACCGCAGGTATGCCCAAGCCGGCCTTTAGCTGCCATCAAGATGTTTTGAACCACGAATAGCACGAATCACACGAATCTCGAGAAAGCCGCTGCCCAACTCGTTGTAGACCTCAAAGCAAGCTCCCATGATTCCGTAGCTCTCCTCTTTGAAGAGCATGTCCTTTGCCATCTGTGCACCTCTCTCTTGCCATTCGTGTGATTCGTGTCATTCGTGGTTTCAACAGGAGTCAAGATATCTTTGAACCACGAATCACACCAATCACACGAATTCTGTCTGTCCGCCTCTTCTTCATTCGTATGATCCGTGCCACTCGTTGTTTCCACGTCCCTGGCTCGGCTTCATTTGTTCGCGGCTTTCCACCACAACCTTGGGTAGTCCTTGCCTTCGAGAATCCACCAGAGGTCCTCCGTGCCGTTGGCCGTCTCGGCCTGAGGCGGCGCGTGGTGCACACGCTATGGCGTTTGCCCTTCTCCTCTTGCCCCTTTCCTTCCGGCGGACGATGGGGTCGTGATGCCGTCCTTCGGAAATGCCCTCGTCCATTCTCGGACCGTCTGTCACTTGTCAAGTGCTGCGCGGGGTCCCCATCGCGAGCCGGGGCGATGGGGTCCCCTGTCCATTGCTCGCTGGTGACTATTGTAGACCCCCGACCGGTTCCAAGTCAAGAGACATTCCGAACCATCCGAGTATGAATGGGGCCCCGGGACCGCCCGTGCCCCGTGCCCCGTGGCCCGTGTCTCGTGCCCCGGGCCACGGGTCACGGGCCACGGCCTATGTCGCGAAATCGTTTTGACGGCGCGGGCCGTGACGCTACAATGGAGCCGAAAGAAGTGTGAAGTGTAAAGTGTTAGGTGTTAAGTACTTAGAACTTCAAACTTGGAACTTCCAACTCATTTCGGAGTGAGGAGACTATGAGACTGGTATTATCCCTCGTCGTCGTGCTATCACTGACTGCGCCCGTGGCGGCCGAATCCGAGGAAGCGTCCCGCCCAGCGCGGTACATGCCCGGTGAGGTGATTGTCAAGCTCAAGGACACGCCCGCCGGCGGGCTCCAGGTCCTGTCGGAGGCCGCGGCTGGGGGCCGGCGTCAGGCGCTTCTCGAGCGGCTCCAGGCCCGCCACGGTCTCGAAGCCCCCGAGCCGGTCTTTCCGCGGACCCACGGATTCTACCTGCTTCGGACCGAGCGGAGCGTCCCGGAGCTCTGCGCTGCGCTGAATCGGGACCCGGAGGTGGAATACGCCCAGCCGAACTATGTCTACCGGCAGTGCCGCACCCCGAACGATCCGGACTTCCCGGACCAGTACGCGCACCAACTGATCCAGATGCAGGACGCCTGGGAGATCTCCACCGGCAGCCGTGACGTGGTGGTCGCCGTGCTCGATACCGGCGTCGACATCAACCATCCCGACCTCAAGGACAACATCTGGGTCAACCAGGCCGAGATTCCGGGCAACGGGATCGACGACGACGGCAACGGCTATGTCGACGACGTCCACGGCTGGAACTTCGGGGCCGGCGACAACAAGATCGTCCCGACCGGCTCCGCCTCCTCCACCGCGGGCCACGGGACCCAGGTGGCCGGGGTCATGGCCGCCGTGGGCAACAACGGCAAGGGCGTCGCCGGCGTCAACTGGCACAGCAGCATCATGGTCCTGCGGCTGAGCCTCGACCTCACCTCCAAGGAGATCGCGGCGGCCCTGGACTATGCGGCCGCCAACGGCGCCTGGGTGGCGAACATGAGCTTTGGCGGCGACGACTTCGGTCCGGACGGCGACCGGCTCGTCCAGACGGCGGTCGACAACGCCTTCACGAAAGGGGTTCTCCTGGTCGCCAGCGCCGGCAACTCCGACACGACGCGTCCGCACTATCCGGCCGCCTACTACAACGTGATGGCCGTCGCCTCCACCGACGGCGAGGACACCAAGACCGGCCACAGCACCTTCGGGCCCTGGGTGGACATCGCCGCGCCGGGCACCGACATCGTCACGACCAATCTCGGGGACAAGTACATCGCCACCGCGGGCACCTCCTTCTCGTCCCCGTACGTCGCCGCGGTCGCGGCCCTGGTGTTCGCCCATCGGCCCACCCTGACCCCCGTCGAGGTGCGGGCCATCCTGGAGCACACCACCGACCCGGTCGAGTACGGCGACCTCGATCCCGATCTGGGCTATATCGGCACCGGGCGGGTGAATGCCCATAGGGCCCTGTTGGGGGCGGACCGCCCGTATCCGCTCGGCGAGATCGTCGCGCCCCGGCCCCGGCAGACCTACGCGGCCGACGTCCCGACCCTCGATCTGAGCCTGTTCGTGCATGGCGGTTCCTATCAGCTCGACTACCGCCTCTACGGCGCTGACGCCTGGACCGCCATCGCCCCGGGTCCCGCTGTGCCGGACGCCAACGGCCTGCGTCGCGTCGCGCTGGCGAATCCCGGCGTGGGCACCTATGAGCTGCGCCTCCGCGTCGCCACGGGCCCGTACACCCATACGGACCGCAAGGTCTTCGGCGTCGAGCTGGCCCCGGAGCAGACCCATTGGCCCCAGCCCCGCGAAGTGGACTACACGAGTGAGGAATACTTCATCGGCAATCCGCTCTGCCTCGATCTCACGGGCGACGGCCGCCGCGAAATCGTCCAGCTCTCCATCGATTTCACCGGCTCCTACTGGGGCGTGGGCAAGATCAACCTCTGGACCGAGGACGGCAATTCTCTGCCCGGCTGGCCCGTGGAAATGGCGGACACCTGGCCGACCAGCGCCGCCGTCGGGGACATCGACGGCGACGGCGACTACGAGGTCGTCGTGGCGTGCGAGTACGAAGGCGCGGTCAGCGCCTACCATGTCCCGAGCGGCCGCATTGTGGACGGCAACTGGCCGGCCTTCGTGGGCGGGTGGGCCGGTTATATCGCCGCGGGCCCGGTTCTGGTCGATCTCGACGGCGACGGCCGCAGCGAGATCCTCGTCGCCCTGGACGAGGGCTCCCGGACCATCGACGGCCTGATCGCCCTGAAGGCGGATGGCAGCCCCTTGTGGCAGCGGCGCTACACCTCCGAAGGGCCGATCAGCGTCGCCGACTTCAACAAGGACGGCAAGCCCGAGATCGCCCTGTGCGGCTACGGCCCCGGCCTGACCCGCATCTACACGTTCATTCTCGACGCCCAGGGGCAGCAAATCGCCCGCTGGCGGGGGGGCAGCAAGAAGGGGACCGTCATGGCCGACCTGGACGCCGACGGCACGCCCGAACTGATCTTCTGCACGGAAGAGGATGTCCAGGCGGTGCGGCTGGACGGCAGTACCGTCTGGCGGGCCAAAGTCCCCGCGCCGTTCGACTCCCGCGGCGGCCTGAGCGTCGGCGACCTCGACGGCGACGGCTTCGGCGAGGTCTACGTCAACAACTACGTCGAGGCCGACGGCTTCATCTTCGCCCGGGTGTATGCCTTCGACCACAAAGGCCGCCCGCGGACCGGATTCCCCCAGACGATGATCGGTGATCCGACCCGCTGCGTTCCCCTGATCGCAGACCTCGACGGCGACGGCAGAAAAGAGCTGCTCGTCAGCACCTCTGCCGAGCCCCTGATGGCCTGGCAGGCCGACGGCACGGTGAAGCGGGGCTTCCCCACGCTGCACTTGAACACGGAGATGGAGGTCACGCCCGCCGTGGCCGATCTCGACCGGGATGGCGACCTGGAGCTCCTGCTGGCCGCCGACGATTACCGGTTCCACGTTCTCGACCTGCCCGGGGCGGACCTGCCCGGCCGGATCGACTGGGGCATGGCCCGCCGCGACCCGCAGAACTCCGGCTGGACCGCCGCCATCCCCCGGCTGGACCCCATCGCCGCCCCGGCCGAGATCCGGCCCGGCCAGCGGCTCCAGGTCCAGGCCACCGCCACGAACCCCGCGAACCTGCCGTTGCGCTGGTCGGTCGGCGCCCTGCCCGAGGGGGCCCACTACAACGCCCAGACCCGCACGCTCCTGTGGAAGCCGACGATCAACCAGGTATTCAGAACGTATACGCTCTCGTTTATCGTGACCGACGGCATCCGGCAGGACCGCCGCAGCGTCCCGGTGACCGTCGTGCCCGAGGCGATCTACCACGCGAACATGGACACCGATCCCGCCTGGACTCTCGATCCCGGCTGGGCCTGGGGCCCGCCCGCCGGCAAAGGCTCCTGGAACGGCGACCCGAACGAGGGACGCACCGGCGTCAACGTCGTCGGCTACGCCCTCGACGGCGACTACGAGGACAACCTGGCCGCGACCCGCTACGCCACGACCGGCCCCCTCGACTGCCGCGGCTACAAGAACATCCGCCTGAGCTTCTGGCGCTGGCTCGGCATCGAGGCGCCCTACGACTACGCCTGCGTCCAGGTCTCCCCCGACGGCCGGACCTGGACCGACCTGTGGACGACCGGCGTCTCCCACGTCTCCGACCGCGCCTGGCAGTTCGTGGAGTACGCGATCCCCGCCGGCCTCGCGGACGACCGGGCCGCCGTCTACTTCCGCTGGGGCCTGGGCCCGACCGACGACCTGATCGCCTACCCCGGCTGGAACATCGACGACCTCCAGGTCACAGGCGACAAGCTTGGAGATTCATGATTTACCAGGCGGCGAGAAGGATGCCGATGATCGTCAGGTGCACGGGGTAGAAGGCGTACACGATCCAGCGGGGCAGGAAACGCCGGGTCCAGCCGCGTACGGACCACCCTAGGAGAAACACCGCCCCGATCACCAGGACGCCCCAGGAAACCGTCCACCAGTTGTACACCCAAATGAACAGGGCCATCCAGCCCATCATCAGAGGAATCCCCACCCAGGCCGCGGGCGAGCGCTGGAGGATGGCCATGGCGAGGATGCCCATCCCGCCATAATCCGTATCCAGCAGGCCGGCGGCCAGGCCGGCGGCGATCATCAAGGCGGTCCAGGCGAGCCAGCCCCGCGCGGGACGGCCGGCTTGACGATTTCGTTCCAGGAAATCCTCGCCGAAGTACAGCGCGAGGCCGCCGATCGCGAGCGTAGAGCCGATGTTGAGCCCTTCAAAGCACAGGGAAAACGGGTACTGCGAGACGAGGGCGAACAGGGCCAGGCGCGTCAGGTAGCGGCGCGGGCTCCGCGTCCGCCGCATGCCCGCCACGAGCAGGGCCGCGAAGAGCGGAAACGCGCCGCGCCCGAGGGCCCGCCACAAGTCGGGCTCGGGGCTGAACGCCCACGCAACGTGGTCGATCGTCATGAGCACCATGGCGACGACTTTGATCGGGTCGTTGGCCGGCAGCCAGTCAGAGCCGGAGATGCTGCGTTGCGTGGTTGGGATCGGTACGTCGAAATGATCGTCCATGGTCGGGCCCCGCTCCGCCTCCGTTCACTTGGCCATCAGCCAAGCTGTCTCTGCACGGCCGCCCGGATCTGGTGCTGCGTGGCCTCGATGCTGCCGCGGGCGTCGACGACGGCGAAGCCGGGGCGCTGGTCGGCCAGTTTCAGGAATCCCGCGCGGACTCGGCTGTGATAACCGTCTCCCTTTCGTTCCATCCGGTCCAGGTCGCGTTTGAGCCGCCCGGCCGCGGTTTCCAGATCGACGTCCAGGATGATCGTCAGGTCCGGCCAGACCCGTTCCAGCGCAGCTTGGGCGATCTCGATCACTTTCTCCG
>Ga0194111_10009374_pt1 | contig 10663 bp, 10 predicted proteins | sample TA2KigC300mmetaG_FD_146194 | JGI IMG/M metagenome (GOLD analysis project Ga0194111, IMG submission 146194) | Freshwater microbial communities from Lake Tanganyika, Tanzania - TA2015033 Kigoma Deep Cast 300m | ecosystem: Environmental > Aquatic > Freshwater > Lake | place: Tanzania: Lake... | reverse complement strand
CTTCCCCAAACTCGGCATAAAATTCTTTTTTAGTGAAGTGCTCTCCTAAATTATAAACCACAAAGTTACTTCCTGTCAACTCAAGAACTTGTTTAACTTTATAGCAATGTTCACACCCCTCTTTACTGTACACAGTGAAGTTCATATGTTTCTTTTTATTTTATGTATATTATAACAGATTATCGTGCGTTTAATTACCTGGGTATGACTTACTTTTTAGGTATTTATAAATTAAAGTCCAAGATGTGCTTTGATTAGATTAAGTTCTTCTCTAAGGTAATCATTGATGACTTCCAGTGCTTCTAATCTTGTTTTGAGTGTTGTGTTTTCTGCATCAAGTTCTTTAATTGCATTCACCAAAACAGGTAACAGGTAATCGTGTGTGAGACCTAATTTTTCTTCAGTCATATGGTTGGTAATGACTGGATCATCACCCTCAAGTTCCATTACTTCTTGAGCACTGAAACCATATCTTACGGTTTCATCCGTGATTTCATTGGTCTCTCTATTCTTAAATGAATACTTAATTGGATTAATGTTTTTCAGGAAATCTTTACCGTGCTGAACACATCCAAAGACGTGCTTATCACGAATGTCTGAAGTAACAGTAAAAGCAATCTTAATCACAGCACAACTATGATCATTATTACCCATCACAATACAGTTGGAACCAGTGGTGAGGTTGATAAGACCTGATGGTGATGATGTTGTTGTTCCTGCAAGAAATCCAATTGCAATGTTATTGACTCCAGTGGTATTAGAACATGCTGCATAACGACCAAAGAAGATATTATTATTTCCAGTGGTATTAGAACATCCTGCAATACGACCAAAGAAGATATTATTGACTCCAGTGGTATTAGAACATCCTGCATAAGCACCAAAGAAGTTATTGTTAGTTCCACCGGTATTACAACGTCCTGCACTACGACCGAAGAAGGTATTATAATCTCCAGTGGTATTACAACATCCTGCAAAAAGACCAAAGAAGTTATTAAAACCTCCAGTGGTATTGCAAAATCCTGCCTGATTACCAAGGAAGTTATTATGAATTCCAGTGGTATTCTTACATCCTGCATTACAACCAAAGAAGTTATTATAACATCCAGTGGTATTACAACGTCCTGCACTAACACCTAAGAAGTTATTATGACTTCCAGTGGTATTACAAAATCCTGCACTTTGACCAAAGAAGTTATTATGATTTCCAGTGGTATTATAACGTCCTGCATCACGACCAAAGAAGTTATTATGACATCCAGTGGTATTAGTAAATCCTGCATAAAAACCTAAGAAGTTATTATTAGTTCCAGTGGTATTTGCAAGACCTGCAAATTTACCAAAGAAGTTATTATAACATCCAGTGGTATTACAAGCTCCTGCACTAGTACCAAAGAAGTTATTTTGACATCCAGTGGTATTAGCACGTCCTGCATAACGTCCAAAGAAGTTATTATAACGTCCAGTGGTATTACAACGTCCTGCACTATTACCTAAAAAGTTATTATTGAGTCCAGTGGTATTAGCAAATCCTGCATATTTACCTAAGAAGTTATTATCAATTCCAGTGGTATTAGCAAATCCTGCACAACGACCAAAGAAGTTATTATAACATCCAGTGGTATTACAACGTCCTGCATATAGACCAAAGAAGTTATTATTACATCCAGTGGTATTACAACATCCTGCATAAAAACCAAAGAAGTTATTATGACATCCAGTGGTATTACAATTTCCTGCTCTCTCACCAAAGAAGTTATTAGAACATCCAGTGGTATTTTTTTCTCCTGCAAGGCGCCCAAAGAAATTATTAGAACCTCCAGTGGTATTATAACGTCCTGCATTACGACCAAAAAAGTTATTATATAATCCAGTGGTATTAGAACATCCTGTATTACAACCAAAGAAGTTATTATGATTTCCAGTGGTATTACAATTTCCTGCATAATGACCAAAGAAGTTATTAGAACATCCAGTGGTATTACAAAATCCTGCATTAGGACCAAAGAAGTTATTAAAACATCCAGTGGTATTACAACGTCCTGCACAATTACCTATGAAGTTATTATGATTTCCAGTGGTTGTGCTAGCTCCAGCACTGGTTCCAATACCAATATTATGACTTCCACTTGTTATACTTTTACCAGCATTAGTTCCAACAAAGAAGTTACTGAATCCAGTTGTTCTATTTGGTAAAGAAGTTATGGTGCAAGAGAACAAGTTGCTTGTATTATCATCAGCAAAAACACCAGCACTAATACCAGTTAAGTTCGCTCCAGATCCACTAAAACTTGTGGCGGTAACGACACCAGAGGCATTAATTTGATTAACAGTAAGAACAGTGGAATGTAAGGTATTACCACCGACCTGAACACCATTAGTGTGATGTAAAGTGACTCCAGTTCCGACATTAACTTGATTATTAGACCCATCAAGCGTGATCGAACTTGTTCCTATGGTAAGAATACCAGTGATCCTGGCATCACCAGTTACAATCAATTGTGTTGTTCCACCACCGACGACAGTGTTACCTAATGTGGAAACACCAGTTATCTGAACTCCATTTGGAAATGTGGGAGCACCCGTTCCTGCCTTATCAGTAAATTGATTTGCCCTAATTCTAGACATTATGTCTTATATTTTTTAGTTATTTATTCAACTTGACAAAAAACAAATTTTGAGATAGAGTGACTGTAAAATATATTTCCAAATGCAAGACGAACTTTTATCATTGTTTCCAACACCAGTTCTTATCGCACAATATCCATTACCTTATGAAAAGGAACTGGAATACATTCGTGGATTGGCTTGTCGCAGAGAGAATAAAGGTGGTGATGCAGGTAATGTGATTCATTATAACAGACAATCAGAAGATACTTTTGTATTAGACAATCCAATATTGAGTAATATCAAAGCATTTATTGAATCAAAACTTCATAAGTTCGTCAAAGAAATTATGAACTCTAACAATGAGATGGTGATTACACAGTCCTGGATTAATAAATCTGGTAAAGGTGAATCGCATCACGAACACGTGCATCCTAACAGTATGGTAAGTGGAGTCTGGTATCCAGTCATCAATGAACAACTACCTCCGATTCAGTTTCGCAGTAAAGCACAAAGAGATGTGAGTCTACAGTGTGAGAAGTTCAATAACTTTAACAGTGCAACTTTTCTATTGCCGATGAAGATGGGAGAACTGATTATCTTTCCCAGCAATCTGACGCACAGTGTTCCCGCAAATCAATCAGAGACAGAGCGTATCAGTCTATCGTTTAATACTTGGTGTAAAGGAAGTCTTGGCGATATTAATTCTCTAACTTATCTGCCGTTAGATCGTTGCGTATGACTTCGACACTTTCAAGACCATTATCAGAGTTTCACGGCTTTGGTTATCGGATTGCACAGATAGAAAATAATACTCACTGTAACTATAAGTGTTGGTTCTGTCCAAATGCTTATGACAAACCTGCACCCAAAGAGTGTATGGATTTTGAGTTGTTTCGTAAAATTTTATTGGAAATTCGTTCGGTTTATACGCCATGGGAACTGAATGATGTTTCCTTTGCGACTTATAATGAACCTAACCTGGATGATACTTTTAAAGAGAAACTGCAACTGATGACCGATATGGGTTTTCAGTATGAGCATATTTCAAATGGAAGTATGGTGACGACTGAACTGACTGACTGGTTGATTGAGAACCCACAGAATATCAAACAGTTTCGTCTTAACATTCCGACAATGGATGAGAAGAAGTGGAAAGATATGACTGGTTCTTCGACTGCGGTGTTGTATCGAATGTATTATCAGTTGATGTATCTGTTTGAGAACTCACCCAAACTCAACTTTCCTATTACTGTGATTGTAAATGGTGATGGAAGTGAGGATCACAAGCAAGAGTTTATGAAGGTCTATCAGAAGTTTCAACGCTGTCCTCCTGGTATTAACTTCTCAATGACTGAATTGATTGACCGTGCGGGAACACTAGATGGAGCACACTGTGAAACTCAAGAACTTAATCGTGGTGCTATTGACTGGGGTGATCAACCAACTCGTTGTAATGCTGGATACTTTGAGAACTTATACTTTGGTGTAAAGGGTAATGTTTTCTACTGTTGCCACGACTTTCACCAAGACTATAGTTGTGGTAATATTATAGATACACCATTGAAAGAACTGTTGAGTTCTGATGCATATCAAACTCAAAAAGCAAGATTTCAACAAGACTTCTGCCGTAAGTGCGAACAAGCAAGACCATTGGAGAATGTAAATGAACAGTCCTAATACACAACTGAAAGATCTGATTGTAGTCGAACAACTCATCCCCAAAAATCTCTGCGATTATATCATTGATGATACAAGCAAGAGAGAGTGGAGTATGCACACTTGGTATAATGCCGTGCAGGGAACTTTTGGTTCAGAAGAAACCAAAGAACTTGAAGTTCAGAACACAACTGATGAACTTCAGAACTTATTGACACCGTTCATTATTCAAATGGGTGGGATTTATAATCAAAAAGTTCTGTTTGAAGGTGGTGGAGAAAGAACTCAACAGATTATGAATAAGTTTAGTAAGGTTCGTTTCAATCGTTATGAACCTGGTATGATAATGAGGTGCCACATGGACCATATAAGATCGCTCTGGGGCACTGGAGATGCTGGTATTCCAGTCTTGAGTATGATTATATGTCTCAATGATGACTATGAGGGTGGTGAGTTAGTCTTCTGGGATGATTATAAAGTTAAACCTGCTGCTGGTTCAATTATTGCGTGGCCGAGTCTGTTTCTCTATCCACATCGCGTTGATGAAGTGACTTCTGGAAAAAGATTTTCAGCGGTTGTATGGTGCTGGTGACTATTTTTTAATTGATATGCTCTTTTTTTAGACTCACTTATTTTTCTTTTAGTTTCCTCGCTTAAAACTTTACCAACATTTGCTTGTCTTATTTTGTCTTTATGTTCTTCTGTAAAGACCTTACCACTATTTGCTTTTCTTATTTTTTCTCTGGTTGTTTGTGGTAGTTTTTTTCCTTTATTTGCATTAGAATTACTCATATTTTTTCTATGTTCTTCTGTAAAGACTTTACCAGTATTTGCTTGTCTTATTTTTTCTTTTGTTTCTTCAGAATGTTTATAGTCTTTCATAGACTCTTTCATTTTTTCTATGGTTTCTTTAGAAAGACTTTTTCCTAAATTTGCTTGTCTTATTTTTTCTTTTGTTTCTTCTGATAAGACTTTTCCTTTATGAATTTTACTAATTTTATCTTTAAAATTTTTATCGTAAACTCTTACACCAGGAGCAAGAGTAAATTTTGTTGATGTCTGCTTACTTCTATTAGCAAAATGAGGATTCCTAGCAACATCATAAAATTCGTGCAATAATATCTCTGCCTCATAAGCGTCTTTCCTACTCTCATAAACACCTAGAATAATCTTTTGAGTAGGGTTAAATGTTTTGTCGTGGAAACTTCCATAATACTTGTAATCATCTTCTGGTAGACACTTACATCCACGACTACCAATATAACCTCTACCAAACTCCTCATAGGAATAGTAGACATAAAAATGTTTGGACATTTCTCTGCTCTTAAATTGACTAGCAATATTATTTATATTACAAAGGAGAGGATTTCTCCTCTCCCGACCTTAAAGATGCTAGTCAATTAAGGCACTTCTATTTATTAGAGACCACCGTGAGCGTTGGAGCAACCAGCATTTCCATTTCCAACAATTGTAGTCAAGTCTCCAAAGTCAATAGCATTTCCTGTGCTCATAATAGTTACATATTGAATAACATTTACTCCAGTTCCTGGTGAACTATAACCACCACTGAAAACAGCACGAGTAGGTGAAGCACAAGAGGCAAAACGGAAATTAGTTGCAAGTAAGTCACCAAAGTCTGTTGCATTTCCTGTCGTTGCAATCGTAATAAAGTCTATCGTATTTACAAAAGTTCCTGATGCCTCACCACCACCAAAAATACCACGAGTTGAATTGGAACAAGCAGTCAGTTGTTGTCTTGCTACTGTAGATAAATTTCCAAAACTAGTTGCATTTCCTAAAGTTGAAATGGTAATAAATTCAATTGTATTATAACTAGTTGGTCCATCATACCCTCCAGCAAAAATACCCCGAGTTGGTGAAGAACAACTTCCTAAACCATTTTTCGTGTTAGATAAACTACCAAAACTAACTGAATTTCCAGTAGATGCAGTTGTTACATATTCTATTGTGTTATATCTAGTTCCTGGTACAAGTCTTCCGCCAGCAATTATTCCTCGTGTAGAACTTGAGCAACCAGTCGAACTGTATCTTGCAGTTAAAGAATCGCCAAAATCAAGTGCATTTCCAGTTGATGAAATAGTTACATAGTCTATTGTATTTTCTACATTAGATGAAAATCCATTTGCCCATACTCCACGAGTTGATGATGAAAATGAAGTTTCAGAACCTCTTCTAGTAACAGTTAAGTCGCCAAAATCAATTGCATTACCAGTAGTCGATATGGTTACATAATCCACAACATTTGAATTTACAGTTGCAGGACTTCTAATATAACCACTCCCAAACAAACCACGAGCACCACCAGTCGCATTGTCCGCAGAGAAATTATCAATCTGCCACCACTCTTCTCCGTTATAATACTCTAACTTTCCAGAGTCAGAATTAAATCGTAGTGCTCCCGATTGTATTGGCATAACTTATATTGCAATCTGATTTGGAGGTGTGAAGTTTGAGGTGTATTTTGCTACGCCTTTATAGATGCGGAGGTCTTGTAAGTAACCATTATATAAAGATGAACTTGGGTATTGTGTATTGAAGTATCTTCCAATTGCAATCCCAGTTGGTGTGAATGTTATGTTTGGAATAGATGTTGATGTAGTATTGTCTAATGTGCCGTTAATAAAAACTCTCGTAGTTCCTGAAAATTTAGTTACTGCAATATGTGTCCATTGATATGTGGAAATGCTGGATGAAGATGTAAGAAGATTGAAATCAGCACTATCTCCATTTCTAGTATTAACTCGCAACTTTCCCGAATAAAAAGATAATGTATATTCCCCAAAATTTGAAAGTGTATTTGTGGTTGCTGAAAATAATATACTATCTGATGTAGATATTGGATATACCCACATTTCAATTGTATAATCTCCTACAAATGAATCAATTACATTACTGGGGACTTTTATATAACGACCTGTTGTTCCATCAAAATAAACAGAACTTCCATAATATTTGGAGAACGTTACAATACCAGATGACGTTGTTGTAACTCCACTCACACCAAATGGAAGACTTGCTGTTGTTGTCCCAATACCTGCATCTGCTGCGTGATTTCCTTTTGGAGAAACATCATCAAAAACACTCTCACTATTAAAAGGCAGTGCAAGAACCAAGTTGTTAATAAAGGGGTCTGGTGCAAGTGCTACTCTCTGTCCTGTATGTCCAGTAGGCACAATCAAATGAGATGTTGAGGACACAGTGGTAATCCCTGCAATTACTGGTCCTGATGTTCCGTCTCTACCGGTTATGTTATTAACTTTTAAACCAGACGAAGACGATGACGAAGATGATGACGAAGATGATGATGAGGGGGAGGAGGGGGAAGAATATGACATGATGACTTTTTAGTTATTTATCCAAGACCACCGTGACCGTTGGAGCAGGCACCAATATATGCTCTTGCACCACCAACAAAATCTCCAAAATCGATTGCATTTCCTGTGCTCATTATAGTTATATAATCAATTGTATTATTAGCAGTTGGAGTGACGACGCCACCTCCAAAGACTCCGCGAGTTGATGAGGAAGATGCTGCTAATCCTCCACGAGCAACAGTTAAATCTCCAAAGTCTGTTGCATTTCCTAATGTTGAAATTGTTATAAAGTCTATTACATTTATAGTTGCTGGGTTGTATGCCCCACCAAAAACACCTCTGATTGAATTGGAACAAGAACCTGATGCAAATTTAGTAACACTTAAATCACCAAAGTCTGCAGAATTTCCAGTGGTTGCAATTGTTATAAACTCAACAACATTACTTCCATTAGGTGCAGATGGTGTTATACCTAAAGAAAATATTCCACGAGTTGAACTTGATAATCCATTTGCATATCCACTTGCACTGGTTAAACTACCAAAATTGACTGCGTTTCCTGTAGATGCAATTGTTATATAATCAATTGTATTAGTTGCCGCTGGAGTGTTTCCTCCAGCAAATACACCTCTTGTTGAAGAAGAGCAAGCACCAGGTTGTCCTCTTGCAACTGATAATGATCCAAAAGATGTTGCATTTCCTGTGGAAGAAATAGTTACATAGTCTAAAACATTAGATGGTCCAGTTTCTCCACCACCCCATAATCCACGAGTTGATGATGCACAAGCAGAAGACCATCTTCTACCTGCAGTTAAATCTCCAAAATCAATTGAATTTCCTGTAGTAGAAATTGTAACATATTCAATTGTATTTGAACCAGGAACACCTTGCCCACCACCAATAACACCACGAGCACCACCAGTCTGAATGTCTGGTGAGTCAGTTGTGAGATTTACCCACTCTCCTGTTTGTGTTGTGGTTCCAAACCCAACAGGACCACCACGATAATACTCTAACTTCATAGAGTCTGTGTTAAAGCGAAGGGCTCCTGGTGTAACTGTAAGTGGTGCGAGTTCGTTTGGATTTGGCATATTAATCTCCTAAACCTCCGTGTGCGTCAGAGCAACCCGCAAGTCCTTGGTTGGGTGTGAGTAAGTCACCAAAGTCTTGTGCATTACCAGTGGATGCAATAGTTACAAAATCAATAGTATTTACATTTCCTGGAGCATAACCTCCACCAAATACTCCTCTGATGGAGTTAGAACAGGAACCCAAATATCCTCTTACTCCTGTTAAGTCACCAAAGTCTTGTGCATCTCCCGTTGATGCGATGGTAATATATTCGATTGTATTTAATGAAGTTGGCGTATATCCACCACCAAAAACTCCTCTGACGGAACTGGAGCAAGCAGTTAATTCAGTTTTAGTTTGACTTAAATCACCAAAATCTTGTGCATTTCCTGTTGATGCTATTGTTACAAAGTCAATGATATTTGAATTCGCTGGAGATGAATTGCCACCACCAAAGATTCCTCTAGTAGAATTGGAGCAGGCACTTGGAGCACTTTTATTAACAGTTAAATCACCAAAGTCTGTCGCATTTCCAAGTGTTGCGATGGTAATGAAATCGATTATATTATATTGATTAGCAAGATCCCCAGCAAATAATCCTCGTGTTGATGATGAACATCCTGCGTTTTGTCGCCTTGTCACAGTGTAATCACCAAAATCAAATGCATTTCCTGTTGCAGATATAGTTACATAATCAATTGTATTAACCGTAGCCGGTCCAATACCTCCACCCCAGACTCCACGAGTTGATGACGCACAACTAGCAATACCTCTTCTGGCAACAGTTAAGTCACCAAAATCTGTGGCATTACCAGCGGTTGCAATAGTGATATATTGAATTACATTAGTATTTACTGGTGCAAATCCTCCACCAAAAACACCTCTACCTCTTCCTCCACGATACTCTGTTACTCCACTGGGCATCACCAACCCAGAAGAACTACTGAAGGTCGTAATACCAGCAACCTGTGGTCCTGCTGTTCCTGCCTGATTAGTGATTTGGTTAATTCTATATTCAGACATTTCTTATAGACCTCCGTGACCGTTGGAGCAACCTGCCTTATAACCTGCAGAATTATTAAAAGTATCTCCAAAGTCAATTGCATTTCCTGTGCTCATAATTTGCACATATTCCATAACATTTCCACCGGGAAGAGTAACTGCCCTAGTTGATGATGAAAATGCACCATGACCACCAGCAGTAATTTGATCTCCAAAGTCAACTGCATTTCCAAGAGTTGCAATAGTTACATAGTCTATTGTTGCATCTGCTGTAAATGCTGGAGCATTATAACCTCCCATCACAAGTCCTCTTACAGAATTTGAACACCCATCCATCCCCATTCTTGCAACTGTTAAATCTCCAAAATCAGCAGCATTTCCAAGTGTTGAGATTGTGATAAAATCTATCGTATTGACGATTGTTGGAGTAAATCCTCCAGCAAATATTCCACGAGTTGATGAAGAAAAACCTGCCAAATCACTTCTATTTGTAGTGAAATCTCCAAAAGTTATTGCATTTCCTGTTGATGCAATTGTTACATATTGAAGATTTGTTGGAGTTCCTCCGCTAATAATTCCACGAGTTGCATTTGAAAGAGCAACACCTCTATTTGTTGCCTGCTGCAGGTCTCCAAAATCAGCAGCATTTCCTGTTGATGATATTGTTACATAATCAATTACATTAGAACTACCGGGGGATGCTGGTGTTAATTCCCCTTGAGCCCACACACCGCGAGTTGAACTTGAAAATGATGTTATTTTTCCTCTTGCTTGAGTTAAGTCCCCAAAATCAAGAGCATTACCAGTAGTCGATATTGTCACATAATTAATATCTATGTCATATGAACCAAAAGAAATTTCTCCACCACCAAAAACACCACGAGCACCACCAGTCTGTGAGTCTGGAGAAGACGCAACGATCTCTGTCCATTGGTTGCCGTCATACAGCTCTAACTTATTGCTGTCGGTATTAAATCGCAGTGCTCCAA
>Ga0194111_10009357_pt1 | contig 10678 bp, 7 predicted proteins | sample TA2KigC300mmetaG_FD_146194 | JGI IMG/M metagenome (GOLD analysis project Ga0194111, IMG submission 146194) | Freshwater microbial communities from Lake Tanganyika, Tanzania - TA2015033 Kigoma Deep Cast 300m | ecosystem: Environmental > Aquatic > Freshwater > Lake | place: Tanzania: Lake... | reverse complement strand
TCGTCGCACAACTCCTTGTTCTTGTACGAATAGACGTCGGGTTCCGCCTGCGGCAGCAAGATGATTTCAAGGGTTCCCAGAACTTCGGCCTCCGGGCCCGTTCCGACCAATCCGACGGTCAGTTCGCGGCCGGGCAGGAACGTCTCAATCAACACAGGTTGCCGGAAGCGGGCCAACAGATCCGCACAGACGCGGTTCAGGGCCGAGCGATCCGCGATTTTCGAGGTCGCGTCGATCCCTTTTCCAGTGCCTTCGGCCAGCGGTTTGGCGAAGAGCGGGAATGGCAGATCGACGCCCGCGACGTCCTCCGGTCGCTCAATCACCGCGAAATCCGGCGTGGCCACTCCCGCGGCCCGCACGACCATTTTGGCGAGTGCTTTGTGCAGGCAGACCCCAAGCACCAACGGATCGGAGAAGGTATAGGGGATCTCGTAGACGTCGAGAATGGCCGGCACCTGGGATTCGCGGGCCACGCCGCGCAGTCCCTCGGCGATGTTGAACACCAAGTCCCATCGGTCGCCGGCGGCCAGTCGCGTCACCAGTTGCCGGGCGTTGCCGATCCGATCCGGTTTGTGCCCCAGGTCCCGCAGGGCGACTTCCATCGCGTCCACGGTGGCTGGCTGATCGAATTCGGCCGTTTCTTCCTCACTGTACCCGGCGGCCAGGTACTGTTCGCGCAGATCGTACGTTACGCCCACGTGCATCGGAGCGATGCCTCACGTCGCAGAGCTGTTGCGAAAAAAAACGCAAGACGGGCGATCTCGCCCGTCCCGCCGCGGGGTTGGGCAGGAGTGCCCGTCCCACACGATGCGCGCCGAGCGCCCATCCGACGAGCCGGCCAAGCCTCCAAGCGAAGCCTGGTCTCGACCCAACTGACGCACGAAGCCGCCCCCGTGCTCTCATCATCTCCCCGGCGCTCAACAGCGGCACACCGCGGAGAAGGGAGAGCACGGAGGAACTCGATTCGAAAACTCGACCGTTGCGCCGGCTTCCGACCGACAAACGCGCTAGAACGGCGGGCAAGCCTCCTGGCCGCAATCCGCCGTTTGCACGGGGTCGGGGTACCGGAACACGTTACCCTGGTAATTCCGCAGCAGCAGATCGTCGCCGTCGCGGCCCAGGACGTAGTTCGGCTGAAGCGGGATCTTGCCGCCGCCGCCCGGCGCGTCAATGACGTACGTCGGCACGGCATATCCCGAGGTGTGACCCCGCAGGCCCTCGATGATCTCCAGGCCCTTGGCGACCGACGTCCGAAAATGGGACGAACCGGTGATCGGGTCGCACTGGTACAGGTAGTACGGTCGCACGCGCATGCGGAGCAACCGGTGGTAGAGCTGCTTTAAAGTCTCCACATTATCGTTGACGCCGCGGAGCAGCACGGTTTGAGAACCCAGCGGGATTCCGGCATCGGCCAGCCGCGTGCAGGCCCGGAACGCCTCCGGGGTGCAGTCGTCGGGGTGGGTGAAGTGGAGGCTCATCCAGAGCGGGTGATACCGCCGCAGCATCCGGCAGAGCTGAGGAGTTACGCGTTGAGGCAGGACCGCGGGCATTTTCGTGCCCAGGCGGACGAACTCCACGTGCGGAATGGCCCGCAACTGCCTCAGGATCCACTCCAGACGCGAGTCGTTCAGGGCCAGCGGATCTCCACCCGAGAGCAACACGTCCCGCACGGCCGGCGTGCCGCGGATGTAGTCCATCGCCATTTCGAGCCGCGTTTCGTGGGCCAGCAGTTCGCCGTGGCCGACCACGCGCGAACGCGTGCAGTAACGGCAGTACGTGGTGCAGAAGTCGTGCACCAGCAGCAACACCCGGTCCGGATAACGGTGCACCAGACCTGGTACCGGGCTGTGCCCGTCTTCGCCCAGCGGATCGTCCTCTTCGCCGCAGGAGCGCACCGATTCGGCCTCGGTAGGGACTACGGTCCGCCGCAAGGGCTGGTTGGCATCGTGGGGCGAAATCAGGCTCATGTAGTAGGGCGTGATTCCCACGGGCAGCAGCGAGCCCATCTCCAGCAGCGCGCCGCGTTCCTCACGGGAAAGAATCAACATCCTCTCGAACTGGTCCAGCCGGCGGATGCGGTGCTGAGTCTGCCAGCACCAATCGTTCCATTGCCGGTCGACCACATTCGGGAAAAACGCCTTCCGGAACGCTCTGGTTTCAGGTCCGGAACGCACACGGCAGATGCCGTAGCTCTTGAGAAACCCCGGAAACGCCTCAAAGAGATCGTTGGATGAGTCGTTGAGTGGATGTGATGGAAATGAGGCGGGGGAGAAGGCGGCGGTGATTGTGCCCGAACCAGGAGGTTCGTCGTCGCTGGCACACGCCTGCGACGCTTCGTCAATTACGACACTACTCATTGGAATCCCTTCTTGCCAGAATGGACACTCGTAGCACACGCTGCAATCGTTTTGCCACGAGACATACCAGAGACACTCAATCGAATCGCGAACATGATACCGCGTTATAGACAAACGGCAAGGGGTATTTTTTTGCTTCCTGGAATATCGGTTTGTCCGCGCTCGTTCATGAGAAACCTCATCACGAAAGAGACAGATTGTTCGTGCCGCAGGTTCGGCCGCTGGCGGGCGGCGAGCCTCCATCACGCGGACGTGGCCGCGCCTGAATCACGATTGCTTATGAAGGCCACCACGTCGGCCACTTCGGCCGGCAAGCCCGCCATCGCGGCGGCGCCCGGCAGCGCCGCATCGGCACCAACAGCCGCCGAGCGAGCGGCCGGCTGGGCCAGCACCCGCGCGCCTGGCATCTGCGCCGTCGGCTGCACGCCCACCAGCAACATCAGCGCCAGGCATCGTCCGACCGCCGATAGGCCGAACAGCAGCAAATACCCATGGAAACCGGCGCCCGTGGAAACCAGCAGCGCGCCGCCCAACACGGCCCCGCTCACCCAGGCCAACGAGTTAATGAAATTGTATACCGTCAGGACGCTCGTGCGCTCCTCGTCTCGAATCGATTCGAAAAACAACAGGAAGAACGCCAACTCGTAGGCGGCCCACACGACGCCGCTGACGACCTGGACCGCGGCAAGCCAGCCGAAATCCTGAGTGACCAGCCACGCGGCACTGATGGGCGTGATCCCGATCCCGCCAATCCACAACACGCGCCAGGCCCCGAAACGCCGCGCCAGCCGGCCGAAGAACGGCAGGGCCAAAATCTTGGTCAGATACGCCACGGACAGCAGGAAAACATACTGCCCGTAGCTGAAGTGCAGCTTCGTGAACATGAACGGCGTGAAAAAGGGGCTCGACAGCTGCACCGCCGCTTGAACGGCCACCAGGTACACCAGCAGCTTGCCGCCTCCATCGCCCTGGAAAAGACGCCACATCTCGCGGGCTGACACGCGCCGCATGTTGGCCGGTATCGGCACCGGCTCGCTGTGCAGCGTTAACAGGACCACGGAGCCGAACCGGCAGAGTCCCGCCAAAGCGAACATCACGGCAAAGGCCGCAATAGCGTGTCCCGCGGATGCCGCCAGCTGCAGCCCCAAACCGCCCGCCAGGAAGCCGCCAAAGACGGCCGCTTGCGATGCCCGCGTTCGAAACGCAAAGAAGCGAGATCGCACCGCGTGGGGAACGACCGTCCCAATCCAGGTGTTCCACGCCGGGCCAGTTGCCAAACCCGTGCCCCAGTAAATGGCAGCTATCAGCAGAGCGGTCGGCCCCGTGATCCGGCCCCCTAGCGCCGCCAGCAGAAATGGCACGAAAGAGACCGCCTGGATCCCGGCGCACAAGATCACCCACCGCTTGTGCGAACCGAGAATGCGGACGCCCGCCGGCGACGCCAGCTGCATCAAACCGCCCGCCAGCAACGGCACGCTGGCGATCAGGCCCGCCATGATTTCGCCCAACCCCACGGCCAGCACAAACGCCGGCAGGTAGGTCTCGCCAAAACCAACCATGCCGCCGTGGGCGGCCCCGTCTGCCAGACTGACCCGCAGGTCCCGGCGTAACCGCAACCGCCGTCGGTCGCCTTGCCGGCCTGGGCATCCCTCTTCCTTGAGTTCCAACCGTCACCAATCCTTGGTGCGTCAAACGCTCTCCCCAGCCAACCAACCCGTGCTGAAGGCGGCCTGGAAGTTATATCCGCCAATCGGACCGTCCAAGTCCAGAATCTCGCCCACAAAATAAAGGTTGGGAAAGCGCTTGCTCCGCATCGTGCGCGAATCGACTTCCCGTAAGTCCACGCCGCCCGCGGTCACCTCCGCTTTCTCAAACCCCAGAGTGCCGGCCACGGGCATGACCGTCGCCTTCACCGCCCGCACTAGACTCGCCCACTGCTCGCGCCGCACCTCGGCCGTCCGACAGTCCAGACGAACATGTGCCTGCTGCGTCAACGTATCCGCCAGCCGCCTGGGCAACCGATCGGCCAGCAGGGTCGAAACCTGCTTCTTTCCGTCGGTCGCCCGCCCAGCCCGCAGCCAGCTCTCCAGGCACTCGGCACTTGCCTCCGGGAGGAAATCCCACTCCAGTTGCAGCGAACTTGGCCGCCCGTGGGACGTGATGCAGCGGCTCACGTCCAGCACCACGGGTCCCGAAAGGCCGAAGTGCGTAAATAACATCGCGCCGCGACATGTGGCAAGAGCAACCTCGGACGCCCGCCCATTATCCCGCCCATTATCCGGCCGCTCACGCACGCAAACCTGAGCGTCCGACAGGCTCACGCCACTCAACGCCTTCACCCAATCCGCTCGGACGATGATGGGCACCAACGCCGGACGTGGGGGGACAAGCGAATGCCCGAGCCGCTCGGCCCATGTGTAACCATCGCCTGTCGTGCCGCAGCCAGGATAGGATTTGCCGCCCGTGGCAAGCACCACGGCCGAGGCCGCCACGGTTCGGGAGCCCGTAACCACACGATAACCAGCCTCACCGCGATCCACCTCGCACGGCGACAGGTCCAACACGGGCTCCGCCAACGCCAGCTGAACGCCACTTCGCTCCAGACGCGATAAGAAAGCACCCAATACATCGCTGGCCCGGTCACTGCTCGGGAATACCTTACCCGTCGACTCTACCTTCGTGGGCACTCCCTCCGCATCCAGGAGCGCCACCACGTCGCTTGGGCCGAAGATCGCCAGCGCCGAGTGCAGAAAGTTGCCCTGATTGCCGAATGCCTCCACGATGCCGCGACGGTCGGTGGCGTGCGTCACATTGCAGCGTGTCCCGCCGGACATCAGGATCTTGGTTCCTGCCCGGCGGTTCTTCTCCAGCAGCAGCACGCGGCGGCCTCGCTCCGCGGCTCGCGTCGCGGCCAGCAACCCCGCGGCACCCGCGCCGATCACTACGACGTCCCAGGCTCTCGACATCGATGCCCTCCGCGCCTGCCCGGGCACGGGTTTCACAGCTTCCAGCCGTCACGATACGCGCGTGCCAGACGCTCGTTGGCCGACTCGTCGTTGGTGAACCGAAGGGCGGGTCCGTCCCACATGAGTCTCTTGTCGCTGCACATGGCGATATTGCCCAGCAGTGCCGTTTCCGTCAGGAGACCGGAGTGGGCGACGAAATCGGAGCCAGCCGGTTCACCGCCTCGGCAGGCATCGACCCATTCCTTGTCTTGGCCCACCGAGCGGGGCAGGATTCTGGGCGGTCGGCCGTAGCTTTGCATTTTGGATTCGGGGACCAGGCGATGACCCATCAGCGTGCCCTGGTCGCCCACGAAGACGACGTCGGTGATGCGCCGCCCAGCTTCGAGGTCTTTGGGATGAGGGGGCGAAAAGCCTTCGTCATACCAGACGACGGTCACGGGCGGCATGCCGTCGCGTGCCGGGAATTCGTAGCGGACCTGGAAGCTGCGGGGGTGGACCTCCGGGCCGATTTCCCGACAACTGGCTTCGACGCTGATCGGGTAGGTCAATTTCAACGCCTTGAACACGGTGGACAGCTTGTGACACCCCATATCGCCCAGCGGGCCGGTGCCGAAATCGCGCCAATCGCGCCACCGCCACGGATGATACGCCTCGTGGTACGGCCGTTCGGGAGCGGGTCCGAGCCAGAGGTTCCAATCCAAGCCGTCGGGTAGGGGCGGTGTTTCCTCGGGTCGCGTGCCGCCGGCAGGCGCGTCCCAGAACCGCGGCCCCAACGGGACGTGGACCTCGCGCACCGCACCGATGGCCCCGTCCAGGACGAACTCCTGAGTCAGCCTCGCCTCTTCCGTGGCTTGGCCCTGATTGCCTAGCTGCGTCGCCACGTTGGCCTGTCGCGCCGTCTCCGTAACCAGGCGAGCCTCCTGGACGGAATACGTCAGCGGCTTCTCGCAATACACGTGCTTGCCCCGCTTCAAGGCATCCATCGTCACCACCGCGTGGGCGTGATCGGGCGTGGCGACCATGACGGCATCCACATCTTCCGTATTCAGCAGCTCCCGGTAGTCGGCGTAGGCCTTGATCGCCTGGTACTTGCCGGCGCCCCTCTGGCGCGCGTAGTAGTCCTCCAGCGCGCGGCGCACCGGTTCCCGGCCTGCCAGGCGGAGTTCCTTGCCCGCGCCCCACGTCCACGACAGGTAGCCGCCTCCTTCCCGATTCACGTCGCACACGGCCACCACCTGGATTTCCGGGAACTCCTGCAACCGGAGCATGTTCTGCGTGCCTTGGCCGCCGGTGCCGATGCCCGCCACCGTCGTCTTGTCGCCGGGCGCGACGTGGCCCGCGCCGCCCAACACGTGTCGCGGCACAATGGCAATCGTCGCCGCGGTTCCCACGCCTTGCAGGAATCGACGACGCGACATGCGCCTCCCGGAACGCGCGTCGGAACGCCCGCCTCGTACCTTGAGTTGCTTCATTTCAACGTCACCTTCTGGTCCCCGCCTGATGATCCGAGCCGACGCCCGCCACGTCACAACGCCTTCACTCCTGCTTCCGCCGCACCTGATAGTTGCCGCGGCGCGCGTCGTATTCCAGCTCGACAAGGTCCTCGGCTGCCATGTCGCGCAGCAGCTGAGAAAAACTCGAGTAGCCGAAGTACCCTTCGTTGAATCCGGGATACACGCGGCGAACGGCCTGCTTCAACGCGGACCCCCACACCGAGTCGTGGTCCTGCTCCATCGACTGGAGCACTTCCAGCAGCTGGTCGGCCGCTTCCTGCTTCTTGTCCCCTTTCTTCGGGGTTTTCTTCGGGGCACGCCGAGTCTGCCTCGCCGCGCGCACCAGATCGTCGTAGTAAATGAACTCGTCGCAGTTGGCGATCAGCAGATCGGATGTGGAACTCTTGACCCCGCAGCCGATGACGCGCTTGTCGTTCTCCTTGAGCTTGGAGGCGAGCGGCGAGAAATCGCTGTCGCCGGAAATCAGGGCGAAGGCGTCGATGTGCTGTTTCGAGTAGCAGAGGTCCAGCGCGTCGACCACCATGCGAATGTCCGCGCTGTTCTTGCCGCTCATCTTGCTCTGCGGAATATCGAGCAATTCGATGCCCTGGGCGTGAAACTCCCGCACGGCGTCGGCATAGTTGCGCCAATCGCAATAGGCTCGCTTGTAGACGATGCGGCCCTTCTCGAGCAGCCGCTTCAGGATCAGTCGGATCTCAAAGTCGCCCGATTTCATCTCCCGGACGCCGATCGCCAGGTTCTCGAAATCCACAAACACAGCGATCAAAAGCTCAGCGGACATCGTGTTCTTCTCGCTCACGCAAAGAGCCGAATTGGATGTAGGACGGATTGGATGTAGGACGGATTGGCAATCCGTCCGGGAAAACAAGGACGGATTACCAATCCGTCCCACGACGATTCGGTAAACAAATTCCTGACAGGTCCTTAGACGTCGCACGGGATCTCGCCGCCACGCTCCGCCGGGCGAGCCGCGACAGCGTGCATTGTGGCGTAACGAATCACGGTCTGGCAAGCGGGCACCACTCGTCCGCCTTGCCGGTGCCGCGCGGATTTGCCACCGCACCGCCACTCGGGCGAGCGCATCGGAGCGCCCGCTCGTTCGGCGGCCCCGCGTTTCGGGTTGACCGTCGCCGTCGTCACGCACGGACTGCCGTGACACCCGCCGTCCCGCCAGAGTCCGTACGGGTCTCGACAATCACGGTCCCGGCAAATCAAGAGGAGGCACAGCCCGGCGGAGTTGTGATGCGTCCACAATTCGCTCGTCGCCGGGCACCAGCTTGCCGTCGACACGGTTCATGACCACTACCTTGACGCGACCGTCCGGCAGCAGGTCTCGCACCATCACGGGCGTCCAGACCTCATCCGCTCCACGCATCACCACGATCACGTTCTTGCGTGGGGGACCGTCGAGCGGTGGGCGTTCATTCGGGTCTGGCGGAGAGCCTCCCTGTGGTCTTGCAGACGGGAATCCAGGGGGGACGGGTGGTGCGGTCGGATCGCTCGTACGATTGCCGACCCATTTCGAGGCGGATTCGCGGAAACGGGAGAGGTCTGCCTCGGCCTGCTCTCGAAACTGCGCTAGCTCTTGGCCGCCCGTCTTGGTGATTCTCGCTTCCTGATACGCGTTCATGGCAGCCCGCATGTCGTGAAACGGCTTGGAGCTGCTCCAGGCCAGCACGACCGCGTCGTTCTTCATTTTGTCAATGGCTCGTTCCGGAAACTCCTTGTTCAGTTTGTGAAGCTCCTGTTCGAAGTCGACATGGATCTGCGCCAACGGCAGGTCCGAGGCCGCTGCCACGAAGAGATTCCGATACTCGTCAACCGCCGCGATCACCCGGCGGCACCCAGATTCCAGCTCCGGTAACGCGCGCTGGGCGGACGGCCCATCTGTCACATCGCGGATCGATCGGCGGAGTTGGCGTTCGGCATCCACGACCTTGAGCATGGCGGCCCGCACTTGACTCTCGGAAGGCTGGCCACTCGTCGGTGGCGACAGGCCTGGCGGTGGCGCCGGCGGTGGCGACTTCCCGCTTTCCGCCTGGGAGGCGACCGTTTTCGACGTCGAGGGCGTCTCGGTGGAGGCCGTGTCGCAGCCTGCCATTCCTATCAGCGCCAACGAGAAGACAACACCTAACCTCCGTCCCCAAGGTACGGAAATTCTGCCACCAATTGAGACTCGGTCCTGATTCACGGGAGACTCCTGCGACATGGGGCACCTCACCCAAGATATCCAGAAATACCGGAAACCTGCTCCTCGTGCCGCCAACGCCTTCGCGTTTCCGCGAACCTGACCGTTCAGCGTGCGCGTCGTGCGGCTCTCTTCTGGAGCCAATGGTAGCACCCGGCCAGTTCGTTTCCAGTCTCCCCCATCTCTCTGTACCCCGTCTTTCTGTCCACAGACGGAACCGCTGCTTGGCGTCCGCGGCGGTCATGGCGAGGTTCGCGGCGCCCTCGCGTGGGCATCGCCCAGCTCGGACGCGGAGCCCAGGTGCGGAAAGACGGCCTTCGTTCGCGGGGCAAAAGAAAGCGGCGACGAGTCGCCGCACTCCAAGCTGGTTTCTCTACCGGCGGACTATGACAACCAGCGATCGCTGGAAATCTGGCAGCGGGATCGTTGTTCCGGACAGTGGGACGCTTGTTTGCCGGTCGCGCCACGGGTCGTAAACGTCGGCCGCGCGAGAGGTGGCAGACAGATCGAATCCCAGAGTGGCGATGTCCAGTTGGAGCCCTGACAATCTTCGCGGCGGGACTCCACGCTCCAATTCCGTCTGCCAATCGCATTCCCGATCGCGGCACCACGCGAGCAGTGTTGTCTTGCCGCGCAATGCGTAGACGCGCAGCTGCGGGTGGTCGACCCGCACGGGTCGGCCGGAACGATTGGCCGAACACGGCGACATCGGACGAGCCGCCGCGGCCCGATCGGCGATTCCAACCGGACGATCCGCCGCACCATGTCGCAACTGTCGGGCGCGGGGTTGCCGACGAGCGTTTTCCACTACGGAGCATTACACCTGTCATCGTTGCCAACTCCCTTGATTGACTGTACGTTTGTGGTAACGTGCCGGCACCGCATGCGCCGCGCGCCGGATGCCGACCGATCGTTTGTGCCGCCAGTGGCAGAGACCGGCGCGGACGAATTTCACTCCCCCGCGAAAGCCCGATTCCGAGAACACGCGACCGACGATGGCGGAACTGCTGGGACGCTCAGATCTGTGGGTCATCGGTGCCTACCTGGCGGCGACGCTGGTCATCGGCTTCCGCGTTTCTTCCGGCAGCCGAGACGTGGAGGGATACACGGTGGGCAACCGCCGCATGTCGGGGTTCGTCATCGGCCTGTCGGTATTGGGCACGTTTCTCAGCAGTATCACGTTCTTGGGACTGCCGGCGAAAACCTACCAGGCGGACTGGAACGTATTCGTGTTCGGCATGGCCTTGCCCGTGGCCGCGCTGGTGGCGACCCAGTACTTTGTCCCCTTGTACCGATCGCACGTCAAGTTGTCGGCCTACGAGTTTCTTGAGCGGCGGCTGGGACTCTGGGCCCGCCTGTACGCGGATGTCTCGTATTTGGCACTTCAGTTGATCCGTGTCGGCACCGTGTTGCTGCTGGTGGGGTTCGCCGTGGATCCGCTGCTCGCGGCGGTGCCGGCAGGCGCCGCCAGCGGTCTTGCGCCCCCGGCGACGGCCGTGAATGTTCAGCGCATGGCGTGGATTCTCAGTGCGCTCGGGATGCTCGTCATCGTCTACGACACGGTGGGCGGGATCAAGGCGGTGGTCTGGACGGACGTGGCACAGGTGGTGGTCCTGTTCGTGGGCGCATTGTGGTGCCTGGTCACCGTGATCC
>Ga0194111_10009352_pt1 | contig 10681 bp, 12 predicted proteins | sample TA2KigC300mmetaG_FD_146194 | JGI IMG/M metagenome (GOLD analysis project Ga0194111, IMG submission 146194) | Freshwater microbial communities from Lake Tanganyika, Tanzania - TA2015033 Kigoma Deep Cast 300m | ecosystem: Environmental > Aquatic > Freshwater > Lake | place: Tanzania: Lake... | reverse complement strand
CTTGCGCACAGTCAGAATTTCCCCCCCCCGCTTGCGCACAGTCAGAATTTCCCCCCACGCTTGCGGGGGGGAGCAAGGGGGGGTGCAATTATCCCCTTAATCCGCTGTGAATTAGTGAAATTATCAACAGATGCAACAGATGCTACGAATGCAACAGATGCAACAGATGCTACGAATGCAACAGATGCAACAGATGCAACGGATGCTTCAGCAATTTCCCCCCCGCTTGCGCATAGTCAGAATTTCCCCCCACGCTTGCGCATAGTCAGAATTTCCCCCCACGCTTGCGGGGGGGAGCAAGGGGGGGTGTATCATCCATTCCTTTTTATGATATTCGTTTCACAATGTAATCACAAATCACATCCATAACCGCCTCAATATTCATCAGCACATCATAATTTGAAAATCTTATAACCTTCAGTCCAAGACTTTCCAATGCTTTCGACCGCCTTGCATCTCTTTCCTTGCCATCTTCACCAAAATGCCGCCCGCCGTCGATTTCGACAATCAGTCTAGCTTCTTTGCAATAAAAATCGCAAATATACTCGCCTATAGGCTCCTGCCGCTGGAACTTCTCGCCAATGCGCTTACTACGCAGATATGCCCACAGTTTGCGCTTGGCGTCGGTAGGATTTGACCGCAATTTCTTAGCAAAGTCGCGGGTATGTTGGCTGACGGCAGGCTTATAGCCGGATCGCATAAAGAATTCTTTCTTTAAGACACCCCCCTTTAATTCCCCCCGCAAGCGGGGGGAGAAAATTTGGCAGTCCCGCAAGCGGGGGTAGAAAATTAGGCAGTCCCGCAAGCGGGGGGAGAAAATTAGGCAGTCCCGCAAGCGGGGGGAGAAAATTAGGCAGTCCCGCAAGCGGGGGTAGAAAATTAGGCAGTCCCGCAAGCGGGGGGGTGTAATTATCCGCTTCCTCCGCTGTGAATACACACCGCGCGCAGGGGGCTAAAGCCCCCTGCGCCCCCCAACTTAAAACAGAATACAGAATCCCTAGAACACAGAACCAGGACTGCGGGACTACTGCCACTACGAACTACCCGAAAACCGTGTGGTCGCCCGGCTGACAGGATAGCTGCCGTCGCGCGAGGCGGACCGGCAGAGCCTGGCGTCGAAGTACCAAGACCGCCCCGACCGGCTCTATCGACCGGCTCGCCGACCGTCCGGACGCGCATAACATAGACGCAACCTTTATCCATCGCCTTCAGGATGCGGTAGGTGTAAGGCATATAGCCCGGCGAGGTCAGAGTGATGTTGCGCTCGCGGAAACTGGTGTAGAAATCGAATACGCCGGGCGACATCTTGTCTCGCTTGTAGATATGCACGCCGGTTATTTAGAGTTCGCCGGGGACGTCGCTATATATTCTCAGCATTGCGCACAGGTCGGCGTTCATATCTTTCTGCGGAAATGTTACAGGCTTAAGGTTCAGCGGATCCTGCTTGAATTCGAGAACCTCAAATGTAATCTCCGCCCTAAGCGCCGCTGCCGCCAGCGCGAGGCATAAAGCGCATAGTTTAATTTTCGACATTCTAACCGCCGTTTAGCTGTATGCATTGAATGAGTGTTCAGTCCCAGAATTATTATAGGGTCAAAATATAGCGTCATCTCCACCCCGCAAACAGGGGGAGAAGCAGCCAAGTCACACAAACAATATTATGTATCTGTTAATAAAGTGATTGCGCGCTTCATTGGCGCTCCTTTATTAGTTGTTGGATTTCTTTTTCAGTCAACTTCCGCCATTTGCCCACCGGCAGCCTGCCTAACGCAATCGGGCCTACCTTGGTGCGCTTTAACTCAACGACCGTGATTTTCAGGGCGCGGAACAGCCGGCGGATGATGTGCTTGCGTCCTTCGTGAATTGTGATGCGCCAGCGCCCGCCGGCTTCGGGACGCAGTTCATCGACTTCGACCGGCCGGTTATCAACGACTATTCCCTTGACGAAGCGCTCGATGTCCTTCGGCAGCAAACGGCGGTTCAGTTTGACCAGATATTCTTTTAAAATATGATGCTTGGGATGGATAATTTTGTAAGTTAGGTCGCCGTCGTCGGTGAGCAGCAACAACCCGCTGCTCGCCCGATCCAACCGCCCAACCGGAAATACGCGCGCCGGAATATCGATGATATCAGACAAACAAGGTCCTTTTTCACGCCCAACCGCCAGCGTCGAGACCACTCCGACCGGCTTGTGCAGCATCGCATAGAAACGTTCTTCAGGGCGCGGTAAGTGCAATACATTGCCGTCGAGGGCTGCAGTTTGCCGCTCATCGACATTGAAAGCCGGATCCGAAATCGTTCGACCATCGACGCTGACGCGTCCGGCGGCGATGAAGTCTTCGCATTTGCGCCGCGCTGCGACGCCGCACAGAGCCAGGTAGCGAGCCAGACGCATTATCCTTTATCCCGTTTTTTCTGCTCGGCTACTTCGCGCCTGATTTTTTGCAATTTCTGTTTGGCGGCGAGAAACTCGTCGTAGGTTTTGGTAAAAGTGTGGCTGCCGTCGCCTTGGGCTACGAAATAGATATAGTCAACCTCCGCCGGTTCGGCGACCGCCTTCAACGAACGGAAGCCGGGATTGTTTATCGGCCCCGGCGGTAGACCGGTGTGTTTATATGTATTGTAAGGGCTGTCGATGGCTAAATCGCTAAGTAGGATCCGGCGCGGACCATCAGGCAGAATATATTGAATGGTTGGATCCGCTTCGAGCGCGATGTTCTTGCGCAGGCGGTTGTAATAGACCGCTGCTACGATAGGCGCTTCCTCCGCCTTCATCACCTCGCCTTCGACAATCGATGCTAAAGTAACGGCTTGGTGCAACATCAAGCCGCGGCGCGCAAATTTGGTAATCAGTGAATCGGTTATATAACGCTTGAAATTTGCAGCCATCCGATAGATAACCGCTTCAGGCAGCATCTCGGGATAAAGGTTATAGGTGTCGGGAAAGAGGTAGCCTTCGAAATTGTCGGCTGGAATGCCCAGTTCTCTGAGCAGGAAGGAATCGGCACAAGCGGCTGCGAAAGCGGTTGAATCGATGTTCAACTGCCTTTGGAAAATCCCTGCTATCTGCCGGATAGACAAACCTTCAGGAATTGTAACATCGACAGCGCTCGACATCGGACGCATCAGATAGCGCAGGATTTCGACATTGGTCGCGCCGCGCGGCACGAGGAAAACGCCGCTTTGAATGCGTCGGTCGACATCCATCAACCGCGCCGCCCATTTAAAGGCTGTCCGGCTGCGCAGAAGCCCGCGCTCATCCAACATTTTAGTAACCTGCTCAAGGCTCATCCCCTTCTCGATGGTCATTACGATATCGCCGCCGCCAAAGTCCGGCGCCGACGTGTTCAAAACCCAAGTCAGCCAAAGAATACAGACGCCTAATACAACAGCCAATAAGGCCGCAACTGTGATAGCGGGATTTATGCGTTCAAGCGGTTGTTTTTTTACTGGTCGGGTAATTTCTGTCTTAAATTAGGTTAAACTGCATTAAATATATACTATTGAAATCTATTTATCAAGCCTAAGACTGCATCGATGTATTATTCCTAACCGACTAAGAATTGCATTAGTGTTAACTTGCATTAATGGCTTCCAGTATGTCGGACAGGAGGACAGGCGTCCCTGCCTGTCCCGTGAGATCTGGCTGCAAAGTGGACAGGCAGGGACGCCTGTCCTCCTGTCTATACTATAATGCCAGTTTCTTTTGCAACAAGGCACTAGTTCACTCTAAACATAGAGAAGATTCAGTTGCGCTAATAAAGATGAGATTCTCCATTTCGTTAAGAATGACACTGCGCCGGTCTTCTCCAGATAATAATAATGACATCCATCTGAAAATGATTATCTTAACAGTTGGGCTAATTGAAAAAGTGTTGGATTTATTAACTGATGGCAAGGCGGACGAGGGCGTCCGCCTTGCTATGGTCTGAATTTTCTATATTAATCATCACTTTTGCAATTTACTCAGTTGACAAAAGAATTAATATAAATTAAATTTTTATGATAAAAATAAAGTCAACAAAATATGTCTTTTTAGCGGCGCTCTGTTTGATGGGTTGTGCGGCGGTAGGACCGCCTGGCGGAGGTCCGGTGGACGATATTGCGCCGTTCGTAGTTTCGACCGAACCCGCTTCCGGCGAGATTAATGTTGCGACGGATACGGAAATCCGCATCGTATTCAGCGAACCGATGAACGCTGCGACGCTGCAGGAAGCGCTCTTCATATCGCCAACGCCCCTTGCCAAGCCTAAAGTCAAAGTCGACGGTCGAATTATGTCGATACGCCCGCTCAAGTTCGCTGTCAAAGAACAAACGACAGTCATCACCATTGGCAGCGGGGCTAAGGACATTCGTCAAGTCGCAATGCGTCAGAGTTATTCTTTCGCCTTCAGTTCCAGCGCAGCCTTGGCGAACAGGCGCATCAAAGGCCGGCTGTTTCCCGCCGACGCAGCGGCTGGTATGTTAGTTGGCGCCTGGCGGATAGAGACTAACGAGGGTGCCGATTCGTTAGCCGCGCCGCCTTTCGCGACGATGACCGGCGCCGACGGCGGTTATGACTTGAACTATTTGCCAACCGGTAAATACCGTATCTTCTGCTGGGACGATAAGGATAAAAACCGCAGATACTCCCCGTCTATCGATAGATTGGGCATACCCTGGCAAGATATCGATTTAACCAACGACAGCCTCGGCTGGATGGCTTTTCAGCCGCAGAAGCGCGACACATCGACGCTGAAACCGCTTCTAATAACCGCGCTCGACCGGACTCACATCCAAATGCGCTATAATAAGCGCTTGGACGCGCAATCGTTTTTTTCTTTCGATAGTCTCTCGATATCTTATGCCTATGGTTCGCTGCCGATTCTAATGCGTTGGATAGATGTGCTGGATTCGACCCGCGAGATACTGCTGACCGAACCGCAAGAGCCAGACACGCAATATATACTGAAATGGAGCGCGCGCGAAGATGGCTTCGACTTCAAAGGCACACATTTAAGCGATACGACTAAATTACGGATAATCAAATCATATCCCGCGAACGGAATGGCGAACATTGCGGCGGAAATCAGCGGCTGGATTGCATTCGATGACGCGTTGATGGATTCTATGCCGATTGAGGCATTTAAATTAATCGCCCCGGATTCGAGTTTGACTGACATCCTGCTGACTTTGGACGCTCCCAACCTTATCCGCTGGAACACGCTTAAGGCTCTAAAGGCAGCCGCTAAATACCAAATGACGGTCGATATGGCTATTTTGTCCGATAGATGCGGGAACAAAGGCGACGCCCTGTGGAGTATAGTTTTTACTACCCTAGACCCGACCGAATTAGGAAGTATTTCCGGTCGAGTTGCAGGTTGGAGTGTAGGCGACAATATGTATATAGCAGCGCGGCTGGCGGTTGGAATAGGGAAAGACTCGGATATCTTTTCCAGAGTCGCGCCCGGGGGTGATTTTGTGATATCAAATCTCGCCTCCGGTAGTTATATTTTATGGAGTTGGAAAGATATCGACTATAACAACCGCTACGACGCCGGTCGTTATATGCCTTTTGGCTTTGCTGAACCGTTTGTAGTTTCGTCGGATACAATTACGGTGCGACCGCGTTGGGAATCCGGCGGTGTGATGATAGATTTTAAATAGAACCAATATGAAAACACGCCAAAATAGTCCGACAATTTCAGCAGGTGTGATACCGTTGGCAGATGTTCGCGCCTGGCTGGTAGTAGCGCTGTTCATAGCCGCAGCCGTAATCCTGCCGGCGGTATGTCATATAACCGGTCTGCCCGTGCGCTGGCTTCTGCCGATGCACTGGCCAATTGTCCTGGCTGGCGCGCTCTATGGCTGGCGCGGTGGTCTCATCACCGGGCTGTTAGGTCCGCTGTCGAACTATGCCCTAACCGGCTATCCGCTGCTATTGAAGTTATTGCCGATGACAACCGAACTGGCAGTCTATGGCGCTCTGACTGGCTGGCTCATCGAACGCGGCTGGAACAGGTTTGCGGCGATTGGGACAGCGCTGGTCGCCGGACGGCTGGTCTTTCTAGGCGCTATCATTTTAACCAGCGCGACAGACGGGCTGGGCTTCGGGGCATATATCAGCGCTGCGATGCTGCCGGGGCTGGCGGGAGGAATAGGGATGGCGGCAGGGATACCGGTTTTAGTCAAGTTGATAAGAAAATGCTGACGAAAATACAAATACAGAATTTTAAGCGTTTCGACGATATCAGCATCGACCTCGGGCGAACAGTTGTTTTTATTGGTCCAAACCAGATGGGAAAGACTTCTGCTCTGCAGGCTTTGACTTTATGGGATTTAGGAGCTAAGAAGTGGATAGCCAAACGCGGTGGTAAAATTCTCCCCAAAAAACGACCTGGTGTTACAATCAACCGCAAAGATCTAATACCATTGCCACAAGAATCGACACGTGACCTTTGGAAAAATCTCAAAGTAAGAAGTCATACTAAAAATATATTAATTTCAATAATCGTAGAAGGTATAGACAGTGGTCAGATATGGCGCTTTGGTATGGAATTTGATTATTTGAATCCCGATATATTTTTCTGTCGTCCGATTAATTTGTCTGAAGAGAATACAGAATCAATCATTCCCGATGAATTAAAATCCAAACAAATTGTTTATCTACAACCAATGTCAGGATTGATGAGTGAAGAACCTAAGATTGAAATAGGGCGAATTAATGTCTTAATGGGGGAGGGACAAACAGCGCAAGTATTAAGAAATTTATGTTACCTGTTATCTAATAAAGAAACTGGAGACACTAAATGGGATCTACTTTGTAAAGATATCAACGATTTATTTGGCATCAGACTTAATAAACCTGTCTATTCAATAGACCGCGGTTCAATTGATATGACATACACCGAGAAAGGACTTCGATTGCCTTTATCGAGTTCTGGCCGGGGATTTCAGCAAACCTTATTAGTATTAAGCAATTTATACTTAAATCCTGAATCTGTCCTCTTATTTGATGAGCCGGATGCGCATTTAGAAATCCTCCGCCAAAGAAAGATTTATTCGCTTCTTAGCTCAATTGCCGAGAGAGAGAAATCGCAAATAATAATCGCCAGTCATTCGGAAGTTATTCTGAACGAGGCTGCTGGTCGAGATTCAGTAGTGGCTTTCCTCGGTCAACCACATTTAATAATTAACCGCACAAGCCAGGTTATTAAATCGCTATCGGAAATTGGGTGGGAAGATTATTATTTAGCCGAGCAAACAGGTTGGATTTTATATTTAGAAGATTCAACTGACTATGAAATTATCCTCAATTTGGCGCGCATTTTACATCATCCGGTTTTTAGCGCATTAGATAATGCTTTTGTGAAATATGTATCTACTAATCTGCCCCAGAAGGCGCGCGACCATTTTTTCGGACTCCGCGAAGCCAAACCGGATCTGCGTGGTATAGCCATTTTCGACAGACTTGATAAAGAATTACATACCCACTCGCCATTAGTGGAGACAATGTGGCGAAAACGCGAGATAGAAAACTATATATGCGTTCCGGAAGTCTTGACCGGTTATGCTGAGTCTGATTTGCAGGATGATCTGTTCGGACTACAACAAAAAAAAGAACGGCTCGAAATTATGCGACAATCGCTGAGTGAAGTAGCGACGGCCTTGCAAACATTAAAAGGGATGGATATATGGTCCCCGGATATCAAAGCCTCGGATGATTTTCTTGAACCTTTATTCAGAATTTACTTCAGTAAATTGAATCTACCTTTATTATTGAGAAAAGGGAATTACGCAGATTTAACGCGATATATTCCAGAAGATAAAATAGATACAGAGATTAATGAAAAATTGGACCTTATTCTAAAAGTAACCGAAAATAGAATTTAACCCTTGACTTCCCTTTATGCCGTCATAATGGCTGGCGGGTCCGGCACGCGGTTCTGGCCGTTGTCACGCCGGCGGACGCCCAAGCAAGTGTTGGCTATCCTCGGTCCAAACAGCCTGTTGCAAGACACCGTCCAGCGCATAATGGGGCTAGCGCCGTCAGAGCGAACCTTTGTTGTGACGAACTTACGCCAGAAACGGCTCATCGCCCAGCAATTACCCGATTTGAGCGACAGCAATTATATCCTTGAGCCTTCGCCGCGCAACACCGCGCCCTGCATCGGGCTGGCAGCCTTTGCTATCCGCCGCATCGACCCGCAAGCGGTAATGATTGTGCTGCCGTCGGACCATCTTGTGCGCGACGAGTCAGCATTTATACAGGCTATCAGGACAGCCGTCGAAGTTGCTCGTCAGACCGACGGTCTTGTTACCTTCGGCATACCTCCGACACGCATCGAAACCGGTTATGGCTATATTCAATTCGAACCTACCGACGGCGACTTGCCGAAGAGCGTCCATCGCGTGAAAGCCTTTGCTGAAAAGCCTAATCGCGAAACTGCCGAGAGATTTGTAGCCTCCGGCGAATTCTACTGGAACAGCGGTATCTTTATCTGGCGCGTCGAGCGTATATTAAAGGAGATGGAAGAACATCTGCCAGAGCAGTATCATCAATTGGATATGATAAGCCGCGCCTGGGGACAGCCGGGCTATGCCCGCACTCTCGTCAACCGCTGGGGACGCATCCGACCGATTTCCATCGACTATGGAGTGATGGAAGTCGCCAGCAGCCCTATCTATATGGTCGAAGGTGATTTCGGCTGGTCGGATGTCGGTAGTTGGGATGAACTCTACCGCCTGCACAAAGGCAACGCTAATCATAACGTAACGCTCGGCGAAACAGCCCTCATAGACGCCAAAGACAATTTCATCTATTCGCCCGGCAAAATTACCGCTATGGTTGGACTGGATAATGTTATGGTCATCAACACGCCGACTGCCACGCTGATATGCCCGCTCGACCGCGCGCAGGATGTAAAACAAGTGGTCGAAAAACTGAAACGGGAAGGCAAAGAGCATTACTTATGAAGCATAATTTGAAACCCGAAACCTTGCTCGATGAATTAGAAGCAGTTGCCGCCCGTATATTCAGTGAAATCCGCCGCGATGAAGGATTTTTCCAGACGGCAGTCTGTCGCATCCGAGCAAAAAATGTTTTAATTATAAATACTCGCCAGCCAATGGTTGAGCGGATAGCGGCGCTGGCCCGCGAAATCGCCCGGCATCATTCAGAGCGGATATATTTGAAACCCGCCGTCCGGGCAGAAATCGATAATTACAAGGTATGATTTAAGTCGATGGTGGATGCGTCATACTGAACGATATGAAGTATCTCGTCTGGATAATTCGGGACGACATGCTTCACTGCGTTCAGCATAATATATCGCAAACCTCATCGCCAAAATGGACTTATGTCCAAGTTCACCCTCATCGGATTAAAGGAAATCCAATGGAACCGGATTTGCTTCGCACTTTCCCCTTGTTCAGCGACCTCAATGCGGCTGAACTCGAATTCGTAAGCAAAGCGATGGTTTTACGCAAATTCCGTAAAAACAATCTAATCATCTTCGAAGATGATGTCGGCAACTCGCTGTTCGTCATCAAGAGCGGGCGCGTTAAAATATCCCGCACGGCGCAAGACGGCTCTGAAGCCATCCTGGCAATCCTCGGTCTCGGCGATTTCTTCGGCGAATTATCGGTCATCGACGGATTGGGACGCTCGGCGTCGGTCATATCCATCGACGATGTCGAACTATTGATGCTGCGGCGGGTGGATTTTCTCGACCTGTTGGAACGCATTCCTAAAATAGCCATCTCGCTGCTGAAGGAATTAGCCGGACGGATTCGCAAGTCGGACAGCCATATCCGCAGCCTGTCGCTGCTCGACGCCAAAGGCCGAGTGGCGACGACGCTGATTCGATTGGCTGAAGATATTGGAAAAATTAGAGACGGTAAGATGACGATTGAGGAGTTGCCTTTGCAACGTGATCTGGCTTCGATTGCCGGCACTTCACGCGAAACTATTTCGCGCGTCCTCAGCCGATTCGATGACGAAGGACATATCAATACTGAACATGATGCGCTGATATTCAATGATTTTAAAAGTTTTAAAAAGTTGTATACATAAATAAATTAACAACATAAACTTTTAAATAAAGGGAAGAAAAATGAGTACCATCAGCGGTAACGCTCATCTAGTCTCGGTCGTACTATAGGTGTCAAATACAGACCGAACTTTGGATTCGGTGATAAATTAGGTGCGATAGCAGACAAATTACTTTATTCGCCAAATTCATTTTTTGATACTAATTACTTTCCAGAAACTGTTCCTGATCCCTTAAATCGTCTGCTATGGAATCGTCAGACAAGAAATAACCTAAGGCTTGGGACTCACGAGACTATACTCGAAGTGTTTAATGAAGAGCCAGGGCAGTTAGAACCATTGGCTAATGCAATAAATGCATTTAAAAAACAAATAATTAATAGCATCCTAAAGGAACACGAAGTCACTGAAATTATACGAATTGGATATGTGCGTCGTTTTGTCATTCGCGATCCAAGTCTTGCTGCGACATTTCTAAATAGTTTTAACGGATTCAGGTTAAATGATATAGATGACATTGATTTAAAGTTCACAAAAACACGACCTTATAGTCTAAGCATGGCATTAAAGGAGATTAACGATAAAGAAAATGTTATATATAATTTTATTAAACGTGCTGGTATTGACGAACTTTACGTCGCTATCGATTTT
>Ga0194111_10009351_pt1 | contig 10682 bp, 11 predicted proteins | sample TA2KigC300mmetaG_FD_146194 | JGI IMG/M metagenome (GOLD analysis project Ga0194111, IMG submission 146194) | Freshwater microbial communities from Lake Tanganyika, Tanzania - TA2015033 Kigoma Deep Cast 300m | ecosystem: Environmental > Aquatic > Freshwater > Lake | place: Tanzania: Lake... | reverse complement strand
CGCGCGGCCCTCCGCGCCGCAACGCCCATCCTGGGCGGCCGGCCGCTTCCCGGAGCGGAGCCTAGATCAGCCCGACCTTCTTCCCGGCCGCCTTGAAGATCTCCAGCGCCCGCGCCAGCAGCTCCTCGGTGTGCGAGGCCATCACGCTCGTGCGGATCAGGCAGCTGTTCTCCGGCACCGCCGGCGGGACGACCGGGTTGGTGAACACGCCCCTCTCGAGCAGTTCCTTCCAGAAGACGAAGGTGCCCTCGATCGGCCCGACGATGACCGGGATGACGGGGCTCTCGCAGGGCCCGGTGTTGAAGCCGAGCGACTGGATGCCGTTCTTCATGAGCTCGGCGTTGCGCCAGAGCCGCTCGCGCCGCTCCGGCTCCGCCTTGAGGATGTCGAGACAGGTCTGCACGGTGGCCACCGCGTAGGGGGGCAGCGCCGCCGAGAACATGAGCGCGCGGGCGTTGTGCTTGATGTAGGAGACTACGCGGGCCTCGCCGGCGATGAAGCCGCCGATCGAGGCGAAGGACTTGCTGAAGGTGCCCATCAGCAGGTCGACCTCGGCGGAGAGGCCGAAGTGCTCGGCGGCGCCGGCCCCCGTCGGCCCCATGACGCCCAGCGAGTGGGCCTCGTCGACCATCATCCGCGCCCCGTAGCGCTTGGCCATCGGCACGATCTCGGGCAGCCGCGAGAGGTCCCCCTCCATGCTGAAGATGCCGTCGACGACGACCAGCTTGCCGCAGGGCTTGTGCGCGGCCTTCAGCAGCACGCGCTCGAGGTCGGCCACGTCGTTGTGGCGGAAGCGGAGCGTCTCGCCGACCGCCATCCGGCAGCCGTCGACGATGCTGGCGTGGTCGAGCTTGTCGATGATGACATAGTCGTTGCGGCCGACGAGCGACGAGATGGCCCCCAGGTTGGCGAAGTAGCCGGTCGAGAAGACGAGCGCGGCCTCCTTGCGGACGAGGTCGGCCAGGTCCCGCTCGAGCTTCTCGTGGAGATCGAGCGTGCCGTTGAGGAACCGGCTCCCCGTGCAGCCGGTGCCGTAGTGGCGGGTGACCTCCTCGGCGCGGGCCATGACGCGGGGATCGTGGGTCAGGCCCAGGTAGTTGTTCGAGCCGAGCATGATCTTCTGCTCGCCGCCGATCGTGACGACCGTGCCCTCCGAGCCCTCGATGGGGATGAAGTAGGGGTAGAGACCCGCCGCCTTGGCCTCCTCGACCCGCTTGTAGGCGTAGCACTTCTGGAAGAGGTCGACGGGCGCGACGGCCGGATGGGGCTTTGCGGTCATGGATCCCCCTGGAGAACCACTCGTGGCCCTGCCGGGCCTGCTTGCCGCACCTGGGCGGAAGGCACGATGCCGGCGGATGTTAGGCGCCGGCGAGAGGGGTGTCAATCGGGTGATCCGCCTCGGGTGGTCTGCCTCGCGTGGTCCGCCCCGCCTGAGGGAAGGGGAACGGGGCGGCGGGAGCGGCGCCCGGTCCCGCGGCCCGGCGATGGGCGCGCGCCAGGGATCGCCAGACGCCAGCGGACGCTGGAGGGCTCGCGGCCCGGCCGTCCGCGGCGCCGAGCCTCGCGCGCGCGCAGGCCCTGAGCCGCCGCGCAAGCCCACGCCCGGCGGGATGCGCAGTCCGGGCCGCGCGCGGCCGCTCCTCTGTACGTCCTCACCGGGCACCGTGGCCGCGATGGACGGCTTTCGTTCTTCCCCGCGGGCTGCCCGATCCCGGCCGGCCCGGCCGTCCCGCGCCTCCCCGCCGCGGCGCGGGCAGGAGCACTCGTCTTCGCCAGCGCGCGCCGGCGTCCATGGGGGAAAACCAGTCGGCTGCGGCTCTCGGTCCCGGGCTGACGACTCCGGAGGCGTCTTGTACATTACCGGCCCGGTGGATCTACACAGCAAACAGAACGGGCCCCAGCCATGGTACTGGAGCCCGCTCTGATCGGCCTGATCGGAGTTACTTCTTCTTGGCGACCTTCTTCTTGGCCACCTTCTTCTTCGCGACCTTCTTGGTGACCTTCTTGGCAACCTTCGGGGCCGCCTTCTTCGCCACCTTCTTGGCCGGCTTCGCGCACGCCATGGGTCTCTCCTCCTTTGGATTTACCTTCCTTGGGCTGCAGCCGGCCGGATGCTACGCAAGCCCATCGGCCTGTCAAGCGCGATGACGAAAAAGGGGGCTCGCCGGTCAGCGTTCCGCCCCTCCCCCGCCCCGCCGCCCCCGGCCGACGTTGCCCGGCACCGGGGCCCGGGTGCGCGCCACGGCGGCGATCACCTCGATCTCCCGGCGCATGCGCTCCTCGACCGTCCCGCAGAGCGCCAGCACGTGCGGGCGGGCGGCCCGCCCCAGGCGGGCGCGGCGCTGCGGGTCCCGCGCCAGCTCGAGCAACCCGGCGGCGACGGCGGCGACAGTGGCCTCCTCCCCCCCGGGCGCCAGGAGCACGCCCGTCTCCCCGCCGCGGACGATCTCGGCGGTCGTGCCGGCGTCGAGCGCCAGCACGCAGCGCTCGCAGGCCATCGCCTCGAAGACGGGATTGCTGGCGTTCGTCCGGTCGAGCAGCGAGACGACCACGTCGGCGAGGCGGTACCAGCCGGGTAGGTCGGCGTTGCGCACCGCCCCGGGGAAGCGCACCACATCGGCGACGCCCAGCTCCCGCGCCAGCCTCCCGAGCCGTTCGCGCTCCGGGCCGCTGCCGAGGAGGATGGCGGCCGCGCCGGGCATCTCCCGGCGCAGCCGGGCCAGCGCGCGGATCAGGCGGTCCAGCCGCTTCTCCGAATGGAGCCGCGTGACCGACATGACGACGAAGGCGTCCTCGGGCAGCCCCAGGCCGGAGAGCAGGCCCGCCGGCCGCGGCCCCGGCGTGAAGACATCGGCCGGGATCCCGTTGCGCAGGAAGTGGATCGGCCTGAAGTCGACGCCCAGCCGGCTCAGGACCTCGAGCGCGGGGGAGCCGTCGTTGGTCAGGACCATCGCCTCGACCGGCACGCGAAAGCCGATTCGCTCCATGAAGTTCCCCTGCCACCGCAGGTTGTTGCCCAGGGCGAGGCTCAGCGTGTTGCCAAAGTAGCGTCCGACGAGCGGCAGCCCGATGCGGCGGGCGAGCGCGCGGCCGGCGGGAGCCGTCGTCACGTCGTAGGCGATGACGACCTCGGGCTTGACGGACCGGGCGAGGCGCAGCGCGGGAGCGCGGATGGCGGCCTGGAAGGCGGCGTAGCGCCAGGTTCGGGACCAGAGCCGCGGCAGGAGCGGCAGGTCGGGCCGACTGAAGACCTCGGGGGCGCGGAAGCGATGGAAGCGGACGCCGCCGAAGTCCTCGGTCGCCGCGGCGCCCGCCGCGCCGGGGTGGAGGATGTGCAGCTCGTGCCCGAACGCCGCCAGGGCGACCGGGGAGCGGGTGAAGGCGGTCGCCCCCGCTCCGCGGCCCATCGACCAGAGCTCGCGCCAGGGCATGAGGCCGAGGATCCGTAACGGCCTCTCCGCGCGCTCGGCGAAGGTGAAGCCGAGCACCTCCTGCTGCTCGCTACGCTGGCGGAGCATGGCGGTTTGTGTGCTCATCGGGCCGCAAGGCCTCGCGAATCCGCCGCGCAATCGTCCCTCACCGCCACCTGGGTCCCTGGCCCGGTCCCGATTCGCCGCCCTCGGCGGCCCCCGCAGCGGTCAGCCCCCCCCCCTCGCGACCGCGATCCACATCCGGACGGGCCCCGTCCGTCCTCTCGCCTACTCGGGGTTCGCCCGGCTGAAGCATACCTCCCCCGGCGCCGCGGCTCCAGCTCGGCCCAGGCGCTTTCGCCCGGGATGGGATCACCGACTGCCTCCCTTCCACCCTGCCCTCGGGCCCAGCCGGGCCGATCACCGTAAGGTGCATCCTCGCCGGACCCCGTGGCCGCGGGGGACCGACTTCGGTCAGGGGAGACGGTCAGACCGGGCTGAGTTCGGGCAGGAGCGGCCGGACCGGCGTGCCGATGGCCGCGTGGGCGGCGCGCAGCAGGTAGGTGCGCGGTTCCACGCCGCGCAGCTTGGCGGTCTCGATCAGGCTGTAGAAGATCGCCGCCACCTCCGTGCCCCGGCGCGAGCGCGAGCCGTAGTGGTTCTTGCGCCCCAGAACCACGCCCCGCAACCCGTGCTCGGCGGCACTTGTTGTCGAGCGGGATCCGGGGATCCTCGAGGAACGCGACCAGCCCGGGCCACAGGCCCAGCAGGTAGCGCACCGCCCGGCCGAAGGAACTGCGCGGCAGCCCGCCTACGCTCAGGGCCCAGGCGTAGATCTGCTGGACGATCACCGCCGAGCGCTCCGCGCGCAGCCGGACCCGTAACGCCAACCGCGCCTGCGCGTCCTCGGCCGTTTCCCCCGGCCCCGCCTGCGGCGCCTGACGCTCCACAGCGTAGAGCTGGCTGATCCACTCCAGCAGCGGCGCGCATTCCCCAGGGTAGTGCACTGCTGCCTGGCGGAACTTGCGGCGCACATGCGCCTTATCCCGAGCTCGGGATAACGCGCATTATCCCGAGTTGGAGATTATCCCGAGACCGGGCACGATTCCTGCAGCGTGAGTGTGTAGACGCGATAGGAACTCCAGATAACGACGGCGGATCCGGAGCCTCCCGATCCCTGAGGGTCGCAGATCATGCCCGGTTCATGCCCACGCCAACGATGCATCCCGCGGGACGACGACGAGTCCGCAGTTGTGGGATTTTGGCGCGATAGCCACCGTACCGAGAACACCATCCTTCAGTATCTTCAGTGGGTTCGGCGCTTTCGGATGTACTGCCGCGGGTCCGGGAGGTCGGAACGCGAGCATCTGACCCGCCTTGAGGTCGAGGAGTTCGCCCGCAGATATCGTGGTCCGCGCATGCGTCGGTGTGCGCCACACCGAGTGACCGGGCCCGCGCGAACAGCACTGTTCGCGTGGTCATATGCACTGAAGATGCTGGGACGCGTGGTGCCGGAGTGGCAGAACGCGCCGGCGCCGGCCAACGTCCGGCCGCTTATTGGGGAGTACGTCGCCTACCGAAGGCGGTATCGCGGCGTTGCGGCGGCGACCTTGATCCGGGACATCTCGACGGCGGAAGAGTTCCTGGTGGGGTTGAGATCCGGCGGGCGGGCCGTCGCTCGAGTACGGGTCAGCGACATCGACGGGTTCGTCACGCAACTTGCACTCCGGCTGTGCCCTCGCACCGTCGCGGACACCTGCAGCTCGCTTCGGGCGTTTCTCCGCTTCCTTCACGCGACGGGCAGATTGCATCACGATCTGGCCGGGGTCGTGGCGGCTCCTCGGGTGCGTCGCGACGACCATCCGACGCGGGTTCTGGCTTGGAGCGACGTGCGTCGCCTTGTGCGTGTGGCTCAAGGGGAAAGTGCCGCTGCCCGGCGGAGCTACGCGGTTCTGCTTCTCATGGCCACGTACGGCCTCGGCGCGGCCGAGGTCGTGGCCCTGCGGCTCGAGGACGTCGATTGGGCGGCAGCCGTGTTGAAGGTGCGCAGACCCAAGACTGGGGCCACCCTCGCGCTGCCGCTGCTGCCGGCCGTTGCCATGGCCATCGCCGCGTATCTCCGAAGAGGACGACCGCGGCAAGTGACGACGCGGGCCTTGTTCGTATCGTCGCCCTTGCCTCACCGCGCCATGTCCACTTCAGCCATCCGTTTTCTCGTACGGCAACACGGGCGCGCGGCCGGGATCAGCGTCCCGGTTGGCGGGCACATGCTGCGCCACAGCCACGCCACCCGACAGATCGACACGGGCGCCAACCCCAAGGTCGTGGGCGATATCCTCGGTCATCGACGGCCGGCGTCGACCTCGGTCTACATCCGCGTCGCATGGAGACGGCTACGCGGGGTGGGACTGCCGGTGCCGGCATGACCGCGCCATTTGCGAGCACTTGGGCAACTGAACTCGCGGCCTTTCTCGCATTCAAGCGAGCGCTGGGTAGTCCTTACCGGCGAGCCGAGTTCGTGTTGCACTCGCTCGACCGCTTTCTGGTGGACCAGCATCCGGGGCGCCGATGCCTTCACGAGGCCATGCTGGCCTGGCTCGAGCGCAGGCCCGGCCGGAAGCCGGTGAGTGTAGCTTGCGAGCTTGCGGTCGTCCGTCAGTTCTACGCGTACTTGCAGCGAAGAGGGGGGCACCGTTTGCGCGAGCCGTCCTGGCCGCAACTGCCGGCGACCAGCGACTACGTCCCACACATCTTCTCGACCCACGAAGTACAGCAACTACTACACCTCACCGCGAAGCTCGGGGGACATCCGTTCCGGAAGATCATGTACCGGACCTTGATTCTGGTCCTCTACTGCACCGGCCTTCGATTCGGCGAGGCGCTGCGCCTTCGCCTTCGGGATCTGGATGTTGCCGCCGGGACGCTCTTCATCCTCCCCTCCAAGGGGCGATCACGGTGGGTGCCGTACCACGGATCCTTGGGCCGCGAACTCAAACGCTACCTCGTGGCCCGCAGGGCCTACGCACCTGCGGGGCCTGACGACCGCCTCTTTGTCGGCACGGACAAGACCAGACTTCCGACCAACACAGCCTCGGGGACTGTGTGCCTATTGCTGCGGACTGCGGGTCTCAAGCCCGCGATGGGCCGTGTGGGGCCTCGACCGTACGATTTCCGCCACGCCTTCGCGGTCCACCGGCTCACTCGCTGGTACCGGGCCGGAGCCGATCTCTATGCCCGGCTTCCCTGGCTGTCGGCCTACATGGGCCACGATGATCTCTTCGGGACGGAGACGTACCTGACCGCAACTCCCGAGTTGCTCGCGCTGGCCGGAGGCAGGTTCCGCCGTCGTTACTTGACAGCCGGGGGGTCATGCTGATGTCCAAGCTTTCGCCCTCACTGCTCGCCCTGGTGCAGTCCTTCTTCCAGAGTCATCTGCGCGCCGTCCGCGGCGCCAGCGATCACACCGTGCGTGCCTACCGCGACGCGCTTCGCCTCTTCTTTCTGTTCGCGGCTCAGCACCTGCGTCGGCCCATCGCCGAACTTCATCTGGACGACATCCGATCCGAGGTGGTCTTGGCTTTCCTGGATCACATCGAAACGGCACGTGGGAACGGTCCGGCCACGCGCAACTGCAGGCTCGCCGCCATCCGTAGCTTCGTGGCGCACCTTCTCCGCCATGACCTGACGAGAGCTGAGCAGTACCGCCGGATCCTCGCGATCCCCGCCAAGCGTGCGCAGATCCGCACTCCGACCTATCTGGAACCAGAGGAGGCCCGTGCTCTGATCGCCCAGCCGGATCCGTCGACCTCCGGCGGTGCACGCGACCTCGCTCTTCTCCTCTTCCTCTACAACACGGGTGCCCGAGTCGGTGAGGCCTTGGCCCTCAGGCGCGGGGACCTGTACCTGGGGCGCCCGCGACAGGTTCGACTCCATGGAAAGGGAGGAAAGGACCGGTCTTGCCCCTTGTGGCCCGAGACGGCACAAGCTCTCCGCGCCCTGATGGAGCGCGACAACTCCGACATCGCCTCGGTTGCCGAGGTCTTCCGTAACGCCCGGGGTGCCCCATTGACGCGCGACGGAGTTGCCTACCTCATCACGAAGTACGCCCGACTCGCCGCACAAACCGCTCCGGGCCTTCGCCGGCGTCGCATTACTCCGCACGCACTTCGCCATAGCTGCGCGGTCGCGCTTCTACAAGCCGGCGTCGATCTAACGGTCATCCGCGACTACCTTGGTCACGTCAGCGTCGCCACCACCGGTCGATATCTCAGCAGCAACATGGAGATGAAGAGGCACGTTCTGGAAGCTTTCTGGAACCGCGCCGGGATCGCGAAGCAGCCTCACCGACCCTGGCGACCCGCTGCAAGCACGCTCGCGTTCCTCGCATCCCTGTAGAGGCTTCGTTATCCAGAGCGCTTTCGAGCATAGTCACCCTCTGACGCGCCTCGCGCGATACGACTCGGGATAACAACGGTCTCGGGATAATGCGCCCAGCAGTGCGCCAGCCGGAACCGACCGCCCGCCTTGCTCAGCGCGCCAAAGGCCCCGTAGCCGTCCACCACCGCGATCCCGGCATACTCGCCCAGCACCGCGCGCGCCGCCGACTGGGAGCGACTGGACAGGATCTGGTAGCAGATCGCCTCACGACTCGCCACCGCCCAGATCCACCAGCGCGCCGTCTGCTCCACCTTGCCCATAAAACGCCAGTGCGTCTCGTCGGCATGCACCAGCGGCGAGGCCAACGCCTCATAGTGCCCACCCGCCTGCAGCTTGGGCGGCGTCGGGGCGGTCACGACCGCCCCGTTGCACCGGCAGCGGCACTTCTTGCGCCGGCGCCGGACGAGCACGAACCGGCGCTGCACGAGCGAGATCTCCTCGGCCTCCTCGAACTGACCCGCCATCTCGCTCACCTGCCCACCGCACGCCGGGCAGTCCCGCTCGGTCGCGGACAGCTCGTGGACCGCCTCGACCAGCGGCAGCCGGGGTTGCGGTCGCGGGCCATGGCCCTGGCGCCGGTTGAGCGCTGGCGGCGCGGGACCTTCAGCTAGGGGGCGCCCCTGGCGCTCAGAAGACCCCCCGAACAGCGCTTGGCGTTGGCGCGCCAGCGCCTGCTGGAGCAGCTCGATCTCCAGCTGCAGCCGCCCGGCCTCGGCGCCCTTCAGGGTCTCGAGCTCGGCGACCAACACCCGCAGCCGCTCGTGCAGCCGCTGGTTCTCCTTCTCGAGCAGCCTCGCCACCTGGCGCAGCACCTCGATGTCGTGTTCCTGCTCGATCCGCATGCGTCCTGTCTGTCATCGATGTACAAGCGATGCGTGAGATCTTTGTACAAACGGAGACGGAGAGAGCGCCACGCGCCCCACGAGCTGGCTGCCCTCCAGGAACAGCTGCAGCTCGTTCACCGTCATCTGCAGCGTCGCCTCCGCCTCGCCACAGACTCGCGAGCCGACCCCGCTTGATCCGCTTGGCGAAGGCGCACAGCCCCGTCCCGTCCCACAGCAGCACCTTGGCCCGTCGCCGGTCGCGGCTGGTGAAGAGGAACAGGTCGCCCGAGAGGGGATCGCGCTGCAGAGCCTCGCGCACCAGGGCGCTCAGACCGTCAAACCCCTTGCGTAGATCCGCCGGCCCGCTCCAGGCGTAGACCGTCACGGCGCGCGTGCTGCCGATCATGACAGCGCTCGCAGCACCTGGATCGCCTCCGCCACCCCGAGACCCTCCAGGCGGCCCCCGCCGCGGGTCACCAGAACCAGCGCCGGGACCGGCGCTTCCGGCTCCCGGGCCTCCGGCGCGATCACCGGCCGCAGCCCGGGGCGCTGCCCTCCGGCTCCCCGCTGCCAGCGGCACAGCACCGTCGATGTCAGGCCCCGCGCCCGGGCCACCGACTCCAGCGTCTCGCCTCGACGCCGGCGGTCCGCCGCAATTCCCAAGCCCCACGAGCTCAGAGCTCCCCACTCGACACGGATGGGATCACCGAGTAGATACGCCGCAATGGCCAGAGCCAAGCGGCGTAGCTCGTCCCCGTAGCGCCGGCCCCGCGGCTCCCGACCGCGGTTCAGCACCTCGACTTGTCGGCGGAAACGACGAATCCGCGGGTCCATGCCGGCATCCCCCTTTCGGATGCCAGCATGCACACAATCAGGTCAGCTTGGCCAGACGGGGCCCGGCGAGGATGTACGAAGCTCCTGCGCAAGTGGCGGCCGCTCCGCGCGCAGGTGGCTCGGACCTGGCGGAGGCGGGCGAGCAACTGCTCGCCTTCTTCGAGTTCCCCAAGGCCATGTGGAAGTCGCTGCGCAGCAAGAACTTGACCGAGAACCTCACCCGGGAGTTCCGTCGGCGGACCAAGATCCAGGGCTCGTTCTCGACGGAGGAGGCGGCGCTGACCCTGCTCTGGGGTCTGGTGGCGTTCGGCCAGATCCGCATGCGCAGGATCGACGGCCATCGTCACGCCGCCGCCCTGCTGGCCGCGGCGGAGGCCTGAGCCGGGCGGCAAGGGCGGTGCGGAGGCGTGATGGGTCAGCGCGCAAGGCTCTCTCCTGCCAAAGGAGCCGGCCCCCCCGAGGGCAAACAGGCCCCAGCGCGAACCCCTCTTGAGGCATCATGCGGTCACCTGGAGGTTACACGACCACTTTTGCGCGGGACTCGGGGCGCATCCCACGGATCAGGGCGGGGGTCGCGTCATCGTCCAGGGACGCAGGGCGACCCCAAACCACCGACCCAGCATGCGCAATCGTGGTCCCTCCGCCGTGAATTGGCCGACCCCAGGCTCCCTTCCGGACCCGATGGGATCACTGTGTGAGTCCGTCATCGCCTGCTTCCGGGCGCCTCTCGAACGCTATCTTCCCGTCCCGCACTGCGACGTCGACGTGATCGCCGGCCCGGATCTCGCCCGCCATCAGCGCCTGACTCAGCGGTCCGCTGATGACTCGGTCGATCACTCGCGCCAGGGGACGCGCTCCGTTAGCCGGATCGTAGCCGTGTTCTGCGACAAGGGACACGGTCTCATCGCTGAAGTCCAGAGTCACATCTTGCGTGAGCAGCGAGCGATGGACGCGTTCCAGCATGTTGCGGGCGATCGCCTTCAGATCGGTCAGGGAGAGCGGCCGGAAGATGACGACTTCGTCGATCCGGTTGAGGAACTCTGATCGGAAGCTCCTCCGCAATTCGGCGAGGATGGCCTTGCGCGGATCCTGCGCGTCGAGGTCCGGAACCGGCATCCCCTGGGCTCCAAACCCGATGGGCCGACTCGGGTGGCTCCCCGTCGCTACATTGGAGCTC
>Ga0194111_10009350_pt1 | contig 10683 bp, 11 predicted proteins | sample TA2KigC300mmetaG_FD_146194 | JGI IMG/M metagenome (GOLD analysis project Ga0194111, IMG submission 146194) | Freshwater microbial communities from Lake Tanganyika, Tanzania - TA2015033 Kigoma Deep Cast 300m | ecosystem: Environmental > Aquatic > Freshwater > Lake | place: Tanzania: Lake... | reverse complement strand
GAAAGCCCTTTAGCGAAAGGGCCTATATCACTGAAGAAGAGGTAAAGCTCTTGATCAAAGAAGGCGGGAAACACGGCGTTTTTGAGCCCACAGAAGAAAAGATCCTTCAAAGCGTATTTGAATTTACGGACATGTCCGTCAAAGAGGTCATGGTTCCGGATACTCAGGTCGTGGCCCTCCAGATAGATAAATCACCCCAGGAGATCAGGACGATCATAGAAGAGGAGCAGTTTTCTCGCTATCCCGTCTATGGAAAAGACATCCATGACATTCGAGGTATCCTTCATTCAAAGGATTTCCTCACCGCGTTTACCAAAACAGGGCAGGTTGATATTCGTAAGATCATTAAGTCCCCGTACTTCATTCCTGAAACGATGAACATCAGTCTCCTCCTGAAAGAGATGCAAAGGAGGAGAATCCATATGGCCATCGTGGTAGATGAATATGGTGGCGTTTCGGGTTTGGTGACCATTGAGGATTTAATCGAAGAGATCGTCGGAGAAATCAGGGATGAACATGATACGGAAACTCCTGTGACTCAGTTAAAAGACGGAACCTTCCTAATCGACCCATCGATCAGCCTCAAGGACTTAAAAGAGGACTATCATATTCCCCTGCCGGAATCATCGGAATACGAAACCCTGGCGGGATTCCTGATGGCCACCCTGCAAAAGATTCCCGAAAGCGGCGATGTGGTAGAAGTGGAGCGAAAAAGGATTCACATCGTCGAGATGGTCGGACGCAGAATTTCAAAGGTGAAACTCGAAAAACTCCCCGAACCTGTTCAGGAAGAGGTGTAGCGCATAATGTCAGTTGCAACGCAAGGGGAATTAAGGGTGACGATAACAAGAAAGCCACGGTCCCAAAAGCGTTATCTGCATTGCTGCTTTCTCGGCCCCCTCACATCAAACGATTTTAAGCAACCCCTCTTGGGTTTTACCTTTTGGAGTTGCTTTTCTTAAAGAGGTCTCCCCCCCTGGGAAAAGGGAAAAAATATTTTCACCGGTAGAGGGGGGGAGGATATTGGGCCGGAACGGCAAGCGAAGGTCTAAAGACCGGAAGCTTCCAAAGTTTTCCAGTGATACCTTTTTATCGTGATGATGGTCTTTGGGTACTAATGGCTATTACTCCCGGAAACCACGCTTGACGGTTGCTTCTTTAACCAGCAAGTTTTTCCCCATGAATTCTGTCCGGTTCAGCATGGAGACGGCTCTCCGGGCTTCCCATTGAGTAGACATCTCAACGAAGGCAATGCCTCTGGGTTTGCCGGTTTGCCTGTCCGCTACAATCTTGACAGATACGACATCCCCAGCTCTGGAAAACAGGGTTTTGAGCTCCGGTTCGCTGGCCTGGAAAGGGAGGTTGGCCACATAAACCTTTTTATTCATATCATCGCTCCTCAGAAACCTCTATTTCCTGAAGCACTCCATACACAGCAGTTTTTTGTCAGTCGGCGGGGGAACGGGGAGAACAACCTCCTTTCCGCAGCCCGAACATATAACTTTGTAAGATTTTCGATGCCTCAGATGGTTTGATCTTGAAGCATGAGACCTTCCTTGTCTTCTACGCTGTAACATGTTTTAACCTCTTTTCGGAGAAAACAAGATTAATAACGTTTTCCTCGACCGCTATAATCCATCCGCCCTCTCCCGGTTTTTCCTTGGTCCGCACGGGGACGAGCCTCATTCACGCTGATCTGTTTGCCCAGAAGGTCTTTTCCATTAAGGCTTTTAATGGCTGTTTGAGCCTGAGACGGTGCAGGCATTTCTACAAAACCGAATCCCCGCGACTGGCCAGTGTACTTGTCTTTGATCACTTTCGCTGACGTTACCTCGCCGAAGGATTCGAAAGCTTCCCGAATCGTCGCATCGGTTGCTTCATAGGATAAATTCCCCACATAAATATTCATCTTCGTTCTCCTTTCTTGAGTTTACCCTGTTGGTCCCACATTTTTCGCAGCGAGAATGACGGGGTAGTTATTCCTAATTAAACAAATATCGGCAGTTATGCCGATAAAAAAAGCCCGCAAAGAAGTCGTTTAGAGTTCTTGCGGGCATAGACAATAAGCCGATAAGGCTCTTTTCAACTTATTTTGTTAACTCTTTATAGGCTAATTTATCCTTAAAAGCAAGAAAATTGTTTGGACAATGTAAAATCCATTTTAGAAGAGGCTTTCTTTATCCATATAAAAAAGTCTTGACTTTTTTACGCATTTATGAAAAAAAGTCACCCCCTCAAAAGTGGGAAACATTTCCGGACAATTGCTTCAAAATTCCCGCATCCAAATTTCTGATGTTCACCGGATAAGTCTAACCCAAAACCAGCACTCCCTGTATTGTAAGCATTGAAAGGTGAGGGTGAGTGAGTAAACCTATTTTTAATTTAAAAAGTTGGGTTGGTCGAAAGGGTGAATGTATGAATGCAAGACATAGCCCTCTAACCTTGGTAACCTTGGGGCCTGTCCTGAGTGAGGTCGAAGGATTAGACTGGGGAGTCGAAGGGTTGATCACCTTCGCAGAATCAAAAAACAATGTGGCAATCAATAAGGATAAAGAGGTGAAGAAAGAATAGACATTCGTGTTGATTGCACGCTCTGCATGAACGTCCCTATAGGTCCAGATTCAGATTCTTGCACCGATAGACGCAATGCAATACCACGATTTCATTGCTATTACTGACCACTTTGTCATGCTTGTCCATCTATCATGGCATTATATAAATAAAATAATAAACTTATTGTTGACAAAAATACATTTTATGTAAATAAATGAAATTTTTTCTTGACATTTACAAAATATTTATGTTATTTGTAGTTAAACTTGCAATATTTGGAGAGATTTATGGAAGAGGAGACAAGGCACGACCGCTTTAGAAGGATAGCATCAAAGCGAACAAATGAAATTCTTGAAAAAATCAGGATACTTGGAAACTGTTCAAATAAAAGCTCTTATGAATACACAGAGGAGGAAATAAATAAAATATTTTTCGAAATAGAGAAACAATTGAAATTAACAAAAGGCAAATTTTTAGCCGGGAAAAGGGAAAGATTTAAATTGTGAAAAAGGGTCTTCATTGATGACTACTATACATGGATTTGTTAATTCTTTAACGACAATGGAGGGAATGACTCATTATTATACTCTATCCTTTTAAAAAAGGGTTCTTCGCCAAAGGCGGCCCATTAGGGGGAAGAAAATGCAAAAGCTTATTTATACTCCAGATGAAGATGTAAAGGTCCATGAAGAAGGCGCAATTCACCTAATTTGCAGGGCTTTCCAGTCACATGAGAGCGGTCTCCCTGAGTGGCTGAAAAATTCATCTGATGCATATGCCAGGGAAGATGCGCCTGAGAATAAACGTGTCATCGTGGTGATTTTCGATTATGGTCGGAGGGACACTAAGCCATCTATTTCTTGCTTAGATTTTGTAGGAATGACAAGCATTTTAATTGAACAATACTTTAGAATATGGGCTGATCCTGAAGCATCTAAAGCAGGATCTAAATTTGTTCCGGTGCAGGGTGGGCATGGCAATGGTGGAAAATGTTACATGACACAAATGTTTGAAGATTATGCGTTGGTACATTCAGTGAAGAATGGTAAAGGGATTCGGTATGGAGTTGTTTCTGGGTCCGTAAGATTTGGTTATATCCCTGACCGGCGTCAAGGTCGTGATTTTCCTGTTCCTGATTTACACTCTGAACTTGAGAAGGTCCTGGCACAAATTCGATGTCCTCTAAGTATCCTCCCTAACGCAATTAAAGAGGCAATAGAAGTTACCGACGGGTTTTCTCTTGTTAGTGGGATGGGCCCTAAAGGGTACGGCAACCGAATCCCTTTTAATCATCTGATCGGAAACCTACAGGAACATCCGCAAATGATTCGAACCTTGGAGCTATGTAAAGTATTTGTTGTTATCAATGGAGAATTACACAATAAGGGAAAAGAGCTTACCCTTCCCTCGATCCCTCCGATGGAGGGGGCAGAGGATCCCAGAACAATCTCAATCCCAGAGATATTAAAGGATCCTAATTCTGGAGAAAAAGTTTCTACAACAAGGGACAAAACACTTGCGCCTGGCATATTAATACTTCGAACCTCAGATGTCAGTATGCGGTGGAGCAAGAAAGCACGGCACAATATAGTTTATAAAGCAAAGTCAGGGTATATAGGGTATATTTCCATCTCTGAACTTGATGTACAATCTCCTTATCGAGACCGTATTTATGGCGAGTGTCAGCTTGAAGCCCTCGATCCTTTCAAACAGAATGAGAGATATCGCCTAGCGACTAATCCTCTAACTCGCTCAATCGAAAAATTTATTTCGAGTCAGATTGAAGCATACGCAAAAGAATTCGAGGCCCGTGATAGACGGCGATCCAACCAAGAGGAAAAAAGTGCTCTTAGCAAAATGAATGAGGCTTTGGATCGGTGGAAAAACCGGTTCCTTGGTGACTTGATGCGGGGACTTTGGGGCCCTGGGATCGTGGGTCCACCACCACCTCCACCGCCATTACCAGTGGGCAAGCCAACAAGGCTGGATCTGACGCTGACACACCAAAGGGCGGGCCTAGGTGTTGCTTTCCGTCCGACATTAAAATTCTTTGATCGCGAAGGTAAACGAATACGTTCGGTCCCGTACAGGTGGGTTAGTGAAGATACAAACGTTGCGATGGTGGATGAGGATTTGATGATAATAAATACCTTTGCCTTTGGGCAAACGAATGTATACGCGGAAACGCTCGATGGCAAGATTCACTCAAATATTGTACCCCTCGAAGTCGTCAGGATTTTAGAAATAAAGATAGTTCCGAATCAGGTTATAATTAAAGCGGGAAGTCGACAAAAACTCGAAGGCCTTTGTCGCTTGGCGAACAATGAAGAAACAAGTGCTGTTTACCTCGTTTGGAATGAGAGTAACCCCAATGTCGCGAGGGTGAGTCCTTCTGGTCTCGTTTTTGGCTTTATACCTGGGGAAACTGAAGTTACAGCTGGCGATGATAATTGTCTTGCAAAAGATCCTTCTATTGTAAGGGTTGAACCTGGTAAGGCTCGTGGTCGAGGAGAGAAACATGGAGAAGGATTCCCGTTAGTCTTGGTTTCTGGTGAGATCGACACAGACCCAGATACGAAAGATTATGTACATTTTAGTAGAGAAGATCCGCCTGTAGCACAACGTCCGCAGGATGTGGATCGAAATATTTGGTGGATCAATAGTTCTTCCCCCTTAGCAAGATTGTACTTAGATGTCAGCCAGGGTTATGGTTACCAATCCCGAGAATGGCGCATGTACCACCTTGAACGTTATATTGATGTGATAGTCCAAATTGCTTTGACACATAGCCCGGCGGAGAAAGAATCGGTATCGATAAGCGATTGGATAATGAGATGGGGATCTCAGGTTGCAGAAATTCAGGAAGCTGCTGCGTCTCAGCTGGGGGGATTCATAGCCACGGGAGAATTACCTGTTGAGTGAAATATGAAATCTAAAGAGACCCTAAGCATCACCGAAAAATTACTGTTAGCCGCATATGAGTTGGAGAAGAGTGGCCGAAGGCCGTTTTCCGCAGAGGATCTGGTGGTATCGGCTTGGCAGAAATTCCCAGATGCCTTTGGTCTTGCGGGCTATCGGAATGATGCCGGCTCATTGGCCTATCCCGATTCAAACAGGGTTTTCGCAGAGATCATGGGTTCGAAGCCTATTCGAAAACGAGGCTTTCTTAAAAAAGTTGGGACGAAAATGTATCAATTGACTGGGGCAGGGAGTGCGCATGCGCGCAATTTCTTAACGGACCGGGGACAGCAAGTACAAAAGGCTGGCCTCCCGCGCGATATAGAAGAGGAATTGAAAAGATTGTTCACATCGAAATCTGTGGGGAAATTTAAGAATAATCGTTTTGAAGATATAACTTTCTATGACGCATGCAGCTTCTGGGGTATTTCGCCAAGGAGTTCCGCGATTGAATTGGAAGGGCGGATTGCCCACCTTGAGAAGGTTATCGAATTAGCCCAAAAGGCTGTTAATGAAAAAATAGTAACTTTTGAACATGGCAGTCAAGCTTTCGGAGATAGCGACTTGGATTTATTACTTAGACTTCATAAAGAGCTTTTGCGTAAGTTTGATGAAGAGATAAAAGTTATCCAAAGGAGGACGGATGAGAGAGTATGATACTCCCTTATACCAAACTCAATTAGGGAAAGCATACTGCGCTGACTGCTTAGAGGTATTAGAAACTGTTCCTCGGGGCTCCATTGATCTGGTTATAACTTCTCCTCCTTTTGCGTTGCGACGAAAGAAGTCTTATGGAAACGTCTCAGCTGAGCATTATTGTGAATGGTTTTGGCCGTTTGCTCAAGCAATCCACCGGGTTTTAAAACCAACCGGCAGTTTCGTTTTGGATATTGGTGGGTCGTGGAATCGAGGGGAGCCAACGCGCACCCTGTATCATTTTGACCTGCTGCTAAGGCTGTGTGACCCGAAAGGCCTATTCCATCTGGCTCAGGAATTCTATTGGTACAATCCTGCCAAAATGCCGGCACCTGCCCAGTGGGTTACTATCGAACGGGTAAGGGTCAAAGATGCAGTTAATCCTATATGGTGGCTCTCAAAATCGGCTAGGCCGAAGGCCTCTAACAAACGTGTGCTCAAACCCTACACTAAAAGCATGGAACATTTGCTTGCTAAGGGGTACAACCAAGGTCCTAGGCCTTCCGGTCATGTGATATCAGATAAATGGGGCAAAAGGCAGAAGGGCTCAATCCCTCCAAATCTCATTATTGCCGCTAACACACGAAGCAGTGACACATATATAAGAGGGTGCAAAGAACATAAGCTTGAGGTGCACCCTGCTCGGTTCGTCGAGGCCATTCCTGAATTCTTTATTAAATTCCTAACAAGAAAGGGGAACACTGTGTTGGATCCGTTCAGCGGAAGCAATGTCGTCGGGGAGGTGGCAGAACGCTTGGAACGAAAATGGGTGAGCGTTGAAATAAACGAGGCGTATGTCCTTGGTTCAGCTTTTCGATTTGATGGTCTTGGGGAGACTGTCTATCAAAGGTATAAAAACACGAATGGCGGTTGAGGGAAAGAACGGCAGCTATCCTGTCCGCCGTTGGAGCAAGAAAGGAGACAACACATGGGACACAAGACAGTGAAATTCAATGAGACAGGTGCATCTAAGTTGCCGAATGACAAGCCAGTTGTCTACAAGATTCTAACTCAATCAAGGAAAACAAACTATGTGGGCATTGCCAAGCGCGGTCGAGTTCGGGAGCGTATTCAGGAACACCTCGATGCGGGTGAGATTCCTGGAGCGAAAGTGCAGATCGAACAAATGTTATCAATCCGTGAGGCGGAGAAGAAGGAACAGAATATCATCTCCCGAGCACAACCAAAGTATAATGAACAGCGCAAATAGTGCCCCCACAATGAGGTGGATTCCTTTGGCCTCGAATGAACTGGGCAGGAGTCGGCTACTGCGGTCGAATTTGCTTATTTCTCCGTTTATACCCATCGATCAGATCCCTAAAGGAAATTGAGACATGAACAAGTGGCTCAAGTCAATTCTGGATCTCCCCTTGGATCGCCTCCTTATTCTAATGGCCGTTCTATTAATCTTGCTTTCTTTCAATCCCGTTCGCTATCAAGACAAACAGTGGGATTTGCATCTTGCAACAACACCGAATCTGTATCTGTTCGTACCAGGGGGAATTCTTCTCGTCCTATTCCTGTGGCGACATCGTGAGCAACAACCGCAGAACCCAGCCACGGAGAGAATTCAGGATGGATTCAGATTGCGATTCGGCATGACACATTCCATAGCTGTGGTCAGTGGGAGGATTGAAGACTTCGCTGGGGGACATTACTCGGCGGTTGTCCTGCCGGCGAACACGTCCTTTGACGACCAGTGCATACACGATGATCGGAGCGCCTTGGGCAGCTTTTTTCTCAAGCATTTCCCCTCTGGCATTAACGAGATCCAGGGAATGATCAGAGACGCTGCTCTATACACTTGTGGAGAAACCAAAGAATCCTTCGGAACTGCGCCTTCAGGAACAACCATCTTCTTGGACAAACCCCTTGGGTCTGCATTCCGCATTATGGTCACGGCAGTTACAACCGAAGACCCGCAACAAGGGCTCACAGCAGATACGCTCTCGATCATTTCATCCGTGAAACAGGTGTTCCGATTAGCGTCTCAGAATCGGATATCCTCTATCACGATGCCCGTAATAGGAACAGGCCATGGCGGGTTAGATTTCAAAGCCGCATTGTCGCTAATCTTGGTTCAATGCATGTACTCAATGCAATATGAGGGTTATCACCATGTTCGTGAGGCTACCATTGTAGTTTATGACCCAGACAGAAAGAACAAAGACCTCATAGCGAGGGTAGTTCAATCATTTGGCATCATGACTAGAATTTGAGAGGCAATAATTTAGGTGCAAAACCATGATCCTTTATCACTATACATCAAAAACGGCATTTGATGAAATCATGCGAACGAAGAAAATCATGTCATCTGATCCATGGACAACAATGGACGCCTCTTATGGTCATGGTTGGTATTTCACCGACCTGGACCCTAAAAAATGTGATGCTTGGACGGTGGCGTATTGCTGGAGGAGCCTTACTGTCTTCAGCAAAGTGGAGTATCACATGAAGTTCGATATCCCCGATGACATTGTTGAAAACTGCAGAGACCATGTCTATATGATCAAGGCTTGGGATCATCGCGTACAGTATATGGAAGGCGGAGCGACACCCAAGTGTCCTAAAGCACCTTGTATAATCTGTGACGCAATTTCAAGGGTGAAGCAATTCTTTGGATGGTAGAAGTTCCGCTGACAAGTGACTCCGGCGGATGGTTTACAACCACCGCTGATTTTAGAAAAAGTGTAGGGGGATGGCCGTTCTAAAACAACTTAAGGTTTTTCTCTATTTTCTTTAAAAATGACAATGGGGGCGTAGGTGAAAATGCAACTTAAGATTTTTCTTCCGTCGGCCATCCTTATTTTTTGAGTCACTCGATTTCCTATTTCATCTCGGCTTTCTTGCTGTCGAATTCTCTTGGGTACATATTGGAGAGTCCGCAAAAAGGGCAAAATTCAATTTCTGGCCACGTTCCCTTATTTGTATGTTTATTTATCAAAATACTGGCCACTCCTGTACAGTGAACACATCTATACACCTCAACATGCTCTATACTTTCTATTCTCTGTTCCATTGGCGCATCACCTCACCAATTAGAATCACCCTATCTCCTTAACGCCCGATCTCCTCATCTCCTTAACTCTTTGTTTCTTCGCGGCCACCTACGACGATTTCTGGAATCCGCAGGGTGGGTTGGGCATCGGCCACCGGAACACCCTGGCCATCCTTTCCGCAGGTTCCGATCCCAAAACCTAAATCATCGCCCACCATATCAATCTCCTTTAAAACCTGAGGACCGTTGCCGATCAGCATAGCTCCACGCACCGGTTCTCCGATGCTCCCTTTTTCGATTAGGTATCCCTCGCTTACCTCAAAAACAAAATCGCCATTGACCGTATTGACCTGTCCGCCCCCCATCTTCTTCACGAACAGCCCTTTCTCAACGGAACGAATGATCTCTTCGGGCTTCGTTTCTCCTGGAAGAATGAGCGTATTGCTCATCCTTGGGATGGGCTTTAATTGGTAGGATTCTCTCCTTCCATTTCCAGTGGATGGAATGGAGTCTTTGAAAGCAGACAGACGATCGTAAAGATAACTTTTCAAAATCCCCTTTTCCACCAAAAGGGTTCTTTGTGATACGACCCCTTCATCATCAAAGGCATAGGCACCCCTCTTTTGGGGCAGGGTGGGATCATCCACAACCGTGATCAGCGAGGAGGCAACCTTCTCTCCGATCTTTCCCGAATAGACAGAGAGGCCCTGCTGTGCCAGGTCTGCTTCCAGTCCGTGACCCACAGCCTCATGGATCATCGTCCCTCCTGCATCGCTCGAAAGGACAACGGTCATCTTGCCCATGGGTGCCTTTCTTGCCGAGAGCATCAGAAGCGATCTTCTTGTTGCGATCTCAGCTACCTTCTCCGGAGGATAGAGGTCAAAGAGTTCAAAGCCCATTGTCCCTCCGATCGGTTCGTATCCGGTCTGTAAGATATCCTCCTGAGAGGAAACGACCTGAACGGAAAAGACCGTGCCTACCCTTTCCCCTTCTACCCATAAGCCTTCTGAATTGGCAATGGAGACATGCTGGCTCACATCCCTGTACAGAACCTTGACCTGGCGGACACGGGAATCAAGTTTCCGAACAACCTCATTGGCCCGATTGACCATCGAAACTCTTTCTCTGATTGCAATTTCTCGTGGATGTTTCTCAATGGGCGCACGAGGAGGATGAATCGAAGGACCAGAAGATGACAGTCCTCTCTGATCGAGGAGATTGAAAATCCCTTCCCCACGGTCCTCTTTGACTGCACGGCTAACCACGCTGGCCAGATGAAGGAGGTCTCCTTCTCCCAGCCGGTTGGTAAAACTGCAAAAGGTCCTTCCATCGAAGAGGACACGAAGCCCCAGGCCAATGTCCTGTCCCGAGATCATCTTTTCGATGCGGTCTTCTTCGCAAACGATGGCAACCGAATAGGTCTGCTCAAAAAAGATGTCAGCAAACTCCCCACCATTCTTGAGGGCCTCCTTAAGAAT
>Ga0194111_10009347_pt1 | contig 10685 bp, 5 predicted proteins | sample TA2KigC300mmetaG_FD_146194 | JGI IMG/M metagenome (GOLD analysis project Ga0194111, IMG submission 146194) | Freshwater microbial communities from Lake Tanganyika, Tanzania - TA2015033 Kigoma Deep Cast 300m | ecosystem: Environmental > Aquatic > Freshwater > Lake | place: Tanzania: Lake... | reverse complement strand
TATCTAATTAGTAATAATTAAGAAAATGACCCTAATTTTGCTTAAAAATCAGGCGACACTCGAAAAAAGCGCTTCCTTTAAAAGAATCTTGACAAAATCGTAGGAATATGTTATATTTTATTAAGTTTTTAAAGAGTTTTAATAAGACCACGGGTTTCCAAAGTATTGATAATAACCTCGCATCACGGGGGTCGATAAGAGGAGATCGTGGTTTTTTTATTGTCTACCCTAAACCAAAAATCCAAAAATGAGAAAATGTCTGTAGAAAAGATGAACCGTTCCATTTTTATTAGCTTGGCGTGTTCATTATTATTGGGCTCTTCTGCCCTAGCAGTTACTTCCCTTGACATTAATCCTGAATACGGGATGGTAAAAGAGGAGTTCGGCTATTCTTACGGCGATGACAGCAAATCTATTATCTACATTCAGGATGCTCATTGCAATTATGAGGCCCAGAAGAACATCGCTAATATCCTGGAGTATCTTATTAAGGAAGAAGGCATAAAAATGGTTTTTGTGGAAGGCGGCTCCGATGATTCAAGCCTTTCTTATTTGCGCGGCTACGGCTCGAAAGAGGCGCTCAAGTCTATAGCTGAAAAGCAGTTAAAGGAAGGAAAGATCTCCGGAGAAGAGTATTTGAACTTAATTAGCGACCTGGAATTTGAGATTTACGGCGTTGAAGACGCGCGTTTGTATAATCAGCAAAGGGATGTTTTCCTGAAGATAGATGGCTATAAAGCCGAGCTTTTGGGATTCGCCGATAGTATACAGGGTGCGGTTGAGCAGCTGAAGGATAAGGTATATAGCGGAGAACTCAAGGAGATGGAGGCTAAGCGTAAGGCCTTTGACAAGAATGAGCTTTCGCTTGTTGCCTATATAGGATACCTTAACAGGCTTTGTCTACAATACAATATCGTTACTTCCTATTATCTCGCATTTTCTAGTCTTGCAGAAGCAGTCTCCCGCGAAAAAACCATAGATTATAATTCCATAGGTAAAGAAGCAAATTCCGTGCTTAATCGGCTGGTTGAGGTGCTTTCAGAAGAAGAGAAAAAACCGCTTCTGGATGAAGCCAAATCCCTTGAAGGCAAAGACCAGAAAGTCATCAACAAATTTTACATCAAAATACGGGATATGGCCCAAGATAAGAATATCAGCCTTTTGGCATACGATAATTTTATGGACTTCACCAGGTTTATCCAGGTGCTTGATTCGGCGAATATGGAGGCAATATTCCGGGATATTGATGCGGTAAATAGAGCTATTACATTAGAGACAATCCAGGGGGTGGATCAGCTGGATTTGGTGGATATTGATTACGGCCTTAGTTTATTTAGGAAAATGGTTAGCGTCCATCTAGACAAATCGGAATATGACTTGTATTTAGAAAAGAAAGAGGCTATTAACCCCAAATCATGGGTTGAGAAATTAGACAACATGGCTGCAAAGTATCGAATAAAAATCAATTTAGCCAAAGACAAATCAAAAATCGATGAGATGTTTGGCCAATTGGAGCGTTTTTATCAGTTAGCTTTTGAAAGGGACAATGCATTTGTAGAAAGAATTTTCTCTCAAATGAAAGAAAAAAACTTGGATAAAGCCGTGCTTATCACCGGAGGATTTCATGCTTCCAACCTTCAAGGATTATTGGAGAAGGCAGGGGCAAAAGGCGTAGTTGTTTATCCTAAAGTTTCCTCATTGACCGACGAGGCGCTGTATAATTCCCGCGTCAAAGAAGAACTTTCAAGTTTAGAGAAATTAGTTTCGGGTAGATAGATCGTAATAATAAACCTTAAATAAGGAGGAGCAGTAAAATGAGTTTCATGCAGTTCAAACAAAGGAGCAAGGGAGTGCGCTACGCGCTCAATTTGCTAGTATTAGTAACATTTTTGTTCTCTAATTTTGGCCTAGGCTATGCATTCGATGCTAAAACCTCAATGCTCAGGCAGTCTTCAGCCAACAGCAGATTAGAGACTACCGTCGCTGCGATGGGTATTGAGCTTTTACAGGATGCCTATGCAAGAGGCGGCAGGGCTGAATTAGTTAAACTTTTATCTGACAGGGCAATTGATGGCGTCACCGACCCGGTAGAAGAAGGTTTAATTAAAGCCGGTGTGGCTGTACTGGAAAGAGACGGCAAGACTTATCTCATCGGAGTCATTGGTAATGGTTGGAGATTGGATCTTTCCAATACCGCTAACTCAATTGAGCCTTTTGCTTCAACTGATGAGCGCGATCAATTTATTTCTGGCGGACAGCTCACCTGGATTGCCGGAAAATATACCCCTGCGGAATTAATAGATGCACAGTCTGATACTAAAAAATATCTAGAAAGAGCGGGCTCAGAAGATAGGATTTTTGTCGCTGATAATCTGCCGGCTCAGGTAGCTAGATATTCCGCAACAAGGACTTCAGTGGCTAGGCAGCTTCCTCCATTAGCTACGCATGAGAATCCAGCTAAAGATGAACAAAAGAAAATGGTTGCAAGATTACAGGCAGCATTTGATTTCCATAATCAGGCAATTAATTCTATCGGTGCATTAGATATACCTCTTATGTTTTCTGGTAATGAATTAGAAGATTCTACGATTGCAGGCGCATACAAAGCCATCACTGATGGACTTAAAAAGGTAAGGCAGGCCGTTGTTTTTGATGAAGAGAACAATCCTTCTTTTTTCTTTGCTGGCGAAGCAGGCAGTTCCAAATTCCTAGCAGTTACTGCTTCTTCGGGTGGGTATAAATACGCAGGATACGATTATGAACAGTCTGGAAGAACTCCGCCACGCAGTATCTATGAAAATCTCGCAATGATTGAGTCTTATATGGAAATGGCTAAAACCGATCCCGATGCCTTAAAGGCATATCGATTAAAATTGCTACATGAATACATAGAGGTAACTTTGGATTCTAAATTTCACCGCAAAGAATCAAGTGTAGTTACAGCTTTAATTAATAAATATGACGCAAAGGCCTTAGAGATGTGGAAGGGCCGCGAGGAAAAGAAAGCAACGGATAAATTAGCAAAGGAAAACAAGAAAGTCGTTGCCGAGGCATTCTCTGCGAATATTGCCAAATTCTTGAATCTTGATTTAGGCGAAGTTATACCTGATGCAGTAATCGCCAGCGTAAATCAAGGCTTGCAGAGCTTGGTTGAATCCGGACTTTTAACCGACTTTAAGGTTTTTGCTAACGCCGGAGATATACACGTCGTAACTACCCGTCAGAATAAAAATGCAATACAAGATGACGCAAAAATCTTACCGGCAATAATTGATGTATTTGTTGGCGCATTAGAAGTGGCAAAGGAACAGGGAGTCTATGTGGGCGAAGATTTGACCATCAAGCCTTACTTAGAGCAAGTTCGAGCATTGGAGATCAGAGTTCCATTTCAGCCCATGAAATACTCAGAGCGCGCAGCTGATCCATTTGCAGTGATTAGCGCTTCTAATACTTACGTTGGAGCATTTAATTTGTTGATTTGGGATATGTTCTCAAACCCGATGTATAACGCAGGCTTAACCATCGATCCTTACGCTATGCGCGGGTATATTTTTGAGGTTTGGGATTCAATCGAAAACAAAGTTTATCGTTTTGATGCTGAAACCGAAAATACTAAATTAAGAGCGGTAGCCAATCAGCCCGGTAGATATGCAATCGTGGCTGTTTATACCAAGCCCGAAGGTAAAGTAGCATCCGACGAGCCGCTGGTTATGGTTACGGTAAAAAGAGTAGCTGATGACGGTAATGCTGGCGTTGGCGATTTTAGTCCAGTATTGATGGCGAGAGCCCAGTCAAGCCTTCCGGCCTGGGGTGAGTTAATTGCTCCGTTTGGTACAGCTATGCCGATTATTTCTTACGGCGGCGATAAAACCAAAGGGATAGTTGCCTTTAGACCAACCGCAATTACTGAGGCAAATAAAATTCCTGCTAGCCAAAGAGAGGGTTTATCCCTTTTGGCCGGTTTTGGTTTTCAGTCTAATGATAATGGCCATTTTGGCAGGACCGAAGATATTGGTGGTCATCAGACTTTAAATATTGTTCGTTCAAACGCCGAAAGATGGGCGAAGATATTCTTCAGCGAGACTTTGCCAAAGTGGATGGATCATATTACAAAGTTAGAGCCTTTCAAGAGGCCGCATACCTATGATAGGGATGATCAGGTGGTTGCAACCCGTAAACGTTTGGATGGCCGTTTCGAGAGAAACCCAGACCTTAAGGGTGGCGAAAAAGATCCGTTGTTAAATAAAGCAGTTCCATCTGTAGCTTTTGCCGTCAGCAATATCAAGGCAGATATCGGTTCGGTTCCCGGTCATTATAAGCCACACAATGTTACTATCAATGCTATAAACCAAATGCTGGAGCTAGCCAAGAAATATGATTTTAAGGCTGTGGATGAATATATTGCTTTGGCTAATGCGGTTATGCTATTACGTACCGGCATGACCATCGATGAAGTAGCTTCTGCTAAAGGCGTATACAGGAAACAAGGTTCTGAAGCTTTAATGAAAAAAGTAGCAGAATTCAAGAGGACAGTAAAAATTAACAATTGGGATGAAGCGGTTGCTTATGTTAAGGAGAAAACTAATAACAATAAGAATATTCTGTTTGCGCTTGGTTTGTTGTCAGCAGCATTCTCGAGCGAATCCTATGCTTCGGTTATGGAAAGAATAAATGCAGCCGCCAAGGGCGAAGCCAGGGCATATTTTGCTTTGACTGAATCAAGAAATCCTACGGAAGCAGAAATAGAAATACTTGCTACGATGATCGGCTTAACTGCAAAAGCAGCTGATCAGGACCTAGGGTTTTTCAACCTGAAGGAAGAGCCTTCTGGCCTGTTCCGTATTTTTGATTACAAGGTCTGGAGCTCAGGTGACGATTGCCAGCTTACATTAAAACACAAGCGTTTAGCAGAAGATGCGGCGATTCATACTTTAGCCTGGAACGCATTGTGGTATGCTGCCGACCAAACTTCTTATTTCAAGCCTTACGGCTGGAAACAGGATATTCTGGTTGATAGGTTAGTTTCTGGAAATATCCAGGGAGCAGGTCCGGGTTATGCAGAAGTACAGCTTAAAGAAGGCGAGGATGTTTTAGTGTTCTCCGCCGATAAATGCGCGCCAGGTGCCTTTACCGTGCCGATTTTAGGCATGATAAGACAAGCATTAAACTTGGGGCGATTCAAAAATGGTGTCATTGCCGAAATATGGGATATAAATAACAGGCCAAGGGCATTCTTTGATTTATCAGATTCGAAGCAATATGCAGATGTCTTGGCTTTATTGAGTTCTCCTGAAGAATTCGCCATCAAGAGGGTTTGGACAGCGGTAGAATCGGGCGGACAAGTTGTTACCGATGCTGCAGGCAAGCAGAAACGGATAGATGATGTCCCGCTCATTGCCGCATCGACTGAAAGGTTAGTTCTTACGGCAGGAGAATATGTCGGCAAAGATGACCCCACATTATTAGTCAGAATTACCACAAATGCAAATGACAGATTCAATGTGGGTGATGTCGTTGATGTATTCCAATACCCGCAGGTTACCTTAGGTTTCATGCGCGGTTCTCACGTCGGGCCGTTAGTCCCAGGAACTCAGCCGTCATTCTTCTTAGGAAAAGACAGACCGGCAGATTTTCAGCCCGAGGCAACTCCTCATTTATTCGATGGGCCTCCGCCTTTAGCCGGTTTCTATTTGGCTCAGGGAGAATTTAGCAGCGCAAAAGATGTATTCGGAGAAATGGTTCCCTGGTTAAAGAGCGCCATCGATCAGGGTAATTTCATGACCCAGGTTTTAAGACGCCAGGGCTGGAATCCTCCGCATAAAGTGGAAGGTCCGGATACTGAGTATACAACCTGGCCGATAGTTATGGCAGCAATCGAAGCAGAAGGTAGAGCTAAACCAGCAAGCAATGTTATGGAAGAGCAGCTTTTAAAATCTGCGCTTGCTTTGCAGAGCTCCGGTGTCAGCCATAAATTAAGCCAGGCAGTGCTCGGAGTTGCCAAAGATGCAGCAAACAAAAAAGTAGTTTTAATCAGCGCCAGCGTCTTAAGAAGCGATCCGACTTTGATATTGGCATTACAGAGTATCAACGAACAGATTAACCAGAGCTTGGGCATTTTTGGCAGTACTGCCAATGTCGAGGCCAATGCATACCAGTTTGTTTTGGTTGCCGATGATGCTCAATTAACAACCGCAAAAGATATAGATACATTCTTTGCAGCTATCGCCAAGGCAACTAACAACGGCGTCGTGGTGAATAAGGATATCTTTGCTGACATCATCACTCAGGAAGATATGTTCGAAGGCCAGATTAGTAACGCCGTTGATTTGCTTAAACAACTTAATAGAATGGGAACAGGGGAATCTGTTGTTGCTTTGGTTGGTTCAGAACGCTGGACAGAAAGACTCAAAACCGATGATAACGTAGTAGTGGTCAATGTTGGGGCCCAGGAAAATAAAGTTGCCTTCGCTTCTAACGGATTATTCGGCGCCGTTGAAACATTGGCTACAGCTGATAAGAAACTTCCTGAACCGATAGTGGAGCAATTAGATATCGCATTGCTTCCTTCCGGCGCAATGGAAGTAAAACAAGAAGAAGTAAACAGACGTGTTAGCGATGAGATAACAACTTATCGTGCCACCGTTAGAGCAATTTAGTTTATCTTAGGTTTGTTAAGAAAGTATACTTAACGATAAAACCCCGCGTAATTAAAAATGCGGGGTTTTTATTATCTGGAGCTTTAACTATTATCCAGCAACAGGTTATATCAAAAAATATTTTGTAGAAACCGCTTGCTTTTTATGGAAAAATATGTTAGACTTTCATTAGAAGCCACGGGTAGTAGTGAAAACACTACTAGAACTCGTGGCTTTGTTTTTTAGGAGGACAAAACAGATGGAACAAGCAGTAGAGTCAAGACAATATGCGCGTTTCGATTGTCGTGTGCCTGTGTTATGTAAAAGGGGCACGCTCCTAGAAAACAGCCTCACCCGAGACATATCAAAAGGTGGCATAGGTTTGTTGGTCCAGAAATTTGTCCCCAAAGATACAAATTTGATTATGGAATTATCTCTAGCGCCTAAAACCGAACCCGTCCTGGCGGTTGGCAAAGTAAGATGGGTAAGAAAAGTTGGTTACGGTGACAGGTACAGATTGGGTATGCAGTTTACCGATATATCCCAATCTTCTAAGAATCGCCTTGCCGAATATCTAGCTGCAGAGCGTTAAATCGGAAAGGCCCAAAAGGGGTGACAAAGCCTATGGAAGAGCAACGCCGTTTTGTCCGTTGGCCCATTTCCCAGCCCGTCAAATATAAAATAAGCGAAAACGAAGAAGAACAAGAATGCACTTGCAGGGACCTTGGCCCCAGAGGTATTGGCCTGGAATTGTCGCAAGAACTTGATTCCGAAGGACCGATAAGGCTAGACATCGACTTAAATGAACAGGGAACGATAATAGCGACTGCCGATATAATGTGGCAGAAACAGGTAGATGACAAAATCATGGTTGGCCTCCAATTTATTCATATACCTGATTCGAGCAGAGAAAAGATTTTTAAATACATGTTTTCTAATTTTCGCGGGTTGATTCTTAAATCCTGGTGGCAGGGATTGGTACCCGTAGAGAATAATATATAATATCCTTAAAATAAGCTTACGCTTGATCGATTGAGGAAAACCGCAATGACTTTTGCGGTTTTTTTATTTAATATTCCATAATAAAATAATACAAAAAATCTTGACAAAAGAATGCCCTGTGGTAAACTTTCTTTTGTCCCGACGCCAATCCCGATTAAAAATTTCTATGCTGGGTCGGGATTCCGACCCCCGAAGGGGTGTCGGAATTTTCAATGATAAATCATGTCTTATAACCTAAATAAATACGGACATTTTTCTGAAGACGGTACGGAGTTTATTATCACTACGCCTGTTATCCCTCGGCCGTGGATAAATTATCTTACCAACGAGAGGTATTGTTCGATAATTTCGCAGGCGGGAGGCGGTTATAGCTTCTTTAAAGATTGCCGTTCAAACAGGATTACCCGCTGGCTTCCTGAAAGCTGGCATTTTGACCGTCCAGGCAAATACATTTATATCAGAGAACCAAAGACAGGCAAGACCTGGTCAGCTACCTACCAACCCATCCGCGTCAAACCACAAAAATATCAATGTCGCCACGGTCTGGGCTACACCGTTATAAAGACAGAATATTTCGGGATTGAATCAGAGATAACCTATTTTGTCCCGGAAAAAGGCGATTGTGAAGTCTGGCTTGCCAAGATTACCAATAAAACCAATAAAAAAAGAATACTCGAAATTTATCCCTATGCAGAATGGTTATTGGGCGATTATCATCTGGAGCTGCGTTATAGAAACATTATGAATCTCTATAACCGCATCTGGTTTGATAGAGAAGCCAAGGCAATTTTTGCCAAAAAGACTGCCTTTTGGGGCGATTTAGATATCCAGGAATTCCAAGGCGAGGCATTTTTCTCCTCGACTCTCCCCGTAAGTGGACACGCCACCAAGAAAATGGATTTCTTAGGCAGAAGCAATACCGAACAGCAACCGGAGAGTATCTTGTCGGGAAATTTCCGCAATAGTTCATTCTGTTCAGGCGAAGATGGTATCGCCTGTTTTAAACATCACTTGAGCCTTAAGGCGGGAGAGTCAAAAGAATTCGTGGTGGTATTGGGACAGTCCGATGGGATGTCCAGCCGCAATATGATTAAAAAATATTGCAAGGTCTCGGAGGCCAAAAAAGAATTAAAGGCCACGCAAACTATTTGGAAAGGCCGCATATTAGATAATACCGTGATTAAGACCCCGGATAAAGAATTTGATCTTATCGCTAATATCTGGGTTAAATACCAGTTGTATATTTGTAATCTTTGGTCACGTTCGCCATCATATTATCATGAAGGTTCGGGCGGCAGAGGATATCGTGATTCCTGCCAGGATTCAGAAAGTATAGTTGCTATTAATCACGAACTTACGCGCAAGAGAATTTTGCATATTGCTTCATTAATCAGAAAAGACGGCACTTCCGCTCCCGGCTGGGGGGATACTACCGGCCCAGGAAGGCACCGTCCAAATAAAGACCACCAGATCTGGCTTACCTCAACCGTTGCTTCATATATTAAGGAAACAGGCGATAAGGATATTTTGCTTGAATACGTTCCTTATCTTAAAGATCATTGGGTAAAAGGTTGGGATATCGATCCCAATTTTAAAGGTAGTGCAACCACGGACGGCGAAGGCACGCTATTTGAACATTTAGAGAGAAATCTTAATTTCTGTTTTAATGATGTTGGAGAGCACGGCTTCCCTTTAATCGGCCACGCTGACTGGAATGACGCCATTGATGCCGCAGGCATAAAATTAAAAGGTGATAGTGTCTGGCTTGCCGAGGCATTGGTCAGGTCATTAAAGATATTTGCCGAATTGGCAGAGTTAATCGGCGATAATGGCAAAAAAGAAGAATATCTGCGTAAGGCCCACACTATGGCCGAGCGTATCAATACCGTCGGTTGGGATGGAAAATGGTATAAGCGCGGGTTTACCGACGATGGCACAGTCTACGGCAGTAAAGTAAATAAAGAAGGCAAGATCTATATCAATACCCAGTCATGGGCAATCTTAGCCGGGATAGTTGATGATAATCGCATGAAGGACGTATTAGGTTCCGTCGATAAACATTTAAACGGACCTCATGGAATAGCGCTTTTTGCTCCTGCCTACAGTAAATGGGATTCAAAATTAGGAAGAATCAGTATGTTTTCCGAAGGCACCAAAGAAAATGCCGCAGTATTTTGTCATGCCGCAACTTTCATGACCGTGGCATATTGTCAGGCTGGCTGCGGAGATAAGGCATATGAGGCAATGTGCAAGATTATGCCTAATAAGCAAAAAGATTATGACCTTTATAAAACCGAACCTTATGCCTATGCAGAGTATCTTGTTGGTCCGGGGCATCCTTATCTTTACGGCGAAGGGGCCTTTACCTGGATAACTGGCACTGCTGGCTGGAATTTTATGGCTGCGGCTTTATGGATGTTAGGTGCCAGGGCGGATTATAACGGTTTGAAAGTCGATCCCTGCATACCAAAGAAATGGAAGAAATGCTCCATTCGCCGTCCTTTTAGAGGCGCAGTATATGATATTGAGATTGAGAATCCCAAAGGCATTGAACACGGTGTAAAAGAAGTGATTGTTGACGGGAAATCCATATCCGGCAACATTATTGAGCCTTTTGGCGATAGAAAAGTCCATAAAGTCAAAGTAATTATGGGCTAATTCCTGCCTTTTAGATTTTTAACGTGGGTTTACATAACCCTAATCATTCCAAATAATTACTCCGACGCCCCGACGTATTGTCGGGAGTCGGAGTTCCGACCTCCGAAGGAGCGTCGGAACTATACAGGCAAGAAACCACGTGTTTTATCGCTGGAAGGTCTTCACTTGCCATCTTACCTAAAATATGTTATACTTTTAACAAAGACACAACTTACGGAGACCGAAGGACGACGTAAGTTGTATGTCTGAGTTAACCCTTGACATCAAAGATGTCAAGGGTTGAATTCGACCAGCAATTTACGTTCATTTCCTGCCGGCAGGCAGGTATTCCGTAAATTGCGGTCTCATTCAAGCCACGGATGATTATAAGCCTTAAAATTTATTTATAAC
>Ga0194111_10009337_pt1 | contig 10692 bp, 14 predicted proteins | sample TA2KigC300mmetaG_FD_146194 | JGI IMG/M metagenome (GOLD analysis project Ga0194111, IMG submission 146194) | Freshwater microbial communities from Lake Tanganyika, Tanzania - TA2015033 Kigoma Deep Cast 300m | ecosystem: Environmental > Aquatic > Freshwater > Lake | place: Tanzania: Lake... | reverse complement strand
TAGGCTTCCAGAGAAGCAAAGGTGAGCGGCTGCCAGGGTAGACCAGGGCGAAAGGCGTTGGCCAGGTGCGAGAGCAGTATTTTCCCCCAGCGCAGCCAGACCAAGAGGCCAAACACGAAAAGGGCAAGCAACCATCGTCGGTGCATCGTTCCCTCCTGCGGTGTAAGATTGGATTCGTTGTATCTCCATTTTACACCAAAGTGGCCCGTTTGGCTAGTCCTGCCCACTATTCCATGGATACCCGAAGCTTTTGCCTGAAGCCTTCGCCAGGGTTCAGCAGCTACCTATCTGGGCAGTTACGGCGTCAGCTTCTGGCCGCAGTAGGGACAGACTTGCCAGTCGGTCTGCACTGGGCGGCCGCAGTTGGGGCAGGTTTTTCCTGGTGCAGCGGGTGTTTGCCCTCCTGATGCCGTGAGTGCTTTGACCAGCCAGGCGATGCCCAGGGCCAGCAGAGTCAGGAACCCTAACGGGAAAAGCAACATGAAAATGCCCATCCAGACGGAAGGGCCGAACCCCCAGCCGCGACCCCAACCTCCCATCATGCCCCAGCCAGGCCCCCACCCGCTGTAGCCAACCAGCAGGCTCACGCCCAACAGGAGCACTAGCAGGGCTACAATGCCGAAGACAGCTACTTGAGCCCAGTTGATACGGTTCATTAGTTTCCTCCTCGATTATTCTATTCAACGATCAGCTTTCCCCGCAGCATACCCATCTGGCATTGAAAGCCATACTCGCCAGGTTGTTGAGGGGTAAACTCTATGGACACGGTCTCCCCTGTAGGCAACTTCGCGCTCTTGTTGAAGTCTGGAAAGAGCACCATCTCGGAGCAAGAAGCCGTCTCCTGGCGAGTGAAGTTCAACCGCACCGGCTTGCCTGCCTGGACTACGATGACATCGGGGGTATAGCCCCCCTTGACGATGATGTTCGCCTCCTGGACCGCACCCGCCAGGGCAACCTTCACGCCCTTCTTCTCCGAGAGCCAGAAGTACCAGGCAATGGCCGCACTTAAAACCAGGCCGCTGAGAGTGACGATAGTCTGTGCTACTGTCATAGCCTTTGCCTCACAATTTCTGTATTCACAGTTCACGATTCACGTCAGTTTGGGAACCGTGATGGTTTTTCACACCGCCGGCTTGAACCCCCGCAGCCGGTTGGCGTTGGTGACGACGGTCACGCTGCTGAAAGCCATGGCCGCGCCGGCGATGATGGGACTCAAGAGGACGCCAAAGAAGGGATAGAGCACCCCTGCTGCTACCGGCACCCCCAGGATATTGTAGATGAGGGCGCCAAAGAGATTCTGCTTGATATTGCTCATCGTTGCCTTGCTCACCTCAATGGCTGTGGCCACTCCCAACAGGCTGCCCCGAATCAGGGTGATGTCCGAAGCCTCGATCGCTATGTCCGTGCCCGTGCCGATGGCAAAGCCCACGTCGGCCTGGGCCAGGGCCGGTGCATCGTTAATGCCGTCGCCGACCATGCCCACCTTCTTCCCTTCGACCTGGAGCAGACGCACGTTTTGGGCTTTGTCCTCTGGCAAGACCTCGGCCAGCACCCGCTCCACGCCCACCTGGCGGGCGATAGCCTCGGCCGTGCGGCGGTTATCGCCGGTGATCATCACCACCTCCAACCCTAACCGCTTCAGGGCGGCAATGGCTTTGGCGCTGTCTTCCTTGACGGTATCAGCCACAGCGATCAGGCCGGCAGCCGATGGCCGATCACCGTCTGCCGTGGCTACGAACATCACCGTCTTCCCTTCCGCCTCTAACACTTCAGTCTGAGTCAGCAAGGGGGCGATGTCCACGCCCTCCCGCGCCATCAAACGACGGTTGCCCAGTAATACCCGCTGGCCCTCCACTGTGGCCATCACGCCGTAGCCTGGCACGGCCTGGAAGTCCTGGGGATCAGGTAAATCCAGTCCCTGCGCCTTCGCCCCCTCGACGATGGCCGCCGCCAGCGGGTGTTCTGATGCCTTCTCCACACTCGCCGCCAGCCGCAGGAGTTCACCTTGATCGCTGCGGGCGATGACATCCGTCAATTCCGGCTTTCCCTTCGTGATCGTCCCCGTCTTGTCCAGCACGATGGCGTCCAAGGCTTGGGCTGCCTGTAGCGCCTCGCCACCCCGGATGAGGATGCCGTTCTCCGCCCCCTTGCCGATGCCCACCATCAGGCTCATGGGCGTAGCTAGACCCAAGGCGCAAGGGCAGGCGATGATCAGAACCGTCACGCTGGCGACCAGGGCATAGATCAGCGCCGGCTGGGGACCGAAGTCGAACCAGATCACGAAGGTCAGCACGGCGAGAATCATCACGGTGGGCACGAAGTAGCCTGAAACCTGATCGGCCAGCCGGGCGATGGGCGCCTTGGAGCCTTGAGCTTCTTGGACCATCTTTACGATCTGGGCCAGAGCGGTGTCCTTGCCCACCTTGGTGGCCCTGAATCTGAAGCTGCCTGTCTTGTTGATGGTGGCGCCGATGACCTCATCGCCCACGCCCTTCTCCACCGGAATGGACTCACCGGTAACCATAGACTCGTCTACGGCCGACGAGCCCTCGGTGATCACCCCGTCCACTGGCACCTTCTCCCCAGGACGCACCAGGACGATGTCGCCCACCAGTACCTCTTCCACCGGAATGTCAATTTCCTGCCCATTCCGCATGACGCGGGCCGTTTTGGCTTGCAACCCCATCAGCTTCTTGATGGCCTCACTGGTGCGCCCCTTGGCCCGTAGCTCCAGGGCCTGGCCCAGCACCACCAGAGCAATGACCACGGCTACCACATCGTAGAATGGCTCGGCCGTACCTTTTGGGAAGATGCCTGGAGCCAGTACAGCCATGCTGGAGTAGAGCCAGGCGGCCGCCGTGCCCACGGCGATGAGGGTGTTCATGTCAGCGGCGCGGTGTTTGAAGGCAGCCCAGGCCCCCCGGAAGAACCCTGAGCCTGACCAGAGGAGCACCGGTAGTGTCAGCAAGCCCATGACGCCCCAGATGAGGCGCAATGCTCCCATTGGGAGATCGCGCAGGATGGGAACGAACTGGGGATAGGCGGTAGCCACCACCGGCACCGCTATGACAGCAGCGAAGAGGAAGCGGTTAAACAGGCTACGGTATTCCTGTTCCCGCGCCTCGGCCTCTTTGTCGGCCAGTTCCTCACTGGGGGCTGGGCGGGTCTGGTAGCCCACCGACTCGATGGCCGCTTGCAGGTCGGCCAGCTTCGTCACCGCTGGCAGGTACTCGATGTAGGCCTCCTGAGTACCCACATTGACCGAGGCGTCCAGCACGCCGTGGGTGCCCTTAAGGGCCTCCTCGATGCGGGTGACACACGAGGCACAATGCAGATCTACGATGCCAAGGCGCGTTTTGGCACTGCCCACCCAGTAGCCAGCATCCTTGATGGCGCCGGTCAGGTTCTCCAGGTTGGCCACGTCAGGGTCGTAGGTCACGAAGGCGGTCTGGTTAGCGAAATTGACCATGGCCTGCTGCACGCCCGGCACCGCCTGCAGCGACTTCTCGATGGTCACTACACAGGTGGGGCAGGTCAGCCCGGTGATGGGCATCTCCGCATGCACGGGGCCTGGTAGGTCGGGATTGTAGCCCGTGGTCAGCGAGCCCACCGGTTTGGCCGACTTGGCGACATAGAACTCCGGCTTCTCCAGGAACTGCTCCTCGCAGGCACGGGAGCAGAAATAATACGTGCGGCCCTCGTAGCTGTGGGAAGCCACAGCGTCCTTATCCTCGATTTCCATACCGCACACAGGATCTTTCACCATGATCTTGCCCTCTTTTCCAAATCAGGCCCAGTGCTGCCCGGTGGCGACGCTAGCGCGTGGTCAGTCTGGCTGCACCGTAACCGATCATTCGTTCCAGTCTCTGCATCTTCTACTATAACGCATTGCTCAGCCTATGTCAAGTTTGCGCCGCGGCAGTTGGTGAGGTCAGCACGTTCGCTGCCAGCACAGCCACGGGTGATTCCAGACCATCGACAGGTGGAAAGCGGAGGGGATATCGCGGCACAAGCCCTCTCGCTCATAGGCTCCTCTATGCCTGGATGTGGCTTCGGAGCCCGCAGAATAGCTCGTAGTCTATCAGCTCCGTCACCGTGGGGTGGTCACCGCATACCGGGCAGTTGGGGTTGCGCTCGAGCGTCACATCTATGAACTCCATGGTCAGCGCGTCGAAGATCAGCAAGCGCCCGGCCAGCGACTTCCCCAGGCCCAACAGCAGCTTGATGGTCTCCGCAGCCTGGATGCAGCCAATAATCCCCGGCACCACGCCAAAGACGCCCGCCTCCTGGCAACTGGGCACCATCCCCGGCGGGGGTGGCGCCGGGAGGAGGCAGCGGTAGCAGGCAGTCTGGCGAGGCAGGAAGACCGAAGCCTGCCCATCAAACTGGAACACGGCCCCGAACACCAGCGGCTTGCTTAGTAGCACACAGGCGTCGTTAGCCAGGTACTTGGCCGGGAAGTTGTCGCTGCCGTCCACGATGACGTCGTAGCCGCCGAAAATATCCAGAGCATTATGTGACGTCAACATCTCCTGATGGCGGATGACCTGAACGTCAGGATTGAGGGCGTGGACTGTCTCCTCGGCCGATTCCGTCTTGGGACGTCCCAGGTCATCGGTGTGGTGCAGGATCTGGCGGTGCAGGTTGGAGATGTCCACCAGGTCGAAATCCACGAAGCCCAGTGTGCCCACCCCAGCCGCGGCCAGGTACAGGCCGGCTGGCGAGCCCAGGCCCCCGGCGCCGATGAGGAGCACCTTCGATTCCAGCAGTTTGCGCTGTCCTTTGCCGCCCACATGAGGCAGAATGATCTGCCGGCTGTAACGCCGGATCTGCTCTTCGGTGAATCCAAACATACCGTTGCCTCCCATTACAATACTACCAACTCCATCCCCCTCATCTCCCCCTGGACACAGACCTCGTTGGGACATTCGGCCCAGGCGTGGGCGATCAATTCTTCTACCTGTTTTCGCATCAAGACAAGCATAGGCTAACGAGCCTACTTGGACTTGCGGATGGTGATGGCCCAGTCGCTGTCGTTCATCTGGCTGACATCAAGAACCTGGTGTCCCTCGTTGTGCACACTACGGGGCACGTTCTCCACCGCCGGCAGGTAGTCCACGATAACCCGTAGCACCTCCCCTGGCTCCATCATCTCCAGGGCCAGCTTGGTCTTGACGAAGGTGTAAGGACAGACCCCGCCCTTCAGGTTGATCTCTTGATCTATCTTGGTCATAGCGATTCCCTCCGCCCGTCAGCACCTGCGCAGGAGTTGAGACATGCTCTCTCGGACACTCCTGCTCAAGGAGGCAAACTTGCTCATCCTGTCGGGTAACTCCAGAAACAAGGCGTACGGCAGGCCCAGGACGACCTCGTGAGCCTCAAAGCCCCCCAGTTCCCTCGCTCCATTGCAGAGGAACGAGACATTGGGCTTTCCTTCGTTGTACACCTTGGCCACCGCTTCCCCACAGATGGCCCTCTCTCCCTTGAATTCAGCCCTGATCCCTCCCAGGAGGATAGACATGATCATGACCTGTTCTGGATTAAGGACGAAGAGGACGACATCCGCCCCGTCCAAGGGGCCTATGCGCACCATCTTGGTTTTGCTCTGTATCCTCGGCCCAATGTCAACGAACATGGGTTCCCTGAATCCGAGGCACAGCTCAGCGTTGGGGCAACTGAGATCATCTGTCCCGATTACCAGTTCCTTCCCTCCTAGCGCCTCCCTCACCGCCCTACAAAAGGTCACGGGGATAGCGGGATGGTTGCCATCCATGTTCTCCCCTGCTATCCTTATCCCCGCCAGGCGATGGTTCATCCCCAGGTAGGAACGGATGGCCTCTTCAATTTCCTGTGCTTCCTTTTGCACAGCCGCTCCTTTCACCGTGTACATGGAGCCAGGATGGCCAGGCCCAGGAAAAGGCTCACAAAGTTGTTGATACCCAAAAGCCACTGGCGGTTGACGATTCTAGTAATGCGATCCTCACACAAACCACAACAGAATCACCACCCCGGTGGCTATCATGAGCAGCCCCGAGAGAAGCCGTAGGCGCCGACTCTGGGACTGCTGGGCCAGCCGCAGGCGGTGCAGCACCCGCCGGTCGGTGGCCAGGGCCAGAATGATCACCAGCGGCATGACGAACATCAGGTTGTACAACGAAAGATAACCCAGCCCCTGGAAATAGGTTGTTCTTGTTGAAAGCAAGCCAACGATGGCCACATAGATGCCCCCGGAGCAGGGGAAGGTACACAACCCCACCAGGAAGCCCCCACGGCTGCCGTTGGCACGGTAGCTTTCTGCAGCCAGTCCTGGATAGTGCCGTGGGCAATGGTGGGCACACGTAAACTGATTGGCAACTCCGGGAAGAGGTAATCCTTGACATTGATCAACCCCAGCCCAATGACCAGCCAGGAACCGATGCGGGCCATCAGGTGGTGCTCACCAGTGAACAGGACCGCCTTCAGCAGTCCCAGCCCAATGAGAAAATAAGCGATGTAGATGGCAGCGATGTAGATGGCTCCCATCTGCAGGATGTTGGATCGTGCCCGCTGGATGGTGAACAGAAAGGCGATGAAGAAGAGCAGCACGGCGAAAGCACAGGGATTAAAACCGTCCAGGAAGCCGGTGGTCAGGACCAAGAGCAGCAGGGGAGTGCCAGACATGACCGGGAGGCCTGGCTTCAGGTCTTCCCGGTGCTCGGCCAGCCACTCCAGATACTTGCCGATGGGGGTGTCCAGCGGATATTCCTTGATCTCCCCTTTGAAGGCCCAGACCTTATAGCCAGTGGCGCCTTGCATCTTATCCTGATAAACGACGATGCGCTCGAAGGCCTCGGCTGGCGCGGCCAGCAGGTCACGCACCACGTGTTGGGGAATGTGCCCCTCCAGGATAATCCGCTCGCCGATGAAGACAGCCAGGTGCGATTGCAGGGCCTGTGGCACACCCAGTCGCTCGCTCTCCTTCAGAAGCGCGGGGCGGTTGGCTGGCTCGTTGATATAATCCCTGGAGGCGATATCGGTCACCCCACCCTCCTGCAAGATGGGGACGACCTCTTGCTGGATGTAGGTCCAGCAGTCGCCACAGGCCTGGTTGAAATAGACTACCGCCTCCTTTGGCCCCTCCGCAGCCACCGGCCCGGAGGTCGTGGCCATCACCAGCAACGCCGCCGCCAACCACACAACACGCGGCACCCAATACGCAACACGCTTCATGCTTTCCTCCCTCACCTGCTCACCGTGACGTGAATCTCGATCTGCACCTCTGGTCTCTCTGGATCGTTCGACCGCACGTAGACCAGGCGCAGGAAGCGACCGGTGCTGCCCCCGTGGGCCTGGGGATCGAAGGTAACTCTCAGCGTCGTCTGTTCACCAGGCTTCAGGCGGGTTCGGTCTACCTCGGCCGTGGTGCAGCCGCAGGAGGTAGATACCCCCGTGATATCCAGCGGCCCCTGTCCGACGTTGGTCACGGTGAAGGTATGGCTCACTTTGGCCGTCGGCGGAATCTCGCCGAAGTCCCAACTGGCGGGCGTGATCTTGATGCGACCCGCCTGAGCAGTCGGGCTCGGTACACTCCGGGCGTACCCGTAGGCCGCCCCACCGATCAGGGATACAAGCCCTATTAAGATTATGGTAAGGAGCATGCGTCCAGTTTGATCTTTCATAGGGTGTGGTAACTCCTCTGATGTTTTGGGAAGGGGTGCGACCTCCCAGGCGGCGCTTCTATACAGTCGCTAGGTCGGTCGCCCCCCTGGATGGGAATTGGTCAACAGCAATGTTGCATGCCGTGGCCGTGCGCCTCGCTCTTCTTCAGGTACTTTTCGGGATCCTTGTCGAAGGCAGCCTTGCAGCCGGGGGCACAGAAGTAGTAAGTCTGGCCCTTGTACTCCGACTTGGCGGCAGCCTTCTTCTCGTCCACCATCATCCCACACACTGGATCCCTGGCCATCTCGCTCACCTCCTTTCGGCTTTTCTCACAACCCTGGTACCGGCGGAGTATCGGTGCTCGGCCCGTACTTCGAGTATTTGGCCTCAATCCTGCTTCGCACCTCACCCAGGCTCACTCCTTGTTCCAGCCACGTGGACGCGTCCAGCGTCACATCCAGACACAGGTCTCAGGTCGAGGCATGGCTGTCATAGGTAATGCTTCCATCGGCGGCGACGTTGGCGATGTGGCAATCTACTACTGCTCTATGCCCTACGTTTCCGCAACCGCAATAACAGGGGATGTATTGCAGTTCCTCCCGATGGGCCACCGCCTGAGTGTAGGCCTGCTGGACTTTGGTGCCCATGTCCCGTAGCCAGGCAGGAAACTGCGGCGCCTCGCTCGTGCGGGGCGCGCTTGCGGGATTCGCCAGCAGCCAAGCACCGGCGCCAAGCAGCACCAGTGCCACCGGGATGAGCACGTAGAGTAGGTTGAGCCCCCGCCTCTGGCGACGCCCGGCGCGGTGTCGTGGCTCCCTCCCCTTCTTCGATTTCGATGATGGCATCCCTCTTCTTCTCCTGATCATAACAAGCTGCAACACATCTCCGCCCACTCCACTTTCAACGAGAGCGAGCGGGCATAATCAATGGATGTCTCACTCAGATAAGCCAGGGTGTTGATGCCCGCAGTGATGGTCAGGCGTTCCATCCTGGCTTTGGTCGGACCAGGAGGGCGGGCGCAGCCCAGGCTGATCTGCCGCTCAGGATTCAGGATGCGGGCCACAGCCGCCAGCCGGCTCACGGCCTCGGCCGAGGGGACCGGGAAATGGGCCATGGGCGTGCCCGGCAGCGGATTCAACACCACCAGGATGATCACCTCAAGCTCGGTGGCGGTGATCATCTCCAGCGCCGCCAGCTCCCCCCGAATCCGGCCGAAATGCAGGCCGACCACGACGTGAGGCGCAATGGCCAGGCCGGCCTCCTTCAGCACGGCCAGGGTGGCCGCATAGTCCTGGGGTTTCTTGTCCAGATGATAGACCCGGCGGATGGTCTCTTCGTCGCCGATGACGTCCACCAGGACCTGGTCCACGCCGGCTGTTTTCAGACCCCAGGCCATGGCTTTGTCCACCAGGCCGGTGTGGACGATGACTTTGAGACCCCGGGACTTGAGATCTGCAATGGCCTCCAGGTGACCGTCCAGGGGCACCCGTCCCTGGCGGTCAGCGCCACCACTGAGAAGCACCCCCTGGCATCCCCTGGCCACCAGCTCATCGGCCACATCTCGCAGGACCTGGGGCGTGGGGGCCGGATACATGCTCTCCAGCAGTTGCCCCTGGCAATGCTCGCACCGCAGTATGCAAGCCCGGCCGGTGAGGCTGATGGCGACGAAGCGGTCCGGGTTGTTGCGGAAGCCCTCAATCTCGTAGCGTCTAGCCCCGGGAGCGGCCAGCTTCAGGACGGGCGGGAAGTGGACCCGCCGAATGCTCCAGGCCTCGACCAGCAGCTCCTCCAGGGGACGGCGGTACACAGCTCCAATGTCCATCACCCCTCCGTCAGTCCCTCTCGCAGTTGCAGCCGGATGAGGGCGATGTCCTCCACCTCCGGCGGGAAGGGATAGTTGCGGATGGGTTGTGAGGGGCGCTCGTTGCCGAAGGGACGGTTGCAGGCCACCTGGCCATCCCGGCCGGGGCAGCCGGAGGTCATGAAGGCCGACCCCGCGGCCAGAATGTCTTCAGTGTCCAGCCCGAAATCCACCACCTGGCCTGTCGCGTTGAAAGTCATGACCTCCACCCGACCATACTCCTGGTTGATGATGTAGCGGGCCAGTTGCACCCGGCGGTACTGGCCATAGGTGGGCTGGGGCCAGTCGTCTACAGGTGTGCCTCCCTCGGGAAAGAAGCTGAAGAGGTGGGTGTGGGCTCCCAGGTCGTGGGCTCGCTGGATGGTCTCAATCATCTCCTTTTCCGTCTCCCCTAGCCCGACGATGAGGTGCACGCCTGCTTTGTATGGCCCGAAGACCTCCACCGCCGCCTCCACCGTCTGCCAATAGTGTTCCCAACGATGGGGACCTCCCACGCCCGTCCGCCGGTGGCGGTCGAAGAGAGCCGGGGTGGCGGTATCAATGGCGATGCCGGCCATGTCAGCTCCGGCAGCCCAGGTCTCGGCCAGCATGGCCTGGGGGTCACTGAGCAAGGTAGGAGCGATGAGGACGCTGATGGGCAGGTCAGTCTCCCGGCGCAGGCGGGCGACGATGGCATTCAGGTCGGCGAAGGCCTGCCGGTGAGTGATCATGGACACGCAGACGCGCTTGAGCTGCCCGTCCACGGCCCGGGTGCGGGTGATGACCTTGTCCAGCAGGTAGGTCGGCCACTGGACGCGGATGAAGGTGCGTTTGTCCTCTGTAGCCAGCTCCCGTGCCCGAGACAGGCCGCAATAACTACACCGGCCGATGCAGCCGTCTTGATAGGTGAGTAGTAGGTTAAGCCCGGTCAGCCGGGCATCCCGGCGGAATCTCCCTGGCATGAAACCGAGGGTGATAGCTGCTGCCAGGCTGGTTTGGACGTATTCAGGGCTTTCCACGGTGTAACCGTTCAGATGGTATAGGATCTACAGATCAGCATTGGCGGCCAGGGTGTTGGGCAACAGCGACGGGGGCTGACCACCACGAATAGCCGCTGCACACGCCTCGGTCAGGTAATCCAATACATCCCGTTTCTGCTGACGCAAGGTGGTGACCGTCGTCAACACGCGCTCAACGAAACGACTCCCGTCTGC
>Ga0194111_10009335_pt1 | contig 10693 bp, 9 predicted proteins | sample TA2KigC300mmetaG_FD_146194 | JGI IMG/M metagenome (GOLD analysis project Ga0194111, IMG submission 146194) | Freshwater microbial communities from Lake Tanganyika, Tanzania - TA2015033 Kigoma Deep Cast 300m | ecosystem: Environmental > Aquatic > Freshwater > Lake | place: Tanzania: Lake... | reverse complement strand
CCTGAGTATTACAAATGGAACCAATGGTTATTTCTTAAGATGTTTGAAAAGGGTTTGGCGTATCGAAAAGATTCAGCGGTTAATTGGTGTCCAGATTGCCAAACGGTATTGGCAAATGAGCAGGTAGTAGCCGGGCTCTGTGAAAGATGTGATAGCCCAGTAACTAAAAAGAAATTAAATCAGTGGTATCTCAAGATCACCGATTACGCAGATCGCCTACTAGATGACATGGCTCAGTTAGAGGGTAAGTGGCCAGAGAAGGTGTTGCTGATGCAGCGCAACTGGATTGGTCGATCAACGGGTGCTCAGGTTGATTTTGCAGTAGATAAGTTAGATCAAAAGATTACCGTCTATACCACCCGGCCAGATACTTTGTATGGTGCAACATTTATGGTGGTAGCAGCAGATTCAGAGTTGGCGGCAAAATTAGTTGCCGGAACCAAAGTAGAGGGTGAGTTTAAAAAGTATTTAGAGTCTGTAAAATCTGCCAGCGATATAGATCGCTTGGCAACCGATCGAGTAAAAACTGGTATTTTTTTAGAGCAGTATGCAATCAACCCAGTTAATAATGAAAAAATTCCAATTTGGGCCTCAGATTATGTCTTAGCTGATTATGGCACTGGTGCGATTATGGCAGTTCCAGCTCATGATCAACGAGATTTAGATTTTGCCAAAGCGATGAAATTACCGGTGCGAGTAGTGATCGATACTGGTCTTGAAGATCCAAATATCTCAGGGGTAGCCACCTCAGGTGATGGCAAGGTAATTAACTCAGGATCTATCTCTGGTTTAAGCAAAGAGGCGGCAATTGAAAAAATAATTAAAGAGTTAGCAGATAAAAAGGTAGGTAAGGGTTCAAAAAATTACCGCTTGCGAGATTGGTTGATCTCCCGGCAAAGATTTTGGGGTACACCAATTCCAATTATCCATTGTGAGGCTTGTGGCTTAGTACCCGTACCAGAGTCGCAATTACCGGTGGCATTACCGCAGGCAAAGGGATTAGATTTAAAGCCAAAGGGATCAAGTCCATTGGGGGCAGCCTCAGATTGGGTAAATGTTAAGTGTCCAAAATGTAATAAAGCTGCCAAGCGGGATGCTGACACGATGGATACCTTTGTCGACTCCTCTTGGTATTTTCTTCGTTACACCTCAGTTAATAATCATGATGTGGCCTTTGATAAAAAAGCTGTTGAAACTTGGCTACCAGTAGATCAATATGTAGGTGGGGTAACCCATGCCATCTTGCACCTTTTATACTCAAGATTTTTCACTAAAGTTTTAAATGATATGGGGCTATTAAATTTTAATGAACCATTTACTAGATTATTAAACCAAGGCATGGTGTTAATGGATGGCTCAGCGATGAGTAAGAGCCGGGGTAATTTAGTTAAATTATCGGAGGAGTTAGATCAACATGGCGTAGATGCCATCAGAGTTTCATTAGTTTTTGCTGGCCCACCAGAGGATGATGTGGATTGGGCAGATGTATCACCAGCTGGTTCATTAAAGTTTTTAAATCGTGCCTGGCGGATAAGCCAAGAGGTAGCAAGTAAGCCCGGGGTTGATTTTAAGAAAGGTAATTTAGAGTTACGCAAAGTAACTCATAAGACATTAGCTGATATTGAGTTAGCGGTTGAGTCCTTTAGATTTAATGTCACCATCGCCAGAATTATGGAGTTAGTCAATGCCACTAGAAAAGCAATTGACTCAGGATGTGGTGCGCAAGATCCAGCAGTGCGTGAGGCAGCAGAGGCGATTGCCATCTCTCTTTCCTTAGTTGCCCCTTACACCGCTGAAGATATGTGGGAAAAATTAGGTCATAAACCGGCAATTGCAAATGCTGGTTGGCCAAAGATAGATCAATCTTTAATTGGTGCCGATAATGTGATTGCAATTTTGCAGATAAATGGCAAGATCAAAGATCGGATTGAGGTATCGCCAAATATCGCAAATGCCGAGCTGGAAAAGCTTGCCCGAGAAAATGCTGAGATTAAAGCCGCCTTATCTGATCAAGATGTGAAGAAAGTAATAACAGTTTCACCTAAATTAGTAAATTTTGTAATCTAATGCTAGGCAATTTAAGTTACAGTTATGCTATGAAATTATTCGTAGCCGCAATTGTCTTGCTTTCAACAATTACGCCAGCTCAAGCTGCAAGCTCAGGGGGTGGCTCAGCACCAGCACCAGCACCAGCTTCGACGCAAAAACCGGTAACGACAAATTTACCCCTGACATCGGATGAGGTAAAAAAACATAATTCGGCAAGTGATTGTTGGAGCATTATTGATGGCGCAGTTTACGATTTAACTAATTGGGTAGATTCACATCCAGGAGGATCTTCAAGAATTACTGCTATCTGTGGTAAGGATGGCACCTCAAATTTCCTAGGCCAACATAATAATTCAAACTCTGCTAAATCTAGACTTAAAGGATTTGAGTTGGGAAAATTAGAGGTTGCCGCTAAAGCTGCCACACCAACTCCAGCCGCACCAGCTGCCAAGCAGTTATCCGCATTCTTAAGTGAGGCAGAAGCTCTCATCAATCAGAAAAACTTCACCGCAGCTCTTAACTTATTAATGCAAGCAGATAAAAGCTATGCAAATAATGCTGATATCAATAATTTATTAGGATTTAGTAGTAGAAATCTTAAGCAATTTTCCGCCTCGGCTAAGTATTATCAAAAGGCCTTAAAAATAAATCCAAATCATTTAGGGGCACTGGAGTATCAAGGCGAGCTTTTTCTACAGACCAAAAAACTCTCTTCAGCAAAGAAAAATCTGGCTAAATTAAAGAAGCTTTGTGGTGAAAATTGTGAAGAGTATTTAGATTTAAAGAAAGCTATCGGTAGTAAGTAAAATTGCTTTCTATTCTGCGCGCTTGTCATATTGGGCCAACGAGTGCGGTAACTTTAATTTCATTTCTCCTAGCATCATCACTTTGGTGGGAGGGCCCAGCTCTTGTAATCGCATTTGGTGTTTTTCTAGGCCAGCTATTGGTTGGTTTTACTAATGATTTATATGATTATCAGGATGATTTAAAACATAATCGCACCGATAAGCCATTAGTTTCCGGAAAGATTACAACCTCTCAGCTAAAAAGTGCGATAAAAATTGTTACCCCTCTTGCGATCTTAGTAAATTTATTTGGCCCACTAGGAATCAAGGGTGGATTGATTTACTTACTAGGTGTTGGCTTAGGTATTTCCTACAACTTTTACTTCAAATTCACCCTCCTTTCGCCACTGCCATACGCCTTGGCATTTGCGGCATTGGTGGCCTGTATTGTGGTGGCAACAGATCGCACCCCACCGCTTTGGCTATTAATCTCAGCTACTTGCCTTGGGGTGGCAGCGCATTTTGCCAATGTACTTAAAGATATAACTGAGGATTTAAAATCTGAGATTATTGGTCTGCCGCAAAGGTTAGGCAAGCGAAATTCAAGAATAATTATTGCCAGTTTACTAACTGGCACAACCCTATTATTAAATTCGGTAAATCCCAGCCCAATTCTTTTGATTGTAGGCTTAATTGGTGCTCTCTTAACCTCTGTCGCCACTGATAGGTTAATTTTTAAAGTTTTAATAATTACTGTCATTATTGATCTAATCTTGTTGCTGAGTTCAGCCAGCTCTCAGATAGGTTCAACTGTAATTTAGATACTTGCATTTAGTCGCAACTACTAAGAGTATTACGGTATGAGACGGCCAGTAGTATCTTTATTACTTTTAGTTGCTCTACTGCTGCCACAAAGTGGCGTTGCTACTGCAAGTAATGAAGCAGCAACAGTTCTGTCCACACTTGAGGTCAAGGGGCGGGCGGCCAAGAGTGGCTATAGTAGAGCACAATTTCCACATTGGTCTGATTTAGATCGAAATGGATGTGATAGTAGAAATGAGACTTTGAAACGAGATTTAACGCAAATTGTTTTTAAGGATGGCACGAGAGATTGCAAGGTAGTAGCTGGTGTATTGCAAGATCCCTTTAGTAATAAAAATCTAGTATTTAGCAGTAAAAAATCAACTATTGATATCGATCATGTAGTCGCACTCTCTAACGCCTGGCAAACTGGAGCTGCTTATTTTGATAAAGATAAGCGCACTGAATTAGCCAATGATCCACTCAATTTAATCGCTATTGATGCCAGGTTGAATAGGCAAAAAGGTGATGGGGATGCAGCAACTTGGCTGCCGCCATACAAGCCATATCGATGTCAATATGTAGCAAGACAGATAGCGATTAAGGCTAAGTACTCGCTCTGGGTGACGCCTCCGGAACAAGCAGCTATGAGAGCAATTTTGGATAGTTGTCCAGGGCAGAAAATTCCATAATTGCTTAATAATTTCAGCTTTAGATAGAGTTTTACTATGTGTGGCAGATATGCGCTAAATATATCAGGCGATGATTTAGCCCTGGAATACAATGCTAAAAATTCAAACTCTGCCTATAAAGTAAGTAATTGGAATATCTCACCAACTACCACCATTCCATTTATAAGTGAGAGTAAAAATGAATCTGTTACCAGGGAGATAAACCTGGCATCTTGGGGGTTAATTCCAAGTTGGGCAAAGGATTCATCTCGGCAGGCGAATTCGATAAATGCTCGAGTAGAAAGTATTAGCGAGAAGCCAACTTTTAGAGAAGCGTTTAAAAGTAGAAGATGTTTAGTACCAGTAAGTGGTTACTACGAATGGGCAACTGAGTTAGGCAAGTATCGACCAAAGCAACCTTTTTTTATCTCAAATAAAGATAATAAAACTTTAGCGATTGCTGGTATCTATGAAGAGTGGGTTAATCCAGAGAGTAATCAAGTACTTACTACCGCTGCCATTATTACTAGAGGCGCTGTCGGAGTTGTGGCACCAATTCATAACCGAATGCCGGTAATTTTGCCAAGCACACTTTGGGCAGAGTGGCTAACTCCAAATGAGTTATCAAAGAGTGAGGTAGCAGATTATTTACATATGCTTGATCTACCCAAACCAGATGAGCAGTTAAGGTTTTGGCCGGTAACGGATGAGGTAAATAATGCTAGAAACTCTGGTGCGCAATTAGCCCATCCAATTGCACTGCCTGCGAGTGAAACTCTTTTTTAACCTTACCGATTTTTTAGGCAGCCAAAATTTAAGTATGCAGCTTCGCTAATCTGCCTACTTGCCCGATGTCGGTGGGGTTTAGTATCTTATCGAACATATGTTCGAACGCAAATCAGGCGCTAATAGCAGCGCAAATACCCCGGCGCAAATTCGCCGGCTCACCGATAGGGGTGAGCCAGTTGAGTTTGTTTATAACGGGGCGCGTTTTCATATTAATCAAATTCTTACTCACTGGCTGCAGACAAATAATTGGTGGCAAAGTTTAGAAGATCAGACCGAGGTAGAGGATGAAGTAATTAAGTTTTGGCAGGTAGAGGCGGCACCAATTGGCGCGATCACTACCTTTGAGATCGAGTTTAATCAAGGTGATAACTCTTGGCAGATAAGGCCAAGCTCTAGAGTCAACTCTAGAAATAAGAAGTAAGTGATTAGTAAGTTGATCAAAGATTTCACCCATCTATCGGTGGCCTCTGGCTACTCCTTTAAATTTGGCACCGCAACTCCAGAGCAATTAGTAGCGCAGGCTGCTAAATTAAATTTAGAATCTTTAGCCTTAACTGATCGAGATAATATGGCTGGGGCGATTAGATTTGCTAAAGCTTGTGAAGCATTTGATATCAAGCCAATCTTAGGAATTAATATTGGCTTTATCCAAAAACAGGAGCGAATTACGCTTCTTGCCCAAAGTGGCAAACTCTCATCCTTATATCGATTAATTACCGCAATCAATACCAATAGCCCAGATGGGGTATTAACCAAAGAGATATTAGAAAAGTTTGGCCATTATGCAAAGGATGTAATCGCTCTTTTTGGTCCGCAAAGTACTTTGGTTAAAAACCTAATTGCAAGAAATGAGGGGGCAGCGTTAAGTATCTATCAGTTAAGTAGTAATTACTTTGCCCAGGTATCTCTTGAGTGTGTTAGCCATTTAGAGCGAGCAGGCAACTTAAGATCAACTGCAGCTGCTGCTAAATCCCTATCCTTTGCTATTAAGCATCAGATCCCGGCAGTGTTAAGTAATCAGGTGCGCTTGCTCACCCCACAAGATGGCCCAGTTGCAGATCTATTAGATGCTAGTCGAAAGCTAGTTTTAATCAGTGATGCCAGCTTAGATCGCAGCAATGGCGAGGGTTATTTAAAAAGTAGTGAGCAGATGTTTATCGTGGCAGATCAGATTGCTAGGGCAGCTGGTGAGGTAAGTAGTAAGGGCTTACTAAAGATGAGTGAAGATATTGCTCAAAGCTGTAAATTATCTGCTCGCGGTGAGATTGGGTTAGGCAATATTCACCTGCCAGAGCCGGCATTATTTAACGCCCAAAATAATGGGCAGCTAATTACCATATTAGAAAATAAGGCAGCAGATCAGATTAATTACTACTACCCAGCAGGTATGAAGGATGAGGTAAAAGCTAGATTAGCTAAGGAGATTTGGATTGTTAATCAATTAGGTTTTGCCTCCTACTTTTTAACGGTAGCAAGTATTACCGATGCTGCTAAACAATTAGGGATTCGAGTTGCTGCTAGAGGTAGCGGCGCCGGCTCACTTATCTGCCACCTACTTGGTATCTCAGAGGTGGAGCCAATCTCAAATGGATTGTTAATGGAGCGATTTTGTTCGATCGAGCGAAATGAGTTACCAGATATCGATATTGATGTGGAGTCAGATCGAAGGTATGAGATCTATGACTTAATCTTTAAAAAGTATGGTGATGCTAATTGGCAAAGTGAGGTTAATAAATCACGGTGTGCCACGGTGGCGATGGTGGAGCGCTATCGCGCTCGCCATGCCATCAGAGATGCTGGTGCTGCCTTAGGGGCAGATCGAATGCAAATAGATCTATTAGCAAAATCAATGCCCCATATAAGTGCGCGCAATATTGCAGCTGCTATCAAAGAGTTTCCAGAGCTAAGAAGACTAGATCTATCATCACCGCTAATTAAGACCACCATAAAGCTAGCCATGCGCTTAGATAAATTACCAAGGCACTTAGCCATGCATCCATGTGCGGTGGCGATCTCAGATATTAGATTGCAGGATTTTTCACCCATCATGATAAATCAAAGTAATTACCCCATGCTTACCTTTGATAAGGATGATGTGGAGGATATTGGTCTACTTAAATTAGATGTACTGGGAGTAAGGATGCAATCAGCAATTGCTTACACCCTAAAGGAGATTGAGCGGGTAGAGGAGGATAAGTTAAATATTAATAAAATCCCACTAGATGATAAGTTAACCTTTGATCTAGTTAAATCCACTAGAACTATTGGTTTATTTCAAGTTGAAAGTCCAGGGCAGCGGGAGCTAGTTGGTAAGTTAGTACCAAATCAATTTAGTGATTTAGTCATTGGAATCTCACTGTTTAGACCAGGACCGATTAAATCGGAGATGATCTCACCATTTTTAAATAGCCGAGATGGCTTAAGTGCGCCCACCTTTATCCATGCAGATCTAGTTGAAGTTTTAGCTCAAACCCAAGGGGTAGTAGTTTTTCATGAACAGGTAATTCAAATTATTGCCATTATTACTGGTGCTACCTATGGCCGGGCCGATCAGATGCGACGTAATTTAGGTAATCCAGATAGCGCGCAAGCTGAGTGTGATTGGTTTTATTTAGCAGCTGCTAAACGTGGTTATAGCAAAGCAGTTGTTGATAAGTGTTGGCGCATCTTGGCAGATTTTGCCTCCTTTGGTTTTTGTAAGGCGCACGCCTCTGCCTTTGCCCTTACTACCTATCAATCGGCATACCTTAAGACTCATCACAGCGCAGCATTTTTAGCATCGGTGTTAACCCATGAACCTGGGATGTATCCAAAGCGATTAATAATTGATGAGGCTAGGCAGTGGGGGATAAAGATCCTGCCAATTGATATCAATAAATCAGATCAGGGTTACCTAGTAGAAAAGGTAGCTGCTAGTAGTAATACCTATTTATATACCGCACCAAATACTAAAAGTAGTGGTGAGGTATTAACCCTGCCAGATGCAACTGGTTATGGCATTCGAGTTGGCCTTGCTGATATCGCTGGTATCTCTAGTGCTGAGATTAAATCAATAATTAATAACCGCCCATATACCGATCTAGCAGATTTTACCTATCGCTCTGGATCATTTTGGCCAACTACCCAAGTGTTAGTTGAGATTGGCGCCTTTGATCAATTACATAATATTAATAAGGGCAGTAAATTAAATCGACGAGATCTTTATATTCACCTACAGGAGTTAAAACAGCTAAATGCTGGCAAAAGTCATAAGGGACAGCTATCACTAGATCTTTCCCCAGGTGAAATAGATAGTTTAGGTCTACCTGATGTTACGCAAGGTGAGCAGATAAAAAGTGAGTTAGAAAATCTTGGGCTAGATTTAAGCCAGCACCTACTAACCCCATACGCCCACTTTTTAAATGAGCTAAAGGTTTATAAATCAAGTGATTTAATAAAATTAAGATCAAATCAAGAGGTATTAGTAGTAGGTGTAAAGGTGGCGCTGCAGTCGCCACCAATTAGAAGTGGCAAACGAGTCTTATTCTTAACATTAGATGATGGTTATGGCTGCAATGACTTATCTTTCTTTGAGGATAGCCAGCAAAGTTATGCTCATATTATTAAGAGCTCTAATTTAATTATTGCCAAAGGTTTCATTAGAAGAACAGGGGCTAGAGGGGTTTCAATTAGGGCAACTGCTGCCTGGGGGTTAGAAGAGTTTTATCAAAGTTGGCTAGAAAAACAGCAATAATTAGGCATAAGTGATCAAAACGCAGATAAATGAGCGTAACGCGTAGGCAAGTTCACAGAATCTTCACCTAAATCGAGTTCGGAATGACAGGGATAGCAGGTAAATAACTCTAAACTTTTCCTACGCCATGGATCAGCCAAAGGTCCAATAAGTTAAGGGGAGAGTAAATATGAATGAAGAAGAGTTAATTGAAACCTGGAATAAGCAAAGAGGGCAAATTATCTCTGCCCAAATGCAGCCGATATTGGTTTTAATCGCAACCTTTGTACTATCTGCACTAGGTTACTTTGATAAAGCAACTGATGAGGCTAAGTACTTTGCAATAGTAGTAGTTGCAATAACTGGAATTTTAACTACCTTAAATCAATACGCAGCTATCCGTGAGGGTGAAGCAGTTTGTGATGATCTAGCAAAGATCGCAAAGAAGAGCGCGCTGGCAAGCAAAATTGCTGGCTCAAAATCATTTGTCTCTGCCACTGCAGCTTTGATCGTAGTGCTAGATGTTGTGGTATTTGTAGTTGCATACCTTGCCATCGTTGGTATGTAATTAAGCAATGAAAGAGGTTTTACTTACATTAGCACCTCTAGTGATTTTGCTAGGGGTGTTTTTGTACAAGTATGAAAAGCCAAAGCCACCAAAAAATAAGAGCACTGGCCGCGGCGGCGATTTCGCTGAGTAATTAAATTCGCTAATTAACTTTAAGTAATTAATGCCAGCACCAATTGTTATCTATGATGGTGATTGTAAATTTTGCTTGCAATGCATCAATTGGGTAAGTAAAAAACTTGATATCAGCGCAATTGCCTTTCAAAGAGCTGATTTAGCTAAGTATGGTTTAACTTTAGAAGTGTGTCGCCAGCAGGTATTTGTCATTGATGGTGATAAAAAGTATGGCGCAATAGATGCGGTGATTTTCTTGCTAAAAAAACGGGGCAATAAGCTACTTTCTTTATCTTTAAAAATTCTTGGCCCACTTAGCAGGTGGGGATACTTTTGGGTGGCCTCCCATAGGAGCTCGCTAATTGTGCGCTTAATTGGCAAGATTCTCTCCCGCTTAAGTAAATAATATGGGGTGTCTAACCAATTGGTATTTAGCTTTGCCCGTAACATTTAAGGTATGAAAAAAGAACAAAAACCAGCTCAAATTGAAACCTCAATTCTGCCCATTAAGTATGTGGATTTAATTGAAGATGTATTTCACGCCATCTTGGCGATTGCATTATTTATCATCGGCATTGGTGCCTTCTTCTACTCAATTAAGCGCTTAATTGAAACTGCGCCCTTTTTTCCAAATGGCATGATTCAAGGTGTTAATGACATTTTATTTATTGTAATTATTTTAGAGATCCTGCGCACAGTAATCTCGCGGTTTACCGATGGCGTATATCAATTAGATAAGTTTTTAATTATTGGCGTAATTGCGGCAGTTCGGCATATTTTAACGGTTGGTGCATCCCTTACCTTGACCGCCTCTAAATCAGATGAGGCCTTTAGAAGAGCTTTATATGAGTTGGGTTTAAATGCCTTAGTGGTGGTCGCCTTAGTCTTTGCTATCTTCTTATCGAAATCAGCTCACCGAGATAAGAGCTAATTTAACTTAGCGTAGCTTGCACTTAGGTAGCTAGCGATAATTACCCAGATTTGGTAGGGCAGTGTGGCAATAAATACTCCAACTGATGCTTGATATATAAAAAAGAGCATTGGGATGGTAAGAATTGCTGTTGCTACCAAGGCAGCAGAGGCAAGGCTTAAATTGTGTGGCCCATAAAATTGGTATGACCAGGTAAGTGCGCAAAATATCGAGAGGGCAAAGATACTCAAATAAGCAATAGTTTTAGGGGTACTTAACTGATTAGCAACGCTG
>Ga0194111_10009333_pt1 | contig 10695 bp, 19 predicted proteins | sample TA2KigC300mmetaG_FD_146194 | JGI IMG/M metagenome (GOLD analysis project Ga0194111, IMG submission 146194) | Freshwater microbial communities from Lake Tanganyika, Tanzania - TA2015033 Kigoma Deep Cast 300m | ecosystem: Environmental > Aquatic > Freshwater > Lake | place: Tanzania: Lake... | reverse complement strand
TGCCCTGCCCGACTTCCTTGAGAAGCTCCTGCGCCGCTTTCGCCGCGTCTTCGTCGCTTGTGACCCTCGGCTTCGCACCGTTGGTCTCAATCGCCTCTGATGGCAGGAGGCCCGTCCAAGTGGCGTCTTCTTTCACCTCGTTCCCCTCGGTGTCCTTAAGAAACCCCTCACCGTTCGGGTTCCTCACGCGCCTCTTGTACCCCAAGTCAATCGTCACCTGTTGGAGCTTGACCCGTTTCCCCGCGCAGTCATCCTTTGCAAGGTCAATGCCGAGATCGGCATACGCCTTGTTGATGACCCACCAGGTCTGCCCCTTCCGTGGAGCCGCCCCGTCGGGTGAGTAGTAGTAATACACATCCCGCTTGTCGAGGCTCGGTACGAAGTCTCCGTCCGTCTTGATGTCCGACAGGTCGTGGAACGGAACCACCGCGGAGTAACCCCCACGCTGATTCGCCACCATCCTCGCCGGTTCGGTGATCGTCCCCGTCATCTCCACGATTTCAGGAAACCCACTCGGGGCCACACTCTCATCTGTCAAAACCCTACCCGTTTGCGTCGTCATCGGACTTTTCCTCTTCCCTCAACGTTTTCATTGCTTTCATAATGTCATCTGCTGATACGGTTTGGAGCTTCTGAGGGATTTCTTCCTCAGCAAACTTCAGTTGGTTCCCCGACCGCTCCACGGGTCGGCTTGACTCGTTTGGTTTGATCATTTCCTCCACTTCATGCCCCTTTGCTACACGAGATTCCCCCACCGCGGGGAACCCCAAAGCAGAAAGCTCTTTGTCCGTAATGTCGATGTGGTCTTCCGGGGCCGGGCGTTCTTTCATCCGTTGCTTGAAGAATTCAACCACTTCAAGCGATGGGTACTTCTCCCTCACCCACTCCGCTGATGTAACCGTCTTCACATCTTCCCAATCCACATCGAGCGTAGGATCATACTTCATCACCCCTCTCACTTCGAGCCTGTATACAACACCCCCACGCTCTCTGAAAAACGTCGGACGCCACACTGGTGGCCTCTTGCTCGGCGCGGGACTATACATGTGATACGTCACAATGACGTCCGGCGGCAGCGGCACCCTCGTTGGACTCACGTCCTTCGGGGGTGGCCCCATCGGATCGGCACTACCCGTTGGTTTCGTCGCCACAATTACCTCCGATACCCCAAGTTGACACTGATCGTCTCCCTATCTTACCAGCTTATTCCCCGGTGTCAACACTTATCACCGTCACCCCTCCAGTCTGTCGATCCCACGCCAGAAATCCCTCCGCTTCAAGTTCACTCAACCGGCGATATACCGTTCGAGCGGATGTTTTGTATTCCTTCATCGCCTTGATCAGAGTGTCCGTTGAAGTCGCGGGATACCGTTCCAAGAACTTCCTCACCTCGTAATAATTCAACGGTTTGACCTTCTTCGCCGCGACGAGCAATCCCGTATCCACGTCGAAGTCGATATCAAACGGGTCAACCCCTTGGTGCCGACTTCGAGACTTGTCAGGCTCAAAGCTAGCGGGGTGCCCGTGACGTTGTTTCCTAAACCTCCATATCTGATCTGCTGCCGCCTTGATTACGATGCTGCCGAATATCGAATCCCCTCCTTCCTCGATGATATTTCCCCTGAAGTCCCTTCTCGCTCGATGCTCATGGTGCAATACCACCATGGCCAGGCCCGTCGTCTCCAGCCTTACCTCGCGCAACAGGGCGAACGCCCGACCCATCGTCTCGTCGTCCGTCATCTTCCCGTAGAACGAGCTGTAAAGGCTGTCGAGGAACATCACATCAACCCCCTCGACGCGTTGCTTCAACTCTCGTATGTGATTCGGTTCAAACAAATTCAAGCTCGGGGGTAACCAATACTGCCACGAAGCATTCGCCGCGTGATACGCTTCATACGCGGGCTTGATACGTTCGATCAAATCACTCCGACTTCCCTCCGATTGCACGTACAACACCCTTCGGGGCTTCGGCACGATAAGGTGATTGCCCCATGCCCGCCCCGAAGACACCGCCACGCTCAACTGCCCGGCCATGTAGGACTTCCCACTCTCCGGCTCTCCGAACAACACCGCCAGTTGATGCGCGTACAGCAGCCCCTCCACGTAACACTCCGGTTCGGGGATGTTCGCGTATATCAGTTCGTGGATGCCGCCTTCATACGCTTCTTTTAACGGCCTTGTCATTCAGGGTTCGCCAAGTTATACCGCAGTACGTCCGACATGCATGGTTCGACTACGCCGAACGGACAGATACCGCACTCCCACGCCCCGCGTCGAGTATCCACTCCCGGCAACGTTCCATCCCTCAACGCTGCTCGTCGCCTTTCCCTGCGCTCCGACAACGCCCCCCAATTTCGCTCTATCCTCTCCTTTGTCGCCTCGACGGTGAACCCCTCGGCTTCTCCAGACACCACCCATAGATGTTCAAGGTGATACTCCGTCAACCCCTCAAGTTTCATCACCCCCAATATGTACGCCCACCACTCCGATCTATCCCGCATCAGAACGTCCTCAACCGACATGCCTGCCGCGCGGTCGTCCTTCTTCAATGGAGACCTTCGACTCGTCTTCACTTCAACGAATCCGATACCTTCGAGGTTCGGGCCATCGGGTGAATACATCAACTGATACTTCTCAGACCACCGCGCTTCTTCCACGTCCCCCAACAGCGCGTGTTGAAACCCATACCCCACCCCAAACATCACGATGTGATCTGCTGTCAACGGTTCATGGGGGTCTCCCGACTCGGCGATGATCTTCTCCAACCGTCGTCGCTTCAACACCGACTTCCTGAGACACATAATGTCATCGCTCAGATGGTCGGCGATCTTCCCCGTCTTATCAAACAACTCCCTCTGTGCGCTCAACGCCGCCGCTGCCCGACGCATGACTTCGTTGTGAACCCTTGAATCTCGCCTCAACGTAATCCCATCCACCACAGCAGGGCGGAAGTCCGCATCATCTATCCCCATATCTTTTCCCTCTTAAGGATTAATCCTCAACTTAAAATGACGACCGCGGGAGCAGCCGCGTTGGGGCCACTTCACGAGCGGATGAGGGAGGTCTACAGCCAACTTCCCACTGACAGCCTGTCAGACTCGTTGCGCTGATCGCCCCGCGGTCGGGTGCATCGATTCGAGTGATGGTCGGCTCGAATCGGGGCTTGAAATCACTCCTTATAACCACTCCATCTTCACCCAACTACCCAAGGTCGGACTCAACCTCCCCACTGTTCTGCCATCGCGTCGGCGATGCCTTGATATGTCCGACTCCGAATCTTCCAACGATCTTCAGTTGGCGGTAGTCGGTTCTGACCATTGTTAGTTTGATTGCCCCATCGCTTCAGTCCGTTGACGATTCGAGGGGCCACCAAAACAGTTGGCCGCAACAACGGCAAACCCTTCAGCCACAGGCAAGTCGCCTTGCTAGCATCTTCGCCGAACATCCATGGCTGGATGATTTGCGACGGTTTCATCCTCGCCGACACTGAACCGATGGGGTTCTCCACACAGATGCGATCAATCGCCGCAGACCATAGCTCATTCAGAAATAACAACGCATCTTCTCTAGCCTTACGGCGTTCGGCCCCAAATAACGTTCCCGGCTTCAAGCGCTGGTGATACCCAACCCCCGGATAACGGTTGAAGTCAGGGTTCTTAAACGCCCACTCCGCCGAATTAGTCAAGTACGTACAGTCAGGGTGAGCGATCATCAAGTCCCATTCATATCCGAGTAAGTCCCGAACGTCGCCCTGATAGTGCGGCCCCGGACGTTCAGACGGAATCAAATCGCACGACATCGCATCATGCCCACGAGACCTGAAAGCGTCACGAACAACACCGGAGAACTCACAGGCGACCAACACCTTCACCTCTTCTCTTTCCTATCCATCCTCGTCAGCGCAATCGCCGTTCGGTCACACAACCGCTCCAACGCGATGCGCCAATTCTCTTGCACTTCATCCTTCATAACCCCATCCCCCAGCAACCGATCCGTCATCTCATCAATCCGCCCCTTTAACTCACTCGTCGCCACATGCATCAACTCATGCAACATCACCATCTCTAAATCCATCGGCCCGAGATCGAACTCCCACCTCTCTTCTAACTTTTCGCTTACCACAATCCTCGCTTGAAGCGAAGTCACATTCGTCACCGACAACGCCGCCGCGTCGGGTTCGACCTTACCCGTTTCGACGATGATGTGGTAGTCGCTCAGTCCCAACGCCCCCGACCACTTCTCAACAAATCCTCTTGCGCGTTCTTGAAGGCTCCCTCTCGATTTACGACTAATTCCCACCCGCACTGAAGGCATGTCATCTCCCTCTCTTTCAAATCAAACACAACGTCCCCCTTACATCGGGGGCATCGACGAAAGTAAATCTTCGTGCCTTCCACGGTAACCTTTCTCCTGGCCCAAAGTCAACACTGTATTTCGTAGCTTCATCAAATCACCTTCGCTATAATGTCTTACATGACAACTCAATCACTTGCTAGCGCTCACTTCACCCCCTCCCAACTCTCGTTCCTTCGAGTTCGACCCGATCTCCCCAGCGACGCAGAGGCGGCGAGACGCGTCGGCGTTACTTCCTTCACCGTCAGCAAGTGGAAGAAGATTTCCCCCCACTTCGCCGCTGAATACAAACGTATCATGTCCGAAGTCTCCACCGCCGTGGAGAGCTTCGACGCCGACACATACATCGAACGCCGCCTTGTTCCAATGGCTGCGAAGCGGATGGAAGAAATCCTCGCCAGCCCCGTCACCGAGAACAGCACCGCCGCGGATAAAGCCGTCACTCGCAACGTTGCGAAGGACGTCCTCGAAGGCAGGGGCTACCTCGGCGTCGCCCCGGAGAATCCTCTCCGTATTGACGTGCTTATCGGGGAGTTCATCCAGCAGAAGTTGGAGTATCGCCCGGCGTGGTTGGACGCCATACCCAAACCCCTGCCTCATCCGAAGAAGTAACGACATGAGGATTAATCCTCAATCAGATACTGAGCTTCGATTAAGTCCGCTATGAGACCAAACGAATTATCAACGTCATCATTAATTTCGGCGAGAGTCCTGTTTAAGTCAGGGTTGTTGTAGTCATCGAGCTTAAACCTATACGCGTCTGGCCTTTCCCTGCCCCTCAACCCTGCTCGATCTACGAGGCCATATCGTTCAATAAGCGGGTTAGATTCGTGTATCCCCAGCCAATCTTGCACCGCCTCGGGAAGTTCCAAATGATCCCCGTCATACGATACGTCCCATACCCCATCATGGGGGAGAGGGGTGAAACCCACATCTAACATCACCCCTTCTCGCTCCGCCAAATCGCACGCTACACCCAAGCAACAAAACCTATCTTCGGATGGGGATAGTTCTCTCCCTTGTGTGACGCGAAGGGCACCCTTACCTTGCTTGTAATTGCCCGACCTTAACGCTTCGACCCACTTCTTCACAGCTTCTTTGTTAGCCATCCAAGAACTGCCTTTCAATCATATCCGAGATTTCATTGAAGTCCGCCCCCGCGATGTCATTGATGAACGATAAAGACTGATACCCCTCCATCGTATCTGCGTTTCGCCGGTCGAGGACGTAGGGATTGTTATTCCTCAGACCGAGCCACTTCTGAACCGACGGCGGGAGAGTCGTACTCGTCCCGTCATACCACTGGATATCATCACCTACTTCACCCCCTCCCAACTCTTTCTTCATATCCACCGCCACTCCATTCTTCATCGCCACCTCGCACGCCACCCCGAGACAACAGAACAACGACTGGCCACGCTTATTCTTTCGGTTAAGGTACCCCTTCCCTTGACGGTATTCTCCAGACCGCAACGCCTCGACCCACTTCTCTATCGAATCCTTGTTAGGCATTGAGCCACTCCTTCTCAATCGCATCAGCGATCTCATTAAATGAAACCCCATCATCATTAAGCCCCGACAACAACTCTGCCGAATTCTTCTTACCTACGTGGGGATTTTCGCTATACAAACCAAGCCACTTCCTCACCGCATCGGGGAGAAAAATACTCTCCCCGTTGTAAAACACCAGACTCCAATTCGAGTCATTCGGGTTTCGTTCCGCCCACTTCTCACTCGGATACTCGCTCACATCGAAACGTTGACGATCCAAACGCCGAATCTTCCTTGTCACGGGCACCCCATCTTCAATAGCCAGCAAACACGCAACCCCGAGACAACAGAACTTGTCCCCTTCAGCCGACGTTTCATGGAGAGACCATCGACCTTGAACGAATCTCCCTGACCTCAACGCGTCAACCCACAGTTTGATCGCTCTCTTATTGACCACCTTTTTTCTCCCTTAAAATCTTCATCGCCTCTTCAACGCTGGCTTTCCGTTCCTCCTCATTCCCTTCAAACTCCACCGTGAGGCCGCCCAATCCGACCTCAACGAATATCGCCACCATCCCCGACAGAATCGCCGATACGATTTGATGCGGCACCGTAGCGGGGGAACGTTCCTGGAAATCCTGCACGAACTTCAAACATGTTGGGCTTGCGTCTAACACTTGTTGTAGGTATTCGGTGAATGCTAACGCTTCCTTCTCAGTTGTGAACGAGAACAACTTCAACTGTTCTATCGAACGAAACGGCTCACCGTAAACCTTCAACTTCAACATTGCTCTCTCCTTCCTTTATCAACCGTTCTACTTCAGCTAAGATTTTCTGTTTACTCCCCTTCATTCCTAAACTCCGCCGAATTAACTTCGTCACCCCCTCTTCACTTTTTTTGCCCTTCAATTCCAACTTGATCGCTGCCCGCCACGCGAGCAACTGGTATTGATCGAACCGTTGTTGTTGAGGATTAATACTCAATATCTTCCCCCTCATATCTAATCCGAGAGTCACGCCTCACCGCTTGTTTCCACAGATTGTCGAACTCGCTGTGCATCGAACTCCAATCGGCATCGGGAGACTTCCAAGAAGCGCCGCCATCGCTCGAATACACCGTCTTAGTGCCCGTTGATGTATACGCGGTATACGCGGTATAGGGCAGTACCGGCTTCACCCCCTTATAGGATGAGTTACTGTACCATACCCCATCTGTCCACTCACCATCATCTTCACCGCTTATCCACCACGAGCCATCTTTACGGAGAAATCCAAACCGACTCCCGCTCTCCGTCGCCAACGTATCCATGAGATACCTGAACCCGAGGTTATCAAACAACTTCGGGGACTCTTTCATCATCGGCGCGAGAGCGAACTCACTGAATAACCTCGTGTCACTATACACACCGTCGATCTCGTTCTTCCCCGTATCCGGCGACGCCAGAACCCCATTGTGAGCAAACGCGATATCGTCTGTCACCATAAACGGGTGACAGTTCCCCTTACACACTGTCCCGTGCGTTGCCCACCTTAAGTGAATCAACGCGGGGTAACTACTCAACTTCGTAGCCTGAGCGATCAACCCATCTTGGGTGAATCCCCGAACTATCTTTAACTTACCCTTCTTCGCCCAAGCGATTCCCCATCCGTCCTTGTTCAAGAGAAATCCGTTCTCCAGAGACTTCCGAGGAATACTTACCCCTTCGGGTTTTAGGATTAGTAAACACATATCCCTTTCCTTTCATGAACTCAATGTATCGGCTGTAAGTCGCCCGACGTTCGGGCTGAGATACCCAAAGATTGAACTTAACCCACGTCAACTCCCTCGCTCCCGCTGAATCACAGAAGTATCGCAGCCCGTGAGCAAACTCCAAGTTCGCCCAGAAGTGCAACCGATTCAACGTCCCACGGAATATCCTTAATTCCACCGTTCCTTTCCCCGTGTCAATGTTCAACGCTTGGTATCTATCCCTCGAACGATGCCACCCATCCGTCAACTTCTTCGGCATCCGTCTCGCGTACGTCGATCCATCACGCCCGGCGATATCATTGACGAGTCCGGCGTTGATATCGGAGTTGATGAATACCAACATCTTCCCCACCAAGTAAGGACTGTTGGGCTTAGATATATGGACGTGCATACCGCATCGCCCACTAACCCACGACGTCAATTTATTGGGGATGTGGGATTCGAAGAACTTACGCCATATCCGGCGATGCTCTTCCAAAGTCGCCGGAGCGGTAACGATCTCGAAGCCATTGTCAATCGAACTGTCCTCTTTACAGATGGCGTCCCCATACAAAACGGTTTGAGTATCGGAAGCCAACTGCTGTCTGTCTCTACCCCCCTTCGCTTCAACTTCCAACTCCACGCCGAACCACGTACTATCTGAGGAAGAACCCTTAAAACCGAGTACGCTCGCGTCGGCGTCGTGTTCTCGTATCACGTTATTACAAGTGCAGCAATTTTCGCAGAATTCGCAGTCTCCGCACCAACTGTCACCGTTATCAAGATCGATGACGTCCCCGCACTCGTTACAACTGACGCATTCGCAGCAACTCTCACATGAATTACAGTGGCTGCAAGTATCCCCCACCCGATCACCACAAGACGTACATATCAAGCAGTTGCAACAACCCTCACATCTATCGCACCGATCACAAGGTTGAGTCTCGAAAAAATACTCACAACACCTACGGCATTTCCAACAAAGACACTCATCCTCCGCGTTACGGCAACGGCTACAAAGCCTCTCATCTTCATTGACAGGCTCTTGCTGACGCATTCGCAGCAACCCCGGAGTCGTTGCGGCGTTCAACGCCTCGACTTCTGAAATTGTTAAGAACCGCTGTTCTTCTGGCATCTCACCATTCCTTGAGGATTAATCCTTAATCAAAAACGTCTTCTCTATCACCTCCGCTATATCCCCGAACGACAAGAACTCCCCATCGTTGGCAACCGTAAGAGGACAGCCATTGGGAAACTTGTCGTAATCGACAAAAGGGTTGCGGGACTTCAAGCCCAACCACTTCACCACAGATGGCGGGAGAAAATAAATCTCATCATCGTAAGCCCAACTTTCAATCACATTCCCATGGTCACTGACACGAGTCTCCATCTTCCGCTTCACATCCACACCATTTTCAATCGCCACCTCACACGCGACACCCAAGCAACAGTATTCCGACCGATGCGGAACATCTCGCCTGAGCGCCCCCCTTCCCTGAATAAACCGTCCCGAACGCAACGCGTTGACCCACTTCTGAATAGCCTCTCGATTCGCCATCACCCCACACCTTTCCTTCCTATTGAGGATTAATCCTCAACTAAAACCATCGGCTCACTTGCCGCGGGATGCGCCGGAACCTGGCAGCTCCGACGCATGGCCGCGATCAGCGAACTAGGCGATTCCTTTGAGGATTAATCCTCAACTAACCCCCTCATGAATGCCATGGGCGTATTGAAAGTTTTCGCGGCGGAGAACGACGCCTTTACCTCGCTGTTCTTAACCAACAGCACGTCCCCACCGGATTTGATCGCCACCAGAGGCACGTCCTCGTGGTTCCGCACAAGCACGCCGTCGTAATTGCAAACGCCAATCGGAACGCGAGTCACATCGACCATCGAAACGTAAACGATATCGCCACACTTGGGACAAACCATTGCCGTTATCCTCTTGAGGATTAATCCTCAACTACTTCGCCGCCTTACATCTCGAAGTCATTATCGCTAGTCAGGCTAGCGCCCAAGTAAATGCCTAACACTTTCAGCCAAGAATTGTGGCCATGCTCACACACACCGTCGGGTTCCACGTCGCAGCCATCCGTGGCGGGAACCACCGAGTCCCACAATTCCTCAATCTTCGGCATGGCCATCGTCGCAACGTGACGCTCGCCACGCTTGCGACCACAGCTCACGCACTGGTCAACCTCGACCCGTGCCATGATTCACGTTCCTTGAGGATTAATCCTCAACTAATTTGAGCTAACGTGGGCAACCACCACCAAGCACTGACCACGCCAGATGCTTCCAACCTTCGGCGGTCTTGATCATGAAGTGCCCCATGATGTAGGGGCGATTGCACTTTACGCAAACCATACGCATCTCCTTTGAGGATTAATCCTCAATGAATCAATCCCAACATCGTCTTTTTGCGAGTCCCCCTGCCATGCCAAGACGCGCTCAGCTTGGCATCGCGCGGGTTCGGGCGATCACGCTTGATCTCAACGGTCGAGTCGTAGCTGATCATCTTCAGCTTCATGCCGCCATGAGTCGCGGCATGTTTCACGTCATCGCCCACTACCCCCCGAGCGAAGTAGTGACAAACAAAGCAAGATATGATCAATCTCACCGTCCTCTCTAAGGATTAATCCTCAACTAATTCCACCACTGGCCCCGACTCGGGGATGTTATGGGGGGCACAGTACCCCCTAACTCTATTATACCATATGTTAGCGTACGTGTCAAGTTATGACAAAACGAGTTTTGTCTAACTATTGTGGAACGTGGCAACCACTGACCACTTGTTCCATCCAATCTCTCTCGCCATGCAAGCTCTCTCTCCCGCACCAAGTAAGCTCTCTCACCATGTAAGCTCTCTCTCGGACTGCCAATAGCGGTATCGATTGAGGATTAATCCTCAACGATTCCATCTAAGCTCTCTCACCATCTAAGCTCTCTCTCCAACAACCACGCGACGGTGCGAAAACGATTAGAACAAAAGTTCTACTAGAACAAATGTTCTACTAGAACAAATGTTCTCCCACCTGGGCAAAAGAAAACCCGGGGGCAAGTTTCCAACCTTGCCCCCGGAAGTTTCACCACGCGCGCCAGAGTCGAATCACCTTCTG
>Ga0194111_10009324_pt1 | contig 10700 bp, 9 predicted proteins | sample TA2KigC300mmetaG_FD_146194 | JGI IMG/M metagenome (GOLD analysis project Ga0194111, IMG submission 146194) | Freshwater microbial communities from Lake Tanganyika, Tanzania - TA2015033 Kigoma Deep Cast 300m | ecosystem: Environmental > Aquatic > Freshwater > Lake | place: Tanzania: Lake... | reverse complement strand
GAAGGGCATCCACGTCATCCACTACACTGAGAACGCGGTGGAGGAGGCCGACGTTGCCCGGGCCGAGGACGTAGCCCCCTATGCGCAGAGGCCGGGGGTCACGTGGGTGAACGTGGACGGACTTGGGGATGTAGACCTCATCGCGGGACTTGGCCGGGTCTTCGAGCTTCATCCCCTCGCCCTCGAAGACGTGCTGAACCTCCCCCAGAGGCCGAAGGTGGACGTCTACGACAACCACCTCTACGTCGTGCTCGGCATCCTCCACTACGAGAAGGAGCTGATGAGCGAGCAGGCGAGCATGTTCGTGGGCCGCAACTTCGTCGTGACGTTTCAGGAGGACGTCGGGGACTGCCTCGACCCCATCCGCGAGCGGCTGCGGAAGGGCACGGGCAACCTGCGCCGCCTCGGCGCCGACTACCTGATGCACGCCATCCTCGACGCCATCCTCGACCACTATTTCCCCTACCTCGAGCGCCTGGGCGAGCGGGTGGAGGACCTCGAGGACCGCGTGGTGGGGAGTCCCGAGCGGGGCGCCATCGCGGAGATACACGACCTCAAGCGGCAACTGGTCTACCTCCGCCGCTGCGCCTGGCCGCTGCGGGACGCCGTGGACGCCCTCCTTCGCGGCGACAGCCCCTTCGTCAAGCCCCCCACCCGCCTCTACCTCCGCGACTGCTACGACCACGTCGTCCACATCCTCGACGTGATCCAGACTTACCGCGAAATCGCCTCAAGCCTTGTGGACGTCTACCTCTCCAGCATCAGCAACCGCCTGAACCAGGTGATGAAGGTCCTCACGGTCATCGCCACGATCTTCATGCCCCTCACCTTTCTCGCGGGCGTCTACGGCATGAACTTCCGCCACCTCCCGGAGGTCGAGTGGCATTGGGGCTACCTCGCCTTCTGGCTCGTCATCGTCGGCATCACCCTCTTCATGCTCTGGCTCTTCCGCCGCAAGGGCTGGCTCGGCAAAGGAGATGGCCCGTGAGCGGAGAGTATGGCCCCCAGTCCTAGCGAACCACTCCGGAGCCCCGATAGGGGCGTGCTATAACAGCCCAGGGCGAAGCCCTGGGGGACGGATGCGGTTTGTGGGCCAGCCCTGAAGGGGCGCACTATGCGGGCCCCGCCGCGCATCCTCCAGGCGACGGATTGTACGCCCCTACAGGGCTGAATTGGCTCGCCCAACTCTCCCAGGGCTTCGCCCTGGGCTGTTATAGTACGCTCCATTCGGAGCTTCCGAACCGAGGAGAATCACCAGGATTGGGGGCCATACTAGTGAACGGATCCAGGATGGCTGCCTCGCTGTCAGGTGTGGTATAATCCCGGGCGAAAGGAGCGCCGCTGATGAAGCTCTACTCGTTTCAGATTGTCATCGAGAAGGAGCCTGAAGACGAAGGCTACTTCGCCTATAGCCCGCAGCTCCACGGCTGCTTCAGCAGTGGCAAGACGATCGAGGAGACGAAGGCAAACATCCGGCAGGCCGTCCAACAGCACATCGAGTTCCTCCGCGCCCGCAGCCAAGGGGGTTACGATGAACCTTGAGTGCCTTGCGGTGCTTTTCATGCTCGCAGTCGTCGCTTCGGACGCGCTCGGCGGCGCGGCCGCCTCGCCGGAGGCGGTGAGCCAGGAGCTCGACCGCGCCCCCGCGACGGGCGAGAAGCCCTTCGCCCCGGCCGATGGTAGCGTGGCCGCCCTCAACCCGCCGGCCTTCGTGTGGGTCCCCCTCAAGAAGCGGCCCGCCAGCTATGTCCTGGGTCTCTCGCGTTCCCCTGAGTTCGCCGGCCCGTCAACCCTGGGCTTCGATGCCCCGATCAGCGTCCACACCCCAACGGAGCCGCTCGCTCCGGGCGCGTGGCACTGGCGGGTGGGCGTGCGGCTGTCCGATGGGACGATGGCCTGGGGCAAGACCCGACGCTTCTCCGTGGCAGAGAAAGCCGCCGAATGGCCCTTTCCCAGAATGGATGCTCTTGTTGCGAGAATCCCGAAGTCGCATCCCCGCCTCTTCTTCCCTGGGGCGGAGCTGGCGAAGGCGCGGCAGTTGCGCGAGGGGCCGATGAAGGACGAGTTCGCGCGCCTCCTCCGCGACGCCGAAAAATGCCTAGGCGAGCCGCTCGTGCCCGAGCCCGACTTCCTCCGCAAGACCGGCACCGAACGCGGCAACGAATACGCCGGCATCTTCCGCGCCACGAGGCCGCCGATGGACAAGATGGAGACCTGCGGGCTGGCCTACGCGCTCAGCGGCGAACGCAAGTTCGGCGAAGAGGCCAAGCGCCGACTCCTCCACTTCTTCGCCTGGGACCCCAACGGCTCGACCAGCCTCACGCACAACGACGAGCCGGCCATGTGGGTGATGCAGCGCGGCACGCGAGCCTACGACTGGGCCTACGGCCTCTTCACTCCCGAAGAGCGGGCGAAGATTGAGCCTGTGATGAAGGTCCGCTGCGAGCAGTTCGTCAAGCGCCTCACGGGCATGCCCTTCGAGAGCCGCCCCTACTCCAGCCACCCCGCCCGCGACGTGGGCTTCCTCGGCGAGGCCGCCCTCTGCTTCATCCACGAGTGGCCCGAGGCCCGCGGCTGGCTCGAATACGTCCTGAAAATCTACTGGTCGGTGTTCCCTGCCTGGGCGGGCGATGACGGCGGCTGGCAGGAGGGGCCGGGCTACTGGAGCGCCTACATGAGCTTCGCGCTCCACTTCGCCACCCCGCTCCTGAAGGCCACGGGCGAGAACATCACGCGAAAGCCCTTCTTCCACAACACCCCTTACTACAAGCTCTACACCAACCCGCCGGCGGCCCGAATGTCCCCCTTCGGCGACGGCCAGCACGGCCCCGCCGGCGCCGGCCCGCTCATGTACGCCTTCTCGACCCTGCTCCGCGACCCCTACATCCGCTGGTACGCCGAAGCCCAGAAGTCCGGGCCTGGCAGCGGCGCGATGGGCTTCGCGCTCTTCGACCCCAGCATAGAGGCCAAGCCGCCCGCTGACCTGCCGCAGGCCCGCTGCTTCCCCGGCGCCGGCCTCGTCGCCATGCACACGTCCCTCGCCGACCCGAAGAACGACGCCTGGCTCGCCATGCGCTCAAGTCCCTTCGGCTCGATCAGCCACGGCCACGCCGACCAGAATGCCTTCTGCATTGAGGCATTCGGCGAAGCGCTCGCCATCCCAAGCGGCTACTACCCCTGGTACGGCTCGCCCCACCACGAGAGCTGGACCCGCGAGACCAAGGCCAAGAACTGCATCACCATTGACGGCGGCATCGGCCAGACAAAGCGCTCCTGGGACGCCAATGGCAAGATCGCCCGCTTCGTGACGAACGACAAGTTTGACTACGCCCTCGGCGACGCCACGCCGGCCTACGGCGGTCGCCTCACCAAGTGCCTCCGCCACGTCATCCACCTCCGCCCATCTTCCCCTCTCCCTCGGGGAGAGGGTAGGGTGAGGGCCGCAGGCGACGGCGCATTCGTCATCGTAGACGAACTCGAGGCCCCCAAGCCCGTCACCTTCGAGTGGTGGCTCCACGCCCTGGAGGAGATGAAGGTAGACGAAGCGAAGCGCGAGGTCCTCATCCGCCGGGGCGACGCACGCCTCCTCGTCAACTGGCTTCAGCCCCAGGACCTCGCCTTCGCGCAGACCGACCAGTTCACCCCGCCCCCCGAGGACAAGAAGCCCAACCAGTGGCACCTCACGGCCTCGACGAAGGGAAAGGCACCGGCGGCGACCTTCTTCACCGTCCTTCGTCCCCACCGTGCATCCGAGGAGGGCGAACTGCCCCCTGTGGCTTGGGTCGAGAAGGATGGCGCCCGAGGCGTTGTCCTGAGCGTTGGGGGCGCAGAGCGCCGCGTCGCCCTCGCCGCCGATGTCATTCGCGTAGACGGGGCACTCGTCGCCGAGGCCGCGAAGTAGCGGGCGGCATCAGCCGTTCGGCCCGTGCGGAGCGACGCGGCAGACTTCCTCGATGGACGTCTTGCCCCTGGCGGCCCGCTCCATCGCGTTGATGAGCATGGGCTTCATGCCGGCGGCGAGCGCGGTCTTGCTGATGACGGCAGGTTCAGCTACAGATTGCCTTCAGCGTCATCCCTTGCTTGGGTTTTCGACCATCCGTAGCCGGTCGCGAGCTCTTCGCCGGTCTCGTCATCGTAGATCGTGCATTTGTACGCAATCGTGCCGGTGGACGGCCCCGGCAATAGCGCATCCAGAACGCTGACCATGCCGGCCACATCGGTATCCGTCTCTTCGTACTCGTAGCGATACCCCATTGCCTCTCTCCTCTTCGTGTTGACCAAAGTGAACCTGCGCCATGTCAGGGTGCCAGATTGCACCAGTCGTCAGCGGCTAGGGCCAAACGGCGAGGAGGGCGTCGCCTGAACCCGGCCCTCACTTATCGCCGCCACCCTTCCGCTTCGGGCAACGCATGGCCAGCGCGTCAAGCTGCTCCAACAACTGCTGGAAACGCTCCTCTTCTACTAACTCCACGCGGGAGTCGCAGAACAACACGGTTCGAAGTCTGCGCACGAAGGCGATGCGGTCCCACGCGATCATGGCGTCCGGCGGCAAGTCATCGCGGAACACGCGGTCAGGGTACTTGTCGAAGCAGCTCACGTAGCTGCACTTGAGACCGTTGGGCAACTTGGGAGGGTTCTCGTCCAACGGGGAGACGAATACCGCCCTGTCCGGGACGATTCTCTTATCGAAAAGCTCGCCAAGGCCGGCCGGGTAGAAGCGGTTGCCCCCGACGCTATTCAGGTACTCCGCTACGCCCCTGGAGAGCTGGTTGAGGTTGTTCCTGTTCTCGAGGAGCTGATACTGTTGGCGTGCCGCCACAAGTTCAGGTATGGACACCTTCCAACCCGAGCCTTCCTTCACAAACCTAAACCTCTCCAGTGTTGTCTCCTCCCCGCGGTTTCTCACTTCCATGGTTGCCATTTCGCCGTCTATCCTTGGCTCGCCGAAGATCGGATCCCGGAACGTCTGCTTGACTCGACCCATGATTGCACTCCATTGTTCCTCCGACACCTGCTTCTGCGGGTCGGCTAGGCAGGCGCGCGTGTACTTGTCTAAGCAGGTCAGGAATGCGCGCTTATCGTCCGACCTTGCGGCGCGCAACATACCTTCAAACGCCGCCTTGGGCGTCGGGTAGGCAGAGCCCCAACCGCCGGTAAAGAAGGCGAGCAGCCCAACGAGAGCGCAGGTCGCTGCAACCCCCACCCCAATCGCTACGCTAATCCAAATGCGCCGGGGTGTTCGGAGCGGGACGCCGCGGGTCCGGCCTTGGGGCAATGCCGGAGCCGGTACAACCGGGCCAACCGGCGGCGGCGGAGCCGGTGGTGGGACGGGCACTCTGGGTGTGGGTCTTGCCCCGCTGGTGGCCCCTGCCACGCTCACGGTGCCGCATTGCGAGCATCGCACTCTTCGGCCAACGAGATTGTCGGCGACTTCGTAGGAACCCCCGCACCCTGGACAGGTGTGTGTCATCGCGCGTGTCTCCCGAGCTATGCCGGCTAAGGGATCAAGCCATCCACGCCCGAAGTCAGAAGGATACGGCTATGCAGACGCACACTGCTCCCTTGCTGTCGAACCCGGCTGTCAGCCCCAAGTCAGCGCACTTGCCAGCCCTCCAGCCACCCGCAGCCAGCAAGCGTACCGCGCGCGAATAAGTATAGTATACCCCCCCCTTGTCAAGCGCGATTTGCAGAAAAGCTGGCGTGAGCGGGCGCTGGTTCAAGGCGTGGCGAAATCGGCGCGGAAGCGCTTGAGAACGTCGTCGAGGGGTAGGGTGTGCATACTTGCACACCATCCTCGTTCTCGTTCCGCGTGCAGGTATGCACGCCCTACCATTCAATCCAGACGGAAGTCGGCGCGGAAGCGCTTCAGAACGGCGTCGAGCCCGCCCTTGAGGAAGTAGAGCCGCTGGCGGGTGGTGGCCTTGCCGCCGGCGGGCACATCCACCGTCGAGTCGGTGTGGAGGCAGGTGAAGAGGGTATTGGTGCAGATGGAGAACTGCTTTTCGGCGCCGGCGCGGGCGCTGGCGATGACGAATTGGCCGTCGCGCGAGACGATGGCGAGGACGGCCCAGCGGAGCTCTCCGCCCAGCTCGCTCATCGGGCCGCCGGTGATCCAGCGGACGCACTGGCCGCCGCGCGTGAGGGTGCGCATCGGCACCCACTTGCCGTCGGAGGACAGCGCATAGGTTCGCCGCTGCTCGAGGTCGTAGAACATCGGATGGCTCTGGAGGTTGAAGCAGGAACTCGTGCGGAAGGTGGCCGGCTTGTCGGTGAGGTTCGTTGCGGTGAAGAGCTGCTCGGCGTAGTCGTCGCCGGCGGCGAAGTCGGCGTTGAGGCGGAACTCCTTGAACCGCATCTCGTAGGCGGGCTTCTCCTTGGCCCAGGCCATGTCGGGGGCGTCGCGCCAGGTGAGCGCGCCCTGGCCGTTCCAGACGATGGTCTCGGGGGCGGAGAGGGCGAGGCCCTCGTGGCCGAGGGCAGGCACGCTGATGCCGAGGTGCCGCGCTGCGCCGCCCGCGGGGTGCAACACGACCGGGCCGGAGCGGGCAGCGAGAAGCCGCTCGCGTATTGCTGCGGCCGATGGTGGGTTCTCAGGCGCGGCGGCCTGAACCGCGGGCGGGGCCTTGTCGCCGTCGAGGGCGCAGCGGAAGCCGGTGAAGCTGCTCCGCCAGCCCTCGTGGGCCCACCAACCCGAGGCGGTGCGGAAGTTCACGGGGTCCTCGTGGAACCAGCTCGCGCCCTTCATCAGCTGAAACTGGACGCCGTGGTGTGGCCGCACGTCGGTGACCCATTCGAGTGCCTGGCCCGCGAAGTCCTCGACGCCGGAAGCGGCGCGGCAGCATTCGCCCGAGCCGACGGGGCGGGTGGCGGGCAGCTCCCATAGGACCCGCCCCAGGCGCGGGAGCTTGATGGGGCCGGGCCATTCGTCGCCCCAGGCGAAGGGGCTGCCGCCGACGGCCGCCTCCCACTCCTCGGCAGTGGGGAGCCGCTTCCCCGCCCACTTCGCATAGGCGAGGGCGTCCTTGCCGCTCACGCCCACGACGGGGTGGTTGGCGTATTCTGCCGGGAATGCCTTGCCCCACCAGCCGGGCTGCGGGTGCTTTGCGGCGCGCGCGAAGGCCAGGTATTGGGCGTTGGTGACGGGATAGCGGTCGAGCCAGAAGGCGGCGAGCTTCACGCGGCGTGCCGGCAGGTCGTCGTTGAGCCAGGCGGCGTGGCAGTCGAACTGCGCGGCCAGCTTGGTACGCTGCTCAGGCGTGGTGCCGACCGTGACTTCTGAAGCTGGGATATGGATCATGCCAGCTTGCTCCTTCGTGGCGGCCCCGACAGAGAGCGATGAATCCAGGACTGCCAGCCACAGGGTCATGTTCATGGAGAATGCCTCGCGTGGTGGGGTTCTAGATGACTCGCCACGATTCTCGGGCAATTGCCTCATTGTAGGCGGGGCGTCTCTGCCCCGCGTGGGTTCGATTCGCGGGACAGAGACGTCCCGCCTACAGCCCCTGACCGTCGTTCGCAGCGGTCGCCGGAGAATCGTGGCGAGGTATTTAGGCCTTGCTGCCGTCATAGAGCTTGGGGTCGGGCGGGGCCTGGACGGAGACGCAGACGAGGCCGTTCGGGCCGGCCACGGTGCCGTGGAACTCGCCCTCCGAGACCAGGATGGCGTCGCCCGGCCCGATGGGGAACTCCTTGTCGTCCAGGCGGACCACCCCGCCGCCCTCGAGGACGAAGATGAGGTCCTCGGAGCGCTCGTGGACGTGTTGGGTGAAGGCTACGCCCGCGGGAAACCGCGCGTAGTTGAAGGTCAGGTGCTTCGCGCCGTTGTGCGGGCCGTAGACGTTGCGGGTGTCGCCCTTGCCCATGTTGAAGGGAAGGCCCTCGGTGAACTTCCGGATCTGCATGGAGTTTTCCCCTTTCCAGACGGGGGATGAATGGATGATTGGATGCGTGGATGGATGTCCGAGAGACTGGGCATTCCATTCATCCATTCATCCATTCATGCTCTCCCAGAACCAGCCATCCAACCACCCACCCGACCATCCCCTTTGGTGGCGACGGAATGCCATGATTGGGAGTCGCGGCTCGCTTGTCAAGTTGGCTTGCATTGAGCGCGGCGTTGCGCTATCTTAAATGGTGCCTTGGCGCGCGGGGGAACCCCGAGCCGAACAGGTGCCCCCTCCCCACCATGAAGGCTCACCCCCGCGCGCCGGGCACTAAGCCGCATCCCCTGGCAACCCCGAGAAAAGGCCGTGCTCCTGAGAATCGTGGCGCTCGCGGCCTGTGCCGCGGCAGCGGAGTCCCAACAGTGGGTGGTCCACGGCGACCGCGGGCGCGAGGAGACGGCGCGCGTCGTGGGCGACTTGTTGCCGCGCATCCAGCAGGACCTCGAGCGGCGCCTGGGCCTCGCCCTGCGGGGGCAAGCCGCCGCCGTGCTCTGCGGCTCCGCCGAGGCATTCCGCCGCGCCACGCCGGGCATGGACCATCGCCACACCCTCGGCGTGGCCTTCCCGGCCGACAAGGTGATCTACCTCAACTGCGAGCAGATTGACAAGCAACCGTTCGAGAACGTGGCCATCACCCTGCGCCACGAGGCCAGCCACACCATCGTCGGCGAAGTCGTCCGCCGCGGATACCGCCGCGTGCCCCTCTGGTTCGACGAGGGCGTGGCGGTCTGGACCTCGGGGAAGATCCCGTTCTACGACACAAGCGACTACGACCGCGCGGTTGCGGCTGGGACGCTGTTCCCCCTGGCGGAGCTTGCGGACCGCTTCCCCCTCGACCCCAGGGACCGCGGCATCGCCTACGAGCAGAGCGAGAGCGCGGTGCGTTTCCTCGCGAAGTCGCGCGGCGAGAGCGTGGTGCCGGCCATCCTGGCGGCCGCGGGGCGCGGAGTTGAGTTCGAGGCGGCCTTTCGGGAGGCCGTGGGCCTCGACCTCGCGGCCTTCGAGCGCCAGTGGCTCGCCTCCATCCGCCCGGGCCTCCCCTGGCTGAGCTGGCTCCTCAACGCCGTCTCGCTCTTCAGCATCATGAGCGTCCTGGCGGTCGTCTCTTTCTGGGTCTATCTGCGCCGCCGGCGGCGGAAGTATGAGGAGTGGGAGATGGAGGAACGTCTCGAAGCAAGCGGGGAGAGCCAATGCCTGTGAAAGTGGTGAGAAGCGGCGGATGGCAGCGTGTGAGGCACCTCTGGGGCAAGGTGCGGCGCCTCGGGCTGGGCTTCTTCCGGCCAGGCTACATGGCCCGCAACCTCAAGAGGCGGCGCGGAGAGTGCCGCCGCTGCGGCGTCTGCTGCCATCTAAGCGTCCGGTGCCCCCTGTTCCGCGACCTGGGCGGGCTCACCGAGTGCCGCATCCACGGCTTCCGGCCCCGCAACTGCCGCATCTTCCCCGTGGACGAGCGCGATATTGCGGAGCGCGACACCCTGGCGCCCGACGTCCCCTGCGGCTACCGGTTCGATGGCAGCCCGCAGGACGGGCAGGAGGGAAAGGGAAAGGGAAAGGGAAAGGGAAAGGGAAAGGGAAAGGGAAAGGGAAAGGCAAAGCGAAAGGGAAAGGGAAAGGGAGAGGGAGAGGGAGAGTGAAAGAGTGCCTTTCGGCCTTTCCCCTTCCCTTTCACTTTCCCTTTCACTTTCCCTCTACTTCCCTCCATTCATCCACCCATCCAGTCATCCCCTCCGGCCGCGGCGAATGGCCGCTTTGCAGGTGAGAAGCGATGGCTCCCGGAACCGCCAGCCTGACAGTGTGGCAGCGTCTGAAGCTCCTCTGGGGGCGGCCGCGGCGCTTCTGGCTCAACGTCGTTCGGCCGGGCTACGTGCGGGCCAACCTCGCGCGGCGGCGCGGCGAGTGCCGCCGCTGCGGCGCCTGCTGCCAGATGGGCCTCTACTGCCGGCACCTCAAGTACGGCGCAGGCGACCTCTCCGAGTGCGTCCGCTACACCAAGTGGCGGACCGGCAACTGCCGGAACTTCCCCATTGACGAGCGCGACATCGCCGAGCGCGACATCGTGATGCCCGACAGGCCGTGCGGGTTCCGCTTCGAGCCGAGGCCCAGGTAAGGCGCCAGCGTGACAGCGGGGCCGCGGCGGGTGCGAGACGGGATTGTAGGTGGACGGGTCTTCTCTGGAGCCTGAAAGGCTCGCATGGTAAAGCCCAGGGCAACGCCCTGGGTCCAGGGGCATCCATGGGCAAGCCCTGAAAGGGCGAGATAGAGCGCCGCTATGTCGCCCTTTCAGGGCTGAGCCTAGGGTCGCCACGTTCCCAGGGCGTTGCCCTGGGCTTTACCATGTCGCCCCTACGGGGCTTCGGAATCCGCCTGCAATCCCGGCCCGCACCCGGCCGCGGCTCACGCCTTCCAGAGGCCGTGCAGGTTGCACCACTCGCGCGCGCTCACCTGCTCGGCCAGGACCGGGAAGCAGGCCTCCGGCTTGTCGCTCGGCGCGAGGAACTGCCGGTACTCCTTCCCGTCCGCCATGAGCGCGATCCATTCGATGTAGTGCTGCGGCGTCATCGGGTGCGGCACGCTGCCGACCTTCACCTTGATCCCCTCCGCGGTCCGCTCGATGACCGGCACGTGCTTCTCCCGCGCGGCGTCAACCGTATTCTCCTTGAAGAGCCGCATCGGCTCGCCGCAGCAGACCAGCTCGCCCTCCCCCCCGTCGAGCACCTCGATGATGTTCCCGCAAATGTCGCACTTGTAGACCTCGAG
>Ga0194111_10009312_pt1 | contig 10707 bp, 7 predicted proteins | sample TA2KigC300mmetaG_FD_146194 | JGI IMG/M metagenome (GOLD analysis project Ga0194111, IMG submission 146194) | Freshwater microbial communities from Lake Tanganyika, Tanzania - TA2015033 Kigoma Deep Cast 300m | ecosystem: Environmental > Aquatic > Freshwater > Lake | place: Tanzania: Lake... | reverse complement strand
AGGGTAGAGTTGCTTACCTGAACCGAGGATTTATCCGAGGGTGCCGCCTCTTCAGCTTTTTTCCCGCACCGCGTGAGCGCCTTAGTGTCGCTATCGAGGGACTGGAATGATGAAGCCAGTGCCGCGCTTTGCCGAAGTCTTTCTCCTTATCGGCGAAGGTCACAACAGGCGTTTTCCCCTTGATGTGGTCGAATCCCCGGCCGGCCAGGCCAAGGGGATCATAGATAATTCCTCTGGGCGTCTCCTGTGGGGATGCATGGAAAACTGTGCCCAGGAGGATCATGCATACAGGTATCTGACACCGCAGCAGCGGTTGGGGCTGGGCGCCTCGGTCGCTGGCTGTGGTGTTTTTGGTTTGCCCACTTTGGCCACAATTCACTGGCGATGGTTGTCGGAATACAAACCCGTCAGGAGGAAAGGCAGATGAACGATTGTGACGAGGCCGAACTGCAGAGGCTCACTACGAAATACTGGGACTACCATAAAGATAACTACGACTGGTACATCGCCAATCTGTTGCCAAAGGAAATGGCTTGGGCTGTCTCCAGCAATAGGCTCCCCTCCGAGCAGTGTGAGTTGCTGGTTCTCCTGGTGGGTCATTCCCCGGAACCATTGTTGCAATCCGTCTGGGCATACAAGCCGAAACAGGTGCTCTTGATACTGAACGAATGGTATGGCGGTGGCGCATCTGGAGCGACCTACGGGAAAGAGATCAAGCGGCTCATTGAGTCCTTACCTGTACCTGAGGCATTGCCAAAGACAGTGGAGGTTCTTCAACCACCAGCCATCGTCGAAGCCAGGCCGGAGGCGGTCTTTGAGGCTCTCCTGAGTCGAGTGCCCCAAAGGGAAGGTGTTGTGGTAGACGTCACCGGCGCCAAGAAGAACATGGTTGTTGGAGCCTACGTGTTTGCCGCCTTTGCCAATGTGTCAGTCTCCTATGTGGATTTTGATGATGACAAGTTCGTCAAAGACCGCAGCAGACCTTACGGCTATGCCTGCCAGATTGGCCTGCTGAAGAATCCCTATGAGGTCTTCGCTCTGCGAGACTGGGAGCGAGTTCGAGAGCTATACGAACGCTACCATTTCCGGGAAGCCTGTACTCTCTTGGTCGGCCCTGATGGACAGGGCGGCCCAGCAACAATCCTGCAGGCGATGAAGGAGTACATGCGGCCGGCCATTGATTCCATGACAAAGATGGGGATGGTACTGGCTTGCTATGCGGCTTGGGATTCCGGAGATTTCAACAATGCCAAAGGCAAAGCCGATAGTATCCTTGACCTGTGCCCGCCAACGGTTGTGACCGAATGGGGAGGGAAATGGCTGACTGTGCAAGGGAAAACGCTACACAACCTGCCACAATCATTCTACGATGATACCTCCGGCCTCCGCTCCTACATCTATGACGAGATCAAACGTATTGAGAGACTCATCCGCTACAATGAAGACTACCGCTCGGCTTTTCTGCGGGCTGCTGGCGCCAATGAGGTTTTGATGGTAGCCCGTTTGGTTCGTCTTTTCGCCGATCCTGCTGATAGGGCTGCGTTACTAAAGGCGCTAAACAGGACTCCGTCGGCCAGCAAGCTATTTGATCAACTGCTGAGAGTACCTGGAAGCGAGATCAAAGCCAGAGAGATCTTCAGTTGGGCGCCTGCTGTGGAGACGGTACTTGTAGAGCCGATGAGACATTGGTGGAAAACCACTCGTTTGTTCAATAAAGAGGGTGATTGGAGGACATTCCTGGACAGGCGTAACGATCTGGCACACACTTTTGCCTCAGTGCCAGAGAGTCTGGCCCTGGGTGCTATTGAGTTTGTCAAGGCCAACTTTGAGGACTTCGTAGGGAAACCCATGGAAACGCTAGGGTTCCGAGCCGAGGCATTACCCTGGCCCGACCTCTGCAAGCTGTGCGGCGTGAACGAGTTTCTGCCGCCCAATTTGCGGGAACCGAGAAAGGAGAAGACACCATGAGTTATCTACTAGCCGCAGAGGCCGATCAGATCCAGGACTTCGTCTTCAGGGCCTCACACCTGCGAGAGGTGGTAGGTGGCAGCCAACTGCTGAGCCGGTTCTGCCGGGAGGTTCCCCAACAGTTGTTGCCGCACTTTGGTGGTGATGTCGACAAGGACATCATCATTAGTGATGGCGGGAGCTTCCGCGTACTGTTCAGCAACAGGGAGAAGGCAATCAGCTTTGGCGCAGCACTGGCTGAAATCTATCGCCAGGCCGCCGATGGCACGCTAACGGTAGCTGAGCCCATTCCGGTCAACGGTGACTTTCCTCTCGCCAGCCAAGAGGCGGAGAAGGCTCTGCGCCAAGCTAAGCGAGACCGCCATGGTGGGGTGACTACACCTCATGTGCCATACGTGGCCTTTTGTGCCTCGTGTGGAGTGGGGCTGACGGTCCGGCATGGCAAACGGCATGATGATGATCCAAGGGCAACGAGCCTCTGCAAAGCATGCCAGAACAAAGCTACCGAGGCAGATGTCAACCGCTTAGGTGACTTCCTCACGCCTTTCCTGGAGCAGGTTGCCCCCTCTACGCCACTTCAGGAACTTGATCTGCCCTGGCAGGCAGAGGGCGTAACTGGCAGCGAACAAGGCTACGATCCCAGAAACTATGTAGCCTATCTGGTTGCCGATGGCAACGATATGGGCAAGGTCTTTGACGGGTGCAACGAGAAGCAGATGCGCCAGCTCTCCCAGGGCATAACGCAGATCGTGTACCAGGGTCTGGCCGCCGTCGCTACCAGGATCATGCGCTGGGCACAGCCACAGCGGCAGCGTTTCGTACCCGTCTTGCCTCTTATCATAGGCGGCGACGACCTCTTTGCCCTGCTTCCCGCGCCCTGGGCCTTAGATGCGGCCCGGTGCTTCAGCCAGGTCTGGGAAGATGAGATGGGTAAGCTGGTCAAGAGTGTGGGGCTTGTACCTGTGCCGACCATCAGTACCGCCGTTGTGGTCTGCAAGGCCAACTACCCATACTTCCTGGCGCACCAGGCGGCCGCCGAGCGTCTGGAGCAGGTTAAGCAGGTCAGCAAGGCTCTGGCTAGCAGGCATAGCCAAAACCTGTCGGCTATGGATTTTGAACTCATCATCGGCAGCCAGTTGGTGAGTGCACCAGGAGAGTCCCGCTTCCAGGACACGCTTCGTCCCTACTGGATCAAAGATGTGGTGCCCCGGGGATGGGGCTTGCCGCTATCGGCTCTGCTAGAACAACGTCTGGATCTCCAGCACTTGCCCAACAAACGCCGCTCTCAGTTGCGAACCCATTTTGGGCAATTGCCGTCGTTGAACGCCGAAGAGCTACCAACGTGGTCAGGTAAACTAGAGCGTCTGCTGGGCCGGATCGGCCGAGAAGAGGTACAGCGCACCGCCACAGAGACGGCATTGGAGAAACTGGGCGGGCCTGAGGCGCAGCGTTACCTTTACGCAGTAGAACGCATCAGTGACAAGGAATACTGGCAAGGCCACGGCCTGCCGGATCTGTTGGATGCTTGGGATTTTGCACGCAAATTGGACGAATCACCCAAGTCCTACGAGGAGGTGTGAAATGGGTCTGAAGTTGGTCTTTAAGATCGAGCTGGACAGCGATTACCACGTCAGCGCTGGGCATGGTCTGGGTGCTACCGTGGACTCTGCTCTGTTACGCGACGCCGATGGCGTTCCCGTCCTGCGTGGCACAACGCTCAACGGCCTGCTACGCGATGGACTGTGGCAACTCTTGCAATGGGAACCGCTGCATCACTACCGGTACTGCAAGGCATCTGGGAAGCCTGAGGGCGACGAGTACTGCGGGCAATATCATCCAGAACAACAGGACTGTCCGCTCTGTCGGCTATTCGGTGCACCACGACATCACAAGCCTTGGCAGATCAGGTCGGCCAGGCCGGTAGGGTTGGAGAGACCAGCCGGCAAGAAGTGGAAAGCCGGAGAGGAGGGGGCACAGGCAGTACAACGGGTACGCGTGAGTCCTCGCACAAGACGTGCCGAGCCGCGCAAGCTGTTCTCGCAAGAAGACGGCGACGCCCGGCTGACCTTCCACTTTACAGCCACCTGCACAGCAGATGGTGAGGGTGCACTGGATGAGGCCGCCCTGCTGGTGGCTGCGGCCCGCAACGTGCGCCAACTGGGCCGTTCCCGCCGCCGGGGTCAGGGTGAGTGCCTGTTCACTTTGGAACAGATAAAAGGCCTGGGGGCTGATCACCCTGCACAGGGGGAATCGGCTCAAGATTGGCTGCTGTCCCGCTTTGAAAGCCACTGGCTCAAAGGTTCACCGGCTGCCTTGGGCACAGAGAGGCGGCCCTTCTCTGTGTCCGCAGGCGAGGCAAAGGATGATCAACCAGTGCGGTTGCTATTGATTGTCCGGACCGATGAGCCGCTCTTGGTCGCCAGGCGATCGGAGGCCGGAAAACAGTATGAGACCATGCCATTGATTACGGGGCAAACCTTGCGCGGTGCTCTGGCCTGGGTGGCCGCCCAACACTATGACCTGAGTCATGGGCCAGGAGAAGCACTCAGCGAGGTCTATCGGGCCTTTGTGGAGGTCTTCCTGCGCCAGGCTGCGCGTTTCCCAGTGCTCTACCCCGCACTCTACACCGGCTCAACCCTTTCACCCGCTATCCCAGCGCCGCGCAACTGGCTTACCTGCAAGAACTTCCCCGGCTTGCCGGCCACGGGGCACGGCTTGTTCGGGGGACTTGTACAATCACCCGACGACTGCCCACAGTGTGGAGCGCCACTGAAACCAGTGGAAGGCTTTGCGGTGCTTAGCGCCGCGCCGCTTCTTTGGCACCACCAGGACTTTGTGGTTAAGCCCAAGTCGCGGAGCGAGTTGCACATTCGCATCCAACCAGAAAGCGGCCTGGTGGTGGAGGGAGACCTGTTTGGCTATGCAGCCCTGGATACCGGCCAGTATTTCCTAGGTGAGTTGATCTGCCAGAACCAGGTTGCTTGGGAAAAGCTAAAGGAGCTGGCCGACCTCGCCGAGGAAGAACCTATCCCTCTGAAGTTGGGTAGAGCAGCCCGGCAGGGCTATGGCCATGTGACTGCCTGGCTGAAAAGGCTTGATAGTGCTGATCCTCTGGCCTGGATCCCCCAGCCTATCGAACAACGCGTCCAGAGCCCTAACGATATCGTTCTTACACTGCTCACAGATACCATCGTCACGGACGCCTGGGGACGGTTTCCCCTGGGGTTTACCAGCGCTTGGCTGACCGAGGCGTTAGGTCTGCAAGTGGAAATCATCCCAGGAACAGTAGCGGCTCGTACGCGGCCGATTGATAGCTTCAACGTGTATCTGGGAATGCCCAGGTGGCGGGACATTGCCCTGGAGGCTGGTTCAGCCGTCCGACTGAAGGTGCTCAGCCCACCAGTGGACTGGCTGGAGAAGCTGAGAGCTCTGGAATATCAGGGCATTGGTCTGCGTCGCGGGGAAGGCTTTGGTCAGATAGCCTTCAACCATCCGGTGTATACTCAATGCCGGGGCATTACCAGAAGCGATGTCTTGCTTAACCCCAAAATGCGCTTGCACAGCGGTGAGCATGACTTGGACGCAGAAAGCGCCTTCCGCAACCGATGGACCCAGAAGCTGGACGAGAAGAACTGGACGGTCTTTGGCCAATCCAAACTGGCCCAGTCTTACATGGCCTTGGCCCGCTGGTTGCATGCCCACCAAGGGACGCCTCCAAGCGACCTGCGTGACAAGCTGAATAGCCTGGGTGAACCGGACGCGGCTCTGCAGAACGCCATCAACGCATACAGTGAGGAGTTCGGCAGATACGGAGAACGCAGCAAAGAAAACAAAATCAAAGGCACACCGGGGCTGCAGTTGGTTAACACGTTGCTCGGAGAATTGGGCGCAGAGAACAAGCAGCACTGGCCGACGGGCATCGCCATGCTGGCCGAGCGCGTGGCCAACGCTGCTGAGAAGGGAGGCAAATGATGAGTTATCAAGTGATTGTTGGACAGCTAAAAGCCCGCACAGCAGTGCACATTGGTTCTGGGCAGGAGACGGACACCAGCGACGATCTCATCCGGCGAGATGGGGCCGGGAAGCCCGTTATCCCTGGTACAGCCATTGCCGGAGCATTGCGGGCTTTGCTCACCCGGCTAGGGCCTCGCCTGGGGGCAGGCGAATGTAAGGCCCTGGCAGGGGATGATGGCCTGCCATGTCCGTGCGGCGTGTGCCGACTGATGGGCAACATCAATCCCTCCACTGAGGGGGAGGGAGCAGCCGCCTCAAGGTTGCTGGTCTTCAATGCCGCCTTACACGGTGAAGAATCCCGACCTCCTACTCAGGTGCGCGACGGGGTGGGGATTGACCGGGTATCTGGCGCAGCGGCGCGGGCCGGAGCAGTCAAATTCGACCTGGAGACCCTGCCGGCCGGGACGGTCTTTAATCTGCGCCTGGAGTTGCGCCATACCACCCCTGAAGACGAAGCTCTCCTGGCCGCGGCTCTGGCCGAATGGCAGGCCGGCCGTCTGTGGCTGGGCGGGGACGTGGCCCGTGGCCTGGGTGCCTTTGCGTTGAGCGGATTGAACTTCAAGGCCCTGAACCTGCACAATGTGGCCAACCTGATGACCTTCCTCCGCGCCGAGAAACCGTGGGAGGAGGCCGAAGAGAAAGCGGAGTGGTTAGCCCAATCTTTGGCCCGGCTTGATAAGACGCGGTCTGACAATGAGTACGCTGCTCGCCGTTGGGTGAGTTTCCAGGGCACTCTGCAGGCCGAAGGCCCGCTCTTAACCACCGATACGACGATTGCCGGGCTTTACGGCTTTGATCATGCCCCACTGCTAGCCTCCTTTGATAGCTGGCAGAACCCAGTGCTAACTGGGGCCAGTTTACGCGGTGTGTTGCGCTCGCACGCCGAGCGCATCGCCCGCACCCTGGCGACGCATAACGCCACAAGCAAGGATGCCTTCCTGCGTGCCTGCCCAGCCTGTGATCCGCTGGCGCGGCGGCTGAGCAAGAGTGCGCCGCTGGAAGAGTTGCCAGCCCTGGAGAGTTGCGATAGTCTCCTGTCCTTCCAAGCTGGCAAGAGCGGCAACGATGAGATCGCTCCCGCAGAGCTCTGCCTGGCGTGCCGCCTCTTCGGCAGCACGCGGCGCGGTAGCCGCCTGATCGTGGAAGATGCCCCCTTCATCCCTGAGCAGCCAGGGGCCAAGCCCAAGCTCAAAATGCTGGACTTCCTGGCTATTGACCGCTTCACTGGTGGCGGCAGTGAGGGCCTGAAGTTCGATGCCCTGGTTCTGTGGCAACCGGCTTTCCAACTGCACTTGTACCTGGACGCCCCGGAGCCCTGGGAACTGGGCTGGCTCGCTCTGGTGTTGCGCGATCTGGCTGAAGGCTGGCTTCCGGTGGGCTTTGGGGCGGCTAAGGGCTTCGGCCGGGTGAAGCTGACCAACTGGACGGTGCGCCTGGGTTACCTGCAGCCGTCTGACACATTAGGGACTGTTACCTTGGGGCAAACCAGACCTGATGGCGTTTACACCGTGGTGGAAGGCATCTCCACAGAACCAGGCGGTTGGCTGGATATTGCCGAGGAGTGGGTAGCGGCCTTCAAGACGCAGGTTGCGAACTTCAAACGCCAGCAGCTAACCATACTCCAGGTAGACAGTTACTTCAATGGCCAGGTTGATAGGCTATACCCCAAAACAGCAAAGTTGCACTTCAAAGAGGTGACCCCATGAGTAAGCAAGCTGTAAATTTCCAGCATCTGGTGGACCAGGTGTACGGGCAGGAAGTGGATTCAAAGGCTCTGGCCATTTGGGGAGGTACATGCCCTGAGAGTAAGCTATCCGCCTTCATCCAGGGGTGGGATCTCTCCACAATGCCCTATTGCATCTGGGAGCATGCCAGCGAGATCGTCTTCCAGGAAGGTACACTGCCGGCGGAGGCTGGCCTCTTGGAACGCGGGCGATTGTTCGGCCCGGGTGGTGATCTGAGCCTGCGACGGGACGGCGATGTCTTCCGCTGGCACTTCGTTGGTAGGGCAGGGGCAAAACCACCGGCAGGACCCTATGGAACTCAGGATTTCTGGCAGGCGACAGGTAACGAGGATGCCCGTTTCCATCAAGCCACAGAGACTGCCCAGTTATGGGGTGAACGCAAGGAGGGCTTTGACCTGTGGTTTGAGGATCGGGTGGCTGGAGCCCGCTTGCAGTATCCAACAACGCACACCGGACGGGTGCAGATCCGCTATGCCACATTCAGCCGCGCCGGACGGGTGGAGTTCGTCTGGTTGCGGGAATTGGAGGTCTGCGATGAGTGATGCTTACCGCTTTCTTAACCCCTACAACTTTGTGCGCTACCTGATCACCCCAAGACCTTCCGGTCAAGTACTGGGTGACTGCCCTCCACCACCTCACGACCGCTACGTGGGACTGACCGGGCGGATCACCTGCACGGTGGAGGCCGTTACGCCGCTCTTCATCTCCGACTCCCACGATATCGCCGGTAAGGTCGGCGAGCATCGCAGCTTTCACTTCTTCAAGGTGAATGGCGAACCAGCTCTACCGGCCAGCAGCCTACGGGGGATGTTGCGCTCCGTCTTTGAGGCGGCGACGAACTCATGCTTTGCTGTGTTTGATCACAGTCAGCGCCTAGAGTTCCGAGAGAGGCCTGAGTTTGGCAACAAGGTCAAGACTGGAGCTGGTATTGTTCAGTCTCTCCCTCAGCCAGCCAGTAATGGCCAGCCGGCTAAGGACGGTGAAATACGCTTGTGCCATGTGGCAAAAGCGGGCGCTTATTACGAAGGAGCAGATCAGTGGAAGAACGTACTTGGCCGGAAGCCACAAGGTCAGCCATGGCAGTGCGGCGACAGGGCTATCGCCCGCGCCAAGAGGCTTAGGCAAGGGTACGTGGTGCGTGAGCTGGCGACTTCCCTCGAGCAGCTTCAACCTCTTGGTGAGTATGAAGTATACATCGAGGGCTGGTTGAAAATCGTCGGCAAGGGTGAAGGCACCAGCAAGCGAGCAGAGACATTCTTCCTGGACCCAGCCAAACATGGTGGCCTGGGTGTGGCCCACTTTGGCTATGACGAAATGCAAGAATACAATCTGGTCCTGGCCGGTCAGCTAGATCGCGGCGACTTGCCGACTCCCCCGCAATCACCCCATTTGACCGTCGGTGATCTCGTCTGGACTGAGATTGTGGAAAGGGCAAATCTCAAATGGGCCAAGCGCATAGTGCGGGTGCAAGTACCACGCACGCCATATAAACGCACAGTGGGCGAATTGCTACCGGACCATCTGCATCATTGTGCCGACTACAACACCCTGTGCCCAGCTTGTCGTGTCTTTGGATGGGTTCATGAGGAGGCGGCCAGTTTAGGGAAGAGAGAGCGTGTGGCGTATGCCGGTCGAGTACGCCTCTCCCATGGCCAACTGGTTCACAGTGCGGGCACGGTAGATGATCCAAAGAAAGGTATTCCCCTGGCCATCCTTTCTACACCCAAACCCACAACTACAGCCTTCTATCTTTTGGATACTAACCTCAAGCCAGGCGATGTGACCTACGATACCCGTGATGCCCGGCTGCGGGGGCGGAAAGTCTATCGCCACCAGGGAGAGTGGGAGGATTGGTCGCCGGAGCAACGTCAGGAGGTCCAACGCCCCGGTGGGAACCAGGACGATCAGAATCGTACCGTCTACGGCGTGCTTCAGCCAGGTGCCAAATTCACCTTTGACCTGGAGTTTGAGTGTCTGACCGAGGTTGAACTGGGAGCTCTCTTGTGGACGTTGGAACTGGAGAGCGGCATGTATCACCGGCTGGGTTTTGCCAAGCCCTTGGGCTTTGGCTCCGTCGAGGTTTCCGTGGAGCATGTACAGGTCTTGCAACCCCAGGAGCGGTACACCTCGCTCCGCCGTCCAGAGTGGGGATGGACAACAGACCTGGACCCTGCCAGGTACATCGCTGCCTTCAAGAATGCGCTGCGGCAGGCCTACAACCAGGGCTCCTTTGAGGCGTTGCCCAACGTCTTGGACCTGCGCAAACTGCTCAGCGCCCAAGATGTGCGGCAGATCCACTATCCACGCTCCTCTGAGACGCCCACGGAAGACGGGGAAAACTTCAAATGGTTTGTGGGCAACAAGAGACGCCTGGAGGATACCAAAAAGCCTCCCGCTAGGCGGAGATTACCTGATCCAGAACTGCTGCCCTTACCGCCGGATGACACTGCGGGGTTGAGGCTGATGGATGAGAGAGGAAATCCCCGGTAGGCTGATTCCCGAGGCCAAAATCGTCTGTTGAGCGCTGGAGCGGGGCTTCACGGCAAAGAGCTCTGCTCCAGCGCTGGCAGGGCTGGTACACTCCAGAGGTTCGCTATGGAGAACCAGCTTGGTCGGAGCGACGATTCCCATGCTCATCCTCAACTTCTTCCACTCGCTCACTGCCAGCCACCTGGCACAGACCAGGCGCTGGTGCCGGTGAGCGCAAGTAAAGGCACAGAATGAATAGCCTTGTTCGTCTAGTACGCTCTCACTGGGCGGAGATCCTTGTCAGCGGGGTCTTCCTGCAAAGCCTCATCGCCGCTATCTTCACGTTGAATCCCCGCATCATCCTGATCACGGCCCTGGGAGGACTGGCTATGCTGGTGGTAGTCTTCGGCACTGTGGCCGTGGTGCAACGTCGCCGATCGCCAATGCGGGGCGAGAACACAGCCTTCCAGGTGCCACGCCAGGGGCTGATCTTCACCGTTGGTTATCAATC
>Ga0194111_10009308_pt1 | contig 10709 bp, 9 predicted proteins | sample TA2KigC300mmetaG_FD_146194 | JGI IMG/M metagenome (GOLD analysis project Ga0194111, IMG submission 146194) | Freshwater microbial communities from Lake Tanganyika, Tanzania - TA2015033 Kigoma Deep Cast 300m | ecosystem: Environmental > Aquatic > Freshwater > Lake | place: Tanzania: Lake... | reverse complement strand
GTACTCGAATTTCGTTATGGGAGAAGTAAATATATTCTTCATCCGGGAGATTGTGTCTATTTCGATGCAAACATAAAACATTCAGCAAGGGCGTTGGACGTCAACACTGCACAAGCATTAGTGGTTAAGGTCGAGAAGTAATATACCAGCATAAGTTTGAGGAGGAATTCCAAGTGAGAGAAAGAGAAAAGATTATGCTGATTGGAATCGGGGAACTCGGAGGAATTGTCCTCGAGTATCTTTGCAGGGTTCCCAATATCTGCGAAATCGTCACGGCAGATGCCAACACCGACTGGGGTTTGAGAAAAACGAATAGTGCTATCGAGGGGTCCTCCTATATGGGATTATACCCTACGATTAATTTCTATCCTATCGATGCCCTGAATATAGAGAAAACGGCTGAACTGCTTCGAAAAATTAATCCCACGGTTATATGTAACGGAATGACTTTGCAATCCTGGTGGGTAGTTAATGAGCTGCCTGTCGAGGTCAACGCCAAATTATATAGAGACAAGTGCGCTCTTGGACCTTGGGCAGCTATGCATCTTGCCCTAACTGCCAAGCTGATGAAAGCCGTAAAAATGTCTGGGATTGACACATGTGTTGTAAACACCTCATACCCTGATGCAACCAATCCCAGTCTGGCAAGGGTAGGACTAGCTCCGACCGTTGGCATCGGAAATATGGATTTAGCGGTTCCTTATATCCAAAAAGCCGCATCAGAAATATTAAATGTTCCCATGAGCAATGTAACAATAGAATTGATTGCCCATCATTACCATGCCTATTATTGGTGCCGCTATGGGACGGGATGTGAGGCTCCTTTTTATCTGCGAGTATATATTGGGCAGGAGGATGTAACAGAAAAGTTGGGTGACATAAAAAAGTTCATCGCGGAACTCCCCAAACGGGGGATGAGACCGGCTGGTCGTCATGGTCAGTTTGTGGTAGCCGGTTCCACCCTCAAGAATATCATGGCGATCTTTAATGACTCTGGAGAAATCACCCACGCACCAGGTCCTCAGGGGCTGGAAGGGGGATATCCCGTAAGATTAAGCCGGAAGGGGGCGGAAGTGGTTTTGCCAAAAGGGATGACGCTTGATCAAGCAAGGCAGATCAATCTGGACGCCCAGCAATACGACGGTGTAAAGGAAATTAGAGACAATGGGGATATCGTGGTTACAGATGAGGCCTATATTACCTTTAAAGAGATGCTTAATGTCGATTGCAAGGTGATTACCGTTGAAGACTCCTACGAACAGGCAATGGAACTGAGGAAGAAGTTTCTTGAATTTGCCCGAAAACATGGGGTTAATGTTTGATGTAAGAATAGAACGACAGGTAAATCAATTAACAGTACAAATCCCCCGTCCCAAGCCGGGTGGAGGAGGGGGATAGGAGTCTAAATAATGAAAGGATATTGTGGTAAGCTGCTTCGGGTGAATCTTTCTGATGGTAAAGTGTCAAAAGAGGACATGTCGGAAGACATTCAATTAGGCTTTCTGGGAGGTAGGGGTTTTGCAGCAAAATTGCTCTGGGACGAGGTTAAAAGAGTAGATCCTTTCTCAGAAAAGAACAAAGTTATTTTTTCTACAGGGCCTCTGACGGGGCAGGCTATCCCGAATTCAGGGAAAATGGTCATTGCTTCCAAAAGCCCTCTCACCGGCGGTTATGGAGATGGAAATATTGGAACGATGGCATCTCTGTATCTGCGCAGGGCCGGGTATGATGTCCTTGTGGTAGAAGGGAAATCCAAAGAGCCTTGTTATTTGATGGTCGAAGATGACAAGGTGAGCATTATTCGGGGGTCAGCATTATGGGGTAAAAATACGTTTGAGGCACAGGACATCTTGGAGGAAAAACACGGGAAAAATATTGGAATCCTTCTCATCGGTCCAGGGGGTGAAAAACTAGTTCGTTTTGCTAATGTTATTTCCCAGAAGGGTCGTGCTGGAGGTCGGCCTGGATTGGGTGCAGTGATGGGATCTAAAAATCTGAAGGCAGTTATTGTAAAAGGAAGCGGTACTATTCCAAACTACAATGATAACAAACTTAAGGAGTTGGCAAAAAAGGGATATTCAGAAATCAAGGAGAAGAGGAATTACGATTTCTGGATCAGGCAAGGAACCATGCAGGCCGTTGACTGGTGTAATGAGAATGCCTGTCTTCCCACCCATAATTTCCGAGAGGGGGTTTTTGAATTTTATAAAGAATTAAACGGGGAGATGCTTGAACGTATTAAGACAGGTCGCAAGGGATGCCCGATGTGCAATATGCAGTGCGGGAATATTGTGAATGATTCGAGCAACATGGCATCTGAACTGGATTATGAGAATGTCGCAATGCTAGGGTCGAATATCGGCATGAAAAATCTACGTGAGACAGCGTTGCTAAACAGGATAGCAGACGAACTGGGTTTGGATGCGATATCTCTGGGAAGCTGCCTCGGTTTTGCTATGGAAGCCTCGGAAAAAGGATTAATACCGGAAAAAATTAGATGGGGAGATTTCCAAATTATCAAGGACCTAATCATGGACATTATTAAAGGAGATGGATTTGGAAAGATTATTTCGCAGGGAGTCCGGGCTGCATCGGAAACCATTGGAAAGGATTCATTCCGGTGGGCTATGCATGTAAAGGGGCTCGAGATTTCCGCCTATAACTGCCATGTTTCTCCCGCAATGGCCCTCTCATACTCAACATGTCCTGTCGGAGCGGCCCACAAGGATGCTTGGATCATTGGATGGGAAATTTCCACTGATCGATTTTCTTATGGGAAAGAGAAGGTTGAAAAGCTGATTGAACTTCAAAGAGTCCGGGGTGGTATCCTTGAATGTTTGACAATCTGCCGACTTCCGTTTGTTGAGTTAGATTTTGGCTATCACAAGATCCCCGAGTATATGGAGGCAATTACAGGGAATCGTTTCGACTGGGAAGCTTCTTGTAAGGAAATCGGTGACCGGGTGTACAGTTTGATACGCGCTTACTGGATAAGAGAAAACAATCAATTTAACCGCAAGTGGGATTATCCGCCTGACCGTTGGTTTGAGGAGCCACAGTCCCAGGGAAAGCTGAAAGGGATGACGCTCAGCCGAGAGAAATATGATCAAATGCTTTCATGGTATTATGAACTTCGAAGTTGGGACCAGAAGGGGATGCCTACGGAGGAGACTTTGATAAACCTTGGCCTGAGAGGAGTTTTCCAGGAGATGATGAGTCAACATGGTTGCTGGTGGTCAGACTAAGCAATGTCCACTGGAAAAGCCCACAAGGTTGAGGGACATTTTAGATGCATCTTTTCCAGAGAAGAATGTTATCTTCCTCATAGACCAGAAAGTGGGGAATCTGGATAGCATCATTGAAGATAATAATTCAGTTGTCATCATGCCCATTTTATCTGGTGGGTAATGCCCTTTCCGGTTAGAGATTCCATATATGAGGGGATAGGATCAGTGAGGACATTCTTGACCTACCTGAAGGTCAAGTCCCTGAGGTAATAAATGACTGTCAAATGAAAACCCAATCGATCAAAAGGATGTTTGACTTTCACCCGTTGCTCCAGTTGTCCGCTCGACCTATGCTCCCCCTGATAATCCTTTTGTGGAATTCCAATTTGACTCCGTCAAAACTGCTCCAAAGTTTATGGATCGATTTTGGGAGTGTCAGGAAGGCATTGAATATATTACTCCGAATCAATGTGACCAAGGATTATTGGAGACCATTGTTGCCCCACGAACTTATTCTCGAGAAGCAGTGTCTCCTACGAAAGGAGGTGAAGCGTTCAAAACATATGCCTTCATAAATGGCCCAGTAGCACTAATTGTCAACCTTAACCAAATTGTGAGCAATAGTGTAATGTATGTCTAAATTAAGGCATTACCAATAAAAAAGGAGGAGAAAGCGATGAAAAAAAGTCTAATTTTAATTCTGATCCCTATAATCGTTTTAACAGTAATTGTTTCTGTTGGAAGTGCTCAAGAACGTAAAGTGCTGAGGCTTCTGACATGGGGAAGCTATGCCCAACCTGTTTTAGTTGAGAAATTCAAAAAGGAAACTGGAATAACTGTTGAATTGACAATTAGTAACAATGAGGAAATGATTTCAAAGCTCCGGGCAACAAGAGGCGGTGAGTTTGATCTGGTCCAGCCGAGTATGGACAGAATATCTTCCGTTGCTAAGATGTATGGAATCTATCAACCTGTTGATTACTCAAAAGTGGATGAGAGTCAGATTGAACCGGGCATACTGGCTGCAGCGAAGAAAAATACCCTGGTGGATGGCAAATCTTATGCTGTTCCTTATGTCTACGGAACATTAGGGCTTATTGTCAACAAAGCCAAAGCCCCAGAAGTAAAAGACTACAAGGATGTGCTTGATCCCAAGTACAAAAATCGAGTTAGCTACCAACTCAGGAGACCCACTCTTATGGCTCTGGGATTTTCTTTTGGATATAACCCATTTGATTTATACAATGACAGGGTAGCTTATCAGAAATTCCTTGATCATATGGAAAAGGTACTTATCGAAGGGAAATCGGTTGTAAGGAACTATTGGGAAACCAGTGATGCCCTTACTGAATTGCTTAGAACGGGAGAGATCTGGATCGCATTGGGCTGGGAAAAGGTGGCTTGGAAGTTATATGAAGAAAACCCTCAGGTCGACTACGTAGCTGCCAAAAGTGGTCCCTTGGTATGGCTTGACACTTATGCGATTCCTTCTAAATCTGAAAACTTGGAAGCGGCCTATAAATGGATTAACTTTTGCTTGAAACCGGAAAACGCGGCTATATTAAGCAACATAGTAAAATATAATTCTGCCTCCAAGGATGCGGTTAAGTACATGGATCCTAATGTTTCCGCGAACTATAAAAGGTGTTTTCCACCAGAAGTTATGGCGAATATGCATTGGTTTCCTACCGTCCCCCCGGGACTGGAGGAGATGGAAGGGAAAACCCTGGATAGGGTAAGGGCTTCTAGATAAATAAGATCTGTATTTATGCCGACCGAGTTCCTCTGTCGGCATAAATACAGATAAATGTACCTTGGTATCAACTGGTCTCCAATAATCAAAAAGTACTTTGAAGATTGCATGGTAGAGAATGTCTTTCGATTTAACAATAACGAGGAGGATCCAGTACCTTTCTGTCAAATTAAATCACTGGAGCGAACCAGATAATAAGAAAATTAATTTTAATTTGAGCCGTAAAAAAGGAGTGCATAAAAATGCCGATAGACTTATCCGTTAAAGAAGTTACTAAAAAATTCGGCAGCTTTACTGCAGTGGATAAAGTATCCTTTGACGTAGAAGCAGGAAAGTTTTTTTCCATTCTTGGTCCTTCAGGATGTGGAAAAACTACATTACTCAGAATGATAGCTGGATTCTATGACCCATCTCCCGGAACGATAGAGATTCGTGGAAAAGACATGGCAGGGGTAGAACCTAATCAAAGGCCAGTTAAACTTGTTTTTCAACACCTGGCACTTTTCCCCATGATGGATGTTAAGGAAAATATAGCTTTTGGTTTGAGACGGAGAGGAGAAAGAGGAAAAGAGGTTTATAAAAAAGTTGAAGATATGTTAGAGAGGGTAGGACTTCCTGGTTTTGGTAATAAAAAGATAAGCCAGCTTTCAGGAGGCCAGATGCAGAGAGTTGCAATTGCAAGGTGCCTAATCCTGGAACCAGTAGTTCTTCTTCTAGATGAACCACTGGGTGCTCTTGACTTAAAACTTAGGGAGCACATGAAGGTTGAATTAAAAAAGCTGCAGGCACAGGTTGGAACAACCTTTGTCTATATAACCCATGACCAGTCGGAAGCTATGGTAATGTCTGATTATGTTGCCATTATGAATCAGGGGAAATTTGAACAGATTGATACGCCCCAAAACCTCTATAATAATCCAGCCACCTCTTTTGTTGCCCAATTTGTAGGTGAAAACAATAAGTTTTTAGGTAAACTTGAGAAGGACAGTTCTGGTCAATTCTCTGTTGGTCTGGAGGATGGTACAAAGCTTCTGGTGGGACAGATTTCGAATCTTGAACTTGGGGAAACGGTAGAAATGTTTATAAGACCGGAGGCAATTATTATAAATCCAGATGCCAGTCTTAAAAATATCAATATTCTTAATATCATAGTAAAAGCGATCCTTTTTGACGGGGGTTCCAGCCGGTTTCTGGGAGTAATTTATGGATCTAAAAAAGAACTTATTTTAATGCTACCCCACAACTACTCGGAGGATATTAATGTGAATAACAAAATCAGGATTGGATGGGATCCTACCAGGTCGGCATGCTTTAAAAGTGTCGGAGTAAAGACCTATGATGAATTCTAAAAGAACCAAGATAAGGTGGGGGTTTGTTTTATTTTTTATGCCGGTTTTTCTCTGGTTGTTTCTGCTTTTTGTCCTACCCCATTTAGAATTACTCAGACTGTCGTTTCTTGGCACAGATTATTATGCAAAATCAGGTGTTACTCTGGAAAACTACGCTGCTTTTTTTAAAGAACCTGCCTATTGGCTTACCTTTGTAAGGACTGCCGGTTATTCAATTATTATAACATTGATCATTCTGATGATAGCCCTGCCAGTAGCGTTTTATATAACCAAAGTGGTTGGTTTAAAAACCAAAGGGCTTCTTATGCTTCTTGTAATAGTACCGTTTTGGGTGAGTATTCTTATTCGGGTGTATGGGTGGATGATCATTCTTAGAGAGAGTGGGATTATTAATAATATACTGGTGGGGATGGGACTGTTGAAGGTACCGATAGAAATGCTCTATAACGATGTTTCCTTAATCATAGGTCTGGTTCATACAAATCTCCTATTTATGTTAGTGCCCATAATAGGTGTTATGGATAGCCTGGATAACTCTCTGATTGAGGCAGCCAGTAATTTGGGCGCTAAAAAACTTGCCATCTGGTGGAAAATAATCATCCCTCACTGTATGACGGGTATTATGTCAGGGTCTATCATAGTTTTTATGCTGGTAACGGGGAGTTACATCACTCCGGCTTTGATGGGGGGCAAAAATTCTCTATGGTTTACCCAGCAGATCTATAACCAATTTATTATTGCGTTTAACTGGAACCAGGGGGCTGCATTTGGATTTCTGCTTCTGTTGATATCCTCGATCATCGTATGGCTTTCGCTGAAAATTACGGGACAGAAGCTTGGGGAGGTAGTGAAGTGATACGAACATTACCCAATACAAGAACCTATAAAATAGGATTTACTGGATTTGTAATATTTTATTTTATTTTTCTGTTCATTCCACTTGTGATCGTTTGTATCCTGGCATTTAATGACTCCCTGTTCCCATCGCTTCCCTGGTATGGTTTTACTTTGGACTGGTTTTTTGGCAAAGGGCCCGATAAAATTGGAGTCTTTCATCATCCCATGAACTTGAAGGCCATATATACTTCCTTAAAAGTTGCATTAGGGGTTTGCATCTTTTCAACGATTGTGGGTACTTGTGCTGCTTTTTTATTTGATCAGGAGGAGTTTCGATTCAAGAAGTTTTTCTATATTTTAATGATAACTCCTATGGTCGTGCCAGGAGTGATTCTGGGAATTTCAATCCTTTCCTTTGCCAATTCCTTAGGGATTTTTCTGGAAAAAAATATGGGCATCGATTTAAGGATATTGAGTCCCGGGCTCTTACTTGTAGTACTTGGACAATCAACCTTTATTACAACCTTTGTAGCGCTGGTTGTTATTGCCAGGTTAAAAAAATTCGACAGAGGTCTTGAAGAGGCTGCGTATAACCTTGGGGCCAATCGGTTAGAGGTTATCTGGTTTATAACTTTAAGATACTTAAGGCCGGCTATCATAGGGGGAGCTGTAGTAGCGTTTCTATTGTCTTTTGAAAACTTTAATACAACATTGTTTTTGATAGGGTCAAAACCAACTTTGCCCATCGCTCTTTTTGCACAGATAAGAGACGGAGGATCCCCGGTTGTAAATGCTGTCTCATTTCTTCTGATTGTGGGTATGTCAATTTTTGCTCTGGCAAACCTCTATTTTTCCCATAAGACCGAGAAACAATGAGATAACCAATATAAATATTTTAGCTTTAAACCTATATATTCGTGTTAAACGAATGATTTGTGGCAGTAAGGGTATTTGCAAACAAATGTCTAATAAGGCTTGATGCAACAAGTCCTTTTTTATGGAGTTTCTTGCCTGGCTTATGGGAATTCAAAACAAGAATTTACTTTAGAATTGAAAGGAGATAAAAATGACCAATGAACTCATTACGTTTCAAACGGCAGGCTCAGTCCTTTTCGGCAATAAGGCAATAGAAAAACTGGGAAATATAATAAATCAAATGGGTGTCAAACGAATTCTGGTGATTACGGACAAAGGGATTGTTCAATGCGGCCTTATTAACCGACTCAAGGAATGTATTACTCGGTTTGATTATTCAATATATGACGACATTGATCATACCCCCAGTTTTGGGACCATCCGGAGATGCACTCAATTTGTCAAGGAAGGCGGTTTTGATCTTCTGATAGGATTCGGTGGTGGCAGTGCCATGGATGCGGCAAAGGCCGTTTCCATCATGGCCACCAATGAGGGAAAACTCGAGGACTACTTAGGGTCTGACAAAGTTCGTGTGCCCGGCCTTCGGAAAATCTTGATTACCACGACGTCCGGGACAGGAAGCGAGGTGACCATCTTCTCCATGCTCGGCCAGAGAGACACACCTCCCTATTTGATTGACGGGATTTACGATCGGCACTGCCTTCCCGACGTTGCCATCGTGGACCCGACCTTGACGCTGGGGGTCCCTCCGTCTCTGACCGCGAACACGGGGATGGATGCCTTCTCCCATGCCGCCGAATGTTACGTAAATATAAAAAGCAGTTTTCACAACAAGCCCCTTGCCCTGGAGGCCGTCAAATTAACCTCCAGGAACCTGGAGAAGGCGACATCGGACGGTTCTGATCTGGAGGCGAGATACCACATGTCCGCTGGAAGCCTCCTGGCAGGATTGGCGTTCAACCAAACCGGCTCCGGGATAGCTCACGGGCTGGCGGAAGCATTCCAGGTTGAATATGACATCCAACACGGGACCGCCATCGGGATCGTCTTGCCTCACGTAATGTCATTCAACTTGACAGAAAAACCATCTCTCTACGCCGATCTCGCAAGAGCGATGGGGATTGATGGGAAGGGACTTTCCGAAAGCGATCTTGCAAAGAAATCGGCGGGAAGGGTGAGCGAGCTTATTGATCATATCGGCCTGCCAAAGAAATTGTCAGAAGTGGGCATCCCTGAAAGAGACCTGCCGAAGATCGCAAAAACGGCGTTGCTCCTTTCTCCGGGTTTATTCAAGAAGAATCTGCGGCCTGTCGGCGAGGAAGAAGCACTGCAACTGCTAAGGAAAGCTTACTGAATCACCAGAAGCTGCAAATTAGGTTGATCACGTACGAGGATTTTATGTTAGCGGCTGTATCCTTTTTACTTTTTCACCTCTTTGAGATCGCATCATGATTTGGAGGTTCACAATGGTTCCCAAATCTATTCATGAGCCTTCTCGCGAGACATTGGTATTATTCGATACTGATGTTTTGATTGCCGGTGGAGGCCCCGCAGGTATCCTCGCTGCAATTTCGGCGTCAAAAAATGGGGTTAGAACCGCGTTAATAGTGGAAAATTCATTTTTGGGGGGGATGGCTGCAATTGGCTTGGGAATGCCGATCAACAATACCGCTCCAGGCGGGATCGAGCATGGAGGGCTAACTTCCGATTTCGTTCGGCTACTATGCCAGCCAGGTCCGGATCAGACCCTGCTGAATGGGGCTCGAATATGGGGAAAACATGTATGGCTTTGGGAGAAGTTGCAGGGTTGGCAGCCTCATTGGCAATCAAAATGGAAATTTCTCCCTGAACGGTACCTGTCGAACATCTCATGGACCAATTAAAGGAACAGGGGATGACCCCCAATGGCTAATGATCATACATTAAAAAACACATCTGGCCAAACTGTGTCCAGTATCGGCGACGGATTGGGAGAAGCATTCCGTGTTGAATACTTTCAAAATAAAAAAAGGACCACAAAATGGCTAGCCTGGATTCCCATGTTAGTTTTTTGAGTTAACACCATGCGCATTAACCGAACAGAAGTTGCAGTCGTTTTCCTCCCAGCCAGGGGATCGGAACATTCTTTTTATCAAAACCTACGGCTAAGAGGAGTGGGTTATGAGCACGTTTCTGAAATTGGACCACAATCTCTTTCTCAAGGATTTGAACCTGAGCCGTTGCCTCTATAAAGTCACGGAACAGATGACGGGAGGTTGCCATTTGATATCCCTGGCCGATTTCCGTCCCTAAGAGTCGATAGAGGCTGCTGGCCATCAGAGTGAGTTGCAGATCACAATTGACCTTCATGGCCACGACGGAAGACAAAGCGTCCATATGAAAAAAGTCGATTCCATCCGCAATTCGGTTCTCGATGATCATCCGCTGGGCATAGCGCTCAATCAGTTTGACCGGTGTTCGGTGGAGTTGATTGGTGATCAAAAAGGTGGGCTCCTCATGCCCCAGATCATCGATGACAACCTCACGAAGCTCTCCCTGATAGTCACGCAGTTGTATCCGGCGGTCCAGAATCCGTGGGGTCTTATAGATTCGAGACACGCCCTGAAGCTCAATTCTCCGCCAGGCCGAAACCGGCTCCTGATAAATCTCCCGCAGCATCTTGACAGA
>Ga0194111_10009307_pt1 | contig 10709 bp, 7 predicted proteins | sample TA2KigC300mmetaG_FD_146194 | JGI IMG/M metagenome (GOLD analysis project Ga0194111, IMG submission 146194) | Freshwater microbial communities from Lake Tanganyika, Tanzania - TA2015033 Kigoma Deep Cast 300m | ecosystem: Environmental > Aquatic > Freshwater > Lake | place: Tanzania: Lake... | reverse complement strand
GTTGCTGGCGCATGGATTGGAGGTGGGGTTGTATACCCTGCATCTGGCGTATGACAAGCTGTATGGAGTAAACCTGGAGCCGGCGGTGCGTCGATATGCCAGGCCGCGCTGGCAGTATGGCTGTTTTGTGGCGGGTCTGTGCCACGACGTGGGGAAACCGCTGGCGCTGTTGCGGGTCACGCTGGAGCCGGACGACCGGAATCTGCCGTCCTGGGATGAACGGTGCTGGCGTCCATTGGAAAAAGACCTGGTGACCTGGTGCCGGGAGAATAGGGCTGAAAAGTACTGGGTGGTTTTTCGGAGGCGGCGGGCGGTCGATCATGAGCGGCTGGCGGCGCTGTCCTGGGACCGGGTGATAACCGAGGTGGACCGGTCGTATGTATCCGAGTATGATCCCGACCTGCTGCTCAATGTGCTGGCGACGATCCAGAAGGAATCGCAGGTGGACCATGAGATGGGTAAGTTTGTGAATGCGGCGGACCGTCGGAGTGTGCAGGCGGACCTGTCGAAATCGAACCTGTCGGATGACGTGGGGCAGAACTTGGGCCTGCCGGTGATGCGGATACTGGGCGACGCCATACTCCGGATGGTGCGTGATGGCGTCTGGCGGGTGAATGTTCCCGGTGGGCGTCTGTGGTATATGGAGTCGGGCTTATACCTGGTGTGGCCGGAGGGGGGCAAGGACCTCGGCTTTTTGCTGGACCGGGACGAGGCGTATCGTGGGGTGCCCCGCCAGACGCAGGTGATGGCGGAGATTTTGCACGAGTGGAATTATGTGGAGCCGACGCCCGGGGGTTCGCCGTTCTGGTGGGTCAGTCTGGAGGGGGTTACGGCGGACAAGCCGTTGTTGGCGCTGAGGATCAGGGACCCTCGTGGTTTGGTGGAGGTCTTGCCGGCGCCGTGGCCTGGGGGAGTGAGGCCGTATGAGTTGGGGCGGGCGGGCGAGCCGGGATTAGATCATGTGGAAGGGGAAGAAGGTTCCCAGGCCGGTGCTCAGGGGACCGGGCAGGAGGAGGAAGCAGCAAGTACCGGAGATGCCCCGTCCGGTGCTGATGCCGGTGCCGCGGCGGCTGAGCCGAGTGCGGGATTGCCGGTGCCGTACAACCGGGAGGACGGGGAATCAGGCAGGAAGAAGAGGGCCTGGCAGTCGTTACTGAGTTGGATGGGCGGTATGAGACGGGTATCAGAAGGCTTGGTGCCGGGGATGGTCAGGACAGGACTACTGGAAGCATATTTGCCGCCGTGGGAGTCCGGCTGGGAGGGATGCACGGAACTTGCCCGGATAAGAAAGCTCTTGATGGTGATGATGGAGGATATCGAGCAGGATATGGCGTCTGAGGCGGCCGGATCTGGGGAACAGGACCGGCAGACGGAAAGGTTGTTGGAATTATGGGAGCTTGCGGTCTTGTTCAGGCGGTGTTGCGAGAAAGAGGGATTGAGTGTAGAGGATTTCATCGCGAAGCCTCGGTGGGTGCGGGAGATCAACGCCCTGCTCGACGACGGGGTGGCGCTGTCGGTGGAGGAGGCGTATCAGATGGTTCCGGCGGAGAGCCGGGACCGGCTGCGGGAATATTTTCGGATATTGCCGGACGGCCTGCTTTACCGGGGGGCGGGGGAATAAGATATGGCGAAGGAATTGCTGTTTTCGGTGACGAGGAAAGACCTTGAGGTGACGACGTTCCGTGCGGGCGGTCCGGGCGGCCAGCACCAGAACAAGGTTGAGACCGGGGTAAGGATAGTGCACCGGGAGTCCGGGGCTGTGGGTGAGTCCCGCTCGGAGCGGTCGCAGCACGCCAACAGGCGGTTGGCTTTACGGCGCCTGGCTGCCAGCCGTAAATTCCGGCTGTGGGTAAACCGGCGGGTGCACGAACTGCGGACCGGAGAAACTATTGCCCAGGCGGTGGCGCGTCAGATGGCGCCGGAGAACATCAAGGTCGAGGTCAAAAACGAAAAGAATCAGTGGGTTGAGTGTCAGGAGCAGGAAGGTTGCCATGTGTAACAGTGTTTCACCGGAACAGTTCAGGGAACGGATCAGCATGTATCAACGGTACTACATCCTGCATCAGGAAGGCAAGGTATGGTCTTTTGAGGAGGGGCCGGTCAACGGTTGTGCCGACTACGGCCTTGCCGGACGGACCCTGGGGGAGATTTTGGAACCGTACTCGAGCGCCTCTCTATATTGCACTTTTCAGGACGGCGAAGGTGAAGAGGACGTTTTATCGGTGTGCATCCGTGATATCGGGAGCACCGGCAGCGGCTCGCTGGTTTTGTGGATGTTGAACCGCCTGGTCGTTTTTTTGCGATGCACGGCGGTGCGTGTGGACCGCGTTTACGGTCATATTTTACCGGGCCGGACAGATAATGTGGGGCCGGGGCTGTTAAGCCGGTTTGGCTTCTCTGTGGAACTTGACCTGGGTTTGGATGACGACCCGGACCAGGGAATAGACCGGGAACCGGGATACCGCTTTAGCGCGGCCTTTTCTGATTTGCATAGGAAGGGCCTGGTTGACATTCACGAGATTCCGGTGAAGGAAGTCGCCTGGGAATGGTTTAAAGAGGCCAGGGGCCGGCTCCAACAGCCTGATCAGGAAGAAAAAGTGCAGCTATCCGCAATTCGGAAGGCGCCTGCGAGGCTGGATAGTATTGATTCGATATTGCCGGCGGGCGGTTTGGAGGGTAAGTAAGCATGCGCTGGTTTTCATATGACTACATACTCCGCCCGAACTTCGAGTTTTATGCGTTTTGCGGCTGGCTGGCGGGCGGCGTTGGAACGTGGTTGCTGTGGCGCCATTCCAGCTATCCCGTGGTTGTCCTCTACGGCATGTTGATGTTGTGTATCGTGATGCTGACGTTCAGGGGTTTGGGCGCCTGGAACCGTTGCGCCCAAAACAATCTTCTGTTGCAGGGCAAATCGTCCAAATTCGCCTTTAAGAAGTTACGCCGGCGATTTAAACCGGAGCAGGTGTGGCTGGGTTGGGGCTTTGCCTGGAGCAGTGCGGAAGTTCAAAAGGCCTGGGACATTCTCAAGAGTGCGCCGACGGACTTGATGAAGAAAAGCCAGGGGCAATGGATCCACGGCCTTGGCGGCGGTGAGAGTGACCTGCGGGCGGAATTGAAGCTGCTGGAAGGCCATACCTTGATCCTCGGGACGACGGGATCGGGCAAGACAAGTTTGTTCAATCTTTTGATTTCCCAGGCGATCCTGCGAGACGAGGCGGTGATCATCATTGACCCGAAAGGCGATCAGGAGTTGCGGGAGAATGCCCGGAAGGGATGCGAGGCGCACCGTGGCGGCGATAAGTTTGCCTTTTTCCATCCGGCGATGACCGGGCGGAGCGTGCGGATCGACCCGATGCGGAACTGGAACCGGGCCACGGAGTTATCCAGCCGGGTGGCGGCGTTGATCCCGACGGAGGCTGAAGCGGACCCGTTTGCGGCGTTTGGCTGGATGGCCTTGAACGCCATTGTCCAGGGTTTGGTGTATTTGGAGAAGCGGCCCAACCTGGTGAAGCTGCGGCATTATATCGAGATCGGCCCCAAGAATTTAGTGATCAAGGCATTGGAAAAATACTACCAGTCCTCTTTTCCGCCGGGGACGGACTGGCGGGCCAGGCTGGAGGCGGCCCGCCCGGAACTGAATTTACAGAGCGGCAGGGGCAGGAAAGCGGTGGAGGACCTGGACCTGTATATCGCGTACTACAACAATATTATTCCCCAGAAGAACCATGAGCAGGCGGTGGACGGCCTGATCACGTCGTATCTGCACAACTGGGAACACTTTCAGAAGATGGTGGCCTCGCTCAACCCGATCCTGGCGATGCTGACCACGGGTGATATGCAGAAATTGCTGTCGCCGCGGGATGAAGATGGCGATATGCGCCGGACGTTGGACCTCAAGACGGTCCTGGACCGGAACATGGTCTTGTATCTGGGCCTGGACAGTTTATCGGACCCGACGGTGGGGAGCGCCATCGGCAGTATCATGCTGGCGGACCTGACGGCGGTGGCCTCGGACCGATACAACTTCATGAAGGACCCGCCCAAGGTGAACATTTTCATTGACGAGGCGGCGGAGGTGGTGAACGACCCGGCGGTGCAGCTGCTTAATAAATCCCGGGGCGCGGGGTTTCGGGTGTTCATCGCCACGCAGACGCTGGCGGATTTGGAGGTGCGGACGGGTTCGGCGGCGGGGGCCCGGCAGGTGTTGGGGAACACGAATAACTGGATCATTTTGCGATCCATAGACGGTGAGACGCAGAAATATATCAGCGAGGCGCTGCCCAAGGTGGCGACCCGGACGCTGGATATGGGTTATAGGAGCGGGGCTACAGCGGATGCGCCCACGGAATTTTCCGGGACGTATACGGAAAGTTTGAAGGAGACGGAACAGGACCTTATGCCGGCGGCGTTGATGGGCCTGTTGCCGAACCTGCATTATTTCTGCCGGTTGGCGGACGGCACGACCTGGAAGGGCCGGCTGCCCAGGCTGCAATAATACGATTTAAAGGAGGAAAGACGTGAAGCATGATATCCGGCGAATACCCCTGGACGAGATCAGGGAGGTGAAGTTGTATCGGAATCTGATGCCTGACCCGTCCGAGGAAGATTTCGAGAGATTGTATGAAGCCATTAAGGCCAACGGTCTGGACCCGTCTCATCCCCTGGTTGTGAATGAGGACCAGATGTTGCTGGACGGCTATACTCGTTATGGGATTGCCAAGTTGCTCGGCCTGGACTGGGTGTGGGTAGTGACCAAGAACCCGGGGGACCGTTGGGCGGAACGGGAGTTCGTGATCAAAGCCAACCTGGCGCGGCGTCAGTTGACCACGGCGCAGCGGGCGGATCTTGGCCTGAAGCTGCTGGAGATCGAGCAGGAGCGGGCCAGGGAGCGGCAAAGGAAGGCTGGCTTGCAGCACAAAAGCAACCTCCAAAACCAGGGAAATAACAAGGAAAATCAAGACGACAAAGACACTTCTCGGCTTGTGCAAACATTTGCACAAGCCGAGGAATCGGATCAAGGAAGGGCAATAGAAATTGCGGCGCAACAAGTTAATGTGAGCAGGGAAACTCTGAGGAAAGCCTCCCGAATCCAGCAGGCCGCCCAGGAGAACCTGGAAGTGGCCGAGAAGTGGGAGGACGCCAAATCTGGCCGGTGCTCGTTGAACCGTGCTTATCAAGAGGTGGTGAAGTCCCGGCCCCAGAAGAAAAACTATGCCGACGAACTCGGCTTGCTGACGTTTCGGGCGCCGCAGCCGGAGCCCGAGCCGGAGCCGCCGCAGGACTGGTTCACCGAGGAGGAGTTGTATGAGTTGTTGTTGGACACGGCGGAAAAGTGCGGCATTTCCCGGGCTTCCCTGGCGGCGGTGGTGGAACTGCTGCCCTATAGTGAGATCATGTTTATCTGGGAAAACATACTCCGGGATGAGTTGATCCCGGAGATCGGCTGGTCCTACATCTGCACCCGGGTGCGGTTGTATGAGCAGGAGCAAATAGCCAAACTTGAAAGTGAGAAGCCGTTGCCGGAGGGTGCGGAGTCGGTGGGTCCGTGGGTCCTGGACCGGGTGCACCAGGCGTCTCTGGCGGAGTTGGAGGAATCCTTTCCGGAGGAGACGGCCCATCTGGTCTTTACGGACGCCCAGGGGAGGCCGCCGGGTGATATTGAGGCCGTGGGCCGGCTGGCGCGGCGCATCTTGGTGCCGGGGAAGATGCTGTGCGTGTATATTACGCCGGCGCAGTTGCCCTTTGCCCTCCAGTCGTTTGGCGAGTCGGGCCTGACGTATTGCTGGACCTGTTCGGTGAGCCGCCCGCGGCTTCCGGACTATGACCCGCGCCTGCACGAGATGGCGCTGTCGAAGAAATGGTGGATGATGCTGCTCTTCCGGAAGCCGGCGCGGGAAATCCGCCAGTTTGCGGTCTTGGAGGACAGTGACGACGGGGAGAAATGGACCGCTTCGCCGGAGAAGGAAAGGGAGTGGTATGGCGATGACGCCCTGGCGACCCGGCGGATGTATGTCCGGGAGATGCCGCGTCAGGCCGTGGAATGTTTCACGCTGCCGGGGCAGTTGGTGGTGGACCCGTTTACCGGGGACGGGGTGCTGGGCATGGTGGCCATAGAGAATCGGCGGCGGTTTCTGTTGTTCGACGCGGAGCCGTCCCGGATCAAGGCCAAGAATTTCAGATTTAAACAGGAGATGGAGTGGAAGGACAATTACGGACAGCCCAGGCATTAGCCGAGGCTGAGGCGATCATGCTGGCGGCGGTGGACCGGTGCGGGGGCCGGGCGTTCATCCGGAAGTGTTTTTTCCTGTTGTGGCCCAGCGGGAAAACGCTGTTGACGGAACTGAGCCGCCGCCTGGGAAGTGAGATCCGCCTGCCCAGGGACAAGTTTTCGCTGTTGAGCCGGTGCATCATGGCGGGAGCGGAAAACTTCCGGGAGAATCAGCGGTTGGCGGAGAAGGAGCGTATCCTGGGAGACCCCCGGACCTGGGACCTGAGCGTGTATTTGTGGTTTTTGGCACCGGTGTTCCAGTGCGCCGCGGTGGTGGGGAACTGCCAGGCCGCGGCCAACGGGAACACCTGGACGATAGAGGGTCCGGCATATCTGGACTGGCGCCGGGAGAACCCGGGCCGGGTGCAGATATTGTGGCGCTGGGGGAGGGAGCCCCTGATCACGGCGGTGGAGTTGGCCAGCCAGGTTCTGGACGCGGCGGGGCACAAGGCCGTCTGGGCGGGCGCCCTGCTTTTGGAGTCTTTGGCCGAGGGTGGCCGGGCCGCGGAGGAGCCGGGCGATGGCTGCTAAGGAGACCAGAAAGTGGGGTTTTTACTGGTTCGTGCTGGTGCTGCTGCTGAACGAACTGGGTATTATTTTTCTCTTCCTGCCGGCCTCGTCTGTGGAGGCTATGTCGCTCCGGGAGGAGCGTATGGTGGCGAGCCAGTTGGGTGAGGACACCCTGGAGTATGTGGTGGAAAGATCCGGGCGGGTGTTTCAACGCTGGCTGTTGGACACGGGGGTGGTGGCGGCGAGTTTCACCTTCTGCGGTTATCAGGGGAAGGACCGGTTTGACGACCGGGGCTTGGGTTACTGGCTGTATCTGCGCCTCCAGGTGCTGTGGATGGCGGTGCGGCAGATGCTGTTCCGTTTAGAGGTGATGGTCTTGTGGCTGCCGGTGGCGGCGGTGTTTTTAGGGCCGGCGCTGGCGGACGGCCTGGCGGAGCGGGGAATCCGGAAGTATCGGTTCAGCTACGCCAGTCCCCTGGTGCACCGTAATACCAGCCTGTTGCTGCACCTGCTGGCGGCGGCGGCGATTTTACTGCCGCTCCTGCCGGTGTCGATTCCGCCCCTGGCGTATCCGGCGGCGTTGGCCGCGGGCGGCCTGGCGGTGTGGTGGATGGTGTTGAACATCCAGAAGAGGATGTGAGGTAGCCGTGCGAAAAAACCTAGATGCTTGCCTGGTGCTGGCCAGGATCATAGAGGCCCGCAATCCCTATACCTACCGCCATTCCGCCCGGGTGGCGGGGCTGGCGAGCCGGTTTGGGGGGTTTTTGGGCCTGGGGGCGGAGATGGTTGGGGCCCTGCACCTTGGCAGCCTGCTGCACGACGTGGGCAAGGTTGGGGTTCCGGATGCAATCCTGTTAAAACCTGGTCCCCTGGATGTTGAGGAAATAGTCTGCCTCCGGGAACATCCGGCTATAGGATGGCGGATCGTGGAGCCGTTGGGGCTCAAGCCGGCGCTGCTGGAGATCGTCCTGCACCATCACGAGCGGTGGGACGGCGGCGGCTATCCTGGCGGCCTGGCGGGCGGGGCCATACCTCTGGCGGCCCGGGTGGTGGCCCTGGCCGACGCCTACGACGCTATGCTGTCGGAGCGCCCGTACCGCTCCCGGCTGTCCGGGGAGGCGGCCCGGCGGGAAATCCTGGCCCGGGCGGGGAGCCATTTCGCCCCGGACCTGGCCCCGGCTTTTGTGGAATTTCTGGATGCCATCCCGGCTGGCGGGGAATGCTGGCCGGAGGTGGCGGCGGCGTTGGCGGTGGGCTGGCCTGTCCGGGAGCCGGACCGGCCCAGGGAGCGCGCCTGATTGCGGCATTCGGCCAGACCCGCCGGCCCCGGGGCCGGTTTTTTTCTGTACCGGCAGGAATAAGGCCGAAAAAGGCTCTAATACGGCACCTCTTGCGAGTAAAAAATATCTGTTATCCTCATAAGCGCCAGGCAAAGCCGGAGAAGGGAGCGGCAGTGAGCGCCGTCACCCCTCCACGTGCCCGACGCTCCCTTCTCCTGCCCGCCTGTAGGTAATCACTTATTTTCTTCCCGGAAAAGTCTGGCCGGCGCAGTCCGGAAAACCCGGGCCGCCGGGATGTTTCCATGGTTTACGGGGAGGCCGCAGGCCCCGGGGTTTCTATTCCCTATTCCCTTTTCCCTGTTTTAAAGGTGGTGCGCCATGACTAGAAAAATACTCTTAGCCGTTATGTTGTTGCTGTTGCCGTCGGTCCCGGCTTTAGCGGACGTGGCGGCCCTGTCCTATCTCGACCCGTATGGCGAGTCCCGGATAGTGGCGCCGTCGCAGCAGTATATCAACCCTGCCGGGGAGGTGGGCCTGTATCTCACCGGGGGCCTGGACCGGAAGGTGGGTTACGTGCTCAAGGACGCGGGGGGCCAGACGGTGGCCGAGGGCGTCTCGGGGCTGATCACGCCGTCGGACACTTTTACGGTCCTGGGCCAGACGCATTACGGCAAGGTGCTCACCGTGCCTGCGACCCTAACGGAGGGGAGTTACACCCTGACGGGGCGGATACTGGACAACGCCGGGAACGTGGTGGCTTCCCAGAACGTCGCCCTGGTGGTGGACCGGACGCCGCCCACCGCCGGCGACTTGTGGTGGTATGCCTGGGGCTATAACGGCTCCATCATGAACAACGAGCTGGTGGGAACCTTTGAGTCGAAGTATATCCAGGTGCATGATGTCAGTGATGACACCGGCATCGGCCAGGTGCAGTTCGAAAGCTTTTATCCGGACAGCGGCGAGGTCTACAAGTCCGCCGCGGCCTGGTATGACGCGGCTGCGGGCACAGCCGGCATCGGGACCGGCGTGAATTACTGTATCGGCAGCAATTATCTGCCTGTCATCGACGGCCCCCTGGGGGTCAGGTTTATCATTTACGACCGGGCGGGGAATAAGACGGTGGCCCAGGCGACGGTCAGGTTCGACGGCCAGAACTCTCCCGGCCCGGAACTGATCGCCATCTACAACCCGAACGTGGCTACGGAATTTATCCCCGGCTCCGGGCTGGTGGGCTTTGAAGCCTACACGCCGGGAATGGCCTCGTATGCCAATCCGGTGCAGGTGTTATACCGGCTGGTACGATCGAACTGGGCCGGGGATAATCCTGATTATGGCTTGGTTGCGCAAGGCGGCGTGGTAGTGTACACGGATTCCCAGTATGTCTATTATAAATTCACCGTGCCGCATTCTAACTATCCCCAGTCTGACCTTGCCTGGAGATTTAGATCTTCGAGAATGAGTCTTACCCACTATGTGCAATTCAATGTCGTCTTAGCCGAGAGCGCGCCGCGCTCGCCGGTCCTGGTTTCCTGGGAAACCTATCAATCGGATATCGGCTGGAGCGGTCTGACCGGGGGCACCCTGCAGCGGTTATTCAATACCCCGGTGGTCATCTCGAAGATCAGGGCGGTAGTCGAACCCCGGGATTACCCCCAGGTGTTTGTGGACCCGGGGAGCGGCAGCTGCACCATTCCGGCCGGGGAGACAGAATGCACCCTCAATACGAATATCACCAAACCCCCGGGAACCACAAGTTATTACCATACGTATTGTTATGTCAAGAAAGACGACGGCTCCCTCAGATCGCCGGTAAAGTACACGCTATTCATGTATGACCTGCAATCCCCGGCAATCACCTCGTACAATCTGGATCGCGGCAACAAGAAAATCACATTTTGGGCTGACGAGCCGTCTGCCGGCACTATTTGGGGGCACGTCAGGCTTACCTCCGGCTGGGTGATGGCGCACAATCCGGCTACCAGCCAGGAAGTCCAAGTGAACGGGACGGTAACCGGCCTGGGCGGCACTACCTATCAGATTCAAGTAAATTACGCCTCGCTGCCCGAAGGGGAATGGCACTTCACCCTTTGGGCCCAGGACAGGTTTGGCAACACTGCCAGCCAGGCTGCGGAAACGGTAGTCTTGGACAACACCTCCCCGGTGATTCAGTTCTTCAAAAACGCCGCGGCGATGGCGGACCACGATGGTACGGATAGCCTGGGCAAGGTCAGCTTCACGGTGACGGACAACGTGGACCAGACACCCCAGGTGGAAAGTGTCCGGTTGACCGGCGGTCCGCAGAATGCCAATGTCTATTTAGCCTATCATGATCATAACGGCGCTTATGTCTTGGAATATCCCGTGCTGTATCCCTCCAACGGGCAAGAGTATACTCTGGCGGTTACAGCTAAAGATGCCACCGGCAACCGGGTGACCCGGCAGGTGGTTTTTTCTTATACGCCGCCAACGGTGCCCCTGGCCTCGGCCCAGCAGGGAACCCTGAACCTGCCGGCCATCCCGGCGGCGGTGGTGCATTCTGACGGCAGTAACGCCCTGATTTCGGAGCCGGTGCAGGTGGGGGGGCTGCCCATCGTGGGTTCCTACGACCTGATCGTGATATCCCTGCCGGAATCCACCGCCACGGTGGTGGT
>Ga0194111_10009295_pt1 | contig 10719 bp, 8 predicted proteins | sample TA2KigC300mmetaG_FD_146194 | JGI IMG/M metagenome (GOLD analysis project Ga0194111, IMG submission 146194) | Freshwater microbial communities from Lake Tanganyika, Tanzania - TA2015033 Kigoma Deep Cast 300m | ecosystem: Environmental > Aquatic > Freshwater > Lake | place: Tanzania: Lake... | reverse complement strand
AGTTGCTGAAGTCTCTCTTGGCGGCAGGCGTTACCGTCACACACGTTGCAGTTCCGAAGAGTCCGAGATTCTTGAGTGCCACTCGCGAAGTTGCTGAACTAGCACAACAGCATCAAATTGAAGTCCTCAGGGTATCGACATCTGACTGGAGTCAAATTGCAGACCTGAACGTAGCAAATTCGATTCTTCTAAGTGCTCGATTTCCCCTCAAAATTCCAAGACTCATCTTCGGAAGATATCTCTTCGCCTTAAATATCCATCCGACATTGCTACCCAGGTATCGAGGGCGTTACCTTGAACCGATTCTGATCGCCGGCGATAACGAGAGCGGAGTTACGTTACATCTCATAGACAACGAATACGACACTGGGGCAATTGTGCACCAAGTCCGATTCTCTGTCGGACATTTTGACACAGTCAACTCGCTACTCCGAAAAGCAAGTGCTATGGAATCGAGTCTGGTGTTGCAAGGACTTGCATTGCTTTTCGACCCAACATTCAAACCAACGCCTCAGAACGAAACTGAAGCTAGTTCGTACTTTGAGAAACGAACACCAGATGATTCGTTTATTCCGTGCACAGCTTCACTCTTAGAAGCACTCAAAGTTGTGCGGGCCAGCAATTCCGTTACTCATCCTGCTTTTACCGTGATCGACGGTGAGAAGGTCATAATTGAGATGAGACGACCGAACAAACCGCAAGATGAAATCGATTGTGTCTAGCTAGGTCCACAAACCGTTCGCATCTATAAACTGAGATTCGATCTCTCTGTATAGGCGAGGCACATTCCGATGACTCTTGATTCCCACTCTGGTCTTCGCTGGACCAAGTGTGGAGTTCTCCTCATTCCCAGTTACGAAGTTGACTGGTGCGCCACACACGTCGGCCCCTCATTTGTTGCATTGCACGGAGATAAGCCTGAGTTATTTGTAACTGGTCGAGACTCCAATAACTGCTCACACGTAGGGGTCTACGATCTGAACTGGAAGTCTGGCGAGTTATCAGTTGCTCATAACTCAGCACGAAAGGTTTTCTCACCTGGTGAGCTCGGAACTTTTGACGAGAGTGGAGTCTCGTATCCTTGGATAGTTCATCGCGAGGGCCGAATTTTCATGTACTACGTGGGCTGGGTGGCCGGAGGTCGAACTCGCTTTCAGAACTATACGGGCCTCGCAATTAGCGATGACGGAGGTACCACATTCAAGAGGGCACGGAAGGTTCCGATTCTTGACCGCACCCAAGAGGAGCCGTTCGGAAGTGGATCCTGTGCGGTTTGGGTAGACCATGACGGCTGGAAGATGATCTATACGAGCTTCGAGCCATGGATCGGCGACGGCCCGCAAGCTCGCCCTTGCTACCGATTAAAGGAGGCTCTGTCGGACGACGGCATCTCGTGGCGTCGTACCGGCCGCGTCGTGATTGACTTCGCACATCCCGACGAACACATCATCGGAAAACCGACGGTACTCAGAGATCGTGATGTGACACGACTTTGGTACTCACACAGAGGTACTTCCTACCGCATCGGATATGCCGAGAGCACAAGCGGGCGAGACTTCGTTCGGATGGATGAGAGAGTCGGCATCGACGTATCACCGAACGGCTGGGACTCCGAGATGATCGAATATGCCCACGTGTTTGACCACAACGGAGATCGATTCATGATCTACAACGGCAATGATTTCGGCAAGACCGGTTTGGGATACGCTCGGCTAGAGCGCCAATGAGATCGGAAGATTCACCCTGGTCAAACGATGAATCGCAAACGGTAATTGATAGATACGAAAATCGTCTTCGGAAACACGGCTTCGGTGAAGAAGCGCTCGGCTGGGGCAAAAAAGGTCGTCAACAACTCAGATTCTCTGTTCTTGCATCCCACTGGGACCTCAGAGGCAAAACGGTTCTCGATCTGGGAGCCGGATTTGGCGACTTCTATGCATTTTCTAAGCACTTGCCTCTCCGAGAGTACATAGGAATCGACTTAACGCCTGGGCTTGTAGCCGCTGGCAAAGAGAAATATGGAAATGAACGAGGTTTCACGCTAAAGCTTGGGTCGGCGACCGACGAAAGCCTGTTTCAGGATTGTGATGTAACGATAATCAGCGGGCTCTTCAACTTTCGCCTCAACAACGGTAGAAACGGCGAATTCATCAGCACGGTACTCGGACTGGCCTTTAAATTCTCCCGCCTCGGAGTTGCCTGTAACTTCGTGACTGACCGTGTTGATTTCAAGGACCCCTTGATGCACTATCAGTCGCCTTCCGGAGCTCTTGACATCGCATACCGTTTCACACGAAATGTAACGCTTCAACAGGACTACATGCCTTTTGAGTATTCCGTCTTTCTTGATCGCCGAGATCAGTTTGCACCGGAAACAGCGGTCTTCTCGCATCTGAAATGGAATAAGTAGATGTCACCACGTGTGCTCATTGTCGGTGGCGGGGTCAATCAACTCGAACTCGTTCGACGTGCAAAACAACGCGGTTGTTGGGTCGCAGTGTCCGACATCAATAAAAATCCCCCTTGCAGAGCAGAAGCTGACGGGTTCTACCAAATTGATACAACTGACAAGGCCAAGACCTATCGTGCAGCACAGTTGGCACGGATAACTGCCGTCGTTACGGATCAATCCGATGTCGCAGTCCCGACTGCTGCCTACATTGCCGAACAATTGGGATTACCCGGAATCGGATTTGAAACTTCCCTGCGTTTCACCAACAAACATCTCATGCGCCAGGCGGTCGCTTTATCGCGCCCCGACTTGCTCCCAGATTCCCGCCTCTTTGAAAGTGAGTCTGAGCTGCTTGACCATCTCGGTTCACCAGGAATCAATCACCAGAAGTTCATCGTCAAACCAATGAATTCTCAGGGGAGCAAAGGGGTCGCGCGGCTGGAACCGACCAACTATTGGGAAGCCACCTCAAGTGCGTTTCGGGAGTCACGCGGTCATGGTGTCTTACTCGAGGAATTTGTTGAGGGAGACGAGTTCTCAGTTGAGACATTTGTGGTCGACGGCGCTGTCCACAATCTTGCAGTTACACGAAAGTTTCACTTTCCCCAGAACGACTGCATCGACTACCGAAACACGTACCTAGGTGACATCCCAATTGATCTCGAGAACCGTCTTTACTCGGCGAATAAGGCTGTAGTTGCGCTCCTCGGATTGAAGACGGGCAGTACACATGGCGAATACAAGGTCTATGGAAATCGTGTAGTACTTATGGAAATCGCTGCGCGAGGCGGAGGTGGAAACATCTCGGGAAAAATCATTCCGTTCCTGACTGAATTCTCGCCAACCGACGCACTACTTGACTTTGCTTTAGGTACTCGACCGAAAGTAAGAGCAAGTAGTTACAGAGGCAAGTATGCAGTTCTCCGATTCTTCGACTTCCCTCCCGGCAGAGTCGAGAAGGTTTCCCATGAGCTAGTACCCACTAATAACTTGCTCCATTTTGAACTCAACCTCAGGCCACACGATGTAGTACGTGCGGTTCGGAGCAGTCGTGACCGCATCGGCTACTTCATTGTTGGTGCTGACAGCCGCGAACAAGTTCTCCTCGCCGAAAAGTCAGTGCTGGAAGCCGTGTCAATCAAGTTTTCAAGAGATGAGTATCTAGATGACTGACGGATCGACAGGGCAATCAGCGATCAGGCGAGTCGTTGTCGACTCTTTACCAGACCCAATGCCCAGCCATCATCCGCATTGTGTTATTGCCGGAGACTTTGTGTTTATATCTGGGCTCGTGTCGGAACGACGGGCTGACGGCAGTCGCATCGGTGTTGAAGACGGGCAGGCCGGCGGAGTTCACGACCTTCGCGCCCAATTGCACTCAATTTTCCGGCAGCTTGATGTGATTCTTGGTGCTGCGGGTTCAAACAAGACACACGTTGTAGATGTACAAATATTTCTCCTTGGAATGTCAGAGAACTTTGCCGTTATGAATGAGGTCTACGGCACTTACTTCGAGGTCAACGTTCCCGCACGAACGACTGTTGAGGTTGTGCGCTTTCCGTCTGATGTCTTGGTTGAGCTCAAGGTTGTGGCAACAGTGGGGAAGAGTTCGCGTGAATAGAGGTCAGGGTTTTCACTACGCCCACGTCGATCAGGACTTCCTCGTTACTTCACTCAGACCAGAAGGTCGAATCTTTGTCTCTGAAGATCCTGAAAGCACTTCAGAAGACCGTGCCACAAAGATCGCTCTCACTACTCTCCACATGGCTCGACGACTCGGAATCGACACGCCGTCCAAGGGTGTTATTAATGCACTCCCGTACTCCCCTAACTCCGACACTTTGGTGTTCAATGCCCCAATTCTCAGCAAGCTCCTTCATCGCGAAGTTTTCTTCCTCAGGGGCTGGAAACAATTCCAAAGCTGCATCAAGGGTTTCAACGCTTTGGGCTTGATGGCCGAACACGTAGTCGACTGGTTACAAAGGTTTGGTACATCAACAAAGTCAGAACGCCAGACTGCCGTACACGAGTTTACTAGGGTCCACGATTTGGATGTCCCGTTAGAGCACGCCGAGGGCGCAGTCAGTGATATTGATCTTGCAATCTGGCATTGCTTCAGCAGCAAAGCCATCGTCTGCTCCACTTCCTCAAATATGGGCGTTTCACTGCACGAGATTCTCCGATTGATGCAAACTCGCAAACAGACATGCCGACTCGGAACTTACACGATCCTCCGCCCAACTGAAGGAAGCCTCGTGATCTGGTGTCCGGATGAGAGAGCGGACTTCATGAATCCCGAAAAGGCCCGATTGCTGAGGGGCCTCGAGAGCGAACTCCCCGAGTTGACTCGACTGCGAACCTACATCAATCGCCAACAGCGAGATCCCGGTGCGCTTGCGGACGCACTTGCAATGGGGGGATACTTCTTCCCCACAAACCCTCAATCAGCAACAGAACTTCAAAACTTACTGTTTGGTGCGCTAGTTGCTGACGGTGAGGACGTGGCTGATGCAGTTGCAAGAACTCTCTCTGATAAGAAGGCTCTCAATACCCTCCTGAGCCTTGGATGCAAGGTTGACTTCGAGCAATCAACGATTGCTGTGCAGCGTGGTGTCGAAGGAGGTATTCACGGACTAATGCTTCCCTACTGGATCATGCTGGAAGAAATTTGCTCACATCGTTCCGCTTCCGGGCTCGAGACCTGGAATCAAGCATCAATCGGAGCTGCTCTTGCAGCAGCCGTTATGGCTGAGAACATTGTCGTCGAGCCAAGGTCGCTGACGTCAACAACTCGCGCGAAATTTTCCGATGTCTTTCCGAACATCACTCGTGAAGTCTTGGGTAAGCCTCGTCACGAATCGACAAGAGACATAGTCGGAATCTTTGATATCGCAAACATGCAATCACTTGCCCAGTTGTTGGGTGTTACAACTGATCGCCACACTGCGGGCCGCTCGACAGCCTTCGTTGGACTCGGTTCATCTTCATATTCAAACGGAAATCGATGTTTTGAAATCCTTGATGACTCCGCCCAATCAGGTGGCCCTTTTGTGGGAAGACATGGGTTCCATCCGGCTACTCACACTCTTAATCCTGTGGCTCAAGCATTGATTCTCGGCGAAGACCTCGCTCGAGTTACTCGAACCGAAGAACTGACGCAACTGCATGATGCACGCATTCACGTGCAGCATGCAAGAAAGACCGAGTCGGCAGGTGCGGCAGCGCTCGCGGGAGTTCTCTTGAAGCTCCTTGATGATGGGAAGTTAACGGTTTTCGAGATTGCACTCTGCTTGCGGCGGATGGGATTTGATTCAAGCAAGTTCCTCTTTCTTCATCTGTCAAGTATCAGTGACGATTCGGAGGAAACTTTCATTCAGAGTGCTTCTGAGGAAGGGCCGTACATGGGCCAACTAGCCAAGGACTTGCTTACTCTGCTTGATTGGCCAATCGAAAGTCTCGGTCGACATGCCGCGCGCCAAGCTGAATCACGACCCGCCAAGTCACGAACGAAAAGTGCTCTGGTGCTCTACCTCACAGGAGACAATTGCGACCAGCCCAATGATGAGTTGCTCGACGAACTCATCACAGGAAGTGAGGCTGGTCACTAATTCATGCTTTCCCTTAACCCGCCAGTTTTCGATTCCTGTACACACCCAACATTAAACGGCGAGTGGACTGGCGGCCGACGTGGCGTAACATTTCCGGACCTTGCCGCGCTGAAACGCGAGATGCCTGGCTACAACGCGCTCGCAATCGGACTCCCAGGCGTTGGGAAATACGAGCACCGAGCTTTCAAACGCGAGTGCGACGTTTGGGGCTTTGAGGGTATCGCTGCTATCACCACGGTAGAGCCTGGGGAATTAGAAAGAGAGTTTGACACGATTGTTCAACTCGGATTTAGGGGCGTGAAAGTGCACCCACGGCTCCTTGGGGAAAACGTCAACCTCGACTATCTCAGCAAAATCTTTGCGCTGTGCAATCAATTCAATCTCGTGTGCTTACTCTGCACATATGAGGCTGACAAGCCTGGGCGACTACCGTCCCGCGACCCGTTCTATCAGCTTTGCGACTCGCTGAATCAAGTCCCCGATGTTCGACTAATCCTGATGCATGGTGGCGGATTGCGATTGATGCAGTTTGCCAGTCTTGCACGGCACTCGGAAACTATCCTGATAGATCTTTCATTCACACTCCTCGACAAGGTGACGAATTCGCTTCAACCTCAGATTCGAGACCTTTTCGAGAGACTTGATCAACGTATCTGCATCGGAACCGACTCACCTGAGTTTTCCGTAACCCAGGCGTTTGAGAAGATTGAAGAGATAGCGCTGGGCCTTGATAACAACAAACTCACCAACATCTTTTCGAAAAACCTAAGTCGCTTCTTTCCAGGTCACATCCAGGCATGAGCGGTTCGGCGATTCCCTTCAACAAGCCTGATATCACGCTCTCCGACAGGGATCTATTGAATTCGGCCATCGACGGTAATCACAGCTCCGGGAACGGACCGTTTACGTCAATGGTGGAACATTACATTGAACAGACCTTCGCAACATCTAGGGCTTTGCTGACCACGTCTTGCACTCACGCACTCGAGATGTCGGCGCTGCTCGGTCACTTGAAACCTGGTGACGAGGTGATTGTCCCCTCGTTCACCTTCGTTTCAACAGCGAGTGCATTTGCCATGTTCGGCGCAAAACCCGTGTTCGTCGATTCGAGTGAGAGCACACTGAATATCGACCAGCGCCTCATCGAGCAGGCAATCACCCCGAAGACTCGCGCGATCTGCGTCGTTCACTATGGCGGTGTGGCGTGTGAGATGGAACCAATTTTGAAGTTAGCCGAGAATCACGGTCTCCTTGTGATTGAAGACAACGCCCATGGCCTGTTCGCCAAGTACAAGGGTCGATTCCTCGGCACATTCGGCGCGATGGCGACGCAAAGCTTCCACGAAACAAAGAACATCACCTGCGGCGAGGGTGGAGCACTCCTAATCAACGACTCTGGGCTGATCGACCGCGCGGAAATCCTGCGCGAGAAAGGTACGAATCGAAGCAAATTTCTGCGCGGTCAGGTCGACAAGTACACGTGGGTGGACATCGGGTCCAGCTGGGTAATGAGTGACCTATTGGCGGCGATTCTTTGGGGTCAGCTTCAACGAGCCGCGGAGGTCAACACAAGACGTGTCGAGATCTGGAATCGCTACCACACAGGTCTTGCCGATTGGACAGACGGGCACGGCGTGTTGCAACCCGTCGTGCCTGACGGCTGCGAACACGTTGGCCACATCTATCACTTGCGGTTTCAAACACTCGATCAACGAACACGTTTCATTGAACACATGAAGCGTCGGGATATCTCCTGCGTCTTCCACTATCAGCCACTTCACATCTCCCCAGTCGGACAGCATTTCGGTGGGCGAGTTGGTCAATGCCCAGTAGCAGAACATGCCGGAGACTGTCTCGTGCGAGTCCCCCTCTACAACACACTGACCACAAGTGATCAAGAACGCGTTGTTGAGGCAGTCTTGGAATTCAACCCGTAAGCATCTCTACAGTGCACAACTGCCGATGGTCCTTCACTGCGCCACAACTAGTGTCGGCGGGATGAGCACACCCGCACCTGCCAGCAAGCGCGACGAACTCGCCGAAAAGATGATCTCGCGACAGATCGGGGCAGCCGACTCATCTGTCCGGGCCTCGCGCTAGCGAATCCCCTAAGCCAACTTGGTTAACCTCAGTCCATGACCGGTACCGCGACTATTCAATGGCTATCACTCTGTGCGGTCGCCTTGGCCTGCTCCGTCTGGTTGGGCTGGGAGTTAGTCGGAAGATTATCCACACAGCTTGACTTCATGGTTCGTCTCGGCACGGGGATCCTGATCGGACTTAGCACCCTCGGGATTCTGCAGACATCAGTACCGCTAATGCGTCGTTTCCCATTACTGACACTTCCAATCCTTTCGCTGTTCGGAGTATTGCTCCGACTCAGGACGCTGATTCGCAGGCCATCGTCGCATTGGGACATCTGGCGCCTTAAGGCCACCGCCTGGGGACGATTCAGAGATATCTCTTCGACACCACTCGTAATCGTCGGTTCCGCCGTGTTCTCGGTGAGCTATGTCGCAGGATTTCCCCGCCTCTTGGGTGCAGCCATCATCCTGCCAGGCTTGGCATTCCGTTATAAAGACCGTCTTTACCATTCTGCTCGGCTCATAACAGGCCTAGTCACAATCACTCTGCTCGGACTCTCGGAACTAGCGCGTCGTCACGAGCCTGGTTGGTGGCTATCCGTGAGCAATGACGCAACTTTTTTTGAGTCGATTGGCTGGTCACTTGCCAAGAATGGACCGCACGTGCACCCTGGATTGCCGGAGGAGACGATTTTCGGCTATCACTACTTGGCATACGCGGTGTCCGGTGCAATTTCCGAACTCAGCGGAGCGCCTCCGTACTACGTGTTGAATGTGCTGCTGCCCTTGATTTTGTTGACTTCGTTGGCACTGGTCGTGTTCCCCCACCTACTACGACACACGGAGTCATTCGCCGTATCAACTGGATTGCTACTTGTACTTGGCACAGTTCTGAGAATATCGTCCATCACTTCGGTTGTGTTCTCAAACTGGGCGATTGCAGTCTATTTGATGCTGATTCTCAAGCTACATCGAGAAGAGAACTCTCGCAGTCTCTCGACAAGACATCAGGCTCTCTTGGCGATAGTCGCTTTCATAGCCGTTTTCGGTAAGGCGACAGCTCTACCAATCGTTGGGGTCGTGGCACTAATCTCAAGCCTCGCCCGACGACCTGCGTTATTCGAGCGTCGACGTAAGGACTTGCTTCAATCCATCCCGTGGCATATCGCCCCAGCTGGGGTCTTCTTCATTGCTTACTACTTACCGAATACTTCGAACTTTTCGGAAGAGGATGACAGGTCAATTCTTCGAGTGCTGAAGGCACTTCCTAATAATGACGGGGCTTGGCTGGCCAGGGGCGACCTGATCTCGGTTACCTTCCTCATCGGAGTGGCGCTGCTCTCTTTGGCAACTCGGCAGGTTCACATGCCTCGTGAAGTTGCAGCCGCTCGCTCACTATTGACTTGGATTGCTGCGGCCGGAGCATCCTTCGCGTTACTCATCCCCAATCACACTCAACGCGAATATGTGGCGCGCCATTTCAGCTTTGTCGTTTTGTTGCTAATCCTGAGTATCACTGCACACATGATCGGGTCACTACGGTCGCCACAACGCAATGGAACGTTCGCGCTGTTTCTGATTGTTCTTGCATTCCTAGGATTCGCGTCGTACTTTGCAGTCTTCAGGGCACCATCAATTAGCGGGGGTCTGGAGACCTTGATTCAAGATCCTCGCGGTCGTTGGATTTGGTTTGCTGTTTCACAATTTGAGAAACTATTGCCGTTAGTGGTCGTGTTCATTGCGACTATATGGCAGTTTTCTTTCGCTCGAATTACTCGCGAGTCGCCGCGAGCTTTGACTATCGTCTTTTCCTTGCAACTTGGGTTAGCTCTCTGTCTATCCACCGCAAATTCGATTGACCACCACTCCACTGTCACTAGGAACACCGACGAGACAGCAGCATTTGACGCTTCCCATCCCGATACCGCCACGTCAGAAGTTGGGAAGTTTCTCCGTGAATCGACACCCAGCGATGCAATCATCGCGAGCAATAGCTTCTGTTGCAGCGGGACCGAGTGGTTGACGAATGCGTTAACCGAACTTAACGAATCGACAAAAATTTTCGGACTTGGCGAGACGTCGCGTGGTGGGGCCAACTACCTCCATGTCTCGGTGTCACGTCGACAATTCCTACTCGCTGGACCAAGATTCATTGGGACTTTTTCCGACAAGATTCTCCTGGTCGAACGGCTCGAGGCATCGGTGCTATTCGGGGCAACTGGTTCCTCTGTGTACGCGACCGAACTCATCCACGACGGAGCGGACTATTTCTTGGTTGACAGAGCCGCACTTGGAGACCTCGCAGTCCCCGCATTCAAAGAGCCAGCAGTTTTTGAGAACTCTCGTTATCTAGTTCTGAATCTTGCAGGTTGATCTGGAATAGTGCCGATTCGGCTGGCGACCCAAAAAACAACCAACTAGCGTCAGCACGATGAACAAGTCCACCGCACCGAGCAAGCACGCCGAACTCACAGAAAAGATCGTCTCGCGACAGATCGGGGCGTCTTCACCTGCTGTCTCGCGTGACGGCTCACATCTCGCCTACGTCGTCACCCGCATCGACTACAAGGCCAAC
>Ga0194111_10009294_pt1 | contig 10720 bp, 7 predicted proteins | sample TA2KigC300mmetaG_FD_146194 | JGI IMG/M metagenome (GOLD analysis project Ga0194111, IMG submission 146194) | Freshwater microbial communities from Lake Tanganyika, Tanzania - TA2015033 Kigoma Deep Cast 300m | ecosystem: Environmental > Aquatic > Freshwater > Lake | place: Tanzania: Lake... | reverse complement strand
ACGGGCCAGGTCCGGGTAGCGGTAGGTCATCTGGATGGGGAAGGCCAGGTAGCCGACGATCTTGAGGAAGCTCACGCCGAAGGCGATGTTGTAGTCCTTAAAGTTGCGGTCCTTGATCATCAGTCCGAGGACATAGAACCCGCGGACGAGCGAGCCCGGGGAGATGGGCAGGAGGTTCAGCGCGCCGATGATCAGGCCCGCCCGGAGGGTGGCCTGGTGCCAGGGAAGCTCGGGATGGGCGACGACGTAGGCGATGGCGGCCGTCAGGAACACGGTCTCGGACACGAACAGGGTGGCCAGATGGACGGCCAGGCTCTTGAGGTATTTCTGGATGAACGGTTCCTTGATCTGACCGGCGATGGCCGAGGCCTCGTTCTCGCCGAGAAGCCCGTTCTTCCGCCCTTGGGCGACCATGTCGAGCAGCCAACGCTCTCGCTCGGCGGGCCGGACGAGCAGCCGGAGCGGCTGGACGAATATGGCCCTCAGACGCTCGCGGAAACGGTCCTTGTCGGTCAGGAACCGGTGGAGCCCGGGCGGCAACCAGGCCAACGTGAGGTTCAGAAAATAGAGAAAGGGGGCCCGGGCGATCCGCAGGGCCCGAGCCTCGCCGGACCGGCCCGACCGGACCCAGCCGACCAACGCTTCCGCGATCCGGGCCCGGCCCGCCCGCATGAAGTACCCGGGACTCGCGACCATCCGGCCATAGTGCCGGCGCAGATCGGCCCGGCCCGCCAGGCGCCTCAAGAACGGCGGAAGAAGCAGCCCCCCGGCCGGCCAGAAAAAGCCGGTGTTCCCGGTGACGATCCCCAGGGCGGCCAGGACGGGGGCGAGGGCCGGAAGAATAGCGGCGGACAAGAAAACGGCCGACAGGAGCGCGCTCCTTTCGAGGCGCGCCGCGGCCCGCTCGTCGGTGATCCCGCGGACACGCCAGCTCTCCCGGAAGCCGGCCATGATCCGGCGGCGCAGGCCCCGGCCGAAAATCCGGACGTGATGAAAGGAGAGGTCGATGAGGGAATCGCGATAGGCCCGGTCCTCGGAGCGCAGCCGGCCCAGGGCCGGGCGCAGGTCGGCGAAATCGTCCCCGCGCGCGTCTACGTATCGCTCGAGCTTGTCGACATCGCCCTTGTCGAACTGGACGAGCCGCCCGCGGCCGAGACCCCGCAGGATGAGCTTGATATCGGCCGGGCACTGCGGGAGGAACGGCAAGAGTGTCATGCCGGCCCGGAAATCGACGGCGACCAGCCCGGCCTCGGGGCGGCCCTCGGCCTCGGCCCGCTTGAGGACGTTGGGCTGGCTCTTGAGCGACCACCATTCGTACTGACGCGCGAGCTCGACGGCCCCTATCTCGTGCATGAGCCGGACCAGGCGGTCCATGAAGGCGCGCTTGGCGCGGTACTCGGGTGAGCCGTCCGCCGGGCCGGAGTGACCGCCTTTGGAGCGGCGCCGGGCGTCGAGGTTGTCGTCCGCCTCGAGTCGCCACGTGCGGCCCTCGACCCATTCGCTGAGCTCGCCGTAGCTCCCGAGCGCCCTGTCGGCGAGCGTCCCGAGGACATCCACGACGGCGTCCTCGCGGCCCCACTCGACCCGGGCCGCCCGGCGGATGAACTTCTGCCACAAGGCCTGCGAACGGCCGGCCGTGGCCAAAGACTGAAGAGAGAACGGGGCCTGGAAGCCGATCGCATAGAGAAGGCCGCGGATGCCGCGGGCCAGCCCGGAGGGCGGGATAAGGACCTTCAGGGCGTACTCGCGGCCGGGCTCCAGGCCTGCGACCCGGCCCTCGAGGGCGGAGACGTCGCTCAGCCGGACCTTGTAGACTTGGCCCGCGTATCCTCCGCCCACGAATCTCTCGATCTCGAGGCGGACCCGGGCCCGCCCGTCGGGAAAGACGCCTTGGAGCTCGTATTCAAGGACCGTCCCCGGCTCGTGGCGGCTGAGGCGGAACGCCCGATGGACCTTCTGTTGGGAGTGAAGGCGGACGAGCTCACGAACGGTCTCGGCCGAATAGGGAACGGTCATCAGGGCGCCTTGACTTTCTTTCGCACGTTTCCTTCCTTTTCAACGTTAGACGAGCTTCTTTCGGCCCCGCTCCCGGCTCAAGGCTTCGACCAAAACCTTGACCTTCTGGTCGAGATCGGCGTCGCAGACGAGCAGCGCGTCCTTGGTGTCGACGACGATCAGGTTGCGGACGCCGACGAGCGCGGTCAGCCGCCCGGGGTTCCAGACGAGGCACCCCCTGGAATCCAGGGCGGCCAGCTCGCCCCGCGCGGCGTTGCCGTCGCGGTCCCGCGGCCAGACCTCGAGCAGGGACGACCAGGCCCCGATGTCCGACCATCCGAAATCGCCCTCCGCGACCAGCACGCCTTGGGCCTTCTCCATGAGGGCGTAGTCGATGGACAGGGCCGGGGCGCCCTCGAAGGCGGCCCGGAGCCGGCCGCGGTTGCCCGACCTCAGGGCTTCGACGGCTTTCTTCCAGAACGAGAACAGGGCCGGCGCGCACGCTTCGGCCTGGCGGGCGAAGGTCTCCGCCGTCCAGACGAACATGCCCGAGTTCCAGGCGCAATCCCCGGCGGCAAGGAACTCGTCGGCCAGCTCGACGCTCGGCTTTTCCTTGAAGGCCCGGACGGGATAGAAAGCCTCCCGCCCGCACGTCCGCGGCCGCTCCCTCTCGAACCGGATGTAGCCGTATCCCGTGGCCGGATAGGTCGGCGGGATCCCGAAAATGACCATGGCCCCGGCCCGGGCCGACATCTCGACCGCGCTCCCGAGCTTGCGCAGGAACCGTTTTTCGTCTTTGATGAGATGATCGGCGGGCAGGGCGACGACGACAGCCTCCGGGTTATCCAGCCAGATCCGGGCCGTCGCCAGGGCCAGCGCGGGACCGGTGTTCCTGGCCACCGGCTCGACGATCATGTTGGCCGCCGGCAGGGCCGGGAACAGCTTTCTGACGCGCCGGGTCTGGACGGCGTCGGCGACCGTGGTGACCTTGCGAAGAGGGACGAGCGGGCGGATCCGCCTCACGGTCTCCTCGATCATCGTCGCCCGGCCGGCGATCTGCAGGAACTGCTTGGGTTTATCCGCCCGCCCGAGCGGCCAGAAGCGTGTTCCCCGCCCGCCGGCCAGGATGACCGCGCGGACGTCGCGCAAGGGCTTTTTCGGCCGCGTTGTGCGCTTCGGCCGGCTCATGGCTTCCCGAGGCGGCTGATGATCTTCTCGAGCAGTGCCCGGACCTCGTTCTGGATCGCGGCCAGAGCCTCTTCGGTGTCGGCTTCGAAGCGGAGGACGATGACGGCCTGGGTGTTGGAGGCCCGGACGAGGCCCCAGCCGCGGGGGAAGATGGCCCGGACGCCGTCGATGTCGATGACCGGATATTTCGCGGCCAGCTCGCGGCGGGCCTGCTCGACGATCTCGAACTTGACCTCGTCGGACGCGTAGATCCTGATCTCCGGCGTCGAATAGGTCTTGGGGAGGTCTGACAGCATCGTCGACAGCCGGGCCGTCGACCGCGACAGGATCTCGAGCAGCCGGGCCGTCGCGTAGATGGCGTCGTCGAAGCCGTACCAGCGATCGGCGAAAAAGATGTGACCGCTCATTTCCCCGGCCAGGGGGGCCTGCTCCTCCCTGATCTTTTTCTTGATCAGGGAGTGGCCGGTCCGCCACATGATGGGCCGCCCACCCAGCCGTTCGATCTCGTCGTAGAGGACTTGGGAGGCTTTGACCTCGGAGATGACGGCCGAACCGGGCCTGGCGGCGAGGATGTCCCTGGCGAAGACGATGAGGAGCTGGTCGCCCCAGATGATCTTCCCCCGGTCGTCGACGACGCCCAGCCTGTCGGCGTCGCCGTCGTAGCCGACACCGAGCTCGGCCCCCGTTTCCCGGACCTTGCGGATGAGCGCTTCCATGGCCTCCGGGAGCGTCGGGTCCGGGTGATGGTTGGGGAAGCGGCCGTCCATTTCGCAGAAAATATCGATGACCTCGGACCCCATTTTCCGGAAGAGCGGGACGGCGACCGAGCCGCCGGTGCCGTTGCCGGCGTCGATGACGACCTTGATCCCCCGTGACAGCCGGACGTTGCCGGAAACATAGCTCATGTATTCGGGAACGATGTCGAGGGTCGAAGCGCGCCCGGCCCCTTTGGCGAACAGGCCCTTGCGGGCGATGTCGTGGAGCTCCTGGATGTCGGGCCCGTAAAGGGTGTCGTGTCCGGCCATCATCTTGAACCCGTTGTGTTCCGGGGGGTTATGGGAGCCGGTGATCATGACCCCGGCCTCCTTCTTCATGTGAAAGACCGAGAAATAGAGGAGCGGCGTCGGCACGACCCCGATGTCGGTGACGTCGCAGCCCGTGGCCAGGAGACCGGCGGTGAGGGACTTGGCGAACGACGGCGAGCTCAGGCGGCAGTCCCGGCCGACGGCCACGTCCTTCTTGCCCCTGGCCTGAAAATACGTGCCCATGGACCGCCCCAGGACCTCGACGAGAGCCTCGTCCAGATCCCGGCCGACGATGCCGCGGATGTCGTATTCCCTGAAGATCTTGGGGTTGATGTCCACGCCCTCCTCCTTCCCGGGGACTTCACGCCTATGCTTATAAACTATTTATTATCTATAATATATATGCCTACCGCGCCTTCCTTTGAAGGCGGTGGGCATGAGCGGCGCCGATGAAAGCCTTGAACAAGGGATGAGGGGCCAGGGGCTTGGACTTGAATTCCGGATGGAACTGGCAACCCAGGAACCAGGGGTGGTCCGGGGCCTCGACGATCTCCACCAGCCCATAATCCGGGTTATGGCCCGAAAAGATCAGCCCCGCCGAGGCCAACGCCTCCTGATAACGCGGATTGAACTCGTAGCGGTGCCGATGCCTTTCCGATATCTCGCGGACGCCGTAGGCCTTGTGGGCCAGCGATCCTTTCCGCAGGTCGCAACGGTAAGCTCCCAGCCGCATCGTCCCGCCCATATCGAAGTCCTTGGCCAGCTCCCGCCACCTGACGATGATCTTGTGGGGGGCGTCGGGGGCGAATTCCGCGCTGTTGGCGCGGTCGAGGCCGGCCACGGATCGGGCGTATTCGATCGAAGCGCATTGCATGCCGAGGCAGATGCCGAAGAACGGGACCTTTTTTTTCCGGGCGTACGTGACGGCCCTGATCTTGCCCTCGATGCCGCGCTTGCCGAATCCTCCGGGGACGAGAATGCCGTCCTTTCTCCCGAGGATCGAAGCGGGCCCCTCCCGTTCCAAGGCTTCGGCCTCGATCCAGTCGATGTTGACCTTGAGCCGGTGGGCAAGCCCTCCATGGACCAGGGCTTGGTTCAGGCTCATGTAAGAATCATGAAGCCCCGCGTATTTTCCGACCAGGGCGATGTCCACCTGGTCCTCAGGTTTCCTGATCCGGCCGACCATGGACTCCCAGCGCGACAGGCTCTTCTTCCGCCGGGGGAGCCCGAGCAGCCGCAAGATGATTGCGTCCAGACCTTCCCGGGCGAAATTCAACGGGATCTCGTAGATGGATTCGACGTCCCTGGCGGCAATGACCGCCTCCAGGGGAACGTTGGTGAACAGGGCGATCTTCGATCGGATGTCCGCCGAAAGCTCGCGGCCCGTCCGGCAGAGGAGGATGTCGGGCTGGATGCCGATGGCCCGCAGCTCCTTGACGCTGTGCTGCGTGGGCTTTGTCTTGAGCTCCCCCGAGGCCCCGACGAAGGGAACGAGAGTCAGGTGCACGAACAGGGTATTGGCGCTCCCCAGCGACAGTCTCATCTGGCGCGTGGCTTCGAGGAAGGGCAGGCTCTCGATGTCGCCCACCGTCCCGCCGATCTCGCAGATGACGATGTCGTTGCCTTCCGACACGGCCCTGAAAGCGCCTTTGATCTCGTCCGTGAGATGGGGAATGACCTGGACCGTCTTTCCGAGATACTCGCCCTTGCGCTCCTTGCGAAGGAGCGATTCGTAGATCTTGCCGGCCGTCCAGTTGTGGGCCCTGGTCGTCCGGGTCGACGTGAATCGCTCGTAGTGTCCGAGATCGAGGTCCGTTTCCGCCCCGTCGTCCGTCACGAAGACTTCGCCGTGCTGGAACGGGCTCATCGTGCCGGGGTCGACGTTGAGGTAGGGGTCGAATTTCTGGATGGTGATCCGGTACCCGTGGCTCTCCAGGAGCATTCCCATGGAGGCCGAGGCGATCCCCTTGCCCAGCCCCGAAATGACCCCTCCGGTGACGAAGATGTACTTGGTCATGGCTATCTTTATCTCTTTTCGGTTCCCACGATTATAGCCTTCGGCCCGCCCGGACTCAAGGAAAACGGATCGACGGCCGGCCGAGCGGCCTCAGGCCTTGGTTTCGCCCGGGTCTTTCTGTTTCGAGGGGGCCGGCTGCTGAGCGGCCTGCGTCTGGCACGTGGCTTCGAGATAGGCCCCTTCTTCCACCACGAGCTTCGGAGAGAGAATGGTCCCGAAAACGCGGCCTTTGTCGTGGACCTCGACCCTCTCGGTCGCCTGCAGCGTGCCGCGGACCTCGCCGTTCACGACGAGCTGACCCACCTTGACGTCCGCTTCGACTTTGCCCTTTTCGCCGACGATGAGCAGCGCGTCCGAGGTGATCGTTCCCTTGAGATAGCCCTCGATGCGAAACGAGCCTTTGAAGATCAGGTCTCCCCTGAACTCCGACTCCTGGTCGATCAGGCCGGCCAGCCTCGATTCGTTGAGCTCTCTCGGTTTGTCTTTCATGAAGCAACTCCTTTGAGGCCCTCATACAGCCGATTGAGGTCGTCCATCGAAAAATAGAAGATCTTCAGGACGCCTTTGTTCCGGTTGCCGGAAATGAGGACTTTCGTCCCCAGCAACTTCAGCATCTCTTCCTGGAGAGCGTGAAGGTCCGGGTCCTCGAGCTTTCTCTGGGCCCGGGGGGCCCGTTCCTTCAGTCGGTTGACGAGCTTTTCCGTGTTCCGGACAGAGAGGCTCCGGTCGATGATCTGCCGGCAGGCGAAGAGCTGCCCGGCCGCGTCGTCCAGAGCCAGCAGGGCCCGGGCATGTCCCATCGAGATCGTTTCGTCGCTCACGTGATCCTGGATCTCGCGAGGGAGCTTCAGGAGACGGAGGTAGTTCGTCACCGAGGTCCTGTCCATTCCGACCTTGTCAGCCAGCTCCTGCTGAGTGTATTTTTGCTCTTCGATGAGCCGTTGATAGGCCTGGGCGATCTCGAGAGGGTTCAACTCCTCCCGGTGGATGTTCTCGATGAGCGAGATCTCCAGCTGCTTGTCTTTCGGGATGTTCCGGATGAGGACCGGTAGCTTCCTCAAGCCGGCCTTCTGGGCCGCCCGCCACCGTCTCTCCCCGACGATGATCTTGTAATGATCATCCTCGGGAACGACGACCACAGGCTGCACGACACCCGATTCGCGGATCGACTGGGCCAGCCCTTCGATGGTTTGGTCGTCGAACTTCATGCGCGGTTGAAAGGGGTTGGCTCTGATCTGCTCGAGGTCGATCTCGGCGAATCGTTCGTCTTTCAAAATGCTGAATTCTTCGGGGATGAAGGCGCCCAGGCCTTTCCCCAGGGCTTTCTTGCTCATCGTCTAAGGATCTCCTCTGCGAGATTGATGTAAGCTTCTGATCCCTTGGATCTTATGTCGTACAGGACAACGGGCTTCCCGAAGCTGGGGGCCTCGGCCAGACGGATGCTCCGCGGAATGACGGATTCGAAAAGGATGTGCTTGAGGGATTTCCGGATCTCTTCGGCCACCTGTTTCGAGAGGTTGGTCCGTTCGTCGAACATCGTCAGGAGGATGCCCTCGATGGCCAGCTTGGGGTTGAAATAGGTGCGGACGGTTTCCAGCGTCTGGAAAAGGTCGGGGATGCCCTCCATGCAGAAGAATTCCGTCTGAACGGGGATGATCAGGGAGTCGGCGGCTGTCAGGGCGTTGATGGTCAGAAAGCTCAGGGAGGGAGGGCAATCGATCAGGATGAAGTTGAAGTAGCGCCTCGCTTTATCGACGGCATCAACTAGCCGTCTTTCCCTGTTTTCCGCCGGGTAGAGCTCGGCTTCGATGCCGGATAGCTCCGGAGAGCACGGACAAAGATAGAAATTATCGACTTCGGTCCCGAAAACGCAGTCCATCAGCCCCCGGCCGTTCATCATGGCCTGGTAGATGCCCTTGCCTGCTTCCTTGGGCTTGGCCAGGCCCAGCGTCGACATCCCCTGGGGGTCGAGATCGATCAGGAGGGTCCGCTTTCCCTTGAGGGCCAGGCACGCCGAGAGATTGATGGCCGTGGTCGTCTTACCGACGCCCCCTTTCTGATTGGCGACCGCAATGACCTTATTCATCTTTCGGGCATGTTCCACGTGAAACACCGCCTTTTCGGGCGGCCTTTCTTTCTGTTATCTCCATGTACAGGGCGACGCTCTGAACAGTTGCCGGGGTCATCCCGGGGATCCTCCCGGCCTCTCCCAGCGTTGCCGGCCGGGCCGCTCCCAGCTTTTCGACGGCTTCTTTGGTCAACCCGGGGACCTTGGCGAAGTCCATCTCGGCCGGGATCACTTTATGGGCTGTTTTCACGGATTTGGCGATCTCTTTGCTCTGTTTTCGAATGTAGCCTTCATACTTCACTTCGGATTCGATGGATCTTGTTTCCTCATCGTTGATTGTAGCAGAAATTTTCCCTAATTCCAGGGTATTTCTCAAGCTGACTTCGGGTTTTTTTAGCCAGTCATAAAGGGAGATCCGGCCTTTGGCCCCCGTTCCCGTCTTTTTGCTTCTCAGAAGAGTCAGTATTTCCCCCGCTCTCTGCCGCTTTTCTTCGTAGCTTCGCCAGGTTTCCTCGGATATCAACCCGAATTCGCGCCCGTATTTCATCAGCCTCAGGTCGGCATTGTCGACCCTGAGAAGGAGCCGATGTTCGGCCCTGGACGTGAACAGACGATAGGGTTCCTCGACGCCTTTGGTCACCAGGTCGTCGATGAGGACTCCGATATACGCCTCGTCCCGTCTTAAAATGAAGGGAGGCTTCTTCATCAGGGACAAGGCGGCGTTTATCCCGGCCATGAGCCCTTGGGCGGCCGCCTCTTCGTAGCCGGAGGTGCCGTTTATCTGCCCGGCCAGGTAGAGGCCGCCGATCCTCCTGCTCTCCAGGGTATGGGCCAGCTCGGTCGGGGAAACGGCGTCGTATTCTATGCCGTAGGCCGGTCTCAGGATCTTCGTCCCGTCGAGGCCGGGTATCGTTCGGAGGATCCCTTTCTGGACCTCGACCGGCAAGCTCGAAGAGATCCCGTTGATGTAGATCTCGGCGGTCTCGAGCCCCTCGGGCTCGAGAAAGAACTGATGGCGGGTGCGGTGCGGGAATTTGATGACCTTGTCTTCGATGGACGGGCAATACCGGGGGCCGATGCCGGTGATCCTGCCTCCGTAAAGAGGGGACTTGTCGAGGTTCTCCCGGATCACGGCGTGGGTCGCCGGGTTGGTGTATCCGAGATGGCAGAGGACCTTGTTCTGCAACCGGTCCCGGGTCCTATAGGAGAAGGCGACCGGCTCCTCGTCGCCCGGCTGGGGGGTGAAACGCTCCCATTCGACGGTGTTCCCGTCCAAGCGCATGGGCGTTCCGGTCTTGAGCCGGAAGATCTTGAATCCCAGGGCTCTCAGCTGCTGCGCCAGATGGACCGAAGGCGGCTCGTTGGCCCGGCCGGCAGGATAGCTCTCGAGCCCGATATGGATGACGCCGTTCAGAAAGGTCCCGGGGGTCAGAATGACCGCGTTTCCCTCGATGCGGGTCCCCTCCAGGGTCCTGATCCCCCGGGCCCGGCCTTTCTCGACCAGGATCTCCGAGGCGATGCCCTGGAATATCGTCAGCCCGGGGATCCTCTCCAGGCGGTGCTTCATGGCCGATCTGTAGGCCGCCTTGTCGCATTGGGCCCGGGGCGCCTGGACGGCCCCGCCCCGGCTCCTGTTGAGGAGCCGGAACTGGATGCCCGTTCTGTCGGCCAACAGGCCCATCAGCCCTCCCAGAGCGTCTATCTCGCGCACCAGATGGCCCTTGGCCAGCCCTCCGATGGCCGGATTGCAGGACATCTGGGCGATCGTCTCCAGGTGGATCGTGACCAGGCAGGCCTCGAGCCCCAGGCCGCAGACGGCGGCGGCGGCCTCGCATCCGGCGTGCCCCGCCCCGACCACGACAACGTCGTACCTGCCGTCCTTGTTCATGTCGCCAGCCGCCCCCGCTACTTTCCCACGCAGAACCGACCGAAAATATCCTCCAGGACCTCGTCGGCCCGGACCTCTCCGGTCAGGCGCCCGACGAGCTCGAGGGCTTTGCGGACCTCCTCCGCGCAGATCTCCTCGGAGTGACCGGCCCCGAGGAGCCCCTCCGTTCTTTCCAAGCATTGAAGGATATCCCGGAGGACGTCCTTCTGCCTGGCGTGGAGAATGACCTCGTCTGTGTCCACCCTGGCCGGGGCCAGGGCCTGGAGGAGCCCTTTCTTGAGCCCGGCGATGTTCCGGCCCTTGAGGGCCGACACTTCGACCACGGGCGCGCCGCCGGCCAAGGCGGTCACCCTGTTCCTGTCCACCCTGACGGGGAGGTCCGTTTTGTTCAAGACAACGAGCTTTTTCCTGCTCCGGTACCTTTTCAGGAGGCGTTCGTCCTCGGCCGTTCCCCGCCGGGAGGCGTCGAGAACGATAAGCAGGCCGTCGGCTCCACGGGCCAGCCTTTCTCCCCGAGCGATGCCCATTCTTTCCACGGG
>Ga0194111_10009285_pt1 | contig 10724 bp, 11 predicted proteins | sample TA2KigC300mmetaG_FD_146194 | JGI IMG/M metagenome (GOLD analysis project Ga0194111, IMG submission 146194) | Freshwater microbial communities from Lake Tanganyika, Tanzania - TA2015033 Kigoma Deep Cast 300m | ecosystem: Environmental > Aquatic > Freshwater > Lake | place: Tanzania: Lake... | reverse complement strand
TGACACTATTGAGCTTCTGCGAGACGAAGGGGGCCCTGATGTCGAGTTGTATTTCATCATGGGCTCGGATTCCTTGGCCGATATTCTTACCTGGCACAGGCCGGAGCGCTTGATCAGGCTGTGTCGCTTGGCAGTTATGGAACGGCCCGGCTATCGGGTTGATATGGAGGAATTGGAGCGGCTGTTGCCTGGCATTACCTCACGGGTCCATTTCATCAATTCGCCCCGGTTGGACATTTCGTCCACTGACATTCAAAGGCGGGTGCGCGAGGGGTTGCCCATCAAGTACCAGGTGCCCGAGGCGGTGGAGGATTACATCTACGAACACGAGCTTTACATGGGAAGAGATAGGGATCAGGGATTAGGGATCAGGGACCAGGGAGAAGTGTAACAGGCGTGGAGCTAAGTCTGTCTACTGGTTGCATTTATATTTACCCTCTGCGCAGCATGTTCAGCATAGCGAGCGAATGTGGCTTCACGGGAGTGGAGTTGGTGGTCAGTCCTGAGGTTGAGTTGAGGGGCGGCAGATACGTCCGCTGCCTGGCCAAGAGCTATGGCCTGACCATCTTCAGCCTCCACCCGCCCATCCTGCCCTTCCCCGGCTGGTCTGACTACCGAACCACCATCCCCAGGTTGATTGATTTGGCGCTGGAAGCCGGTGCAGGGTACGTCGTCCTGCATCCCCCCAACGCTCGCCGCCTGGCCGATGATCGAGGCTTCGCCCTGAGGCCTGTCCTGAGCCCAGGCGAAGGGCTCTGCCCGAAGGGTCGGCGCTACGTGACAGCCTTGAGGGAGGGTTTGCAGCGTATAGCAGGCACCGGCCTGCGCATCGCTCTGGAGAACCGGGCCTTCTTCCGCCCAGGTGATCGGCACTACGCTCTGAGCGACTTGCGGGATTTGCGCGCCTTTGCCGACGAGCTCGACCTGCCTCTCGTCCTGGACACCTCGCACGCCGCCACTACGAGCTACAGTCTGGCCGAGGCTTATCACATCCTCGCTGACCGATTGGTGAACGTCCACCTCAGCGACCTGCGTCCTCCACCCTGGCCGTTGAACGTCCATTTCCTGCACACTTATCTAAAGCACCACCAAATCCCCGGCGATGGCCAACTGCCGCTGGCTGATCTCCTGAGTCGTTTAGTGGCCGACGGATACTGTGGTTCAATTACCCTGGAGATCAGCCCCGTTGCCCTGCGCATCTGGTGGCCTCCTGGCGTCAAGAGTCGCTTGGCCCGCTGCGTGGCCTATGTGCGCCGGAACTTCCGTGTGCCCTCATAGCAATACGATTGGGATCCTACCCGGTCTTGGGGCGGGTTGCCCCAACAATTCGACCGCTGTCCAAGCCCTTTCGTGAAATGCCTTGTGGAAATGACCCTTGTGTGGTAGAATAGTTAGCAGGTAACGGTTGAGCAGATTGGGGAGTTGTGATGCCCATCAGGGTGTTGTCGGAGGAAGTAGCATCTAAGATCGCCGCTGGCGAGGTGGTGGAGCGACCGGTCTCCGTGGTTAAGGAGCTGGTGGAGAACTCTATTGACGCAGAGGCCAGGGAGATCAAGGTCGAGGTGCGCCAGGGGGGACGTCGCCTGGTGCGGGTGATTGACAATGGGATGGGGATCCCCGCCGACGAGGTCGAGCTGGCCTTTGCCCGCCACGCCACCAGCAAGATCGCCAGCCTGGATGATCTATCGTCTATTGCCACCCTGGGCTTTCGGGGCGAGGCTCTGGCCAGCATCGCCGCCGTGAGCCAGTTGACCATCGTGACCAGGACCGCCGAGGAGAATGTAGGCACTCAGTTGCGACTGGAGGGGGGCAGGGTCGCCCAGCGTCAGAAGAAGGGCTGCCCCCAGGGCACGGTGGTCACGGTGGAGAACCTCTTCTACAACGTCCCTGCCCGCCTGAAGTTCCTGCGCAGCGAAGCCACGGAGCGAAAGCACATTGATGGCCTGATCTACCGCTACGGCATGGCCTACCCCCACCTGCGCTTCAGCCTCTTGAACGACGGACGGCCGACCTTTCAGTCTCTGGGCAGCGGCGAGCTGTACGATGTGCTTATCAAGGTTTACGGGTTGGAACTTGCCCAGCAGATGCACGAAGTCGGAAGTATTGAGGCAGACAACCTGAAACCCGGAACATCGAACCGGGAACTAGTGGACGTATACGGCTACATCAGCCCTCCCTCTTTGCATCGAGCCAATCGCGATTACCTGACCTTCTTCGTCAACGGTCGCTGGGTGCAGGATCGCATGCTCAGCTATGCGGTGAGCGAAGCCTACCATACCCTGCTGCCCACGGGCCGCTACCCCATCGTCGTGCTGTGCCTGGAGTTGGACCCTTCTCAAATTGACATCAATGTCCACCCCACCAAGAGCGAGATCAGATTCCTGGACAGCAACGCCGTCTTCGCCGCCGTCCAGAAGGCCGTGCGCCGTACCCTGGTTGATCGGGCGGCGATTCCCAGGATGACGGGCCTCCCCTCGCAGTGGTCCGCACAGGAGATGGAGAGGCGGCGCAGGTTAGTGGAGGTGGGCACTCAAGCGAAAGCAGTTGGAATCGAGACGCCGTCGGTTTTTGAGTTCCCTGAGCCCGTCAAACTGCCGCCCTTGCGGGTACTGGGCCAGGTGGCTCAGACGTACATCATAGCTGAGGGGCCCGAGGGGCTGTATCTCATTGACCAGCACGCAGCCCACGAGCGGGTGCTCTACGAGCGGGTCATGGCCGAGCGGGCGAAGATGGCCGTCACCTCACAAACACTGCTAGAGCCGTTGACCATTGAGTTGCCCAGGGTGGCTGGCGAGGAAAGCGTGGGGTTCTTGAATCAATTGGGCTTCGACGTGGAGCCTTTTGGCGGGGAGACGTATCTGGTGCGGGCTGTGCCGGCCATGTTGGCCAAGGGCGACATCGGCCAGGCCATCGTCGAGATCGTTGACGAGCTGAGCGAGGCAGGGACGGCAGGGGCGGGGGAGGAGAGGGCGTTGATCAGTCTGGTCTGCCACAGCGCCGTTCGGGCTGGGCAGACCCTCTCCGTGGAAGAGATGCGGGACCTGATCCGCCAGTTGGAGGGGACGACCATGCCGCGCACCTGTCCCCACGGCCGCCCGACGATGATTCATTTGAGTGCCGCGCAACTGGCGCGGGAATTTGGGCGGGGGTGACGACAACAAAACCCCAAGGGTCTGAACCACAAAGCTCCCCCGACTTGCAAAATTGCTTCGTTGACATTATAATAAAAGGCCGTGGGGAAGTGTCGGAACTGGCAGACGAGCGTGACTTAGGATCACGTGGGCCTGGCCCGTGAGAGTTCGAGTCTCTCCTTCCCCACCAATACATCAATTAGCAGGTCGAGTGGAAAAGGAGGGGTTTACAATCATTTTGTGGGCATCTCCCCGCCGGTTCGAGCAAGCCCCAGCGGGGAGTTTTTGGTTTTGAGAACATGGTGATGATGGGTGATAACCGGGTCGTAGTCGCCATGAGCGGCGGCGTGGATAGCTCCACGACGGCGGCTCTGCTGGTGGAGCGGGGCTACGATGTGACCGGGGTGATGATGCGCCTGTGGGCCGAGGAGGGCGAAGGCGGCGCCACCAACCGCTGTTGCTCCCTCGAAGCTAGGGAAGACGCTCGCCGCGTCTGCTATGCCCTGGACATCCCTTTCTACCTGATCAGCTACGAGCAGGAGTTCAAGAGGGAGGTCGTTGACCTCTTTATCGCCGAATACGCTCGCGGGCGCACCCCAAATCCCTGTCTGGCCTGCAACCGCTACATCAAGTTCGATCTCCTGCTCCGCCGAACCCTGGCCCTGGATGCCCAATATCTGGCCACGGGGCACTACGCCAGAATACGGCAGGTGAATGGCCGTTATCAACTGCTCAAGGGCCACGACGAGGAGAAGGACCAGTCCTATGTGCTCTACATGCTGGGGCAGAAAGAGCTCCAGCATCTCCTCTTGCCTTTGGGTGACTACACCAAGGAGCAGGTGCGGGTTATGGCTCGCCAGCGGGGGCTGCCTGTAGCTGAAAAGGCAGAAAGCCAGGACCTTTGTTTCCTCGTGGATAATGACTATCGCCGATTTTTGCAGGTACACGCGCCGGAGGCCATTCAGCCCGGCCCCATCCTGGACACGGCGGGGCGTGCCATCGGTCAGCACAAGGGGCTGCCTTTATACACCATTGGCCAGCGGGAGGGCCTGGGTATCGCGGCCGCAGAGGCCCTCTACGTCGTGCAGATTGACGTGGCTGGCAACGCGCTGGTGGTGGGCACCAGGGCGGAGTTGGGGCGGCGGGAACTGGTGGCTACAGAGGTCAATTATGTATCTGGGCAGATTCCTCAAGAACCTCTGGAGATCACGGCCAAGATCCGTTACCAGGCCATCGAAGCCGAAGCCATCCTCACTCCGCTCGAGGATGGTCGGGCGCGAGTGACCTTCGCCCAACTGCAGCGGGACATCACGCCGGGACAAGGTGTCGTCTTCTATCAAGGCGAGGTCGTACTCGGTGGAGGGATAATCAGCTAAAATGCAGATACTCCTCTCTCCTGCTCTGATCTTATCCCTAATCATGGCCAGTGCCTACGCTGCCATTTTCAACCTATGGCAGGGAGGTAGCGTGAAGGACCTGCTGATCTATCTGCTGGCCTGCTGGCTGGGATTCGCTATCGGAGAGCTTGTAGGGGATTTCCTGGGTTTGGACATCCTGATGATCGGCGAAATCCATGTCCTGGAAGGAACCATCGGGTCTTTGGTGCTTTCGTTCCTGGCTAAGTGGTTAAAGCCGTGAGAGCTTTAACCTGTTTTGACTATCTGGTGGGCGTGTGATATAATGATGTACAGTCCAGTGCTAAGGAGAGAACAACGTGAACGAATCCGAGAAGAAGAACTTCCAGATAGCTCTTATCGGTATCTTGGTGGTCGTAGTCGTGTTGTTGATCGTGATGTGCTATTTGCTTTTCAAGCACGACAGAGAAGCGGCTATCATCCGAGACATCTCCGTTATCATCCTCGCCCTTGAGTCCATCGTGATGCTATTGCTTTTGATCGTGGTCATCGGCATGTTATGGTGGTTGATCCAGACCTTGGAGAAGAAGATCACGCCGATCCTCGATACCACCAAAGAGACGGTCAACAACGTGAGCGAGACGGTCAATACCATGCGAGGGACGGCCACTTTTATGAGCGACACCGTCGTCTCGCCGATAATCAAGGTGGTCAGTTATGCATCTGGGGTGAAGAAAGCGGTACGGACGTTGACCAGGTGGCGAAGTATGCGCAGTGATTAGAGCGCACAGTTGAATTCTTTGAGACAGGAGGGATTAACAATGGCTAACAACAATGGGAGTGCCTGGTTTGTGGCGGGATTCATCGTCGGTGGGTTGGTGGGGTTTGCGGCGGGCTTGCTGTTGGCCCCTCAGGCCGGCGAGGAGACTCAGGCGCAACTCAGGGAGAAGGGCATCGAGCTCAAAGGCCGGGCCGAGGAAGCAGCCTTGGAGGCCCGCAAGAGAGCCGAAGAGCTTCGGGAGAAGGGCCAGGTTATCGTAGAGGAGAAGAAAGGCCGAATCGAGGAGGCCATCGCCGAAGGCAAGGAGGCCGCGGCCAAGAAAAAAGAGGAGCTGGTGGCCAAGCTGGAGGAGGCCAAGGGCAAGGTCACGGCCGAGGCTGAGGCCTAATGCCCTAGCCCCCTCAGCTACTCGCTGTCTCCTCAAAACGGTCTCCCTCTTGGAGGTTGCTGAACTATTGCCGGGTTGCCTGGGGCTAAACTGAAAGGGTAAAGGACACTGAAAGCGCCTTAAAACCGAGTGCCTTTCAGGGCACTTTGCCCTTTCAGTTATTTAGCCAAGGGCTTCGACTGAGCAGCGCGAGTTGCTCGCCGAAGTCTCAGTCGAAGTCCTCAACCCAGGCCCGATGGCGCTTGGCCGCCACACTGCAAGAGCACGAGCCATATCCTTCAGGCTAAAAAGAGAAAAATGGGTAGACGAGAGAAAGACAAGCTACCACATTGGCAATGTCGTTGGCCTAGTCCACACATTGGTCGCTATTGGAAACGGCAACTGTCGAAAGCGCGACGCAGATTTGCCAGGCAAATACTGTTGGGGGGACGCGGCAAAGAGCCATTGCACTATGAACGCGAATGTAACTGGAAGACATGGTGAAGCGCTGTTTAGCAAGTTTGTCATTTGTGTTAGCAACAACACCAATCTTGGAGTCAAGGAAATGCTGGCGAAGCAACTCGGTCTATTTGAAGAGTTTGGGAAAACAGGGACTTGTCCAGAGCCACAGACCTTGTCAGTGGGAGCAGGACAAGCTCCTTATCTACACGTAGCGGGCGACATTCCACTAGACTTGCCATCAGGTGCCTTGTTATCAATTGCCAGGAAGCAACCTCTAAGCATTTACCTGTTAGGTTTTCAACCTGCAAAGACGATACCGGAGATACCGCGATGGTTTCTGCAAGCGTACGCGTCTTTACCTTCTACTGTACTGGATCCATTTTCTGGATCTGGCACGACGATAATCGAAGCTCTGAGGTTCGGCGCGTCTGTGTACTGGTTGGACTATCACCCTCTTAGCCGTCTAATATGTCGCGTCAAAACGACAACCTTCGCGGCGTTAGAAGTCCTGGAGGAGTCATTTGATATTCTCAGGAAATCGAGTAGACAGAAACACGCGCCAGAAACCGTCCATTTTGCCAACAAGGATTTCTGGTTCCAGGAGCCAGTCCAGGAAGGTCTCGAAATCCTGCGAGAACACATCTTGAGGTCGAGAGCAGCAAATCAACCGGTGCTTTGGCTGGCGCTCGCGTCAACTGTGAGGAAAACTTCAAACATGAATGATGGCATGTTGCTTGCGGCTCGCCGTCCCCATATTGAGAAGATACCAAAGCGTTCCCGAGACGACGTATTCAGATACTTTAAGATGTACCTTGACAAAGCAATTGCTGCCATCGCGGAATGGCAATCCTGCGTAGGCGACGCTCCAGTTAGAGCCACAGAGTTGCCTTTACAAGATGCACGGGCGCTCGGAGGTGACTGGACTTGTGACGCCGTAGTAACCTCACCGCCGTACATAAATGCCATAGACTATGTTTGGGCTTCCAAATTTGAGCTTCATTGGTTAGGTTTGGTCAATAATGACGAAGACAGACTGAATCTGTATCTCAGAGAGATAGGGACGGAGAGAATACCTCGTTCGGAATATAGGGAACTGGGGCAAACTGGCCACGAGGAGCTTGACCCATTGATAGAAGATATTTACAGGGCAAGATGGTATAGAGCAAGTGGGGAGCAGAATCAGTTAAGGGCACGAGTAGTCTACAAATACTTCACAGACATGAGGAAACACTTCGTTAGCGCGTATTCAAAATTGAGACCAGGCGGGTTTTACTGCTTTTCGGTAGGAGATGTTAGCAGGATTTGTGGTGTGGAAGTACCGGTAGCCTCCATTCTATCCGAGTTAGCATGTGAAGTCGGATTTCTTGAGAAATTCCGCTTCAATCTTCTTCTGAAGAACCGAAAGCTAAACGTTCCCAGAAACGTCAATTGGGCTGGGACTATAAAGCACGATACCACCGTAGTTCTGGAGAAGCCGGCAAAATGAATTTCGACATAATCAGCAGTTCTCTTGAAGAAGTGCTCAGGCAATACGGCCTGTCCTTTGCCGCCAAGAAGTTTGGTGGAGAGTCGTTGCAAGTGGATGATCTCATGCTCGTATTTGGGTTAACCCAGGAAGCTAAGACCCGGAATAAGCAGTATTGGGGAAGAGAGTTGGGAATGTGCTGGCAACGCTTGGTAACCGAGTTATTCAGACAAACACGGAAGGACTTTAGCGGTTCCATTCGGGAAGGCGCAGACGAGATCTGCGATCTAGTTGTTGGGAACGATGCCATTGATACCAAATACAGGATTGGGTCGGGTGATTCCGGCACGCTGAAGAAGTTCAGGCAATATGGCCTCAGACTTCAGCAATTGGGATATAGGCCAGTTTTGCTGGTGCTGCGCGATGACAACCTGCCCGCAGCCATTGCCGCCTGCGTAAGTGGAGGCTGGACTGTAACCACAGGGCAGGAAACATACAGATATATTCACGAGGCCACCGGTTTCGATTTGCAATCCTGGCTGCGTGCGAGAAAGAATCAGTTTGCAGGTTGAGTAGGAGCACCTCTAGCCAGTGCAGCGGGGTAAACGTACAACACCCCGAGGGTGGTTATGGAATAAGCTGGAACGATGAGATAGATCTAAGCGAATCAGAGCTGTGGCTACATGGCGTGCCAGCCGAATGATATGACAAGGTTAGGCAGCGCAACCCGGTGCTACGGAATAGTCATCAAGGCAGTGCATGCAATCATTTGAAGTCATCAGCGATATAACCGATATTGAAACGATTGCTGTTGGCAATGCGATCCGAGACATTGCGCGGCTGCGAAAGCAATATGGCCAAGGTCGCTGGCGCAAACTCAAAGGAATTGCAACAGTTCATCTTGTGACCTGCCGAATACGTCGCGCAGAACTTCATTGGTATGAAGCGCACGGAATTGGCAGGAAGGAAATCAAACGAAAGCGGTATCTGGATTAGGATAATGAAATCACGTTTTGCGATATGCATTGATAATTCGGAATATCCAGCATCTCTCGAATTGCACAAGATTTATCGAGTGTTGCCTGATGAAGATGCTGAGCACGATGGAGATTTGCGCGTCGTTGACGAAAGTGGCGAAGATTATCTCTATCCGGCCGCGTACTTTGTTCTGGTTGACGTGCCAGGAGAAGCTGAGCCCATTCTGATAGATTCCTTCGCGCGTGATCTTCAACCTGCTTAACAAAGCGGCCAATCCAAAGGCCCGATGGCGCTTGGTCGCTACACTGCAAGACCACGAGCCATGTTTGTCCAAAGTCCCAAAACATCAACCTCGTACATCCTTCGCGCTCTTTGCGAGGTCCCGTCGTTCAAGGAGTAACGATTATACTTACAGCCATTCGGGGTACATATCGAGATGGCAAAATTGAACTGACAGAAATACCCATCTATGTGCGCGAAGAAACCCCCGTCGTAGTGACATTTCTTGAGCCTGGCCACATAGACTTGCGGGCGCGGGGCATTGACGAAGCGCAAGCAGCAGATTTGCGTGCACGCTTGGCAACCTTTGTTGAAGACTGGGAAAGCCCTGAGATGAATATCTATGACGACTACGACGCTGCCAGAGCCAGCCTATCAACGTTGATATAGCTTTACGGCACACACTGGGCTTATGAAATCGTGCCCAACACCGCATGAAGCCGGCACCCACCCTTGCGCTTTTTTTACCCCCATACCTTGCCTGTGGTGGTGCTGGTGATTCCGGCATGTCCAGTCAGCGGAGGCGAGTGGGCGCGGCTCATCCGCCGCGCCGTTGGGCCGCTAACTAACACATCAGATACGCCTATGTTCAATCGGATACTAAAGAAACAATCGGCGACCAAGTTGAAAGAAGTTCAAATTGGCGACGGCAATCTCACCATTGATTTGCCTTTCCATTTGCAAATCGACCGCGAAGAAGACAATACGACTGTTGTTCGTGATCCGGCCTTCGATGGCGCGATTATGCGTTTTTCGACACTTTACACCTATGACAAACGCAATCCGGACGCAAGCGCAGCAACAAACCTGCTTTTATTTACACGGATGGCCAAAGAACAAGGTCGAAAACTCAAAAGGATTAACAACAAGGTGTTTTACACCTATAGCGAGCCATCACAACAAGGCGACGAAGCAGCCAAGACACATTTTTGGATCATTGCCTTCGATAATGCCATTGTCATTGCTTCATGCTGGCTCAGGCAAACAACGCAGAATGCATTACCAGCACGCATTCTGCTAGAGTCTATGGAGGCGGCCATTAGGAGTTTGCGGCTATCACGCATCTTGTACTATGAAGCCGAAGACGAATTCCACCAAGAAAAGTTACCGCTTTCGCCAGAACATATGAAAGCTTTAGATCAATGGCGCCAAGCAGCTTACGCTATCGCAAGATCTAAAGGCCGTCGTTTTCTGGGCACAGACAATGACTTGGTGACTCTTCAGACTGTTTTGAATAGTGGCGCTATCGAAAAAACGGACACCGTAGGGTTAGAAGGGCTGGGGGTTGTCTTTGGCGACATCCTCGCCAAAAAACTCGACCTACATTGGATTACAGTAAGCGATAACAGAGGTATAATGCCGGCGTTGCAGTATCGGGATTCCGACATTCTGTTGTTTGCCAAAGATATGATCGTCAAACGCATAAAAAGGGGCGAAGAAGTGAATGTAGTGGAACTGTTCAACGCATTGGTCGAGTACATCCGCAAGATGATAGCATCAGGTGATTACTCTAAATAGTGCGGCCCAACAACCGCGTGCAGGCGACATTGCTCCGCCGCGCTTCGCAACGCGCCTGACGTGGGTCGTTACCCGTCTTGGTTAAAGCTATTGAGCCATCCTGGAAACAGGATGGCTCTTTTTCACCAAGGTGGTTCCCGCACAGAAAGCTTTCCCCTCTACCCGCCCTGCCTTAGGAGTTTGATGACCTTAGGCAACACAGGCAGCAGGTCGCCAGCCACCATGCCTGCCCCCCCTAGCTCCTTTCGGACCAGCTCCCCCGCCAGCCCATGAACGTAGGCCCCGGCCAGGGCGGCGTCGAAGGGCGCCAGGCCCTGGGCCAGGAAGCCGACGATGGCCCCCGCTAACACGTCGCCGCTGCCCGCTGTGGCCAGGCCTGGGTTGGCGA
>Ga0194111_10009280_pt1 | contig 10727 bp, 12 predicted proteins | sample TA2KigC300mmetaG_FD_146194 | JGI IMG/M metagenome (GOLD analysis project Ga0194111, IMG submission 146194) | Freshwater microbial communities from Lake Tanganyika, Tanzania - TA2015033 Kigoma Deep Cast 300m | ecosystem: Environmental > Aquatic > Freshwater > Lake | place: Tanzania: Lake... | reverse complement strand
GTCTCTGGCCTCGCCGGGGCCGTTGACCACGCAGCCCATCACCGCCACCTTTACCGGCCGGTTAATTTTAAGTAACTGCTCTTCCACCTCTTCCGCTAATTTTACTATATCAACCTCCGCCCGACCACATGAGGGGCAGCTGACGAGCACCGGGCCGTGCTGGCGCAGGTCCAGGCTCTTCAAAATTTCATAGCCGGCGATGACCTCCTCGCAGGGGTGGGCAGTCAGGGAAACGCGTATGGTGTCGCCGATGCCCATATATAATAAAGTGCCGATGCCCACGGCGCTGCGGATGACGCCCCGCTTCGGCGTGCCCGCCTCGGTGACGCCCAGATGAATTGGATAGGGCATCTTTTCGGCAAGGCGCTTATTGGCCTCAACCATCGTCGGCACATCAAACGCCTTCAAAGACACTTTTATCAAATCAAAGTCAAGGCTTTCCAGAAGCCTTATCTGGTCCAGGGCTGCCTCAACCATTCTGTCGGCAACGCTCAACTTCGGGTTGGCCGTTCTGGGCAGGCTGCCCGCGTTCACCCCGATGCGAATGGGTATGCTTCTTTCTTTCGCCGCCAGCGCCACCGCTTTTACTCTTTCCGCCGCGCCAATGTTCCCCGGGTTCAGGCGCAGGCCATCAGCACCCGCCTCCAGCGCCAGCAGCGCCAGTCGGTAATCAAAGTGGATATCGGCAATCAGGGGGATATGAATGCCTTTCTTTATGTCCGTGACGGCCCGGGCGGCCTCGGCATCGGGCACGGCCACCCGCACCAGCTCGCAGTCGACCTCCTCAAGCTCCCTTATCTGGTAAACAGTTGCCCTGACGTCGCGGGTATCGGTGTTGGTCATGGACTGCACCACGATGGGTGCCCCGCCCCCTACCGTCACCCCGCCGATTTTTATCTGTCGGGAAACGCGCCTTTTCATCATGGCAGCAGACTTTCACCACTGAAGATGCGGATGATATCCTGACCGATGACGGCCAGAGTCAATGCCATCAGCAACGCAAAGCCAACAAGGTGTACCAGCCCCTCTGTCTTGGGTGGTACGCGTTTGCCCCGCCGCACCCATTCCAGAAGGACAAAGGCAATTCGCCCGCCGTCCAGGGCCGGGAGGGGGAAAAGATTGCCTATGCCCAGTATCAAGCTAATCAAAGCGGTGTACTCCAACAGTGGACTGAGGCCAGTTCTAGCTACCTCGCCGGTCATCTGAGCCACGCCCACCAGTGTCATTTCATTTAACGGCACCGCCCCGAGAGCCATGCTGATGATGCCGTTCTTGGACAGGATAAAGACCTCTATACATTCACCTATCCCCATGGGTATCGCCTGCCAGAAAGGGTAATGCTGCTTGATGGTGGTCGGATTTACGGTTCGGGACAGAGTCCCAATCGGCCCCTGACCTTCTGGCGGCTTCCAGCGAGGTACGAGCTGTACCTCCTCTACAGTGGCATCGCTGTGCTTGACGGTTACGGTAATCTCCTTGCCCAGGTTGAGTTGAACCCGGCGGACAAGGTCGCCGACATTATTTACTGGTTTCTGGTTCACGCCGAGGAGAATATCTCCGGGCTCAATGCCCGCCCGGGCCGCCGGCGAGTCAGGGGCCACCTCCTCCACCGTCACCTGCCCGAATACCGCATTATGCGGAATCATGAACGCGCTTGATAACATGATAACGGGCAGTATGATATTCACCAGCGAGCCAGCGCTGAGGACTAACAGTCTGGTGCCAATGCTCTTGCTGGCCAGGCTGCCCGGGTCCCTGGGGTCTTCCTCGCCAGCCATCTTGTTAAAGCCGCCCATCGGAATCGCATTCAGCGAATATCGCGTCTCACCATGCTTTACCGATATCAGCCGGGGCGGAAAACCTATGCCGAACTCTTCCACCTTCACGCCAGAAGCTTTAGCGGTCACAAAGTGCCCCAGCTCATGGGCAATGATAAGCACTGACAGAAGAACCAAACCTATGATTATATTAATCAGCAATCATCGGCTCCATTGACCAGTTCAAGAATCTTTTTCCGGGCCCAGGTGTCCGCGGCTTCAATCTCTTTAAGGCCTGGCTCACTTACTGGCTGATGCTGCTCCAGCGTCCGCTCAATAGCGCGGGCAATATCCACGAACCGCAGGCGCCCGTCTCTAAAAAGCCCCACCGCCACCTCGTCAGCGGCACAGAGCACCGCGGGATAAGTCCCTCCCTTCCTGCCCGCCTCAATGGCCAGCCGCAGACAGGGAAACTTTTCGTAATCAGGCAGCTCAAGCTCCAGGCTTTTGACCTGACTCCAGTCTAGGCGGGGAAGCCCCGGGTTGGGCAGTCGTTCCGGATAGGACAGGGCATACTGTATGGGCAGGCGCATATCGGGATAGCTAAGCTGCGCTTTAACTGAACCATCTATGAATTCCACCATGGAGTGGATAATGCTCTGGGGATGGACCAGCACGTCAATACGGTCATAGGGCATGGTGAAAAGCCAGTGCGCCTCAATGACCTCAAGTCCCTTGTTCATCAGCGTCGCCGAGTCAATGGTTACCTTTTGCCCCATCTGCCACGAAGGATGCCGCAAGGCCTGCGCCACGGTAACTTCCGCCAGCTGCTCCAGAGAGAACCGACGAAATGGCCCGCCGGATGCGGTCAAAATTATCCTAGCGGCTGCCTGGTGCTCACTACCGAGACACTGCCATATGGCGCTGTGCTCGCTGTCAACGGGCAGAATCCGGGCACCACTTTTTTTAGCTTCGCGCGTGAGCATCTTCCCGGCCGAGACCAGCGACTCTTTATTGGCCAGCGCGATATTTCTGCCCGCCCGCAGGGCCGCCAGCACCGGCCTTAAACCAGCATTTCCAGAAGTAGCCATTACCGCAATATCTACCTCAGCGCTGGCCGCGATTTCCTCCAGAGGCTGCAATCTCTGTTTTATGTCAACTAACTGCTTTAATCTTTCAACATCAGCCGGCTCTGGCGGGCAGCCAATAAACTCGGGCCTGAATTTGGCAATCTGTTCGGCGAGCAGTTCCATATTCTTCCCCGCCGCCAGCCCGACGACCTGAAATCGCTGCGGCATCGCTCGGATAACATCAAGCGTCTGCCTGCCGACGGAACCGGTGGAGCCAAGCACTGCCACCCGCTTTACGACGTCAACCATTGCCCTATTATCTTACAACAAATACGGATTTGAAGCTATCATAAATGAACGGAGGGGCTTTTCACCCCTCCGCATATCAAATCCTGACCTGACTTATCTCAGGCCCGGCCGCGAACTCTATTCCTCTTCTTCTTCAATGTCCAGCAGGTTGGGCAAGTCAAATACCCGGGCATCCTTGCCACCGTAGCCGGAGTTTGTCCATGAGTTATTAAACACCCTTGCCTCACCGCAAATCTTGCAGACACCCCGGCTGGTGGGGCCATCAGCGGCCTCAATAACCCAGTAATGCCGACAGGTTGTGGTCACTGCCGACGGCTTTTCTTTCATATTGCTCCTGTTTCTCATCTCGCACCTCCTCTCCTTGATATCTAGCCCATTTTAGACCTGTGAATCAATCATGTCTGTGACTTTTGTCCCACTTAAAATAACGCCAAAACAGGTAAAAAGATAGTTAATCCAAAAAACTGGAAAAAGGTGATGGCTCGGGACGGCAAGCTTACGGTGATTCCTCCTCGATAACTACCTCAAAGGGGCACTGTATTGCCCCGGTGGGACAGACCATCTCACACATCGTGCACCATCTGGTGCACAAATGACATTCCTTCTTCTCATTTATTTCAATCACGTTGCCAACGAGCGCCAGAACCTTACACTGGCAGACCTCCACACAGAGCCCGCAGCCATCGCACTTGTTCCGGTCGATAACAGGCATCTTGGCCATTTATCCCGACCTCTCTCTACGGCTACAGTTTAATATCGCGTTCACTCTTCTGTCAGCGACTTTTGTCTCACTGGCCAACACCGGCCACCTCCTGAAGTGCCTCTTTGTCCGTGATAACGATTCTATTGCGCTCCAACCTCACCTTTCCCTCCTCCTCCAGCAGCTTGAGCGACCGACCAATCATTTCTCTGGCCGTGCCGGCCATGGCCGCCATTTCCTGCTGGGTCAGTCTGTGCTTGTGCGCATGAGTGTCCTCGCTGTTCTCCAGCAGTATCTTGGCCACCCGGCCCGTTACCCGCCGAAATGACAGGTCCTCAACCAGCGAAATCACCTGTCCAATTCGCTGCGATAGCACACGGATGACATTTTTGGCCAGCCCCGGATATTCCGACAGGCTTGCCTCCAGGTCATTCTTTTTTATGCCATAGAGAACTACCTGTGTCAAGGCCTCGGCGCTGGCCAGGCTCAGCCCTCCGTCAAATACCGGCACATCATTGAACGAGTCGCCTGGTCGGGCCAGATATAATATCTGCTCTTTGCCATCGGTGGAGGTCTTGAATATCTTCACCACACCGGCGACGACAAGATACACAGCCTGAGCTGGTTCGTCTTCAAAGAGGATAATTTCACCGCGCGCCGCCGCCTTCTCAAAAAGAAGCTTACCTATCGAATCAAGCTCTTCTGAACTCAATCCGGAGAAATAGGTGCTGGACTGTAATGACTCCACATTCACCGACATATCGTTTAGGATTATACCAGCTACCACATTGTTCGGTAAAGCATCAGACACGGAGGTTTTGTTTGATGGTAGTTGCTCCCATGATACTCACTCCCTGTGTCCCCCTCTCAAACGGATACCGTTATGATGAGCTGTAGTAGTATGTTTGAGAGGCGGCAGGGGTGAGGTAAGCACATAACCACCAGATGCAAATAAAACCAATATAGAGTTATCACCTCCGATATCTCCGAGGAGATGGACTTTCAGGCCGGCTTCTGAAAATAGTAGCCAACGCCTGGCTCGGTGATGATATATTTGGGCAGAGTAACATTCGGCTCCATTTTTCGCCGCAGATGTGAGATGTAAATACGCACGTAGTCTAGGTCATCAACGTATTCCCAGCCCCATACCTTTTCCAGCAATTGCTGATGTGTCATGATGCGCCCGCTGTTCTGCAACAGCAGCGCCAGCAGGCGGAACTCAATGGGCGTTAATTTTACACGCTTGCCACTGACGGTTACCTTATGCTGCATTATATCCACGCTGAGATAGCCATCTTCAAAGCTGGCATATTTCCTCTCCCCTTCTGTTGATGAGGGAAGCTCCGCCCGCCGCAGCATTGCCTGTACCCTGGCAGTTAGTTCATTATTGCCTATCGGCTTAATCAGATAATCATCAGCACCATGGTCCAGGCCACGGACCACGTCTGCCTCCGTTTTACGCCGGCCAGTAAGCATGATAATCGGTATCGTGGCCGCCATGTCACGAATGCGACTGCAGGTCTGCCAGCCATCCATGGCGGGCATGACCACATCAAGCAGCACCAGGTCTGGCTTATTTTTGTACAGCAGGCGCAGCGCCTCCTGCCCGTTATTGGACTCCAGCACTTCATAGCCTTTCCTGGTCAGTACCTGCGCCAGCAGCCTTACCATTGCCGGGTCATCATCAACTATTAATATCTTCTTATTCATATCGGCACCACTCTAATCACCAAGTTTTTTGTGCTCCTGCAACATCTGGTCGATAATTTTGGGCAGTTCACGGGTATGAATCGGCTTTGAGATATAGGCATTGCAGCCGGCGCTCCAGAACCTCAAGCTGAAATCCCTCTGCTTTACCTTATTTGACAGCAGTTCCGGCAATATCTTGGTCGCCATCTGCTGAAAAGTATACCGGCTCCGGAAGAAGCGGCTGACCTTGATGGTCAGGTAGTTGGCAAACAGGTTGTATTCCTCAGGGTGCGCATCCAGAAAGCGCATGTAGTCAATGTAGCTTTTGGCGCCTGCGGCCAGCAGCCTGCTCTCAAGGCGACGTGCCACGGTGCCATGCCGGTAGTGGCGGAAGTCGTAGCCGCTATCCCGGTACACCCTTTCCAGAAGGACATCCAGGGCGGCCTCTTGGTGCTGGGTAACCTCGCTCTCCATCTCAAGTAATACAATCCTATTTACGTGTATGCCAATTGTAGATTAATAATACTAAATTTGTCAATAGTCACACAGCAATTATGCGTAAAATAGCCTGAATTGGCACAGGAAATCAAGAAATTTGATGGCACAATATGCCAGTTGGCGAATTTAGTTATCGGCGGCCGTTATTCAGGGCCACCCCTTGAGCTTATCAGCCCGCACCTTTTCCCGATAAAGATGGCTATGTCTTCCCAGAAATACCTCCGGTCCGCCCGCGGCCCAACCCGATACCCTTTCAGCAATTTACCATCGCTCCAGCGCCTTACGGTGCTGGGGTGGACATCAAGTAAAAAAGCTACCTCTCCCGTAGTCAGCAAACTGTCTGCCCGCTGGTAATGCCTCACCGGCTACCATGCCTCTCGGCTTACGATTTCCGGGATAGCGCTATGGCCAAACCAGTGGAGGAACACTGCGTCCGGAGGGGCATCCCTGATAACCCTCTCCCTGACTTCGTCATATTTACCCTGATAGGCAGGCATTTGCTCCCCCCGCTCATCAAAGACCATAATCAGGTCATTCTTCATCCTGGCCACTGTTTTAAGCATCTTATTGCCATCTCCATTTTTCTATCTCTGCCGTTCTACTTCCATCTTAGACTCCGTATGATTAATTCCCCATAAAAGAGGCGTTGAAACTATGTTAAAATAATGGCGCCGCTTCCGGCCATTTCTAACCACGGCCAGCGCTGTGCTATACTAATCCTGAATCAGCCCGAAAAGGGAATTTTTATCTGGCAAGTGAGATGGCATGAGCAAACTTATTGATAGACTTATCCAGACCTCAGAAGCGGTTCCCCCGCCAATCGGCTTCCGCGCCGCCAAGACGGCCGCCTCCTCAAAACCCAGGATGGCGCTTATTGCCCGAATTGAGGTAACCGAAAGTGCCGCGCCGCTGGCAGGTTATGTTGCCAGCGCCGATGCTGTCATCATGGCACCAACCGGCGCAGGGAAGAAGACTATTCGCCCATCACCCGATACGGTCTGGGGGCTGTGGCCGGAAGGAAAAGGCCGCCAGCCGATAAAAGGCCCCGCCGGGGCTGGTGCCGACTTTGTTATCCTGCCCCTGAATTCAGCCTTTGACCTTCCGGGCATGGAGAAGCTGGGTAAAATCCTGCTCATTGAACCGTCTCTGGGTGAAGGCCTGATAAGAACGATAAACGAGCTACCCGCAGACGCGGCGCTGCTGGCCGAAGATGAAGAGGCAGCACCGGCTATTACCTGGCACCGGCTCATGCTGTGTCAGCGACTCGCCGAGCTTCTGGCCAAACCGCTGCTCGCCGCCGTGCCGGCGTCGGTTGGCCGTGATGGCCTCAAGGCCCTGTGGAAAGCCGGCGTGGACGGTGTGGTCATCACGGTAAAAGCCGGCGAGCAGGTTAAGAGACTGAAAGAACTGCGCCAGATAGTTGACCAGACGGATTTTCCAGCGCGCCCGCGGAAGCGGGTGACCGCCCTGCTGCCACGCATCGCTGAAGAATCAGACGCCGCCATCGCTGATGATGAGGAAGAAGAGGAGGAGGAAGAGTAGCCCTTTATCGGGACATTCTCAGGAGCCGGACTGGGCTTTCTGCCAGGACTTCCCCTCCGTGGTAATCGACGGGGCAATCACCATCTCCACTCCGTGCATTTCCCGAATCGTGGTCACCCCGCAGACGCCCATCGCGGTGCGAATGGCCCCCACAATGTTCTGACTGCCATCGGTGACTGACGTTGGCCCGAAGAGAATCTGCTCCAGAGCGCCGGTGGTGCCGACCTTGATTCGGGTGCCCCGGGGCAGCGCCGGATGGGGATGAGCCATACCCCAGTGATAGCCCAGCCCCGGCGCCTCTTTCGCCTGGGCGAAGATAGAGCCAAGCATCACGGCATCGGCACCGGCGGCCAGCGCCTTGCAGACATCGCCGCCCTTGCGGAAACCGCCATCAGTGATTATCGGCACGTACCGGCCCGTCTCGCGGTGGTACTGGTTCCTGGCCGCGGCGCAGTCAATGGTCGCCGTTACCTGAGGGACACCGACGCCGAGGACCTCCCTGGTGGTACAGGCTGCCCCCGGCCCAACGCCGACCAGCACTGCCGAGATACCGGTGCGCATCACTTCCAGACAGGCGCTGTAGCTGACGCAGTTGCCCACCACCACCGGCATTGAGACCATCTCCCGCAGCTCGGAGAAAATCAGGCCACGGTAACTTTTGGAAACGTGGCGCGCCGTGGTCACCGTTGACTGGACAAATAATATATCAGCACCGGCCTCGGCCGTTATCGGGGCGAAGCGTTTGGTGTTGGCCGGCGTTACCGAAACGGCGCAGGTGCCGCCCCGCTTCTTGATTTCCTGCACCCGCTCACCGATAAGGTTTTCCTTGATTGGTTGGGCATAGATTTCCTGCATCAGGCCGGTTATCTCGGACTGCGGCGCCCGCGCGATTCTGGCCAGCACCTCAGCCGGGTTCTGGTAACGCGTCTGCACTCCTTCAAGGTGCAGGACCGCCAGGCCGCCCATCTTGCTCAGCTGCACGGCCATATTGACATCGGTTACCGCATCCATCGCCGAGGCGATGATGGGCAGAGAGAAGGTGTAATTCTCTATGGTCAGGTCGATATTGGCCTGGTCGGGGTTAACCGTGACGTCTCCGGGGACGATGGCCACTTCATCAAAGCCATAAGCCCGCCGCAGCTGTTTATACTGGGGACTTTCTGTCTTTTTGGACATCATTTGAATATCAACTATAACAAAAAGCCAAAGGGCAAGTCAAGAAATCCCGCCGCCATCTCAAAGCTAGACAGGCCATGAAGCGTAAGCTATAATACTTAAGTTGGGGACATTGAGCATTCATGCCTAATTTGTACGTCGTGGCAACTCCTATCGGCAACCTGGAAGACATCTCCCTGCGCGCCCTGCGCGTGCTGCGGGAAGTCAGGCTGATAGCCGCCGAAGATACGCGCAAGACCAAGCGCCTGTTGAAAACTTACGATATCCAGACGCCGATGACCAGTTACCACCAGCACAATGAAAAGGCCAAGCTTGATTACATTTTGAACTATCTGAAGGAAGGCGATGTGGCCCTGGTCTCCGAGGCCGGAATGCCCGGTGTATCCGACCCCGGCTATGAGCTTATCGGCGCCGCCAACCAGAGTGGTATCCCGGTCATCCCGGTGCCCGGACCGTCTGCGGTCATCACAGCACTGGTGGCCTCCGGACTGCCCACCGACCGCTTCCTCTACCTGGGCTTCCTTCCCCGCCGGGCCGCTGCCCGAAAGCAGGTTTTAGAGTCGGTGGCTCAGGAATCGGGGACCCTGGTTATCCTGGAAGCGCCGCACCGGCTGCGCCAGACACTGAATGACCTGCGGCTGGTCCTGGGCGACCGGCGGATGGCGGTCTGCCGTGAGCTCACCAAGCTGCACGAAGAAGTGTTCCGGGGGGCCATCAGCCAGGCTGCCGCCCGCTTCACCGAGCCCAGGGGTGAATTTACCCTGGTTATTGAAGGCATAAGAGACGTCGACAAACCAGTATTGAATAAAGACATAGAGAAACAGTTAGGTGACATGTATCAACGCCGTATCAAAGCCAGAGAAGCCATCGCCAGTGTAGCCGCCGAGACCGGCCTCTCCCGCCGCGAACTGTACCGGGCATGGCTGAAACTGGACAAGTCCTCGTCGGATAAACGGAGACCATGTCACAGTCTGGAGAGGAGCTAAAGCTATGCGTCGTGGGTGCATTTCGCTGGGAGAAGTTACCTGTGACCAGTGTCAGCGCAATATCCCCTACCCGGAGCGCTACCTTGTCGTCGATGAAAGGGACGGCATGGAAAACGAGGATGGGGAAACCAGGCGGTATTGCGTTGAATGCTGTCTGAAGAAAGGTTACGCCCAGTATAAAACGGAAAAGGGCGAGCAGGTACTGACCTTCCTTGAGTCCGGCGTTCCAGAAAGTGATTGAGGTTACCTGATGCCAGAGAAAATCCTGGTTGCCGTTGCCTGGCCCTATGCCAATGGTCCGCTCCACCTGGGGCATGTTGCCGGTGCCTATCTGCCCCCTGATATCTTTGCCCGCTACCACCGCACCAAAGGCAATGAGGTGCTGATGGTCTCCGGCTCTGACCAGCACGGCACACCCATCACCATCAAGGCCGAGCAGGAAGGCAAAAAACCGGTTGAAATCGCCACCAGGTACCACAAGCAGTTCCTTGAGTGCTGGCAGAAGCTCGGCATCTCCTTTGACCTCTTCACCACCACCGGCACGGAAAACCATGCCCGGGTGACGCAGGCTATCTTCCTCACTCTGCTTGACCGCGGCTATATCTTCAAAAATACGCTAACGCAGCCGTACTGCCCCAAATGCCAGCGCTTCCTCGCCGACCGCTATGTTGAGGGGATATGCCCTTACTGCAAATCTCCCGGGGCGCGCGGCGACCAGTGCGAGGCGTGTGGCAAGCCCCTGAACCCCACCGAGCTCATTGAACCGGCGTGCCGCATCTGCAGCACCACCCCCGTCTTCCGTGACACCGAGCATTTCTTTCTGAGGCTGTCCGCCTTCAACGACCGCCTGCTGGACTGGGTGAGGCGGCAGCAACACTGGCGACCCAACGTGCTGAATTTCAGCCTGCGCTATCTTGAGGAGGGGCTAAAAGACCGGGCCATCACCCGCGATATAGACTGGGGGGTGGCCATACCCGTCGCCGGCTTTGAAGACAAGAGA
>Ga0194111_10009268_pt1 | contig 10738 bp, 9 predicted proteins | sample TA2KigC300mmetaG_FD_146194 | JGI IMG/M metagenome (GOLD analysis project Ga0194111, IMG submission 146194) | Freshwater microbial communities from Lake Tanganyika, Tanzania - TA2015033 Kigoma Deep Cast 300m | ecosystem: Environmental > Aquatic > Freshwater > Lake | place: Tanzania: Lake... | reverse complement strand
CGGCGAGGCAGAGAAGACGCTCGCCGCGGTGAAGAAGCTGGGCCGGAAGGCCACCTGGCACCAGGCCGACATCGGAGCCTCCGCCCAGCGCGAGCGCATGTTCGACGAATTCCTGAAGGAACACGGGCGGATCGACATCCTGGTCAACAACGCCGTGCGGGCGCAAATGACCCCGTTTTCCGAGCTCGAGGAGGCCGACTGGGACCACCAGATCGGTCACGCGTTGAAGGGCTATGTTTTCTGCGCCAAGCGAGCGGCCAACGAGATGGTGAAGCAAGGCGGCGGTGGAAGGATCATCAGCATCTCGAGCGTCCACAGCTTCCGCGCCTGGCCGAAAGACACTATCTACGGTATCGTCAAGGCCGGCTTGAACCGGCTCGTGCTCAGTATGGCGGTCGATCTTGCTGGTACCGGCATCACGGCCAACTGCATCGCGCCGGGATACATCGATAGTCGCGTTCTCACGGCAGACCAGGAGCCGAATCGTGGGGGCAAGGGCTATGCCGACCACGCGATTCCGCTGATCCCGGCCAGGCGTGGCGGACTACCGCGCGACATCGCGAACATGGCACTGTTCCTGGCATCTGACCTTTCGTCGTACGTGAATGGCGAAACGATCCTCGTCGACGGCGGCCTGCAGGCCGGCGGCACACCGGACTGACATCACCGACCGGCGATGCCATCATGCCGGCCGAACGTTTCGGCCCGAGTCCTTTCACCAGCCGAGACGAGCAAGGAACAACATGAAAGACATCTACGCCCATATCGAGCGGCACCTCGACGAGAGCCTGGAAATGCTGATGAAGCTCGTGCGCCAGCCGAGCGTCTCCGCGCAGAACCTGGGCTTTGACAAAGCCCCGGGCCTGGTCAAGTCGGCGCTCGAGGGCGTCGGCATGAAGGTCGAGATCGTCCAGGTACCGAATGGCGGTAAGCCGACCGTATTCGGGACGGCGACGGCCGGGCCCCGTGCCAGCGCGCGGGGCAAGCAGCACACCCTGCTCTGGTACACGCACTACGATGTCCAGCCGCCGGAGCCGCTCGAGCTGTGGGAGACGCCGCCGTTCGAGCCGGTTCGGAAGGGCGACCGGATCTTCGGGCGCGGGATGTCGGACGACAAGGGGAACGTCGCGGCTCGCCTTGCCGCCATGCGGGCGTTCCAGGAGGTCAGAGGTGGGCTGCCCTCGAATATCAAGTTCTTCGTGGAAGGCGAAGAAGAGATCGGGAGCCCGAACCTCCCCGCGCTCGTGAAGCAGCGTGGACGCGACTTCAAGGCCGATGTCTGTATCTGGGAGGGCGGTGGCCGGAACCTCTCCGGGGACCCGGTCATGTATCTCGGACTCAAGGGCATCCTGACGCTCAAGCTGCGCGTGAGGCGCCTCACAGGCGACGCTCACTCGTCGTACGGCACCATCCTGCCGTCTGCGACGTGGCGGCTGGTGCACGCCCTGAGCACGATACGGGGAGATGACGGCCGTGTGCTGATCGATGGGTTCTACGACGCCATTCGCCCGGCCACGAAGGCTGAAGACGACGCGCTGGCAGCGCTGCCGGATGAGACCGAGGAGTGGAAGAAGACCTTCGGGACGAAGGAACTCATGGGTGGCAAGGGGCTGCCGTTGCGAAAGCGGCACCTGTTTGATCCGACCGCAACTATCAATGGCATCATCAGCGGCTACAACGGGGCAGGCATGAAGACCGTGCTGCCGGCCGAGGCATCGGCCGGGATGGACTTCAGGCTGGTGCCTGAGCAGCGGCCCGACGACATTCTCCGCAAGCTGCGCGCTCACCTGGACAAGAACGGGTTCAAGGACATCGAGATCGAGGGCGCGACCGGTGTCATCCCCGCCAGGACGCCGATCGAATCGCCCTGGGTGAAGCTGGTGGCGGATACGGCCACCGAGATCTACGGCCGCAAGCCGGTTATTCAACCCAGCATGGCGGGCACGGGGCCGATGTACGACTTCGCGGTTACGCTTGGGATGCCGATCGCTACGTCGGGCGTCGATCACCCGTCGCACAAGATCCACGCCCCGAACGAGAACATAACGGTTGAGGATTTCTTGCTGGGCGCGAAGCAGGCCGCCCTGATCATGGAGCGCTTTGGCGAGCAGGGGCCGGGATAGCCTTTCGAGTACGTAGCCTCGCCCTCGTATAATCCGGCGCTCGGACCCACGGGCTCTGGCCAGACAGGAAGATCATGCCGCCAGTACTGAAGACACCCGATCATGTCCTAGATGCGGGGACGCTCGCAAAGCTGCGCAAGGTCAACTCGACCGCGGTCGTTGACACGCTGGCGCGCAACGGTTTCGCGCCCGGCTACGTGTACATGCCGCGGGTCAAGAACCTGACGCCCGGGCAGCGGCTTGTCGGCAGGGCCATCACCGTGAGGTTCGTACCCGCCCGCCCGGACGCGGTGGCCGAGAAGCCGGCCCGCGAGGCGTCTCCTGAGTACGCCGCGTTTGAACTGGCCGGCCCGGACGACGTGATCGTCATGGAGTCGATGCAGTCAAAGCTGATGTCGATCGGCGGCGATATCAAGTTCCTGCGCCTGAAGCAGAAGAAGGTTGAGGGCCTGGTGTGCGACGGTGGCGTGCGTGACATGCACGTCGTCGGGAACTACGGACTGAAAATCTTCGGCCTGGATATGACCTCGAATCTGGGAACCACCGTTGGTGTGCCCTATGAGACCAACGGGGCAGTCACCGTCGATGGCATCCTTGTACGCCCCGGCGATTACCTGGTCGGCGACAACGACGGCGTCGTCGTTATCCCACGCGCCGCCGCCCGGGACATCGCCACCAAGGCGATCGAGTACGACGACCTCGAGGAGTGGATCAGGCAACGCCTCGACTCCGAGAACCTGTCACCAGGGAAGTACTACCCGCCGGACGAGGAGACGTTCAAGCTGTACCGGGCATGGAAGGCCAGGCAATAGGCCGAGGGTGCTAGAGGTCAAGCGCCTCCACGAGTTGCCCGTCGTAGGCGAGCTGGACGTCGATACCGTCGGAAGCCTTCAGCTTCGATAACTCCACGTTGGTCCGTTCGTGGTTGTAGTCGTGGGTCATATCGACCAGCAGCGTCCGTTCCGGCCGGAAGATTCGGATCTGGTCGATCGCCTGCTCAAGCGTGAAGTGTGAGCGGTGCGGCCGGTTCGGGCGAAGGGCGTCGAGAATCAGGAGCTTCGTCCCCTCGATCAGCTTTGCGGTCGTCTCCGGGATTTCGGAGACGTCGGAAAGGTACGCGACGTCCCCGAACCGGTAACCGAAAGCCGTGTTCGGCCGGCCGTGCCAGACAGGAAGTGGCGTGAACTTCAGGCCTTCGACCTCGAACGGCTCGTCGCCGATGTAGGTGAACGCAAGCCTGGAAACCCCGCCTCCCCCTGTCGCCTTGCTGGTGTCGACCAGGTAAAAGAAGATCTTGCTCAGCGCGTCCATGTCGAGCCGGCGCACGAAGATCGGGATGCTTCGCTGCACGTTATTGGTCCAGTCGCGCAGATCATCCAGCCCGCCCGACGCGTCCACGTGGGCGTGCGTCAGGACCACGGCATCGATCGTGGGCACCTTGAACTTCGGGAACCATTCGATCGCCGAGTGCCAGAAGAACTTGCCCGTATCGATCACGATGTTGCGGGTGCGACCGTCGGGGTGCGCGTAGCGCAGCAGCAACGATGTGTTACGCCTTCGATTTCGTGATCCCGGAACAACCGCAGAGGCGCAGTTTTCGCAGGTCACCGGGTCACGCGTGAGGCAACTGACACGAGGCACGCCTTCCGACGTGCCGGTGCCGAGGAAGATCAGGCTGCTCTTATGATTCATGTTCATGGGCGTCCATTCTCGCAGCCCGGCGCGCGAGGCCGTCGAGCCGCGGCGTCGCAAGGTAAACTCTGGCGTCTGCGAGGCAAGAAATCCGGAGGGCATTTCACCAGATGGCAAACCGAGGCAAGCTCAAGGAACGACTGAAGGCGGGCGAAACGGTCGTCGGGCCCTTCTGTATCGTTCCTTCGATGCCGATGGTCGAAGCGCTCGGTCACGCAGGAATGGACTTCCTGATCATCGACAGCGAGCACGGTCCGATCGGCATGGAGTCGGCCCAGGACATGTGCATCGCGGCCGACAGCGGAGGTGTCGCCCCGATCGTACGGGTCGGCGAGAACGACGAGCGCCTGATCCTCAGAGCCCTGGACATCGGCTCCCACGGCGTGCAGATCCCACAGATCAACACGATTGACGACGCGAAGCACGCGGTGCACGGCGCCAAGTACGCGCCGATGGGGGAGCGGGGACTGTCGATCTTCACCCGCGCAGGCGACTACTTTGCGGCCGACGGCAAGGGGCACACGGACCGGCAGAACGCCGAGACGACGGTTGTCGTCCACATCGAAGGGAAACGAGGGCTCGACAACCTGGACCAGATCATGACCGTCCCTGGTATTGACGTTTACTTCCTCGGCCCGTACGACATCTCGCAGTCGCTCGGGATACCCGGCCAGGTCACCCACGAGAAGGTGGCGACGGCGCTGAAGACGGCCGCCGCGAAGGCGCGCGCGGCGGGGAAGGCGGTCGGATCGTACGCCAAGGACGTCGAGATGGGCCGCTGGCTGCTGAGCATCGGCGTGCAGTACCTGTCGATCAACGTCGACGCGGTGATCTACATGCAGGCCTGTCGCTCGATCGTGCGGGATCTCAGGAAGAAGTAGGGGATTCCGAAGGCTGAAAGAGGTGCGGCAGGTCGGCCTCCGGGATGCGATTGCCGGAAGCTGACACGCGTACCTCGACCTGGTCGGTGTTGATGCGGGCCTCGATCGTGACCGCGGAGCCGGCGTGCGAATACCCGTGAGCGTTGTTTAGCAGGTTCCACAGGACCTGTTCGACCCTTCTTGGTCCACGCAGGTCGATGGGCCACGTTCGGGCAGTGAATGCTCACCGCCTGCGGCATCTGCTCTAAGAGACGCGACACGAGCTCGACCGCCTGGTCGATCAACGGCCTCACCGGCACCCATGTGCGGTCAAGTCGAGGACATGCGCAATCAGCGGCTCGAGCCGCTCGACACCATTGGCCATGCTATGACCGTCTTCGGGTAGTACACCGACCCCGACTCGGCTGGTGACATGTGGCCGAGAAGGTCGCGCGCGACGCGGATCGTGGCCAAAGGTGTCTTGAGTTCGTGCGAGACCATTCCCAGGAACTGGACCCTGAGTTCTTCCAGCCCACGGAGCTGTCTTGCCTGTCGTTCGGCCTCGCTTCACAGCGCTGCGTGCGCCCGTGCACTGGCCGTGGCGCCAGCAGTGCGCGCTGCGACCTGCGTTGCCAGGTCGAGATGTTCGCTGGTGTAGGTATTGGCCTGCGCCGACTCAAAATTGAGCGTGCCCCGGACCTCGCCGAGCGAGATGAGCGGGACGGCGAGAAACGAAAACAGGCCTGCCCGTGCGCTTGCTATTCGCCCCGGCTGCCGGGGGCCATCGGTCTCGGAATCCTGGGACAGGACAAGACCGGTACGGCCTTCCAGACGGACTTTGGGGTCGAGTCATCGATCGGAAACTCCTGGCCCTGTTCCAGGCCAGGAACGGTCGTCCCACAGACGAAGGCGTAATTCAGTGCCCGCCTGTTCGGATCGTAGCCTGTAACGACCAGTCGTTCGAACGGTATGAGCGGCCTGGCAGTTTCAGCGCACGCATTCATGACTGCCACCGGGTCCAGTGATCCGGTGATTGCCCTGGCTATTTCGGGGAGGCCAGACCTTATTCGGACCTCACGCTGGAGGTCGGCGTGGATTTCGGCGTTGGTCACGTGGACGGCAACCTGGTCGGAGATCGCCTCCATCAGGGCCATGTCCGGTTCGCCATGAGCGGCCGGCGTCCTGGAGGGCAGCACCATAGCCGCAATCGGGGCCCCTCTCAGAAAGACAGGTGCCGCAGGCACGCTCCCAGTCGGAGTCCCACATCATCAGGGCCAGTTCGTTCTTGATCCCCTCCCGGGATTCCATATTGAAACCAGGACCCTGGGGTGGCTGGTCCTGCAGCGGCATTCCGGTCGTGAGCCGTACGTTGAGGCAGTCGGTCCGAGGATCGACGCGGGCTACGGTGTTCCTTGCTGCGTTCGTCCTGTACGGTGTGGGAGCCTCAATCGGCGGTTGGTTGGGCGTGGTGTTCGTGGCGGCGAATGGCGCCGCGGTGGTGGGAATCGGCATTGTCGTCGCTCGCCTGCTGAGGGCATCGCAACCCCGGTTGGCGGGGATGTACCTCCTGGTCCGCGTCGTGGAGGCCTTGCTCCTACTCGTCGGCATGGTCGTGCTCGCGACCGGCGGAGATCAGGGAGTGGCAGACCTGTGCTACCGGGCCGCGATGCTGTTCTTGGGCGTGGTGAGTGTGTTCACGTGGCCTGTAGTGGCACGCGTGGGCGCGATTCCCGGATGGTTGGGTTGGTGGGGCGCTGTCGGCTACACGCTGTTGGCTGTCGGGGTGTTGGTTGCCTTCGGCAGCGTGTTCGAAATGGCGCTGCTCGTCCCCGGCGGCCTGTTCGAGGTGGTGCTGGGCGTGCGACTGCTCGCCGTTGGGTTCAAAGATTCGGAGGCGTTCAAGCGACGAGGGGATTCACCATGACGATGGTATGGCGTGTGTGTGGTGCGCTTATCCGGTCGTAATGGATGAGTTCCCGGATCGCCGGCGCGAGGCGGCCAATTCGATCGATAACGGCCAGATCGGGCTCCCCGATGGGCGCGCCCCCGGGGCGATTTCCGCCGGGATTGGCCCCGGCTGATCTGCCTGATCTTGAAGGCTGACGAATAGTGGGCGAGTGTATCCTTCTCACGAAGGCGCGAGAGCGAATGACATGCGCGCAGTCAGCACAGGACCAGGGGAACAGCATGGCGCTACTGCTTAACCGAAAAGACGTACAGAAACTCCTCACGATGAGTGACGCAGTCGCAGCTGTCGAAGGAGCGTTCTCCGAACTGGCCGCGGGTACTGCGGTCATGCCCGACCGTACCGTGATCACCGATCCGGAGGTTGGCGCGTGGGTGGGCTTCATGCCCGCCTATCTGAAGTCCAGCGGGGCAGTCGGCATCAAGGCCGTGACCGTCTACAAGGACAACCCCAAGAAGTTCAACCTGGCGACCACGCTCGGCACGATCATTCTCCTCGACCAGAAGACCGGCAAGGCGGTGTCGGTCATGGACGCCGGCTACTTGACCGCGGTTCGGACCGGCGCGGTCACCGGCGTCGCCACGAAGCACCTTGCCCGGAAGGACGTGAAGGTCGCAGGCGTGCTGGGCGCGGGCGTGCAGGCCAGAACGCAGGTGCTCGGGATGTGCGCCGCAAGGCGCTTCGAAAAGGTGCTCGTGTTCGCGATGGATCCGATCGACAAGATGAAAGCCTTCGCCGATGGGCTCGCTAAGGACGTCAACGTCAAGGTTGAGCTGGCGAAGTCGGGCGAGGAGCTCATCCGCAGCAGCGATGTGATATCACTGGCGACAACTGCCGTGAACCCGATCGTTGACGGCGGCTGGTTCAAGGCGGGCGCCCACATCAACGGCATCGGTTCACACACCCCGGGCGTACGTGAGCTGGACACGAAGACATTGCTGCGGTCGAAGGTAATCTGCGACTCCAAGAAGGCGTGTCTCATCGAGGCAGGTGACATCATCATCCCGATCAAGGCCGGCGAGTACGCCGCCGACAGGATCCACGGCGATCTCGGGGATGTGATCAACGGCAAGACCCGGGGGCGATCCAGCGATTCCGAGATCACGCTCTTCAAGAGCGTTGGGCTGGCCATCCAGGACATGTCCTGCGCGTCGCTCGTCTACAAGAAGGCTCTCGAGTCGAAGGTTGGCGTCGACTTCGAGTTCGGTTAGGTCCTCAGCGTCGTCATCCTGGGCGCCGGCGAAGGATCTCCATGTGTTGAAGGCTCCTTGCCTCGCTCGGAATGATGACTGTGGGCCTGCCTGCGGGCTAGACGCAATCAGTTCAGGACGGGCGTAACCGTCCCATAGGTGCCGTCGTACCCGGGGTCGATCTCGACCCTTCCTTCGCGCATGGCCTTGATGCCCTGCGCGATCCTTTCGCCGGCGACCCTCTCGAGGTCGTGTATGGAGATGTTGACGAGAACATCTAGCTCGTTCCCGAACTCGTCTGCCAGGGCCGAGCAAAGCTTTCTGGCCTGGACTGAGCCGGCCCCGGCGTCGAGTCCCCACGCAACGATCTCGGCCAGTGGGACGAGTCGACGGTAGGGCGGGCGCTCGGGCGCCCCGTGCACCAGCCCGTCCATGACCCGCAGGGAGACCTCGTCACGGTCTGCCAGGGTTTGGTTCCGGTGCAACACGCCGAGCGTTAACGGGTGCCCGCACTTGTGGCATCGCCCTCCAGCCGTCGCCGACGCCTCAGGTGACAGCCGAACTCCGCACTTCGTGTGGCCGTCGAGGTGGTATTTGCCGTGTTCCGGAAAGAACTCTACCGTCTCGGCAATCTGTCCGAAGAGCAGCGCGGCCCTGATCGATGAGAAAGTGGCAGCAGCTCTGAGCACGGTCAGTTCGCGACCGAGCTTTTCGGGCGAATGGGCATCAGAGAACGAGACGATGCTTCTGCCGTCGAGGTCTGTGATGCGCCAGTTCATCGCCGGATCGCTGGAGAGGCCGGTTTCAACGGCATTGATTGACGGAGCGGCGGCGCCGAAGCATTCGTCAATCGAATCAAAGCCAGACTTGGACCCGTACATGCCGTACCAGGGAGTCCAGACGTGGGCAGGGATGATGACGAACCGGTCGTCGGAGTCCCATGCGAGGCGGCAGACCTGCTCAGCTGACACACCCAGGATCGGGCGGCCGTTCGACTCCAGTCTGCCCACCGCTTCGAGCTGCATGTTGAGTCGACGCGCTGCCTCCAGGCCCGGGGCTACGAGAAGGATGTGAACGCGGCGACCTCGGCCTCCGGAACGCCAGATGCACGCGACTTCGGCGCCGAGGACAAATCTGCCGCCAGAGGGTCCGGCGTAGACGCCGTCGGCCACCTCCGACAAACCGGCCTCGAGCTCGGCAAACCAGGCTGGGTGGGTGAAGTCACCCGTCGTCAGCACATCGATGCCCTTGGTGCGGGCGGCCTCCGCCATCGTGCGGAGGTTCAGATTCCTGCTGCACCCGATCGCGAAGCGCGAATGTGTGTGCAGGTCAACGGTCAGGCGAGGTTCCACGTCTCGTACAATAGCCGATGCCGTCCCCGAAGACCGGAATCCACTGCTCGACCGGTCCCTGAGCATGTCGAAGGGCGTCTCGGATGGGGCGACGGCACCCCCGGTCGGGGTGTAGCGCAGCGGTAGCGCACCTGGTTTGGGACCAGGGGGTCCCCGGTTCGAATCCGGGCACCCCGACCAGCTACGAATCAGATAAGGACCGGAGAGATCATCCGGCCCTTGTTTTTGACTGGTCGATGCCGCTCTTGATGCCAATCCAACGCGCCAGAGGCGTTGTCGCGTCCCACTGTTGTTGGCAGCGACGTGCTGGCGTACCCCGCACTGGCAGATTGATCGACTGAGCGTTACCCGTTCGTCCCGTACGCGTGCGCGCCAGGGGATGATGGGGCTCGGCAGACAGACCGGCCCAGGACCCACCTACTTGACGGATAATCAAATGTTGCGTATAGTTGTCTATATAGGCAACAAGCAACAACCTAAATACGACGAGGCCTTCGGGGAGAATATCCGAAAGCTGCGCGAGCGGCGGTTGGAGAATGCCCCGGCGTTCTCGCTGCGGCAGGTGGCAAACCGCTGCGGCGTCACGCCTGCTTATCTCTCGCGGGTTGAAAGGGGAGAGGTCGCCCCTCCAGGTGAGGAGACCCTCATCAAGCTTGCCCATGACCTCGGCGAGGACCCCGACGTGATGCTCGCCCAGGCTGGCAAGATCTCAGCCGATCTGCGTTCCGCAATTCTTGCCCGTCCACAGCTCTTTGCCGAGCTTATCCGAGCGATCAAGACCATGCCCGACAGTGCCGTGTTGCGCATTGTGCGGGAAGTCCGCGACGGCAACTGGTAGAAGGAGTATCGTTCATGCCCACACTCGAAAATGGCTGCCTCGTGTTCCGCTTTCCGCATCACGAAGCCGACGGCCGCTTCGTGATCAGGTTTCAACGAACACTCAGAATTCCAGATTCATACAAGACCTATGACCTGCCGCCTGGACTGGGATCATTTCCTCTTCGCCATGTTGAAGACTATGCTGGAAGGCTTCCTGCACAGACGACGGATCGCGGCGGCGTAATCCTGCCGATGTGGCAGGCTGAAGCCATGTGGCTGCTCTTCAACAACCATGGTATCGATTCGGGACTTTGTTTCCCCGTCGCGATCAAAGTAGCAGCGGGCAAGATCAACGCGGTGACTGGCGAAGGCTGGCGCACCGGCCTGCATCGCGGCCCTCAAGACTACATGGTCTCCCCCGATCAGCCTTGGCTCGACGGCTTTGCAATCGAGAAGGGTGTCATCCGACAGTTCGTCGCCATGCCTCTGGGTGACGGCTATTCAGTAGAGGAACAACTGTCAGGGGAAGCCGAGTGGGGTGGCCTTCAAATCTCCGTTGTTCCACTCAAGGCCGAAGTCTGGCAAGCAAAACGCCGAGCTTGGGCAGAAGAGATGCGAGGGTGCGGCCGTGGTAGACACCCATACGAGGATTCGAGCCGCTCATATCTCCAAAGCATCTCGCAGCCTCATCGTTTGCGTTCCTCTTCAATGGGGCTGGCTGCCGGCGGACGAATGC
>Ga0194111_10009267_pt1 | contig 10740 bp, 8 predicted proteins | sample TA2KigC300mmetaG_FD_146194 | JGI IMG/M metagenome (GOLD analysis project Ga0194111, IMG submission 146194) | Freshwater microbial communities from Lake Tanganyika, Tanzania - TA2015033 Kigoma Deep Cast 300m | ecosystem: Environmental > Aquatic > Freshwater > Lake | place: Tanzania: Lake... | reverse complement strand
TGATGAGCCACTTCACGGTGGGGCTGAGGCGCGGGAAGGCCACGCGGGGCACGCCCCCCGCCGAGCGGTCGCGCCAGGCATGCCCTGCGTTGTAGTCCATCACGCGTCCCCGAAACGCCGCGGCCCGCCCGGCAGCGTGCGGGGCGGGCCTGGCGCGGGCGAACCCGAAGCTAGCTGGAGCCCGAGGTCGGAGTTGAACCGACAACCTCAGCTTTACGAAAGCCGTGCTCTGCCGATTGAGCTACTCGGGCCATCCCCTACCCCGACAATCATACCCGGATTTGACCGATAGTGCAAGCTGTAGGGGCATGTTCAGAGTTTCACAACGGGATCTCTCGGGCGGAAGCGGTAGGCGGCTCCGAAGAGGGCGATTTCGTCGAGGACGGCGAGGCCGATGTCGAGGATGCCCCGATGGCTGTCGGGCAGGTTCTGCCAGCCGCAGGGGAACTCGACCGTGAGGGGGAGGGCGCCGCAGGCGTGGTAGACGGCGTCGCTCTGGTAGAAGACCTCGCCGGCATAGAAGGTGGGGCGGCGCGGGATTTCGCGCTTGGGGAAGCCGTCCTTGTAGCAGCGCATGCCCACGCAGGCGGCAAGCTGGTGGACCTTCTGCTTGTAGTGGGAGGGGATGAAGGCGGAGGGGGCGTCCACGAGGCTGCCGTTGTTGGAGTGGGAGAGGATGATGGCGTCGGGCATCTCGCGGCGGCAGAGGCGGAGGAGGGCATCGGTCTCGGGCTGGCACTCTGGGCCGAAGGGGGCGTCGTAGACGAGGTTCATGCCCGCGTCGTTGTAGTAGGTGCCGAGTATCTTCACGCTGTCGGGCGGGATGGGGCAGGTGAGCTTGGCCGAGGGCCACTGGAGGACCACCCCGTCCCTTGTGAGGCCCTGGGAGATCATCATCATGTAGTCGGGCGTGACGTTGATCCAGTGGACGTGGTCGAGGGCGCGCTCGCGTCCGTCCACGTTGAGGACGGGGATGAGGACGAAGCGGTGGCGGCGGCCGGTTTCGGCGAGCTTGGGCCATTCGCGGCCGAGGAGGTCGCGGCCGGTGACGAGGATGTTGAGGTAGTGGAGGGCGGCCACCGTGCCGTCCCATTCTGTGCCGTGGGCGTTGCCGACGAAGAGGATGGCCTGGCGGGAGCGCTCGCCCTTGCCGTAGAAGGCCGCCGCGTCGCCGCCCGAGAGAGCGGAGGCGAGGCTCTTGGACGTGCGGCCGGGGAGGTCCTCGCGCTCGCCCCACGCGGCGGCGATGACGGGCCGGCCGCCCGCGGTGTGGCCGATCTCCTCGACCTTGACGCCGTCGAGCGATTCGAGGAAGGCGCGGATCTCCTTCGGCTTCGTGAGCCACCAGGGTGGGGCGGCGGTTGGGTCCATGCCGGGCTTGGGGAGGGGCTTGGCTTGGTCAGGCATGGTTCAACTCCTTGTTCTGCTTCCGTGCCAGCGCCTTCGGGCATGGCGGTTGTCGCGTCGGAGACGCGGGCTACGTGGGCCGCCGCTCCGCGGCGGATGATTCCGCGTCGGAGACGCGGACCACGGAACCTATGGCCTGGAGTTGGGCGACGAAGGGCTGGGGGATGAGGCCGGACGTGAGGATCGGCACGTCCCAGGTCACGACGCCGCCCTTCGACACGACATAGCGGGTGTAGGCCGAGGCCAGATCGTCGCCGAAGCGGGGGCGGTCGCCGCCGCACCAGGTGGAGCCGAGGTAGCTGAGGATGTGGTATTGGGCCTTGTGGCTGCCGCTGGAGACCCCTCGACTTCGCTCGGGGCAGGCCCAGCGGCCGGGGCAGGTGGGGAGTGCCTCGGCGATTTCGCCCGCCGTGTAGTCCTCGTGCTCGCTGTGGCAGACGACGGGGACGATGACGCCGGGATTGAAGGCCACGATGGCGTCGGGATTGCCCGCCTTGAGGGCCGCGGCGAAGCTGGCGAAGTTCGGCTCGTCGGCGTGGCGGTACATCGCGTCGGCGAAGTAGCAGCCGTCAATCCACCAGCCTCGGACGAGGCGCCCCCAGCGGAGCGACCAGTCGCGGCAGATGGCCTCCCAGGAGCGCTGGAAGTCGGCGAGGCGACCACCGATGGGCTCGCCTGGGAGTTGCCAGCCGCCCTTTGCGCCCCAGAGCCATTTGAGCTTGCGCCGCGCTTCGTGGTCGGCGGCGGGCGCCCCGCTGGGCAGGTAGACGAGGAGCGGGATGCCGTGGGGCTGGAGGGCCTTGGCGAGGTCGGCGACGAGGTCGCGCCGCGAGCACTTGCTCGGCTTGATGCCCACGAGGCGGTCGTAGGTGGGGTTCGGCGCGCAGTAGTGCCCCGAGTTCTGGCCGATGGTGATGAAGTAGTATCGGGCGCCGGTGGAGACGATTTGCTCGACGAGCCCCGGCACATCGAAGGCATCCACCTGGGCGTTCCATGCCTCGGCGGACAGCTCGGCCCCGCCGGCCGTGCTGGGCGGCGCGCCCAGGTAGTGCGTGAACACGCCCCACTTCGCGTCGTGGAACCAATCGGTACTGCTGGTCATCGTCGCAGGCCCTTTCTGCCAGGCGGGCGGCGCGGCTAGAACTTGTGGACAGGGCGGCTGAGGGTGTGGCGGTCAGCCCGGAGGAACCAGGCGCTGCCGCCACCCACCAGAAGGGCAACCTGGCCATCTGGGGTGACGCAGGCGCGCGAGCCACAGAGCGGGATGACGTGGTTGCTGATCTTGATGGGCGGCTCGAACTTCGGCGTGGGGTCCAGGCTGCCCCGGGATAGCCAAGCGCCTGAGAGACTTTCGCAGATGAGCACGGCCCGCGTTCCATCGAGGAGCAGTTGCGCGCCCGTGAGGTTCTGAGGCGGCGCCTCGATGCCGAGCGGCCTCGGCGCCGACCACTGCTGGCCATCCGCCGAGGTGGCGTAGGCGAGGCCCTCCCGCCCCCCGCTGAAGACCATGTGGAGCCGCCCGGCAGGGTCGGCGGCCACGTGGGCGCTCCCGATGCTGGGTGTGCGGGCGCCCTCGAATTGGATGCGGCGAAGCTCGCTGAGCTTTTCGGGCGCGTCGGCCGAGCACACGAACTCGCGCCAGAAGAGCCAGTGCCGCCCGCCCGGCCCTTCGACCAGTTGGGCGGCGCCGCACGAGGCGCCGGCGATGGAGCCGAACTCGCGCCAGAACACTGTGCGTATCCCATCGAGCGTGATGAGGACCGGCCTCGGGCGGGACCACTCGCGCCCGTCCCGCGAGCTGCTGAGCCAGAGCTGGTACGAGGCGCCGGCCAGCGGAGCCCAGGTGAGCCGATTGCTGAAGTAGGCGAGCCAGAGGGTGCCCTTGCTGTCGAGGTGAAGGGTCGGCTCGATGTTGTCGAAGATCGAGCAGTGGGGCAGGGGCCAAGGCTTCTCCCACGTCGCGCCATCCGCGCTGGTGGAGAGCATGACCTTCGAGCCGCGAGCGCCGTAGGCGACGAGCCAACGCCCGTCGGGGAGGCGGACGAGGCTGGCCCGCGATGGCGGGTGCTGGGTGAGGCCGCGGAGGTTCGTGAGGCTCCAGCGGAACGGGCTGTCGAGGTTGATGAACAGCCCGTAGCGAGCGCCAGGGGCGAAGTCCAGCTCCGCGCGGAACGTTTCGGGGTGGTCAGGCACCGTGTAGGTGAAGGCGTAGCGGCCGGGGCGCATGCCGGTCGTGGCCGTGCCCGGCTGGATGGGCTCGCCGTTGCGGGTCAGAGCGCCATTGGGTGGGATGCACTCGCTCTGCATCCAGACGTCGGCCTTGGGCGCCACCCCCTCAGGCCGCGTGGCCAGCTCCTCCCACGGACGGAACCTCGCTTTGACCGCGACACTGTGGACCCTGAACTTGCCGGGTGCGATGCCGGCCTCGAAGTAGGCGACGCCGGCGCCGCGTGGGATGTCGAACGCGCGCCGGATGACATCGCGTCCCGGCGGCTTCTGGAACCAGCCGATCGAGCCGATCTCCACGGTGCCTGCTTCCTCGCCAACCGTCCTGGCCCAGCACTTGAACTGGCCGCCGTAGCGGGGGTCGGTCTGCTCAAGGTCGCAGGCGAACTCGAGGGCCTCGAACTCTTGCCCCAGGGAGGGGGAGAGAGCGAACTGCCAGTAGTCGGACCCGCCGCTGCCCCACCAGCCGCAGGAACGCAGCCACGTCTGCGGGTCATCCATCTTCAGGGCCGTCGCCGGCGCCGCGGGCGAGAGCACGAAGAGCATCGGGATGCGGGGGAGCGGCTGGCCGGGCGGCAGCTTCTGGAGGAGGGCGCCGAGCGGCGCAACGTCCGCCCCCAGCACGCCCCCGCCCTGGAACAGCGGGCGAGCCAGGTTCACCCGGGTCCAGGTCTCGATGGCCGCCTGGTGTTGGCCCAGTTGTCCCTGGGTGATGGCGAGCTCGCGGAGCGCCTGGCGGGGGTAGAGCGTGGCGCCCTCGAAGGCGAAGTCGCGCGGGGCGTTCCTGTCGGCGATGAAGGCGCTCAGCCGCTTCAGGTACTGGTCGCTGAGGTCCTCGATCGTGCCCTTCAGCAGGGGGCAGAAGTCGGTGGCCTTGGCCAGCGTGGCGGCCGCGGCCTGCGGCTCCCGCAGCTCGTCGCGCTGGATGCAGGCGATGAGGCGGAGGAGCGTCGCGTGCTCGCGCATCAGGTTGTCGCGCTCGGTCGTTCGACGCCCGACGTCCTGCCTCGCTGCCAGGGCGGCCTCGACCATGTGGAGCGCCGTCTGGTAGCCGCGCACCGCCTTGGCCCACTCGCCCGCCAACTGGTGGGCGTGCCCCAGCGCGAGGCAATCGTCCAGGTGGCTTTCCACGAGCGTGCCCACGCGCCTGGGGTCATTCGCAGCCGCGTGGAGCTGGCCCACCGCCCAGGCGACGAGCGGCTCGCAGCCCTTGGCCATCGCCTCGTAGTCGCCGCGGGCGAACGCCTCGCGCGCCTTGCCCCGTGTCTCATCAGGGTTAATGCCCCCCAGGTCCGCCGCCGAGGCGGGGCTTGTCAGAAGAGCAACCAGGCCTCCGAGCAGTACACATGCTCTCATCGTCGTTCCCTCCTGAGTCGAAAACCGCGCCCAGGCCGGTGCGAGACGGCCCCGGGGCTGGCATCAAACCTCCCCGTCACCGTGACGTACCGGACGCTTTCCCTCCTTGATGAGCCGGAGCAACTCGTCCACATCCTCCCGGGTGACCGGCGGCGACGCATTCAGAACATCGAGGAGATCGCGGGGAGCGGCCTTGCGGCGCCCGATCGGCGTGATGAGAACTTCGGTCCCTTCCCGCAGGTTGGCGTCCCTTTCCATGACGATCGTGCTCCCTCTGACGACCCCTCTACAGGTGGTTTCCGCCATGTGCCTTACCTCCTCTCCACGCAACTCTCTCGGAACGTATTCTACCACTCCGCAGCCTTAAGGCCAACGCCCGGTACAGCGTCCGTCAGGCACCGGTGACCAGGCGGTCCACGACGAGCTTGCGGAACTCGGGGGAGAGGCTGGCGAAGTAGGCGCTGAAGCCGGTGACGCGAACCACGAGGTCGGGGAACTTGGAGGGGTCCTGGTGCGCGGCTCGGAGGGTGTCGGCGTCGAGGACGTTGATGTTGACCTGCGTGCCGCCGAGGTCGAAGTGGGTCTTGATGAGGGTCTCGATGGCGGCGACGCCCTCGCGTTCGTTGGAGATGAGTGGGTCAATCTCGATCTGGAGCGGCGCGGTGTTGCCGTAGGCGGGCTGGACGGCTGCGATTGCGGCGGCCATGGCCGTGGGCGCGCCGTCCTTGCGGAAGCCGGGGTCGGGGTTGGCGCCGTGCGAGATGGGTTCGCCGGCCCTTCGCCCGTTTGGCGTGGCGCCGAGGCCCTTGCCCATCGGGATCGTGTTCGCCCAGGAGAAGAGGCCGGGGATCATCTGGAACTTGCCGCGCGTATCTGCCCCCTTGACCAGGCGGGTGAAGGTCTGGGCGGTCTTCACCGCCCACTCGTCGGCGCGGGAGCCGCCGCTGCCGTAGCGGGGCACGCTCTTCATCATCAGGCGCGCCCGTTCGCCCTCGGCCCCCGACCAGTTGGCGTCGAGATGGGCCATCAGCTTCGCCCAGGTGAGGCGCTTCTCGCGCCCGACCCGCTGCTCGATAGCGGCGAAGGAGTCGGCCACGGTGGCCAGCGCCGCTCCGTCGAGGCAGAGGTTATAGAACTCCACGCCGCCGGCCGCGGCGTCGAGCCCCTTCTCGATGGTGCCGTGGCAAAGCAAGTCGAGGACCAGTTCGGGGAACACATCGCCCATGTGATCCAGGTGGAACACGAGGCCGTCGGCGATGGCCTGGACGGCGGCGCCCAGATGAGCAGCAAAGGCGTTCCACAACCGCTCCACACTCGGGCCGTTTGTAGTTCGGCCTTTAGGCGGTCTCTTGGAACCGCGTAAACGCCGAACTACGAACTGTGTTGCCTCTGCCATCATGTCACGAAGGGCGACGTCGAAGACCTTGCCGAAGTTGATCTTCACGCAGTCGTTGAGCGTGTACTCGCGGCCTGGGATGGCCGACCAGTGGCAGCCCGAGTAGGCGCGGGTCCACGCCAGCGCCATCGGATAGCCGTTGCGGGCGAAGCCGTTGGCCGTGTTCACGATGCCGAGGAACTTCGGGATGCCCGTCTTGTCGGCCAGCAGGACCTCCACCCCGCGGCGCAGCAGCTTGGGGTCAACGCCCGGCCCCACGCAGACACCGACGTTTGCGGGGATCTTCAGGCGGTGAACCGCTTCGAGCACGAGGAACGAGACGGGATTCGTCGCGTCGCGGCCCGACTCGTCGGAGCCGCCAAGCTGGATGTAGGCCGTGTCGCGCAGGAGCAGGCAGGCGATGTGGAAGACCGCCTCCTCGTCGTAGTCCGCCACTCCGTGGCGGGAGGAATCCGCCCCGGAGGGGCGGCCTACGTAGTTCGCCACTCCGTGGCGGCCGGATTCCGCCGCGGAGCGGCGGGCCACTTCACGCTCGTAGAAGGGCAACAGGAGTGTGTCGAGGCGGCCGAGCGAGCCGCTGCCGTCGAACATCCGCGCGGCCATCTGGTACCAGAGCATCCACTGGCAGGCATCGCGGAAGGTCCGTGGTGGCTCCGTCACCAGCCGCTCGTTGATCTCCGCCACTTCCGTCAGGTTCTTGCGGACCGCTCGCCGCTTCCCCGCCTTCGCCATCTTGCGGGCGGCGGCCGCCGTGCGGCGGACCCAGTCCTGCATGCCCATGACCACTTGCTCAAGCCCCGCGTAGAACTCCTCTCCTGGGCACGCGGCACGCGGCACGCGGCACGCAGCCCCGTCCCGCGTCCCGCGTCCCGCGTGAGAAGAACGCCGAGGAGAGCAGTTCATCGCTTGATAGTAGTGAATCCTGTCGAGCAGTCCGCCCCAGCCGAGGCGGAGGCCGATGGCGAGATCCTGGCAGAAATGCTGGACGGCTCCGATGCCCGCGCCGAGCTGGTACTTGGCCTGGAGGTCGCGGAGGCGTTGCGGCACCTCGATGTCGGGGTTCCAGTGGGGCTTCCGATACGACATGAAGTTGGCCATGTAGGCGCCGGCCAGCGAGCTGTTGGGGTCCACGTAGGGCGGATGGGCATCGAGCAGCGCCCGGAAGTTCTCGCCCACGGCTCGCGGCCCGAAGAAGCCGCCGCTGGGGTGGTTGGGCTTCGGCTCGTAGCCCTTGAGCTTCACATCGGTGATGGGCATCCCCGAGCCGCTGATGGTCTGGACCACCTCGCGGCGGTCGGGGGGCGGGAGCACCAGTGCCCAGTCGTCGTGGTCCATGCTCCCGATGAGCTGCCACTTCTCGCGCGTCTGAGCCTGCTTCGCCGCCCGCAGGGCGTCGAGTCGTTCGCGGTATGTGAACCCCATTGCCACGTCTTTCCTCAACGGCTCGCTCCTCATGCTCAACGATCATGGCATTGCGGTCGATCCATGTCAATGTGCATTGGGAGCTTGACAACCGGACAGGAAGGCGTAGAATCGAGGCAGGTGTCTTGGAGGACAGCCGATTGCCGCCTAGCGCAGAAGCCCCGGGATTCGGCTCGGCGATAGTGGCTTCCACTATTCGCCAGCTTGACATGCATGAAGTGCGCCAGCACTACCTTGTGCGCGAGAACACACATGTGCAGCTTCGGCGGCTTTTCGATGCCCACAATGTCCATGAGTTCGCACAACTCGCCCTAGGCATTTCTGATCCAGCAGGGAACTACAGCTCGGCGGAGCACGTACTCGGCCCGCGGATTCTGTCAGAGTCGAGCGACGCTGACGTCTTCGACCTAGCCAGGGCAATTGAGGTCTGTCCCAGCTCACACCACCTTCCAGACCTAGTCTATCGGCACTCGTTGCCCTACCTGAAGATCAGTGTTGGGTCCGAGATCGCCATGATGCTCAAGCCGTCGTCTCACTGGGTGGGCAACGTCCGCACGATCTGGTCGCACCTGTTGGTGAAGCACGCAGGCGACAGAGCACGTGCGAATGAGGAATTGGGTCTCTACCGTGATGGCGAGAGTGATTCCGAGATGGATTACCGCATTGGGCGCGACATCTACCTTGCGCTAGAGCCCAACCTCCTGATCCTCAACCGGCTTGCCGCCGAAGTAGCCGCCAGCCAAGGGGTCACTCCAGGACCGCTTCGCTTCATGTGGCCGGATGCCGTGGCCAGTTTCCTTTACGACCGGTTCGCTGACCCTCGGTCGTGGCATGGAAGCGTGTGATAGGGATGCGGCTGCGGGTCTGGGCCGCAGTGTTGCCGCTCCAGGCTCTCCCAGGCAGACGGGGACATATGGCTGATATCCCAACGCGCGAGGAAGCGATGGCGGTCGCTCCATCAGTGTCGTGTATCCCCCACTGTCACTTCCGTTGTAGAGGGGAGAGCCGATGTCGGATGAAGCCTTGACCCCAGGACCGCCGACCTTTGGTGAGTTTGAGGCATTTGCGAAGACGCAAAGCGGGAAGGTGTTCTGGACACTGGCGCAGGAGAAACGCTTTCGCTTTGTCTACTCGCCTGAGGCGTTCTTCTACACTCCGTTCGCCACGGGGAAGCAACGCCCGCACAGGAGGCACTTCGTTGAGCGCGTCTTCGCCCGGTTCGTTGCCACGCGCTCGCCTTGCCCAGGGGATTACCGTGACATCTCCAAGAATGCGTCATATGCTCTGGCCCTGATTGATGCCTACATGCAGAGCAGGCGAGCCGTGGGGCCGGCAACGCCTTGAGGTAGCCAGCCCGAACTCCATCACAACAGCGGCGCGAAGGCTCACGGGGCAGGGAGGCGGACCGTTTGGGCACCGTCCTTCTTGAGGAGTTCCACTTCCACCGCCTTGCCCCCGGCCTCGACGCGGTGGCGGCCGAAGAAGGCGGGGAGCTCGCAGCGGCCGGCAGCGTCGGCTTTCCCCTCGAAGCGGGTCCACCATTCGTCGTAGATGAGGCGGCGGTGGACCTCGGCGGCGGGGGTGGGAGTCCAGTCTTTCTTCCAGATGGCGGCCTTGGGCCGCCAGTGGCAGCCCTCCCAGAAGCCCCAGATCAGAATGCCGTCCACGGCGGGATGGGCGAAGCAGGTGCGGTAGAGGGCCTCGTGGCCGCGGGCCTTCGCACCCTCGTCGGCGGTGTCCATGTCGAACTCGGTGATCTTGATGGGGAGCTTGAATGCGGCGAGGCGGTCGAGCGTGGCCTTGACCTTTGCGGGGTCAATGTGGCCGCCGCTGTGGCCCTGAATGCCGATGCCGCCTACGGGGATGCCGCGGTCGAGGAAGCCCTGAATGTGCTTCGCATATGCCTCGCCGCCTGATTGGAGGATGCCGTAGTCGTTGATGTAGAGGCGGGCGTCGGGGTTGCCCTCCTTGGCCCAGCGGAACATGTCGGCCACGATGCCGGGGCCGAGGCGCTTCGCATACCAGTCCCCGTGCATCATCTCGTTGTTGAGGTCGAACTCGCCGATGCGGCCCTTGTAGTGGGCCGTGACTTCGCGCGCCCGCCGCTCGACGGCCTTGCGGAGCGCGGCGTCGTCGAGGGCCTTCTGCCACTTCTGGACGTATTGTTCGATGCCCCAGAAGATCGCGTGCCCACGCATCACGAGGCCGTTCTTCTCGCACCAGGCCAGCATGCAGTCCGCCATCGAGTAGTCGGGCTCGCCTGGGGCGTTCCGCTCGGTCGTGTACCACTTCATCTCGTTCTCGTGCACCGCGGCGTTGAAGTGGGACTTGAGGATTTCGAGGTACTTCTTCGCGTCGGGGCTGGGGTCGTCGAGGTTCTGGAACATGCGGCGGTTGATGGCGGTGCCGAACCAGAACTCGTGGCGAAGCTGCGTCACCTTCACAGCGGCATTGGGCGCGGTCTGGATGACGAGCGTGCCCATGCGGTGTTGACGGATGGCGGCGGCCTGGTCCTCCTCCGCTGCGTTGAGGCCGAGTGAGAGAGCCGCCACGAGGACGACGCCGAGGGCGCACACCGAGTACACAGCTTAAGTTCCTCCGGTGAATTGGCTTCCGCCTGGGGACGCGCCCTGGGACTCTAGCAGCAACCGCCCGCCTTTTCAAGCGGGCGCGACATTTGACTCCCCGCCGGGCCGCGGCTATAATCGGGGTGTTTGAGGCGGGATAGCTCAGTTGGCTAGAGCGGCGGATTCATAACCCGCAGGTTGAGGGTTCGAACCCCTCTCCCGCCATTCGATGCGGGCGGCCTGTCGGCCTAAATAACTCGCCACGATTCTGAATCAATGTGGGCGGGGCCTCTGCGCCCCGCGACACCCTGCGCGGGGCAGAGACGCCCCGCCCACAGGCCTGCGCAATTCCGGCACACGTTCCTT
>Ga0194111_10009261_pt1 | contig 10744 bp, 7 predicted proteins | sample TA2KigC300mmetaG_FD_146194 | JGI IMG/M metagenome (GOLD analysis project Ga0194111, IMG submission 146194) | Freshwater microbial communities from Lake Tanganyika, Tanzania - TA2015033 Kigoma Deep Cast 300m | ecosystem: Environmental > Aquatic > Freshwater > Lake | place: Tanzania: Lake... | reverse complement strand
CGTGATTTGCCGCCAGGATGGTGACTTCCGGGTGCAGCGCAGTCGGGATGCAGACCGAAACCACATCCACGTCAGGGCGAACCACGGCCTCCCGGTAGTCAAGGTACCAACGATCCAGCCCGTATTCCCTCGCTAGTTTTTCGGCGCGATCCGGCTTGATGTCCACCACGGCTGCCACCTGCGCTTCGGTCAACCGCTGCCAATGTGCGGCGTGGATGGTGCCCATCATACCGCAGCCAACGATACAAATCTGTAGCTTCTTCTCGTGCATGAGTGACTCCTGCTAGATTCCCAAATTGTGTCGGATGTAATCCCGGCTCATCCGTGCGCTCTCGACCGCCGCACGCTTTGTCTCATCCTGCTCGACCACCGCCCAGGCGAACGACCGTGACTTGATGACTTGGAGCAAGCCCGTGAAGTCCACCGCGCCGTAGCCAACCTCGCGCCACTCATCACCTTGCGTGTCCTTCAAGTGAAAGTAGGCGACACGCGGCAGGAACTCCTGCGCCACGGCCACAGGCGAGCCGCCGCCGCGCAAGACCCAGGCCACGTCCAGGCAGAAGGAGACCAGGGCAGGATCGGTATGATCACGGATGTAGCGCAACTCGCGGCAGTCACGCTCGATCTCCCAGAAGTGATTGTGATAGGCCAGCGTCAAGCTGCGCGCCCGGCACACTTCGCCGATACGGTTGAGATTCGCTGCGGTGCGCGCAAGCTCGTCGTCCGTCTTGTCGGACTTGCGCGCGCCGCTGAACGGCACGTAGGGCGCGCCAACCGCCGCGGCAAACGCCATCGTCTGCTCCAACTTGGCTAACGCCTCTTTGACCGCCTCCGGATCCCAGATCTGCCCGCCGACATGGATCCCCACGGGGGCCAGGCCATGATCGGTCAGCAGCTTCCGGAAGGCGTCTGGCTGGTTGAGGTCGAGCAGGTAAGCGCCGATTTCGACGCCATCATAGCCGGCCGCTTTCACCTCGGCCAGCACCTCCGGCAACTGTTCCGGTTTGCGGGTGAGCCACCACGGACGGGTTTGAACGCCGATCTTCATGCTATGCCTTCTCCTGTGTGAAGTGTTGGGCACCATATCGCAGCCCGCTCTCGAAGAAACGCCGGATGTTGCGGACCAGCCGCTCGTCGGGCTCCGAGATGGCATCCGCGCTTGCGCCGAGGATCATGTGCTGGTGTCCGCCATCGCAGATTGCCCGCTGGACGGCTGCCTCGATCTCGTCAGGCTCGCGATGCTGGAGGGCGTTCCACTCGATGTTGCCGACCAGGGTCATTGGGCCGCGCCGCGCACGCGCTTTGGCCTCGGCTATCTCGATGTCGCCTTGTGGCGGCGGCTCGACCGGATCCAACATCTGCACGCCGCCGTCCACGAAGTCGTCCAGCACCGTGGCGATCTTGCCGTGGCAGTGCACCCAGACGATCTTGCCCGCCTTGCGCACCATCTGCCAGAGCGGCCGCTCATAACCCAGCACGAAGCAATCGAAGAGCCGCTTGGACATCAAGGGCGGCGTCGCCTGTTCACAGCCGCCGATACGATAGATCTGGCCTGCGCCCGCATCCACGGCGCATTGTAGCCGCTCCGCAACGCGCTCGTATATGGCCTGGATCATACGATCCAGCAACCTCCGCTCTGTGATCGTCCATTCCAGGAAGCGCTGCAGGCCGATCACATGAGTCACCATCACCACGGGGCTGGAGAGCCAGACGTAGGGCAACCCACGATCACCTAACCGCTCGGCGCCCGCGAAGCAGGCGGACAGATCGGCCCCGTCGAAACGGTAGGGCACCGACAGCAGTCGCTCCGCATCCTCCGTGTCTTTCACCAGTGGCTCGATCTGCCAAACCGTATCCATTCCCGCACGAGTCTCATCCCGCCCCCGCAGTTCACCCTTGGGCGTACGGATGCGGTACTCCATCGCCCGTGACCCGTCAGGGCGGGTCGTCTCGGTCACGTCTATGCGATCGGGCGGACACAGAAAAAAGCGCCGCTCGAAGAGGGCGAACGCCGGCCGCCCGGACGCTCCTATCGGCTCCGGCGCTGAACTCCGCTCAGTGATCCCCAAACCCACGAGTAAATCGCCATGTTGCTCCGCCAGGCTGACCAGATCTTGATAGTTCGAGCTGGCCTGCCAGGTGCCCGGCCGTGGCGCAGGCGCCAAGGGATGCCAGGGAACGGGTGGCCAGATCGGCACGCGATCCACCGGCTCGCCGGCGATGGTGCGTAGCAGCCGGTCCTTTGATGAAAGCTTGGACTCGGTCATTCTTTCCTCACCTCGATTCGCGGGCACAGCGCCCGCATCTGTTCGTAGCGCTGCCTGGCCTCCTCCAGCGGCATCGCGGGCACGCAGAAGAGAAGGCGTGTCTCCGGTCGGCACAGGGCGATGATCTCGCCGTACTCGTGCGCGGTGCCATAGGCCACGCCGAGCACGGCTCGGCCGGAGAAAGCGTGAAGTATGGACTGCATCGCAGCGGCCTTGGGCAGGCGATTCATCACGCGCAAGCCAGGGATCTTCAGGAAGCCGGCGTGTTGATGATCAGCCGCGGCGCAGCAGTGCAACGAGACGCCGCCGAACGTCCGGCTGAGGTCGGCCAGCGCGGGCAGCGAGAGCGACTCGAAGATGCGCGCGGATATGCTGCCCACTTCGTCCTCTGACACCCAACAGCCGGCCTCAGGCGGGGCCCAAACCTCCGTCCAGTACCAAAAGGTGACCTCGCCGAAACGCCGCCGGAACTCCTGCAGGAAAGCCGTGACTAGCCGCGTGGATTTGTCCACTAGGCGTCTGACCGCCTCGGGCTCGCGGCGCATCGCCACGAAGAAATCCTCTTTTCGCCAGACCAGGGCCGCGATGTCGAGGGGACTCTGCATATCGGGCACGCTGATCGGTGCGTCTGGCCCGAGCCGCGCGCGCAACCTCTCGGCCATAGCGAAAATGCGATCCAGCGGTGGAGCGTAGACATCCGGCTCCGGCAGGCGGTCCGCCTCATCCGCCGAAGCGACGATCGGCAGCGCCATCGGCATCGAATCGAGAACGATGCGCACAGGGCAGCCGAACGCGGCGGCGAACGGTTGCGTGCCGGTGACCAGTTTGGCCTTGGGCACCGCGTCGTGATCGAGCGCCGGTAGCCACTCGCACTGCAACTCGTACCGGCGCGCCAGCCAATCGGCCCAGGCCTCCTGCGCGAGGTCTGAGCAGGTGAAGTCACCTGGCCCAGGCGCGGGGGGATACTGTGGGGTCATGATGATGCCATGACCGCGAAACGGCCCCATGATCAAGTCGGCCAGAAAGCGCCGGTTGCGACGCACAAGGGAATCCAGGCTCACTCTCTCTCCTTGGCTCCATGACCCCGCCACAGAGACTTTCTGAAAAGCTATAGTGAGTCAGATGAAGATTCGTAGGGGCGGTGCCTTGCGCCTGCCCTGGGCGACCGCAAGGGACAGCGTGCCCCGCTGTTTCGGGCATCGCCGCTACCACGGAACATTGCCTGAACATCTATAGTTGAAGCTGCACGACAGGCTGAAGTCACCGGCAGCCTCGGCTTCGGCCTGTGCTTTCAAGACGCCGTCGCGCAGGAAGGCTGCCAGGCGATGAAGCTGCGCCGGAGCCTCGACCATGTCAAGCATCATCTGCTGCAGACCGCGCAACTCAGCCATGCGGGTGGAGATATCAGCCTCGAAGCCCCAATAGGCCGGCCGGCGGTCTACGTCCAACTCGATGATGTCTCCGATGGCCTCTCGCAGCCGATCCACGCGGCGCGCGGTTATCACCTCGTCAATCTTGTGGGCAGGCACGATCAGCCGGCGCATATCGTCCCACGACTTTAGGGGCGGATCCCAGACGTAGGAGCCTGCCGTGGTGTCGGAGTAGGTTCTGGTCGCCGAGACGCCCCATAGCCCGCCGGGCGGGGTGATCGCTGCGGCGCGCACCGGATACCACGGCTCGGCGACCGAGTCATCCCCGACGTACTGTTGGTAGAGCATGATGCGCAGGTTGCGTTCGTGCTCGCGGTAGAACGGATCCGCGCAGTCCAGCCGTTCGTCGGCAAAGTACGCTTTTGCCCAGGCGTGCCACGGGCTGATCTTGGCCATGATGAGGATGTGCGTGGGTCTGAGGCTGTTGAGCTGCGTCCATGGCGCGCGACGCTCGTGTTGGACTGGATTGGCGGCCAACTCTGCATACCGCGTCGCCAGCCCGCGCAATACGGCGACATACACACCGCTTCGGTTCATCAACAGAGAGCCTCGTCACTCTTTAGACATTATCGGGAACAACAGTCATTCTGAGCGGGCCCGCCCCGAACCTCTCGTTGCGGCGTGAAACCAGCGAGGAATCTCCTCCGTGCGGCACTGAGGCCCTTCGCTGGACTGACGCCGCAACGTACTTCACGAGACCAACCTGCTCCCATGTGCCTGCCTGCCCTGACGGCCAGGCCAGCCTGGAGCCGAAGGCCCCGCTACCCCCCGTACGGCTATCTATTACCCACATCTTTGTAGGGGGCGGCAAGATCGGGTAGACTTCTGGCCATCCATCGAAACAGGGAGATGTGAGTCTTGTCTGACAAACCAGAAACCGCAGAAGTATCCTGGGCCATTGAAGAATTCGCCCAAGTCAGTCTCGGGGACGAGCGGTTGAATCGTCGTTGCCAGAAATTGGCCGATACGCTTGGTCAACAGCCGACTGCGCCCATCAATCAAGCCTGCGAAGATTGGGCCGATAGCAAAGCGGCCTACCGTTTCATCGACAATCCGAAAGTCACGCCGGACGAACTCCTGGCCCCGCACAGCCAACGCACCGTGGAACGCATGAAAGGTCACGAAGTGGTGCTGGCGGTCCAGGACACCACGTTTTTCAACTACACCCACCATCCCGAAACGCAAGGGCTGGGTGAAATCGGGACGAAGGGCCAAAACCAGCGCGGCTTTGGCTTGCATTCGACGATGGCGGTCACCCCGCAAGGCCAACCCTTGGGCGTACTGACCCAGGCGTTCGTGGAACGGCCGCTGGGGGCGCCCGTCGCCACCCCCAGCGAGTTGCGCCAGCAGCCCATTGAAGACAAAGAAAGCTATCGTTGGCTCCAGGCGTTTGACCACACCATCAAGCTGACGCCTGCGGGCTGCCAGGTGGTGACCGTCTGTGACCGTGAAGCGGACATCTACGAGATGTTCGTCATGGCTCAAGAACGTCAGGCGTCCTTGTTGGTGCGCGCCGATGCGGACCGGTGTCTGCAGGACGACGAAGTTAAGCACCTCTGGCCGAAAGTCGAACAACAGCCAGTGCAGGGTGAACTCACCGTGCTGATCACCGGCAACGACAAGCGCAAAGAACGCGCGGCCACCGTCTCGATTCGCTATTGCACCGTCTGGCTGCGCCCACCCTGGCGGCCGAAGCGGCAAAAACTGCCGGCGGTCAAGCTTCAGGCCATTCTGGTTCGCGAAGAGCACCCGCCGGCGAACCTGGCCGAACTGGGTGACCACGAACCCCTCGAGTGGCTGCTATTGACGAATACGCCCGTGACCACCTTTACCGAAGCGGTACAAGTCGTCGAATGGTATTGTTGTCGGTGGCAGATCGAAGTCTTTCACAAAATCGTCAAGTCCGGCTGCGGTGTCGAAAACAGCCGCTTGCAGACCGCCACCCGCCTGCAAAACTACATCGCCCTGATGTGCGTGGTCGCGTGGCGGCTCCATTGGCTCACGTACCTCAACCGCACCGCACCCGATTTGCCCTGCACGCACATCCTGACCACGGTGGAATGGCAAGCACTCTACATGCGCATGCACAAAACCAGTGCGTTCCCCAAGTCCTTGCCCACCGTGCGTCAGGCGGTCCACTGGATTGCCAAACTGGGCGGGTTCTTGGGCCGCAAGTCAGACGGCGAACCTGGCATTACCGCCATCTGGCGGGGCTGGCAGCGACTGCAGGACTTAGCTGCGACCTGGCAGATCGTCGTCGTTGAGCACCCCCAACTTGTGGGTAATAGATAGGTCTGAAGGGAGGTGACAGAATTGGCGCATACGGCATCTCCTCGCACCGGCGACAGCCCGCGTTTCGTCGCGGACTCTGTAGCCGAGCTCCGTCGCGAACTCGCCAGGGGCATCCTGGCGATCATCGGCGGGGTGTCTCTGGTGTGGCTGCTCCATCTCGGTATGCAGCAGTCCTGGCTGGCTGCGGCTATCGTGCCCTCGGCATCCGCGCTGGCGTTCGTTCTGGGTCTGGCGTGGTGGTTGCTGGCGCGCCGTTTTCTGCTCGCGCAGGTCTGGCTTCAGGCCGGCGCGGGGGCGTGGATCCTGACGCTGGCGATCCTGCTCGCCGATCCAATCCCTATCGTCCTGTTGCCGTTGCTGCCTCTGATCGCCGGCGCGACGGCCGGCTGGGCGCTGGCATCGGCGTCGGTGGTGTGGGTGAGCGTGCTGGTCCTCGTTGCGCCTCGGTTCCTGCCACTGCCGGTGATCCCCGCCACAGAGCAGCAGATCGTTATCGTGGGCGGTGTGCTCACGGGGTTGATTGGCGGCGCCATGGCCCATACCTGGGGCGGCGCGGCGTGTTGGGCGCTTCAGCGGTACGTCGAAGGTCGCAGCGACGTTCAAGAGCAGCAGCAGCAGAGGCTCAGACTCCTGCAGGCGCAGGAGGATCTGGTACATGCCAACCGGGAACTGGCGCGGCTGACCGATCGGCTCAAGATCCTGACCCAGGCCGCCGAGGACGCCCGGCGGATCAAAGAGGAGTTCGTCGCCAACGTCAGCCACGAGCTGCGCACCCCGCTCAACATGATCATCGGCTTCAGCGAGGTGATCCTGAAGTCGCCCAGGACCTACGGCGCGCGGCTGCCCGATGCCCTGCTGGCCGACATCCGCGCCATCCAGCGCAACAGCAGCCACCTGGCCGGTCTGGTGAATGATGTGCTGGCCCTCAGCCAGGCCGAGAGCGGCAAGCTGGTGCTTTCGCGTGAGTGGGTCAACCTCAACGATCTGCTTGCGGATAGCCGGGAAGCGGTGCTGGTCCTGTTCGAGTCGAAAGGGCTGTATCTGAAGCTCGACCTGCCGGAGGAGCCGCTCGTCATTTTCTGCGACCGCTTGCGCATTCGTGAGGTGGCGCTGAACCTGTTGAGCAACGCCGGCCGGTTCACCGAGCAGGGCGGCGTCTCGATCCGGGCGTGGCGGGAGGACGGCCACGCGGTGTTCAGTGTAGCTGACACGGGGCCGGGCATTCCGGCCAAGGACCAGCAGCGCGTCTTCGAGCCATTTCAGCAGCTCGATCCGTCAGTCCAGCGCAAACACGCCGGCAGCGGTCTGGGCCTCAGCATCAGCCGGCGCTTCGTTGAAATGCACGACGGCAAGATGTGGCTGGCCAGCGAGGTGGGACGCGGCGCGACCTTCTACGTGAGCCTGCCGCTGGAATCGCTGGCCGACAGCGCGCCGCGCTCAGGCCCGGCGCGCTGGATCAGTCCCTATCATCAGCACGAGGCGCGCGGGCGGCGGCCCGAAGTTCCGCCGCCCCTCCTGGCCCCGCGCTTTCTGCTACTGGAGGAGACAGATCAGCTCCGGCGCCTCTTTCAACAGTTCGCGCCGGGAATCGAGATCGTCCCTGTCAGCTCGATCCCGGACCTGGTCGCCGAGTCGCGGCGGGCGCTGGCGACGGCTGCGGTGGTGAACACTGCCGATCCGCAGACGATGGCCGAGAATATCCGGGCGGCCGGGGGCCTGCCGCAAGAGACCCCGCTGATCATCTGTTGGGCGCCGGGCGAACGCGACGCCGCGCGCGAACTGGGGGTGCTGCGCTATCTGATCAAGCCGGTGTCGCAAGAAGCGTTGTGCGCTGCGGTGCAAGAGGTCAAGGCGACGGATGCCTCGGTTCTGGTGGTGGACGATAACCCGGAGGCTGTGCAGTTGTTCTCTCGTATGTTGGTCGCGGCGGGGAATGGCGTGCGGGTGCTGCGGGCGATGGATGGGTCGAGCGCGCTGCGCCTGATGCGAGAGCGGCAGCCGGACGTGGTGCTGCTCGATCTGCTCATGCCGGAGATGGACGGCTTCCATGTGCTGCGAGAGAAGGAGAAGGATCCGGCGATCCGGCAGATTCCCGTGTTGGTGGTTTCCTCGCGTGATCCGACTGGCGGCGCCGCGATCTCGAATCTGTTGAGCGTTTCGCGGGCCGAGAGCTTCTCGCCCCAGCAGTTGCTGGCCTGTATGCGGGCGGTCAGCGAAATCCTGTCGCCTCCTGGCCCGTCAGCCGCTCCAACGTCGCCAACAATTCCGCCTGCGTAACCGGCTTGCGCAAGAAGGCGTTGGCGCCCAGCGCATAGGACAGCTCTGGCTGATTCAAGATCGTGCAGACGACGATCGGCAGGCGGCCGGCGATGGGATGGTTGCGCAGCTTGCGGAGCAGCTCCCAGCCGTCCATCCGCGGCATCATCACGTCCAGGATGATCACGCGCGGCGTCTGGGTCTCGAGCACTTCGAAGGCCTGGCTGGCCTCCTGCGCGGCGATCACCTGGTAGCGCGTTCCTGCAACGTAACGCTGGAGCAACTGGAGGATGTCGGGGTTGTCGTCAATTGCCAGGACCGTCCACTGTTCACAGACAGGCAGGCTGAGGTGGAGCTTGACCCATGTCTGGCCCTGGGACTTCACCAGCCGGCCATGAAACAACGCAACCAGCTCCTCGACCTGATCGAAATCCGCCGCCGGGGGCGGCTGGCCAGCATCGAGCCAGTGCGCGGCGACCTCGAAGGTCAGATTCTCTCCTTCAGCGCAAACGTGCAGCGAGCAGTGACCTCCCGTCGCGCACTGAATCGCGTGGCTCAGTTGGGCGATCAGGATTTGCCGGAAGGCGATGGGATGCACGGCCAATGGCGGCAGGCCGGCTGGCGCTGACCAGGCGAGGCGCACGGCGTGGCGTTGCGCCAGCGTCTGGCCCAGCTCGATGATCGTCACGAGCGCCTGGTTGGGATCAGTCAGGCGCTCCTGGGGATTCTGCACCAGCCAGGCGAAAGATTCACTGCTGGCAGGTTCGGCTTTGCTTTCGCCGGGACCGGGCACGTGGGCGGCCCCCTCCTTGTCCAGTCCGTATTGCTCCCACAAACGTCCCGCCAACAACTGCACGGCCCGATTCTGATCGCGGCGCAACTGCCGCTGGCTGATGCCGAACTGGTGCGCGATCTCATCTTGCGTAAGCCGCTGGACATAACGGAACAACAGCAGGTCGTGAGCCTGCTGGTCGCGCGGGGCCAGCAGGTCGCCGCGGCGCGGCCGCAACGACTCGATGGCTTTGATCAGGCTCTGTTGCAGAGCTGAGGCCGGATCGTATCTGGCGGCAACCCCAAACAACTCGATCAGTGGGCTGCGAGCCAGATACTCCGGGTCGTAGAGGTGATTCAACGCGCCGCGCACGGCAAGGAAGAACTGGTTGCTGTCATCCATTTCAGGTTCGGCCGGTTTGGCCGCTGTGCTGCTGTCGCCTGTCCGCTTTTCTGCCGTTATCCGGCCAAAAAAGACACACCTGATGGGCGTGCTGTGCTATTATATGCGGAAGGACGATCGCTTCCAAGTCAGGCTGTCTGTCAGAGGAGGTGAGCCGCATACTTTGAGCCGCCGACCGCTTCACCATCTCCCAGTCCACTCTCGAAATCAGTTCATCAGTAACCAGGCATCAAGGAGGATCAAACCATGAAGCTCTCACGACGCGATTTCCTGAAGGTTTCCGCGCTAACGGGCGCAGGCGCGGCGCTGGCTGCCTGCGCGCAGCCGGCTCCTGCGCCGCAGCCCGCGCAACCGGCCGCCAAGGCCGAGCCGACCAAACCGCCGGCTCAGGCCGCGCCGGTCTCCATCACCTATTTGGTGCGCACCGACATTCAACCCACCATCATCAAGTGGGGCGAGGCGACCGTTGAGGAGTTCCAAAAGCTCAACCCCAACATCAAGGTCGAGATGGTCGGCGTGCCGTGGGGCGATTACAACGCAAAGCTGCTGGCGATGTATGCCGCCGGCACCCCGCCAGAGGTGTCGGCCAACTACGCCGCGGGGTTTGCCACCTTCTACATCAACAAAGCCATCTTGCCGCTCGACGATCACATCAAGGCAAACAACGTGGATCTTTCTGTATTGGAGAAGGCCGCCGTGGATTCTGTGACGCGCGACGGGAAGCTGTGGGCGATGCCGTTGGCGCACATGCCGGTGGTGGTCTTCTACAACAAGGATGTCTTCGACAAGGCTGGCGCCAAGATCCCGGCGGCCGACTGGAACGACAAGTCGTGGACGAACGAGGCATTTGCCCAGGCGGCGAGCAAGATCGCCAAAGACATGGATGACCCCAAGAAGGCCCAATGGGGGGGCATCTATACCGAAATGCACCTCGGTACGCTCCTCTATTGGCGCTACGGCGTGGACCCGTTCAACAATCAGGGCGGTCCTGAGAAGACCGCGGCGTACAAGACCGGCAAAGTGACGGAGGTGTACATGGACCAGCCGAAGGGCATTGAGGCGATGCAATGGCTGGTTGACCTGACCCACAAGCTCAAGGTCTCGCCGCGGCCCTCTGATACCGACGCGCTCAACCAGGCGGTTGGCTGGAGCTTTCTCAGCGGACGGATCGGCATGGCTATGGATGGCGCGTGGCGGTTTGGCGACCTGTTGAAGACCAAACCGGCCTGGAAGTGGGGTATCGCGCCGCTCCCATATGGTCCGACGGGCATCAACACTTCGCCGTTGTTCAATGACTCGTGGATGCTCGCCGCCAAGGCCAAGAA
>Ga0194111_10009260_pt1 | contig 10744 bp, 6 predicted proteins | sample TA2KigC300mmetaG_FD_146194 | JGI IMG/M metagenome (GOLD analysis project Ga0194111, IMG submission 146194) | Freshwater microbial communities from Lake Tanganyika, Tanzania - TA2015033 Kigoma Deep Cast 300m | ecosystem: Environmental > Aquatic > Freshwater > Lake | place: Tanzania: Lake... | reverse complement strand
GCGGACAAGCTGGCGATGGTCTACAAGCTGCTCGAGCAGTCGTTCCAGCACGCGATCGGGCCGACGTTCATGCGCGAGTCGAAGGCGGACCGCGCGGCCGCGCGCGACCGCTTCGCCGGGATCATCACGCGGTGGACCGCGCTCTACGCGTTCCTGTGGGTCGCGCTGGCGCTGCTGTTCAAGGAGGCGATCGTCCTCCTGCTGGCGCCGTCGTACCGCGGCTGCTACCCGTTCGTGCCGGTGCTGATGGCCGGCTACCTGTTCCAGGGCCTCTACGGCTTCGCGGCGAACGCGCTGCTGTTCGAGAAGAAGACGCACTGGGTCCCGGCGATCAGCCTGACGGCGGGGCTGCTGAACGTGGGGCTGAACCTCGTCCTGCTCCCGCGGTTCGGGATGATCGCCGCGGCGTGGACGACGTTCGCCTCGTTCGTCGTCACCTTCGTGATGGCCGTCGCGCTCGGCCGCCGGGTCTACCCGCTGCGGTTCGAGTGGGGCGCCCTGGCCCGCATCCTCGGTGCGGCGCTCCTCGCGCTGCTGCTCGGGATGCGGATCGACACCTCCAGCCTCGCGCTGGACCTCGCGGCGAAGACCGCGCTGTGCGCCGCGCTGGCCGGCTGGCTGCTGTGGATCGACCCCGGCGGGCTCCGCGCCTGGCTGCGCGGATGGCTGCCGGGGCGGAACGCCTAGAAGTCCTGCTGCTCGGTGCGGCGGATGATCTCGTCCTGCAGCTCCCGCGTCAGGTTCGCGAAGTAGTCGCTGTAGCCGGCGACGCGGACGATCAGGTCGCGGTGCTTCTCCGGGTGCCTCTGCGCGTCGAGCAGCGTCGCGCGCGTGACGACGTTGAACTGGATGTGGTGGGCGTCGCGGCTGAAGTAGCCCCGCACGAGGTGCACGAGGTTCATCAGGCCGTCCTCGCCGGCCAGCGCGCGCGGGGTCAGCTTCTGGTTGAGCAGCGTGCCGCCGGTCTTCACGTGGTCGAACTTCGCGGCCGAGTTCAGCGCGGCGGTCGGGCCCCTGCGGTCCGCCCCCTGCACGGGCGAGATGCCCTCGGAGACGGTCTCGCCCGCGCGCCTGCCGTCCGGCAGCGCGCCGGTGACGCGGCCGAAGTAGACGTGGCAGGTCGTCGGAAGCATGTCGACGCGGTGCGCGCCGCCGCGGACGTTGGGGCGGCCGTCGATCAGGGACCAGTAGCTTCCGAAGACGCGCCGGACGAGGTCGTCGGCGCGGTCGTCGTCGTTGCCGTACTTCGGTGTGTCGTCGAGCAGCGCCCGGTGCAGCGCCTCGTGGCCGGCGAAGTCGGCGTCGAGCGCGGCGAGCATCGCGTCCATCGTGCAGCGGCGCGTCGCGTAGACGTTGTGGCGCAGCGAGGCGAGCGCATCGACCGTCGTGCCGAGGCCGACGCCCTGGATGTAGGTCGTGTTGTAGCGCGCGCCGCCGTCGTGGTAGTCGCGGCCCTTCGCGATGCAGTCGTCGATCAGCAGCGAGAGGAACGGCACGGGCATGTGGCGCGCGTACAGCCGCTCGATCAGGTTGTTGCCGCGGACCTTGATGTCGACGAAGTGGCGGAGCTGCGCCTCGAAGGCGGCGTAGAGGCCGTCGAAGGAGGCGAAGGCGCGCGGGTCGCCGGTGTGCGGGCCGAGCTGCCGGCCGGTGCGCGTGTCGAGGCCGTCGTGGAGGGCCAGGTCGACGATCTTCGGCAGGTTGAAGTAGCCGCTCAGGATGTAGGCCTCGCGCCCGAAGGCGCCGGCCTCGACGCAGCCGCTGCAGCCGCCCTCGCGGGCGTCCTCGAGCGACTTGCCCTGGCGCAGCAGCTCCTGCACGACGGCGTCGGTGTTGAAGATCGACGGCTGGCCGAAGCCGGTGCGGACGATGCGCGCGGCGCGCTTCACGAAGGCGTCGGGGTTCTTCTTGCTGACCTGGATCATCGAGCCGGGCTGGAGCAGCCGCATCTCCTCGATGACGTCGAGGATCAGGTAGGACAGGTCGTTGACGGCGTCGGTGCCGTCGGGGCGGACGCCGCCGGTGTTGATCAGCGTGAAATCGGTGTAGGTGCCGCTCTCCTGCGCGGTGACGCCGACCTTGGGCGGCGCGGGGTGGTTGTGGAACTTCACCCAGAAGGCCTGGAGCATCTCGCGGGCGTCCTCGACGTCGAGCGTGCCGGCGGCGCGCTCGCGCTCGAAGAACGGCCCCAGGTGCTGATCGAGGCGGCCGGGGTTGAACGAGTCCCAGGGATTCAGTTCGGTGATGACGCCGACGTGGATGAACCAGTACGCCTGCAGCGCCTCGCGGAAGGTGCGCGGGGCGTGCGCGGGGACGCGGCGGCAGATGTCCGCCATCCGGGCCAGCTCGTCGCGGCGGGCGGGGTCGGGCTCCCCGGCGGCGAGGACGTCGAGCCGTTCCGCGTAGCGCGCGGCGTAGGCGATCATCGCGTCGGCCGCGATGTCCATCGCGCGCAGCTCGTCGCGGCGGTCGAGGGCGGCGGGGTCGCGGTCGAAGTCGAGCGCGGCGACGGCGCGGGCGATGTCCCCCTTCAGGTCGGCCAGACCGCGGCGGTAGATCGTCCCGCCGAGCGTCGTGTGGCCCGGCGTGCGCTGCTCCATGAACTCGGTAAACACGCCGGCCTCGTAGGCGGCGATCCACTCGGGCGGCAGCTCGCGGAACATGCGGTCGCGCTGGGCCCGGCCGCTCCAGAACGGCTCGACGCGCTCCAGGTGCTGCCGGCGCGCCTCCGCATCGACGCGGTAGAAGACCTTCGCCCGCGAGTCCAGCACGTCGAGGTCGGACGCGGAGTGGACGCAGATCTCCGGGTAGGTCGGGACGGCGGCCGGCGCGGGGCCGCGCTCGCCGACGAACATCTCGTCGGGGCCGACGTACAGCTCCTTGTGCGTCAGGATGTGGCGGAAGGCCAGCGCGCGCTGCACCGGCACCGGCTCGCGCGCGCAGTCGGGCGACGCGACGCATTCGGTCAGCAGCAGGGCGCGCTCCATCGAGAGGCGCGGGACGGCTTCGAGGGTGGCTTTCCGCAGTCGCTGGATGCGTTCGCGCATGGTGTCAGGCTCCGATCCGGACGGTGAATCCCTTCGACTCGAAATGTCCGCGGGCGGCGGCGACGTCCTCCGCCGTCGGCGGCGCGAGGTCCGGCAGCCGGTACGCCCGGCCCAGCCGCCCGTGCTTCGCCGTACCCGCCCGATGATACGGAAGAAGGCTCACGCGTCGACACGAAACGCGGTCGAGGAGGAACCGCGACGTGGCCTCGAGGTTCGCGGGCGTGGCGGTGATGCCGGGCACGAGCGGGATGCGGATCCAGATCGACGCGCCGAGGCGGTCGAGGAGTTGCAGGTTCTCCAGGATCCCGCCGTTGGCCCGGCCGGTGTAGCGCTCGTGCTCGCCGGGGTCGAGGAGCTTGAGGTCGTAGAGGAAGAGGTCCGTCGCCGCGGCCGCCTCGCGCACGACCTCCGCCGGCGCGAGCCCGCAGGTGTCGACCGCGGTGTGCAGGCCGCACCGCCGCGATTCGCGCAGCAGGTCGAGCAGGAAGGCCGGCTGCTCGAACGGCTCGCCGCCGGAAACCGTGACGCCGCCGCCGGAGCGCTCGTAGTAGGGGCGGTCGCGCAGGACCTCGTCGAGCACCTGCGCGGTCGTGAACTCGCCGACGAAGCCCCGCCCCGGGGCGGCGAAGTCCGCCGCGGCCGCGGCGGCGTGCGCGCCCGGCGGGGCGTGCAGCGCGAGGGCCTCCGGGTTGTGGCACCACCAGCACGCGAGCGGGCAGCCGGTCAGGAAGACGGTCGAGCGGATCCCCGGGCCGTCGTGGGTCGAGAACCGCTTGATGTCGAACAGGCGTCCGGCGGTCATGGCGGGGGCACCCGGACGCGGAAGACGGCGTTGGATGCGGTGTCGAGCGACAGCGCGCCGGCGGGGGCGGTCGGGGGGAGGCTGGTGTGGACCGGGGACCACAGGGGGTCGACGGGGCCGTCGGCGCGCTCGACGAACTGCGTGCGCGCCGTGCCGCCGGACCACTCCAGCGTGACGAGCCCGTCGGCGAACGAGACGCCGACCAGGCGCAGGACCGAGACCCCGTTGGTCGGGTCGGTGTCCGCCGCCCATTCGTCGCCCGCCGGGGCGCCGTCGCCGTCGGTGTCCGCGGCCGCCGCCGCCTCGAAGTCGTTGGACCATCCGTGCCGCGCCAGCCACGCCTCCGGCACGCCGCCGGAGGTCAGGTTCGGCGCGAAGGTGGCGACGACGACGACGTCCGTCGCCGGCCGCTGGAAGAGCAGCGTCGCGTTCGTCGTCCCCGGGCCGTACGTCCCCGGCACCGCCGCGCCGTTGGACGTGAGGCCGGCGACGTGCGCGAACGCGCCGGCGGTGGCGACGAGCGAGGTGGAGGCGTCGCGGAACAGGAAGGCGCGGCCGAACGACACGCGGCCGGGCCCGGAGGTCGTCGCGGTGACGAAGCGCCCGCGCCGGGCGCGCACCGGCACCTGCGTCACGCCCTCGGGATCGTTGTGCTCGAAGGTGATGAACGCCTGTTCCTCGCCGTTCCGCTCCAGCAGCGCGGGATCCGCGGTGACGCCGATCGTGCCCGCGTCGTTCTGCGCGAAGGTGCCGCCGAGCGTGCCGCCGAGCGCGAGCCACGCGGTGCCGGTGCTGGACTGCAGCGCGACGCTGCCGATGTACCAGCCCTCGTCGATGGTGTAGAAGTCGGACCCGAACTCGAACCGCACGATGACCTCGCGCCCCTCGAGCGCGCGCAGGTCGACGGACACGGCCTCCCAGTCCTCCGAGTCGCCGTGGCCGGCGAGGCATGGGTGGTTGGCGGGGAAGGGGGAGTCCGGGTTGGGCGTGATGCGGTACGGGTAGCCGCCGACCGGCGTGACGAGGGTGAACGAGGCGCCGCCGTTGGTCGACACGCGCAGCACGCCGCCGTCCCAGAAGTGGTCGTCGTTGAGGTCGGTGTCGTACTCGGCCTTGAACCACTGGTGGAAGGTCAGCATGCCGTCGGCGCCGACGGTGAACGGCGGGGTGTCGAGCCACGCGTGGCACGCGTCGGGGTAGCGCCGCGTGGCGCTGTTGCCGCAGTACCACGCGTTGCTGCCGCGGTAGATGCGGTTCGTCGTCAGGTGCCAGGGGTCCGGCGAGCCGGCGTGGCTCCAGGCCCCGGCGCTGCCGTCGAACGGGATCCGCGACGACGAGGCGGACAGGCCGGAGGTCCACACCAGCGACTGCGCGCCGTAGTTGTGGACCGCGAGGTTGGTCGTGACGATCGCGTCGGACATCTCGATCGTGCCGAGGTTGGTCGGGGCGACGTCGAAGAACGGCGTGTCGTACTGGCCGATGACGGTGTGCACGGCGGTCGTCGTCCGGTGGTCGGTCAGGTAGTAGCCGATCACGTCGCCGGCGCTGAGGGAGTACTCGACGGCCTTCGACCCGCGGGCCGGCGGATCGAGATCGTAGTGGAACCGGCTCCCGGAGTCCCAGCTCATCGAGTTCGTGCGCCAGGCGGTCTCGCCGTCCTCGCGCCAGACGACCTGGACGAGTTCGATCGCGAAGTTGTCGATCACGTCGGCCTCGATGCGCCACGGCGGACGCGAGGTCTGCGGGGAGGCGAGGGGGACGAAGTTCGTGATGGCGGGCGGGGTGGGGTACGAGGCGGCGTCGAGCGGGTCGGTGTTGTCCAGCATCTCGCCGAGGTTGGTCCACAGGTCGCCGTCGAGGTCGTTGGTCGCGACGAGGTCGTCCCGGAGCCCGCCCCAGTAGCGCTGCTCGAACCAGTCGGAGAGGATGTTGGTGTTCGCGTCCTCCCAGAACTTCATGTAGCGCGCGACGGCGGAGCGGGGGCCGGCCATGACGATGCCCGTCGCCGGGTTCGGCGAGGGGGAGGTGGCGTCGGGCCAGCGCGCGCCGTCGACGCTCCACTGCGCGAAGGCGTAGGGCTCGTTCCCCGCCCACGCGAGGGCCCAGGTCGTCTCGGTCGAGGCGGACGCGCCGCGCGTGTGCCAGGTCGTCGTGTCGATCGCGCCCGGGGGTTCGGACGACTGGGACAGCCCGACCTCCTCCGCCCAGAGCCACGTCAGCGTGCTGTCGGCCTCCCACGTGAACTCGACCGTGAAGGTCGTGCCGGTCGGCGGGACGCTGCCGGTGCCGGTCCAGCCGAGGCAGACCATGCGCACGCCGTTCGACACCGCGTAGACCGGCGGCGCGGTTGCGCGCATCACGGAGCCGGACGCGCCCGCGTGCGTGCCGTGAACCGGCGAGACGAGCGCCGCCGCGAAGGCCTCGCCGGTGACGGTGAGGCTCACGCGGTCGCTGACGTCGAAGGCGTGGAAGGCGTCGGGCGCGAGGGTCGGCGAACGGACGTCGTGCGGGGGCGGGTCGAGCTGCAGGTAGTAGCGCACCGTCGTCCCCGGCGACTGGTCCGGGATCCACGCGCGGTAGGCCGCGCCGCCAAGCCACGCGAGGTTGGTGACGTTCCACGGCGCGGGCGGATGGTTGGTGCTCCAGTGGAGCCGCGCCTCGCCGTTGGTCAGCGGGCCGACCGCCTGGATCGCGGCATCGATCGCGAAATCGCCCGCGCCGCCCGGCTGTCGCGGCAGCGGAACGTGGTGGAGGAGCGGGGCGCCGTCGAGCGCGCCGCGGAGGTAGACGGCGGCCACGGCGCCGGTCTCGGGGACGGAGGCGCCGAGGATGCGCACCGCGTAGGCGCCGGCCATCGCCTGCGGGAGGCGCACGGTCTCGACGGTGTTGGTGCGGTCGGGGGCGCCGCCGCCGTTGGCGAACCAGACCGCGCCGGTGGCGTCGACCACCTCCACGTCGAAGTCGTTCACCAGCGCGGCGCCGGCGCCCGCGGTGCCGGGGAAGTCGATCCAGGCAAGCGCGACGTCGAGCGGGCGGCCGCCCTCGACGACCGTCACGGCGATCGTGTTCGTGGCGCCGGCGGCCGGCGCGACGCCGTCGAGCAGCCGCACGATGCGGCCGGTGGGGAAGAGCGTGCCGCCGATGTCGATCTGCCCCCAGCCCTCGACCGCGTTGGGGCTGGCGAAGGGGATCTCCTGCGCGGCGCCGGTCCCGTACTGCCCCGGCGCAAGCGACCGCGCGCCGCCGACGAGCATCGCCTTGACGAGGGCGGCGCTCGGGTTCGTGAGGCCGGCGCGGCCGGCGGCGTACTGCCGCATCAGCAGCGCGGCGCCGGCGGCCAGCGGGGTGGCCATGCTCGTCCCGCCGTTGAACATGTAGTTTGTGCTCTCGGGCGCGACGCCCCAGCCCGTCGCGGCGGCCACGCGGGAGCGGCAGGAGAGGATGTCGGTGCCCGGCGCGGTGACGTCGGGCTTGATGCGGCCGTCCGCCGCCGGGCCGCGGGCGGAGAACGCGGCCATGCCCTGCGCGTAGGGGTTCGTCGTCGCGCTCCACGAGACCCAGTCGTCATGGATCGGGTTGACGGGGTAGTCCGGCTCCCACGAGCCCGTGCCGTACTTGTACGACGAGTAGCCGCCGCTGCCCGGCGGGCGGTCGTTCTCGGTCGCGCCGACGGCGAGCACGTTCTTCGCGGTCGCCGGGGAGCCGACGGAGCCGGCGTCGATCACGCCGTCCTCGTCGTCGTCGAGGCCCGCGTTGCCGGAGGCGAAGACGGCGAGGTGGTCGGGGTGGTCCCAGGCGAACTCGTCCGCCTGCCGGCTGTCGTCGGTGTACTCGCCGGACACGTCGGAGCCCCAGCTGTCGGAGTGGATGCGCGCGCCGACGGCGTAGGTCTGGCCGAACAGCTCGTTGAGGTCGTCGCCGAGGCCGGTGAGGCCGCCGTCGGCCCGCGCGACGGACTGGTGCGCGATCGACGCGCCGTGGGCGATGCCGCGGTAGCGCCCGCCGCTCATCGAGCCGTCGCCGGCGATCGATCCGGCGGTGTGCGTGCCGTGGCCGTCGGGGTCGGACCAGTCGTTCGTACGCGCGCGCGCAAACGCCGCGACGATGCGGTTCCGGAAGTCGGGGTGGATGTCGTTCGTCGTTCCGTTGTCGAGGCCCGTGTCGGCGTGGCCGGCGACCTGCCCCGCCCCGGTGAGGCCCCACAGGCCCCAGGTGTTCGTCGCGTTCAGGTGCGGCACGGCGGCGGCGAGATCGTTGTAGAGGCGGGGACGGACGCGCTCGCCGATCCACTGCACGTCGCCGCGGCGGGAGAGCGAGGCCACGAGGCCGAGCGGGACCGAGGCGCGGACCGTGCCCCAGCGGCGGCCGGCGACGGCGGACTCCACCGAGCCGCCCGACGCGCGGATCGTTTCCGCCAGGCCGGCGGCGTCGTCCGGGGCGAAGGTCTGGATCGAAAGAAGGACGTGGTCCTTCGCGGACCGCGTGGCGGCCAGATGCGCGACGAAGGGCTGGACGCGGTCGGACGGCTGGTACGGCTCCATCGCGAGCACGGACGGCAGGGCGGCGATCGCGGCCCGCGCCTCATCGCCGGCCTCGACGAGCCACGCGCGGTTCGGGATGTAGCCGCGCACGGCGGCGCCGGCCGCCTCGAGTTCGGCGCGGCGGGCGGGGAGGTCGGCGCCGTCGACCTGCACGACGAAGGGAAGGGTGCCGCGCGGCGAGGGGAGGGTGGCGGGATCCGGCGCGGAGGGGCCGTCGACCGCCGGAGCGGCGGTGCGGTTCGCGAGGAGGAGGCGGTTCCGCGGCGCGACGTCGTTCCGCGCGGCGGGGCGGGGGCGAAGGAACCGCGTCCGTTCGCGGTCCAGCCATGCGGCGTCGATCTGCGCCTCCGCCGCCGCAAGGGCGGCGGGGGGCTGTGCGGGTGCGCCCACAGCGGCGGGGGGCGACGCCGGTGCACCTTCAGCGGCGGGGGGCTGCGCGGGTGTGCCCACAGCGGCGGGGGGCTGTGCGGGTGCGCCCTCAGCGGCGACGGGGGCGACCGCGGTTCCGGGGCCGGTGCGGAGGCGGTGACCGCCGGCCGCGGGGAAGGCGAAGCGGGGCGTCGAGCGGATCGCGTCCGCCAATCCGGCATCCTGCGGGGATGCAATGACCGGGACCGGCCGCCGCTGCCACAGGATGACGCAGGCAAGGGCGACCAGCACCAGGACAGCCGGAGCGACTCTTCTCATCGGTTCGGACCTCGGATAGTATACCGTTTTCCTCGACAGTTTCGAGGGTGACCCTGCGCGTGAGCGATTCGACCCGCAACGACGTGCGCTCCATCCGGATCTGGCTGGCGGTCTTCATCGCCGGCATGGTCCTGAGCGGGCTCACCGCTTTCCCGCTCGAGCGCGAGGTCGGCGGGATCGTCCGGGGCCTCGCGGCCCTCGGCGTGCCGGAGGACTCCTCCCTGGCGGCCTGGATGGTCCGCGTCCGCGACGCGCTGGCCGAGGTCGGGGAGCGGCACCCGTTCCTGCCCTACGGAACGGACTGGCTGGCCTTCGCCCACCTGGTGATTGCGGTGGCGTTCATCGGACCCTGGCGCGATCCGGTGCGGAACCGCTGGGTGATCGACTGGGGCCTCATCGCCTGCGCGATGGTGATCCCGCTGGCGCTGATCGCGGGGCCCATCCGCGGGATCCCGTGGTGGTGGCGGCTGATCGACGCCTCGTTCGGCGTCTTCGGCGCGGTTCCGCTGCTGATCGTCCGGCGCCGGATCGTCCGGCTCGCCGCCGCCGGCTAGGCCGGTTGGTCCGCCGTCGCCCGGAGCCGTTCGATCAGGAGGAAGGCGATCGCGGCGCGCTCGTTCCGCGAGAACCGGGTTTCGAGGGTTTCGAGGATCTCCTGGATGCGCGGGGCGGTCTCGGGATCGCGGTAGGCGAGATCGGAGGCCGTCTCGAGCTGCGAGCGGTTGATGCAGTAGATCGATTCGCCGCCGAGCAGGTCGTCGTCGGGGTGGGAGATCATGGCCGTCCCTCCGTCCGGATCGCCCGGGCCGTTCACAGTTTGAAGCTCGCGCCGCAGCCGCAGGACTTCACGGCGCGGGGGTTCCGGAAGCGGAAGCCCGGGGCGACGAGGTCATCGGAGTAGTCGACGACGATGCCCTCGAGCAGCGGCGCGCTGGCGGCGTGGGCGACGATGCGGACGGAGTCCTCGTCGAACAGGACCTGGTCCTCCGCGGTCATGGCGCCGTCCAGCCGCGCGGAGTACATCAGCCCGGAGCAGCCGCCCGGCGCGACGGAGACGCGCATCACGCGCCCGTCGGACAGCATCTTCGCAAGCCGGGTGCGGGCCCGGTCGGTGACCTGCAGCGCGGCGGCCGTCGTCGTTTCGTTCATCGGGGTCTTCCTCGTCGTTCGTGCCGCCGGAACCTACGCCCGGCGGTTCCGAAGTCAAACGGGCGGCCGGCGCCGGGGGTCCGCATTCCCGCGCGACCTCCGGGGGGCGAAAACGCTTCCCCTGTCCCCGGCCGCCGCGTAGGCTGCGGGGGTCCCGGCCGACGAAGGGGTGCGGCGCGGGCGGGCGCGGGGGTGGGCCATGGGGAACGAGCGGTGCTGGAATCCGGAGATCGAGCGTGCGGACCGTGCGGCGTTGGAGGCCGTGCAGCTCGAGGGGCTGCGCGCGACGGTGCGCCGGGCCCTCAGGACCCCGTTCTACCGCGAGCGTCTGACCGGCGCGGGGCTGACGTCGGCGGACGACCTCCGCACGCTGGCCGACGCGCGGCACATCCCCGAGACGACGAAGGCCGACCTGCGCGTCGCCTATCCCGAGGGCCTCCTCGCGGTTCCGCCGGAGCAGGTGGTGCGCGTCCACACCTCCAGCGGCACCACCGGCACCCCGACGGTGATCCACCACA
>Ga0194111_10009258_pt1 | contig 10746 bp, 12 predicted proteins | sample TA2KigC300mmetaG_FD_146194 | JGI IMG/M metagenome (GOLD analysis project Ga0194111, IMG submission 146194) | Freshwater microbial communities from Lake Tanganyika, Tanzania - TA2015033 Kigoma Deep Cast 300m | ecosystem: Environmental > Aquatic > Freshwater > Lake | place: Tanzania: Lake... | reverse complement strand
TGGTAAAGTTGGTTAGGCTTCGTCTTGGCACGTATTTATAATACCTACTCTTCTCTGTTATTGCAAATTTAGGTTGATGTTTGCTACTATAAAAATAAGGTACGGGCGATTAGCTCAGCTGGCTAGAGCGCCACATTGACGTTGTGGAGGTCAGAGGTTCGACTCCTCTATCGCCCACCAAGTATCACACCCCTCCACGCAACTGGAGGAGTTTTTTATTTATCATAAAACAACGGTTGATGCGCCGACTTTTGAGCTACATCTAATATATCCTTATACCCAACTGATTTATGGGCCATGCCGGTTGAATAATCTTGATACGCTTCAGCAAACAGCGCTATCTGTTGCGAGGTAAAATTTTGCGGCTGAAAACGAAGAAAGTCTTCAATATCAGACAATTTATGAGCATCTGCACTCTCAAATGGCAGGCCGTCATGACGCTTGGCGGCATCTAAATCGATAAAATGCGGCTGGTCCTTCCCAGATGAGTAAGCTATATTCTTGGCCTGTGCATCACCATGCGACATATTTAATACACCATGCAGTACCGATAAACTGTAAGCCGCTTCCGCAAGTGCCGTTTCTAGTTTAGCCATCGGCTGTGTATCGTAATTTTTCCAAAGATAATTATCAAGTGTGATAACCTCGGGTTTATATACGCTCACATGGCTAACACTTTCACCCGATTCACGCAGCACACCAACTGTTTCATAGGCGGTTGCCACCCCTGTAGAACGAATGTACTGGCTAGCCAACATACCTCGCGCTGCAACGGTAATCGGTTGAGATTTTAACGCCACCAATTCGCTAGAAGCCAACGAATCGCCCTCCCCAAAAAGTGCAAGTTGCCCAAAACGCACCCCATACGCACTCTCCTTACGACCAGCTGCTAGCTGTGGAATTTCGACTGCCACTGCCTCGCCCCCTACAGCGTTTGGTCTATCAGCCACTAAAAGTTGCCCCTCGGCGGCCGCATAAAGCCGCCCTGCTAATTTTTTACTTGTAAAGTCAGTGGTTTTTACAGGCGGCCGCAAGTACTCAGCCTTAAGCGGTTTTATGTTAGCAGAGGTAGCAAGCACTGTGCCTTCGGGGTTAATTGGTGGCCGTGACATATTAACTAATTTATATCATAAAGATATTAAAATAGCAAGTAGCACTACCCTTTTACCCACAGTGTATAAAAAGTTTTCCACGGGCTAATTTATTAAATATTTACAAAGCATATACCATAATTGATATATATACCTATTGTACTTGAGCTTGACAAATATATGTATTGTTGGTAATATAAAAAGTGCTATGAATACACACCACACATCATCTAGTTCATTTAGCGACTACACCCTATCATTCGAATACAATAAAACATGGCGTCAAGTTAAACGAGACTTACGAAAACGTCGCTAGTCGGTCGCATACCAATTATTTTTCTCCCCAATATAACTGGGGAGATTTTTTATCCCCAGCTTTTTATAAAGTTATCCACTAGCATTATTAATAGCGTTATGACAATATATAGATATGATATGCATAAATTGTTTTCATCGCTCAACCGCCGTAACTAATTCACGGCCACAAAAAAAACACGCTCTTATTTGGCGCCGCCGAAAGTGCCCTCAGTGCGAACACACCTTCACCACCGAAGAACGTCCAGCGCTCCGATCGTCGCGCCAAATTTTTAACCCTTCAAACGGTAAGTCCATGCCGTTCTCTATTGGCCGGCTTACTATTAGTATTGCCGCAGCATTTACCCACAACCCTACACTTGGCAAATCTCATAGTTTTGATCTTGCAACTACCGTTGAACAACACCTTGCAACCGACTACCCGCAACCCTCTGTTGATGACATTGCAGCAGTCACCCATACGGTATTAAAACGCTATGATGAATTAGCGGCGCTACAGTACGCCGCCCAACATGGATTGGTTACGAACGTTCGCCGTCGTGGACGTCCGTCAATATCGTAGGCGTCGTTGTGGCACCACTTTTAGGTACGGCAATTTTTTTGGTTACATCAAATTTGGTTAAATATTTTCCAAGCAATAAACGAGTTTGCGAATAATAGGCCGCGAACGAACTGTAGGCAATTGACGTAAGTGGCATAAGCACCCACTGCAACACCATTCCAATTGTTCGGCTACGCTTGTAACGCTCTGGGCGCGGCGGTAGCATTTTAAGCGAGAGAAACACCGTAATAAATAGACCAATCATAGCCACACGCTGGATAATGCTAATCACCTCTGGAAGCTGGTGCGCCGCAATACTTCGTGAAGCCTCAAGATTTAAAAGTAGCGGCACCCAACCACCAAATGCAATAAGTAGTGATACGCAGGCCAAGGTAACGTGCCCATCTAATAGGCGTACTAACCGCGCCAAGCCACCAAAGAACGGCACACGCCGTGCCCTTGTAAACAGAAGCGAAGCGACATACGGCACGTCCGAGGCTCCATACGACCAACGCCTTAGTTGCACAAATTGCGCCACTAGAGTTTTTTTGTACGTATCTGAAATAACCGCATCTTGGTAAATTGGCACATATAGCGGCAGTACCTCGTAATTACCATGAAAATAAAACCAACTGCGCCAGTACTGATGACCGTCTTCAACAATTGTACGTGTACTCCAAAAATCCATTTCTACCAGTGCGTCCATTGGCTGAGAATGCGAGGCGAAATTACGCAAAGTATGCGGTCGCATGGAGCTAATAATATTCCAAAATGAGTTACCGGTGGCTACTACACGCATTGGCGCTGGCACGTCCCAAATATTATTAAAGAATAACGACACCGGTTGATACGAGAGGTGCTTACGCTCTTCGTGGACAATAAATTCGTAGGTAGCATTATCAAAATATGCCAAGTGCGGCTTGTTATCACTATCAAGCGTGGTAACTAATACATTTTTATAGGCAATCGACTGTTCATCAAGGTAGCGCTGCAGCCACTTTCCGGCGTAGGTAATATTACCGCCCTTACCTATCACCTCATTCGGAAGGTTTTTTGGATGCTCCACAATTGAAAAAGAATGAAACTGATTTTTAAATTCCTGCTGTAATCGCTGAGCAGTGAGACGAATGGCTTCGCCACCACGCTCTTCGTACGCTAGAACAACCATTAGTTGCTTTTTATTGTAAGTAGTTGCAATAAGTGACTGAATTGTTGGCTCAATCACCTCGTAAGGTTCGTTGTAGGCAGCAATAATTACCGCGTTGTATATTTCTGATGGTTTAGGAAAACTGCCGGGCTGTGCTGCGGCTATCATCTCTAGATTTTCAATGTGTCGAGAGGCATTAAATTCTGCAGCGGCCGGAGTTGATACGGACTCCAGTGCCGTTTGTGTATCCTCTAAATCTTGCAGCCGCTGCTGCCAGTTAACTTTTTGCGCACCATTCAATCGGCGATAACCAGCAATGGTATGGATTGCAATTCCAACCGCTTTTACAATCATAGTTACAATCACTAACAGCAAATATATAGCCGCCCACAAGGGGTTAACTATCGACAATACAATTAAAAGTATGATTGCGCCATAACTTATAAAGGCCGGCACCATCTCAAAAAATCGGTACAAGCGAGTCTTTTTCTGCAGCGGAATCTCAAGCTCTTGCATGCGGTCTCCTGACATAGATTAAAGGGTAGCTACTCTTAAAATAGACCAGATAAGAATACTTGATAGCACTAAAAGCGCTAAGGTAGCAGATAGGTACATAATAGCGAGTGGCCGCTTTTTAAGGGCATGAATTTTTAAGGCCACAACAATATTAACAATTCCTACAATCAGTATAAATACCACCAGAGAGATAAGATAATACCATTGATCACGATAAAAATTAGTCAGGCCAAATCCGGTGTAGTGCGTTACAATTTGCACTTCGCTTGGTTCAAGCCGAAATATAGTTACAGCTGCCAAAAAAACCGTCACCAGTGCCGTAATGACAGTTAACGCAACCATGGTGCGGTCGTGAATTATTTTCTCAAAAGCTATTTGGATAGTTCTTTTCATAGTATTACTTATACGGTTATGGAGCCGCTGACCGGATTTGAACCGGTGACCTACGCTTTACGAAAGCGCCGCTCTACCAGCTGAGCTACAGCGGCAACTGTTTAACTCATTTTATTGTAGCAAGTTGCTGGCAAAAATAATAGCGTCGGCCCTACACTACAACCACGAACTTGCCCCCTTGCCTTTTAGCGGATTGGCTGCTATATTTATAAATGAATTTTATGCGCCCGTAGTGAAGTTGGCCTATCACGCCTCCCTGTCACGGAGGAGATCGCCGGTTCGAATCCGGTCGGGCGCGCCACGAAAAGTACTCACCTCTATACTATGGTGAGTTTTTTTCTTAGTCACAAAAAACCGCCTCTTACAGTTTTAAGGCGGTTTTTATTATTCTGTATCGTTTAAGTGTACCTACTTAGCGATAGCAGTAGATTCAATTCGCTTCCAGTCCACCACACTCCACCAAGCCTTAATGTAATCTGCCCGAGCATTTTTGTAATCGAGATAGTAAGCATGCTCCCACACATCAAGACCCAAAATTGGCTGTGGAGAACCGCTCATAATTGGGTTATCTTGATTGGCGGTTGTAATAATTTTTAAATCTGGCTGCAACCATACCCAGCCACTACCAAATAAACCTGTGGCTGCGCCAGTAAATTCATCAACGAAGGTTTGAAAACTACCGTATTTGTCTTCAATTTGCTCTAACAATCGACCACTTGGCTGTCCGCCACCATCTGGATTCATCCACTGCCAAAAAAGTGAGTGGTTAAAGTGACCGCCGCCGTTATTTCGTACCGCGTCTTGTAGATTAGCTGGCAATGTATCAACTGTTTGTAGTAACTTTTCAATTGGCACCGTAGACCAGTCAGTGCCATCAAGTGCTGCGTTCAACTTATCTACATACGTTTGGTGGTGCTTTGCATGATGCAATCGCATAATATCTTCGCTAATAGCAGGCGCCAAGGCATTGTAGGCGTACGGTAGCGCTGGTAGTGTGTGCATGATAAAATCCCCTTTTAACTATTGTTGGTTAACCGCTTCGGGCTGTTGAATATCAATAAAATGTTCCACCTTGTCAGAGGCATAAAGTTCATCTAGCTGCTTAGTAAGCTGCGTAAGCGGTACTTTTACATACGCATAACGAATTTGATTATCATTACTATCAACATGCTGCACGTAGTAATACCCATCGCCAGTTGAAGTACGCACCACACCCGAAACCGCACCTTTTTCTAGGCGCTCAGCGGCTCGAGCCAAACCGCCATCGGAGTTATTTTTATTTACAAAGCCAGAGTCAGAGAACTGCACCCTATCGCCAAGATCATTTGCAATTTGCTCAAGCGACACCTCTTCGCGGAGTTTTGCTTCAACCTGCCCCTTAGTATCACGGGCAGTCTCGTCAATTGCAAACGCTACATCTTGCTTTAAAAGTGCTTTGCGAGTAACCGCGCGGTACTCCGCCCTATCCCAGTGCAGTCTATCTTGCACTACCACATAATAGGCGTTTTCTGAGAGTTCACCACGCTGATCTTCAACTACCGTATCAATCTGTTCGTCGCTGACGTTAATGTCACGCTCTTTAGCAATATCGGCCACGTAGCGATCAGCTACAGCCAACTGCATGGCCTCGTTGCGCTGATAGGCCACAATGCGCGCACCATCTTCAGTAGATTCATCAACTGGCTGCTTATCGTTTAAGACACCCATTGAGCTGCGATAATACAACAGAAAATCACTATACCGCACCAAGTCACCTTCTACCGACGCAACAGGCACCGGCAGCACACGGGTAAATCGGTACAATACATTGCCAGAACTTTTTGCAATATAAAGCTGAAACCACAATAGTCCTAAAAGCAGTGCTGCTACCGCCACGCCGATAATAATTGCGTTGCGTACCAGGCGGTGTCGCGCATACTGCATAGGATACTTAAAGCGACGACCTTCGGCCAAAATTCGCTCACGGTGTTCTGCAACCGTCTCGTTGGTAATTCGTGACGGCGTTTTTGCAGTTCGCGAATCCCGTTTGGGCAGTTTAATTGGAATCTTCACTACGCTCTCCCTTTTCCTTTTCTAATGAATCAGCGGCCGCATCCTGAAGTTTATTATAAATTTTATCCGGGTGTTCGACATTCTTAATTACAAGGTCGCCCACAATGGTTTGTATTACTATTGTACCAAATCCAAAAATCTCACCGCTAAAACCCGGTACATTGTAACTAATATTTTGAATTTTTGATAAGCGCAACTCAATTACATCTTTACCAAAAAATCCTTTTTGCGTAATTTGGCGAATCCGCTGATCGGTTACAAGGTAATAGGTGTAGTACCACATTAAAAAATAGTAGCTAAACAGCAGTAACCCTAACACAAGACCGCCTACAGGCAGTAAAAATAGCCACAATTGTGTTTGCCAAATAAGCGGTGGAATACTTGTAAGAGCCAGTGGAATTAACAGCGCATAAAACCCTTTTCGCATGGCAATAATATGACGACGGAACATAAATAAAAACCTCTCGTCATCGCGCTGACCTTCAAACACTTTTTCTTCTGTGTGGCTTGGTGCTGTCATAATATGTACAATTTAGTGGTACCCCGGGCAGGACTCGAACCTGCAACCATATCCTTAGGACGGATCTACTCTATCCAGTTGAGCTACCAGGGCGCCTTATTAGTATAGCAAACTTAGCGAGTAAACTTTTCGTGAAGTGAACTGTATTCGCTTAACTCTTTGTCACTAAACCAGTGAGCGATTTCCTGCTTAGCCTCATCTGAATCGCCCGACGCGTGGATAAGGTTAGGTACGCCCTTTTCGCAGCTATCGGCGTAGCCAAAACTCATGTGCGAATAGTCGCCTCGAATTGTTCCCATGTCGGCAGATTTAGGTTCAGTTGGACCAACAATTTTACGAACAAGCGGCACTGCCTCTACGCCTTCAAGCACCATAGCAATAACCGGACCGTCCATCATAAAATCTAGGGTTACATTAAAAGTATCTTCGCCGCGACGCGTTACCATTTTGCCGATGTCTTCATAGTGTTCGTAATAATGATCGCGACTCGGTGCGGCCATTTTAATTCCGACAATTTTTAAACCAACTCGCTCAAAACGGCTCATAATCTCACCGACAATACCACGCTGCACAGCATCAGGCTTAAAAATTACTAGAGTTCTTTCAACTCCACAAAAATTTGTTTCAGACATATTTTATGTACTCCGGTTAATTGCTTATTTTACCTACCAGTATACCAAACCCATTCCAATAGATGTAATTTTTCATTTGAATACATTATTTGTTCAAAATTTACCTCTGTTAATATTTTATTACCTACAGTTTTGTAGTACACTAAACTACATGGAAGTATCTTCACTTATTAAAGACTTTGTCGAGTCGATTGAGGTCGAGCGTGGCCGAGCAGCCCGTACTGCCGAAAACTACGATCATTACCTGCTACGATTTCTCGATTTCGCCGGCTACGATCTTAGGCCAGAAGATATTACTAGCGAACTCGTGCGCAAGTTTCGTTTGTGGCTTAATAGATTTAAATCCGAAAATGGTGAAAATTTAGCGCTTATTACTCAAAGCTATCACCTAATCGCCTTGCGCGGTTTTCTGCAATACCTTTCAAAACGCGACATAATAAGTCTTAGTCCAGAAAAAATTGAACTACCAAAGGTTGCTCGAAAACAGGTGGTGTTTCTTCATTTTGATGAGATTGAACGTTTGCTTGAGCAAATTCCACTCGACAGCGAACAGGGACTTCGTGATCGCGCGATTGTTGAACTATTATTTTCTAGCGGACTACGTGTATCGGAGCTAGTTAATCTAAACCGTGATCACGTAAATACTACCCGTCGCGAATTTATGGTTCGCGGAAAAGGTCAGAAAGATAGGCCGGTTTTTATTGGCCAAGCAGCAGCTGCGCGCGTAGAAGATTATCTTGCTGCCCGAACCGATTCTCTCCCGCCCTTATTTTTAGGCTATAGCCGTACGACACTTAGTGACACTACCGGTGATTACCGACGATTAACAGCGCGTAGTATTCAGCGTATTGTATCGAAGTATGCTCGTCTTGCTGGTATTACTAAAAAAGTTAGCCCGCACACTATGCGCCACAGCTTTGCCACCGATCTACTAATGAACGGCGCTGATATTCGAAGCGTACAAAGTATGCTAGGTCATAGCAACATTGCTACCACTCAAGTTTACACGCACGTAACCGACGAACATTTACGCGAAGTCTATGAACGTTTTCATAGCGACGCGTCGTAAAGATTAGTTTGGTCGGCACAATCCTGGCGTCACACCGGCGTCTTCTACATCAAAATCTTTACACAAGCTGCCGCTTACTTCTAAAGCCGCCTCTGGATAGGCGAAGTCACCGCCGTACTGTAAACGGGCTTCTACTCGGCGAAAAATATCATTGGTACGCCCTGTTGAATCGACACGCGGCTGTACGCCATCAAATGAAACCGGATTTTGTGCATCATCATAAAGTGTAACTCGAATATCTGCACCACGATACAGTGCACTCAAACGAAGAAACGCCGTCTCTGAGCCGCTTGCAACAGTATCGCCGTCAGGTAGCTGCAAGCGTACGCTACAGGCATACTGACCATTATTGTACCGTGCGCTCGAGCAGGCCGCCTGAAGTGGTTGCGCCGATCGCTCACCCACACTATCACCGATTGAGTCGTCCGACATGCGTGTGTAAAATTGCCCAATAGACGGCTGTGCCGCCACCTGTTGCTCGGTAGCGTTAATCGTGCCAGGTTGAATAAACTGGGTTTCTCCGGTGCTGGCGCTACCTGAAGCATTTAGTTCATTAAGCCTAAAGTTTTCGCCGGGATTAATAAGCTGAGCCCTGAGTAGCGAAGGAGAGTTTGCACCCCAATTGGCTTTTTCGGGGAGCGTGCGATTGGTGGTGCCAATTGGCGGACGCGTGAGCGCCTGACGACCCTCGGAGGCTGACTGTCGGTACCATTCCACCTGAATGTAACGCACAGCGCCAGTTGCTTTAAGTGGAATCATGGTACTCACCTCTTCGTTTAAGGTAGCCAAGTAATCTGGAGTATCGGGGGCGATAATCACGCAGGTGTGCGCCTGATCAAGATCGCGACCACTTCCACCAGTGGATTGAATTGGCACTTCAGCTTCACCCCGTACCGCCCCAAGTATTCCAGAGGCATTGACGGTTGAGCACTGGCCAGCGGCAATCGCGGCACATGCGGTAGCATTATTACTATTACACTCCGCTAGCACACGCTTAGCATCTTCAACACCCGATAGCGCCGAGTCGTAGGCGCTCTGCGACAGATCGTTGTCGTTGGCCTGTAGCTGCTCACGCATCATAAGCCGCACGTAGCTCATTGTCATTACTAGTAGCAGCATAGCGGCAAAAATAACGATAAAGATTGATACCGCTCCTGATTGCTTTGCGTGTCGTGCTGTCATTTTGCCTCTCCTACTTTACATTGGTAGCACGGACAAAGAACGTGAACGTACTGACCGCACAATAATTATTATTTGCATTTGCATTGGTGCTACCGCTCATTGAGCACTGCCGATCATTACCGCTACCGTCAAAGGCCGAAGTGTCACTTGTACCCAAACGCAACGTCACATTTCGGAGGCGCTGATTACCAGACGACGCCAACTCTGCCACCTCTAACGAATGAACGGCAAGCCGTGAAGGGTTTTGACTGTTGCCGCTGGCATCGCCCAGTAGATCAACCGTCTCATCAGTGGTAGCAACCTGCATAGCAAAAGCACCGCCACCGTTTTGCGCACACACTGTGCGATTGGTATCTTTTACACGAAGAAGTCGCACCGGCTCAGAAGAACCTGCGGTTCGCACCAGTGTAGCCGATGGATTATTTAACCCATCAGCCGTATTCCACACATAGCTGTACTCGCCTAAACACAATCTTCCCCACGCAGCTGTGGCATTATTTGGACCACTAAACACCGTTACGTTTGATTGATCAGCCTGAAGAAGATCACGACGCAGTAAATCGGTTACCTCGCGGCCAGTTTGATTCACGAGCTGCATCGTCGTACCTTTAGCGTATATATTGCTCAAAAAAATTGCTGTAGAGGCAACCGCTAACAGCAGCATAGACACGAATGCCATAGATAATACAAGCTCGATAATTGTAAACCCGGCCTTAGACTGCTTAATTGACTGGTTCATATACCCTCACTAATGTATTTAATGTCACCGGCACACTACTACCAGGCGAATTCCAGCACGATTGTATATACACGTCGTAGGCCTGAGCTGCTGAGCCACCGCCCGCTACGCTTTCGGCACGACGAATATCCATCCACAAACCTTCGGCCCGACTATTTTCAGCCGACGGCGCTACCTGCAACTGACTGTAGGTGGCAGCACTCGAAAGCGCTGATTCGTTGAGAAGTGCGATATTGTTGGATTGATCAGCCGCTGTGCTACTGCCTGGTGCCAAAAGAAACTTGTTTGTAAACGCAACTGGGCACGTACCCCAGCTTGTTTGCACCGGTGTAGTAACGGCACGACTGCGCATTTGCTGCCATAATTGCCCATAGGTAGAGGCTGGCTCTTGCAGGTAGCTATCGTGCACAAATCGTACCATATCGGCCTGAGCATCAATCTGCTGGCGCACTAGGGTTACTTCAAGCGAGCGCTGAGAGAGCGCCGTACCTGTATTCATTATAGTAATTGCCCCCACGGCCACCATACTAAAAGTAGCGAAGGCAAACA
>Ga0194111_10009257_pt1 | contig 10746 bp, 8 predicted proteins | sample TA2KigC300mmetaG_FD_146194 | JGI IMG/M metagenome (GOLD analysis project Ga0194111, IMG submission 146194) | Freshwater microbial communities from Lake Tanganyika, Tanzania - TA2015033 Kigoma Deep Cast 300m | ecosystem: Environmental > Aquatic > Freshwater > Lake | place: Tanzania: Lake... | reverse complement strand
TATATAACCACCCCCAAATCCAAAAAACCCCCACACACAAAAATATAAATAAAAACAAAAAATATTATAACACCAAGCCAACAAACAAAAAACAATAATTATTGGACAGCCTCTTAACACAAAAAAAATAAAAAAGAAATATTAGGTGATGACCTTATCTAAACTATCTTCTTCTTTACCACTTTTAATCTCACGAGCAATTCTGCGGCCCATACTCATAAATTCACCAAACAAGAGATAGCTGTATGCAGATGCATGCATGAAGGTATTTGTTCCACCATCTATCCTGGCACTCATCTCAAATACAATAACTTCCAGATCATCGTTAACCAGTGTCTGCAGACAGAATGGCCCGTTCATGCCTGGTGGCACCAACTTTTTGGCTCCTTCCACTAGCTGGTCTCCAATATCGAAAACCTGTGGCAGCAGAGACTCCCGCATTACCACTGGATGGTTACCTGTTATAACATAAGAGGGGTTCAATCCGATATCCAGCTGGTCTTTGGCCGGAATTCTGACTAAACCATCAATGTTTGATTCGTATCGGCTGTCCATTCCTAATAATTCTACTTCATCCTTTAATGCGGAGTAGAAGAAATGTATACAGTAGTTACACCCGGAAACGTATTCTTCAATGTGAGCACTTTTAATGTCTTCTTCTTCAATCCATCCCCGGTGTAACATTGCTGCTATGGTTTCATCGAACTCTTCAGGGGAAGAAGCTACAAAGTATCCTTTTCCGCCTCTGGCTCCAGGAAATTTAACCATAACTGTTCCATCAATTTGTCGATGATTTTTGTATTTTTGGGGAATTCTTATGCCTGATTCTGTCATGAGCTTTCTCTCCAGATCCCTTTCAGCTTCCCACCTTAGAATATCCCGGTTACCGAACATGGGCACATTGAAAATAGTTTCAATGTTATCCAGCCCAGCATAGGCCACAAAGGATCCATGCGGGACCACAATACTGTTTAGGTCCCTCAGTTTTTGCTGAACTTCTTCGCTGTTGATCTCAGAGAATTTATCAATTATGATGTATTCATCAGCAACTCTAAATCTCTTGTATGGAATATCCCTTCCTTTCTCACAAACCACTGCCGTTTTAAATCCTTCTTCTTTCGCCCCTTTTAGTATATGCATGGATGTGTGACTTCCCAAAGTCGCTATAGTTATATCATCCTTGTTATAGTCATCAAGGAAACTGATAATTTCCTCTCTGTTTACTTTACTCATTTTTAACCTCCCTTGTTAAAGTTAAATAAATGTTTTTTTCTTATGATAGTTATCTTTTTCGTCTTGATTTTTCTAAATCATTTTTTAGATTTATTTATCTCAATGATATAAATAAATCAAAAATAATTGAGATTATATGGGGGTTTTTTATATTAATATTAAAAAACCTTTTAAAATTACATATAATTGGATTAGCGTCTCTTATTGCGTCTTTAATTTATTATTCCAAATGTTTTATGAAATTTAAAGAAAAAAGTGATTATTTTTAATCAATTTAATCATTTTTTAGTTAATTTAGGAATTTTATGCATCCATCCAACATTTTAAAAAAGAATGTTAAATTTTTTATTCAATCTTATATTCGCACATAGATAAAGTGATTTGGTATTGAGAGAACTTCTGATTGAAAATATTGCTCTTACTCTGGCCTTACTCTGGCTTTTAGTGAATATTATAATAATGTTTAACTGTTCTGTTAACAAAATAAAAAAATATGAATTGGAAGATCGTTGGAGACATCCTGGTCCTAAAAGATGAAACTAATAATATAGATGAGATTTTAAATTTACCAAATGTCAGTACTGTAGTTAAATTGAAGAGTATAAACGGATTTAAGAGGACACCACAAGTTGAAATTCTTAAAGGAGATAGTACAGAGACGATACACAAGGAAAATAAGTGTTTATTTAAACTTGATGTTTCTAAAGTGATGTGGTCTAAAGGAAACACTTCAGAAAGGATGAGAATCGGACATCTTGTTGAAGATGGAGAAACTGTAGTGGATATGTTTGCAGGTATTGGTTATTTTTCTATACCTATTGCTGTGCACTCTAATCCAAGGAAGGTCTATTCAATAGAAATTAATTCCGTCGCCTATAGCTATTTAACTGACAATATCAAGCTCAATAAAGTGGAAGATATAGTGGAACCAATACTGGGAGATTGCAGGGATGTGACTCCTAAAAATGTTGGAGATAGAGTTTTAATGGGTTATTTACCTAACGCACATGAATATTTGGATGTTGCAATAGGTGCCTTAAAGGATGGTGGAATTATTCATTATCATGAATCAGTCCCTGAGAAAATAAAGTTCAAAAGACCAATAAACATGATAAAAAATGTTGTGGCTGGTCGCAAAATCAAGATATTAAATAAAAGAGTAATAAAAAAATATTCTCCAGGGGTCTGCCATGTTGTTATAGATGCAATGATTGAATAGAGGTTGGTGTTAGTATGGATGTGTTAGAGGCTATTAGTGAGAGAAGAAGTATTAGAAAATTCAAAAAAAAGCCTGTGGAAGATGAACTCTTAAACAGGATAATAGAAAGCGGGATATGGGCTCCATCGGCCGGTAATATACAGAGTTGGGAAGTTATTGTTGTAAAAGATTCTGAAACTAAATCGAAACTTGCCTTTGCAGCTTACATGAGAGATTTTATTGCAGAAGCACCGGTTGTAATGGTAAGCTGTGCAAACGAGCACAGATCATCTGCAATATATGGTGCAAGAGGAATGGATCTGTACTGTATACAGGACGCGGCGTGTGCGGCTCAAAACATGCTTCTTGCTATTCATGCTCTTGGATTAGGCGCCTGTTGGATTGGAGCTTTTGATGAAGAAACTGTTAGAAATATACTAGAAATTCATGAAGGTGTAAGACCTGTGGCGTTAATTCCTTTAGGATATCCGAATGAAAAACCTTATCCTCCCATAAGGCGAGGAGTTGAGGATGTTATTCATTACAAAAAATTTTAAAGAGAATTTTAAAAAGAGATAATTTATTCGACAGCTTCATTAAAATGGATTCTTGGGAAAATTGGAAATAGGTCTCAAAATTTCTATTTGGGAGGTCATCCCAAAAGTATATTGGGCGGGGTAATATTTGAATTTATGTAATTTAAAGAGGTTGATGATGAGCTTTAGAGAGTTTTGGGATGACTTCTGGAATTAAAAAATTGATTAAAATGTGTTTCATAAATTACGGGCATTTCAACGAAAATAAATCATATTACTAATTACTATCATTCAACTTCAAATTAAATAAAAAAATTAAATAAAAAAATAATTTTGTTAATTCTTGGATTTTAAAACTTTTAATCAGTTTTTAGCACTATATTTGACGAAATTGATGTTATTGAAAAAAGCATCCAATTTTTAGTAAAATTTAATGTTAGTGTTTAGTTAATTAATAGAATAGGGGCTGTAAAGTTAATGGGTGTTGAGCCAAATTTTTGAAAATTTCTAAAAACCAAATTTTCTGTCTATAAATTGTTGAATTTTGATTTTAAAGCGTTAAACACAAATATAAGGTGAGAGTAGATATATATTTATGACAAACAAAATAATATCCACTCTCAAGTGTTGTATTGATTCCATACAACTTAAACTTTCCGATTTTGGTTTGGAAAAACCTGATTTTGAAAAGATCCTAACAAGTAGATTTCAAACAACTGATACGCCTCAAAATGTGAATAAAAGCCTGAATTTGCTTGCTGATAACCATTTTGAATATGTTAGCCCCTGCTACCCTTTTTGCAAGTCAAATAATGTGATTAAACATGAATATCGTAAGAGAAACCCTATAATGGGTGAATTCGGCTCTTTAAAGATTTATCAGAGAAGATACAAGTGCAATTCTTGTGGACAAAAGTTCACAACATCATATAGATTCAGTGATCAAACCTCTTCACAGGTATTCTAACGTTTATAGAGATAAATTAAAGTCTTTAATACAGACTGGGGCACGATCACTGCGTGAAATAGCGGAAGACTTTTATAATTTCTTTGGTGTTTTACCATCACACCAATCCATACAAAACTGGCTGCAAACAGGAGCTACAAAAAGAATCACCAACATAAAAGCACCTTATTCAGGTTATTACTGTTATGATGAGCAGCATATTAAAATCAAAGGAAAATGGAATTTCCGTTTAACATTATACGACCACATACTAAACATGCCAGTAGCCGAAGAAATAGCACCCAAAGAGACAAAAACAGCTATCCATAACTTTATAAAAGAAATAACAGAAAATATTCCTTTTTATGCATTAACCACGGACCATCTACTTGAATACAAGACCATAACCGATAGTTTTCGTGTTATACACCAACAATGCATATTTCATCTCTATAAAATGATAGGGGTGTCCGTATACAAAATATTAAAAGATAAAACCATTCCCCGGCAGGTTAAAATCCGATTAGTCCTTTATTTCACAGAAATAAAAAACATATTCCGCACATTCAATGAAAAAACCGCAATAAAAAGATTAGAAACATTATTAGAAAAATTCGACGATATACCAAAAGTTTTACAAGGATTCATCATCAAAAAGATTATCCCTGACTTTCAAAGACTCACACAATTCTTGCGACTATTCGTCGCAAGTTTGAAAATCTATGATTTTCAATTCATGAGACATCCTTATATCTCACGAACATCCAACCCAGATGAAAATTACTACAGACAAACCGACCCTGAACAAGTAAAAAGAAAATACAAAAAACCCGAAGGATTCCTCAACTATGCAAGCCTAAAAATGCAATACTGGACAAAAAAACATGGAAAAATCCCCAACACCCATTAACTTTACAACCCCATAGAATAGATAATTTTATATGTAATGTTTAATAATACACATCCGTTGGGCTTTAATTATTATGGAAGGATAAGGATCTTAGTAGGGGGCTAGTAATTATGTCTGTAGCAAAAATTTTAATTGTTGAGGATGAAGGCCTCACTGCAATGGAACTCCAAAGGAAACTAAAAAACTGGGGGTATGAGGTCCCTACGTTTGCTTTTTCTGGAAAGGATGCAATTAACAAAGTAAAAGAAGTAAAACCTGACATTGTTCTAATGGATATTGTTTTAAAGGGTAGAATTGATGGTATCGAGGCCGCTAAAGAGATTATCGACGATTATAATATTCCAGTTATATATGTTACTGCCTATGGGGATGAAGAAACATTTCAACGTGCTAAAATGACAGATCCCGCAGGTTACATGCTAAAACCATTCGATGAAAACGAATTACGAAAGAAAATTGAAGTTGCTCTTAAAAAGCATCAGAAAGAAATTAATTTAAAAGAAACTGGAGAATGGCTTGATAAAAAACTCAAAGATTCTGGAGGAGCTGTGATAATAACGGATGTAGATGGATGTATAAGATTCGTGAATTCTTCTGTAAAATCCCTAACAGGCTGGGAAAGCGACGATTCGTTATTTAAATCTTTAATCGATGTTTTTAATGTTCAATCTGAAGAAATAAGAAAAATTATAAAAAACCCAGTAGAAGAGATTTTAAGAGATGGAACTGCTTCAGAGTTAAATGGTGAATCAGTACTTATATCCAGGGAAGGTAAGAAGATAGATATCGAATACACTATTGCACCAATTAGGGATGATAAAGGGGAGTTTGTAGGCGCTAATTTGATATTTCAGGATATCACAGAGCGTAAAAAAGAAGAAGAAGCCTTATTCGAAAGCGAAAAAAGGTTCAAAAGTATTTATCTCCAATCACCTGTTGCAATTGGGATATTCAAGCCTGATGGACAATTGATGGACATAAACAAAGCTGTTTTAGAGTTATTTGGTGCTTCTGATATTCAAGATTTGATGGAATTAAATCTTTTCCAGGACTTCAAATTAAGCGATGCGGAAAAAAAGAGACTTTTTGATGGACAAACAGTTAAATACGAATCTGAATTTGATTTTGAAAAAATTAAAGAGCTTAGTTTATATAAAACAATCAAATCAGACATAATTTATCTTGAAGTTTTCATTAATCCATTGAGTGTGGAAGAAGATGGATATTTAAGCGGCTATCTAGTTCAATTTTTTGATATTACCCTGCATAAAATGCTTGAAAAATCCATATTAGAAAGTAAATCTAATTATGAAGAACTTGTAGCTAGTATAACTGATGTATTTTTTGAAATGGACAGAAGTTTGAAGTTTGTTTATTGGAATAAGGCATCAGAAAATCTCACTAGTATTCCATCAAAGGATGCAATTGGAAAATCTCTCTATGATATCTTTCCAGATGTTAAAGGTACTGAAATAGAAGAGATGTATATGAATGTATTAAATGTTCAAGAACCTCAATATATTGTTAAAGAGTACAAAAACCAAGATGATCAGATATTCTTTGAGTTTAATGTGTATCCATCCCTTAGGGGAGTATCAGTCTTTATAAAGGACATTACTGGTGTTAAAATTGTAGAAAAGGAATTAAAAAAGAGTGAAAAGTTATATCGATCCGTAGTTGAGGATCAGACTGAATTTATATGTCGATTTACTCCTGAGGGAGTACTTACCTTTGCCAATGATGCTTATTTTAACTATTTTGGTAAGGGAGTTATTGGAAAAAGTTTCATGTTTTTTTCACCTGAAAAGGATCAAGAAAGTGTTAAAAAACACATAGAATCATTCAATCCACAAAATCCTGTTAATACATTTGAAAATCAGGTAAAAATGACTAATGGAGATATTAAATGGTTTGAATGGGTAAATAAAGCCATATTTGATGATCAAAGCCAGGTAATTGAATTTCAATCTGTTGGACGTGATATAACTGAACGTAAGCAGATTGAAGAATCATTAAGAGAAAAAAAAGATGAGTTAAAAAAATTAGCTAAAAGAGAAGTTGAAGCATTTTCAAATGAAAAAAAAGCACTTAAAGCTGAAATAACTGCAATAACGCAAAAAAGAGATGAACTTCAGAAAACTTACGATGAATCGGTAGAACAAGCCGAAAAACGAATTGATGAACTTATCAAGGATAAAGAAACTCTAAAAGCAGAAATAACCCAAATTAAGCAAAAAGAGGAAATTTTAAGAAGGGATCATGAAGAATTAGATATACAAGTTCAGAAACAAGCTAACGACCGTATAAAAGATAAAGAAATGTTTAATGCTGAAATAAACAAAGTTGAAATGGAAAAAAATGATCTGAGAAAAAAATATCAAGAATTGGATATACAAACTCATAAACAGGTTGAATCGTCTAAAAAGGAAAGAGAAGCTTTAAAAGCTGAAATCTTACAACTGAGGCAAACAGAAAAGGAAATGAATGAATCAATAAGGGATAAGGAGAATCTGCTGAAAGAGATCCATCGTCGGGTGAAGACAAATATGCAGGCAATTTCCAGCTTGGTCGGGCTTCAATCTGGATATATAATGGATCAATTTATTGAAAAGTTCGAAGAAAGTCAAAATCACATAAAATCAATAGCACTTGTTCACGAAAAATTATATGAATCAAAGGACCTAAAAAGGATAAACTTTTTAGAATACCTTCAAAACCTGACTGATGATTTATTACGTACCAGGGGCGTAGATCAAGACAATATAAAACTTAAAATTGATATCAAAGATATTTTCTTGGATATTGATAGAGCTATGAACTGTGGTTTGATAATAAATGAACTGGTTAATAATTCCATAAAACACGCTTTTCTTGATAATAAAGGAGAAATAATGATAAAAATTGATTCTAGAGACGATGATTTTACACTGATAGTCAGTGATAATGGGGCAGGACTCCCTGAAAATCTAGACTTTAGAAATGCACAAACACTTGGTTTGAGGTTGGTAAACACGTTAGTAAGACAGCTCGATGGCACAATTGAACTTGACAAAAGTAAAGGAACAGAATTCAAAATTAAATTCGCTAAAAAAAGTCAGTAATAAAAGATTCAAGGGATCAAGGAGACAGAAAAATTGCCTGACGCAAAAATACTTATAGTTGAGGATGAAGGCATCACTGCAATGGAACTTGAAACAAAGCTTGAAATCTGGGGTTATCCCTCGCCGGTTATTGCTCTATCTGGTGAAGAGGCAATTGAAAAGGCATTGAAGACGAAACCAGACCTAATTTTAATGGATATTTCGCTGAAAGGAGAAATTGATGGAATAGAGGTTATCGAACAAATAAAAAAACATTTTAATCCGCCGGTTATATACATTACTGCTCATGCTGATGATAAAACAATGGAGCGAGCCAAGTTAACTGAACATTATAGTTATATGGTAAAACCTATCAGTGATAAGGAATTAAAATTTGCCATTGATATGGCCCTTTTCAAGCATAAAGTCGATCAAAAATTAAAAGAAAGTGAAAAACAATTAAGATTAATAACAGATAATATGTTAGATATTGTGGGGCAGTTTGATAATGAAGGAGTTTTTCGGTATATAAGCCCCTCAGTCAAGACAGTCATGGGATATGAACCTGAAACTTTGATTGGCAGGTCTCTTTTTGAATTTTTACATCCAAATGATATAAAAAAAATTAAGTATGCATTTAAAAAAGTTTCAGCCTCATATACACCAGAAAGAGTGGAAAATCGTCTTCGAAACACTGATGCAAATTATATTTGGGTGGAAACCGTTTTTAATCCTTTATTTGATGATGAATGCCATATGAAGGGAGGAATATTTAGTAGTCGTGATATTACAGAGCGTAAAAGAATTGAAGAGCAGTTATCAGCTTCATTGGTTTACAACCGTGGCCTCATCGAGGTAAGCCCTGATCCATTGATTATTATAAGTCCGGAAGGTAAGATTACAGATGTCAATGAGGCAACAGAAAAAATCTGTGGGTGCGATCGTGAAGATCTGATAGGAAAAGAGTTCTCAGAACAATTTACAGACCCTGAAAAATCAATAAAAGGTTATAAGGCAGCTTTATCTGACGGATATTTAAAGGATTATCCCCTCAAAATTCTTAACCAGTCTGGTAAAACAACGGAAGTTTTATTAAATGCTATAGTGTTTAAAAATGAAGTTGGAGAAGTGCAAGGTGTTTTTGTAACTGCGCGAGATATCACTGAATTAAAAAAATCTGAAGAAAAGTACCGAACTATCGTAGAAAACATTAACGACGTTATCTTCGTTTTGGATATTGAAGGTAATTTTACATATATTAGCCCAACTATAGAGAGAATAAGTGGTTACAAAAGAGATGAGATTATTAATCAGAATTTCGCATATTTTGTTCATCCTGATGATTTATCTGGTCTACAGGCAAGTCTGGAGAGAACTTTATCTGGCCAAAAAGAACCTTATGAATTTAGAGTTTTTGACAAGGATAGTGAAATTTTATATGTACGCAGTTCTAGCCACTCATTGATAAAAGATGGTAAAATACTGGGATTAACAGGGGTATTGACAGATATCACCGAACGTCAAAAGGCAATATCTGCTTTAAAAAAGTCAGAAGAGAGGTATAAGGCCGTATTTGAAAATACAGGCACTTCAACGCTGATAATAGAAGAAAATAACACAATATCCCTTGTAAACCACGAATTCGAAAAACTTTCTGGTTATTCAAAAGAAGAGATAGAAGGTAAGAGAAGCTGGACGGAATTCGTGGTAAAAGATTATCTTGAGAGGATGGAAGAGTATCATCGGCTTCGAAGAATCGACCCCAATACAGCCCCACAAAGCTATGAATCTCAGCTCATTGACAAACAAGGAAACATTAAAGATATATTCATAACCGTATCGATGATTCCAGGGACCAAAAGGAGTTTAGTATCTCTACTAGATCTTACAGCACAAAAAAAAGCTGAACATAAACTTAAGGAATCATTAAAGGAAAAGGAGATACTGTTGAGGGAGGTTCATCATCGGGTTAAAAATAATATGCAGGTTATTTCCAGCGTAATTGGGCTTCAATCAGAATATACAGGTGATAAAGATGTTATAGAAATGTTTGATGATAGTAAAAATCGTATCCGGTCAATGGCTCTTGTACATGAGAAACTTTATCAATCTGAAAACATTGCACAGATAGATTTCGCAGAATACCTAAAGAGCCTGACTGGTGAACTTATTGATACATATGAAGTGAAAACTGAAAATATTCAGATAAAAATTAATGTGGATAAGGTTTTATTGGATATTGACACCGCAATTCCTTGTGGTCTTATAATCAATGAGCTGGTTTCTAACAGTCTGAAACATGCTTTTCCCGATAATAGAAAGGGTGAGCTAGGCATCACATTTATTTCGGATGATAAGAACTTTAGGCTTATAGTTTGTGATGATGGTGTTGGTTTTTCAAATGATTTGGACTTTACAAATACTGAGACTTTGGGTTTGCGTATAGTAAACACTCTGGTAGCTCAATTAGATGGCGATATTCAGCTTGATAGGAATAAAGGAACCTCATTTGAAATCACTTTTAAGTAACCAAACCACATATATTGGGAATTAACTGTAAATTGGTATTTAATTAGCTTTAGTGAACTAAAATTTTTGGATACAGAAATTAGAAGTTATTTTAGGAGCTAAATAAGTGAGGAACATCTAAATGAGTGAAAAAATTAAGATTTTGATACTAGAAGATGTCCCATTAGATGCAGAGTTAATGGAATACGAATTGCGCCACGAAGGTATAGACTTTATATCAAGACTAGTTGAATCAAAAGAAGATTTCATAAGAGAACTCGAGGAATTTAAACCAGAATTGATATTGGCAGATCATTCACTACCTCAATTTGATG